>Ga0210391_10000449_pt1 | contig 44025 bp, 32 predicted proteins | sample IncBWC12OmetaG_FD_160573 | JGI IMG/M metagenome (GOLD analysis project Ga0210391, IMG submission 160573) | Forest soil microbial communities from Barre Woods Harvard Forest LTER site, Petersham, Massachusetts, United States - Inc-BW-C-12-O ...
CCGCGAAAAAACGCACATTCACCTGCGCCCGGTCTGATTCCAGGCGCGCCACTGTCTCGGCAAAGGGTCCTTGCAGCAAGTCCGATTTCTTCTTGAGCCGTTGCAGTCCTTGCACCGCATTATCAATTCCCTGATTCACCTGCAACAACGCTTCAAACAGATGTGCTTTCGGCATAGTTATATCTCCTTAATTGTTGAATCGTTTTGTTGGTCACTCTGTCTTTTCGTTTGTCATTCCGAAGCGCGGCTATCGCGCGAGGAATCTGCTTTCTCGGAGCGTGCAGCATCAGGGCGGTGCGTGGGCATTGCATTGAAGCGGAAGGCGCAGTCCGAAAATGGGACTGAAGCGGATGAAATCAGCGGGCGCGGGTTGCAGCGGGAAATGGAACCCGCTACCTTTTGTAGGAGCCATGTTGCCTGCCTTTCAGGCGACTTTGGTTAGGGGCGCATCGGTGTTTCTAGCACCGGTGCGTCCCGCTTGCGATTGAGCTACTGCATTATTCTTTCCGTACATCTCAATTGTCCGATTAGATCAGCCATAGAAATGCAACGAAGGGATATGGGCACAAACGAGATGATTGGCCGGGTCGCCTGGAACTTCAGTGTCGCCGGGTGTCCCGTCCTTCGGCAAGTTCAGGGCAGGCTCTGTTCCTGCTGAGAAACGCAGGGACGCAGGGATAAGGATGGGTCTGCCCCTTGGCCGGTCAGCAGAAGCCGGAAGCTGTTCTATCCGCGGGTCTTCTTTTTGATCTCGATATTCAACCGGCGGATTTTCTGATTGAGTGTGGAGAGGGGAATCTTGAAATGCTCGGCGGCTTCGGTCTGGTTCCAGTTGCATTTCTCCAGCATGTCGGTGATGATGCGCCGTTCAACATCTTCCACGATCTCAAACAACGACGCGTCCGCGGGCGGATCGTGCATGGTGAACGAAGATCCTCGACCCAATAGATTGTCGGGCAAGAGATCGAGACCTATATCCGTGCCCGAAGACAGTACGACGGCGCGCTCGATCACGTTTTCCAGTTCGCGCACATTCCCAGGCCACGAATACGACATCAAGGGCCGCAGAGCCTCCGGAGTGATGTGGCGCACCGGCCGGTCGTTTTCTTCGGCATATTTTTTCAGGAAGAAATCGACCAGCAGAGGAATGTCTTCCCGGCGCTGGCGCAGCGGCGGAAGCTCAATCGTGATCACATTCAAGCGGTAAAACAAGTCTTCCCTGAAGCGGCCTTCGCGTACGAGCAAGCGCAAGTCAACATTGGTGGCGGCGATGATGCGCACGTCCACCTGAATCTCCTGCACTCCACCGAGATGCATGAACTTGCGGTCTTGCAGCACGCGCAGAATTTTGGCTTGCGTTTCGAGGCCCATGGTCGCGATCTCGTCGAGAAATAACGTGCCTCGATCGGCCATCTCGAAGAGGCCTTTTTTCGAAGCGATCGCGCTGGTAAACGCGCCTTTCACGTGGCCGAAGAGAGTCGATTCCAGCAGGTCGGTCGGCATGGATCCCGTATTCACGGGCACAAAAGGCCGGTCATGGCGCGGCGAATTCAAGTGCGTCGCTTTGGCAATGACTTCCTTGCCAGTGCCGCTTTCGCCCTGCAGCAGCACGGTGGAGCGGCTGTTGGAGACTTGCGCCACCAGATCGAAGATCTTCAGCATGGGCTCGCTTTTGCCCACAATGTTTTCGAAGTTGTAGCGCTGCTTGAGCGCGCGCTTCAGTTGAACGTTTTCTTCCGCAGCCCGGCGCCATCCTATGGCTGCGCGCACGTCGGCCAGAAGCTTCTCGTTATCCCAGGGTTTCTGAACGAAGTTGGCGGCCCCGGCTTGCATGGCGCGCACGGCGTTCTCAACCGTGCCATAGGCTGTGATCATAATCACCGGCAGTCCGGTTTCGTGGGAACGAATCTCGGCCAGAATTTCCATGCCATCGCGGCCGGGTAAGGCAAGATCGAGCAGGATCAAATCGAAAGGATGCTCGCCGATGCGCTGCAGCCCAGCTTCTCCGCTAACAGCCGTCTCCACGGCAAAGCCTTCCATCTCCAATAGGGTCTGCAAAGATTCGCGAATCTCCGATTCATCATCGATGATGAGCACAGCGCCTGCGAGACCTGGATTTCCATTCATCAGCGTGTTCGGAATCACTGCCGTGTCAGACATGCTCAGCCTCGGACGTTCTTCCTGCGCTGCCTAAGCTGTATCGTTTAAGCATGAACGGTTTTCCTGCTTAGGGGGAAATCCAGAGTGAAGGTCGTCCCTGCGCCGGGATGGCTTTCTACGCGAATCTTACCTGCATGTTCCTGGATGATGCCGTAGGTGACGGAAAGGCCGAGCCCCGTGCCTCGGGCTTGACCTTCACGAGGTGACGTTTTCGTAGTGAAGAACGGATCGTAAATGCGCTGGATGTGCTCAGGCGCAATCCCCGATCCAGTATCGGAGACAGACACGCTGACGCTTTCGCCGTTGGCTGTAGCTATGCGCAGCCTGCCCCCGCCCGGCATGGCGTCTTTCGCGTTAAGAAACAGATTCAGAAAGACTTGCTGCAATCTCCCCGGATTGCCCTGAATCGCCGGGAGCTGCGGCGCAAACGCGTTCTCCACCTGCACCTTGGCCACTTTGAACTGATGCTCCAGCAACGCCAGCGTGTCAGCAATGACTTTGTTCACATCGACATCGCCGATCTCGCTGCCGCTGGTTCGCGAAAAGTTCAGCAGATTGTTTACGATCTCCGAGGCGCGGAACGTTTGCCGCGTGATTTTTTCCAGCAGCCCGGATTTTTGCGGATCGCCCTGCAGTTGCTTCGCCAGCATCTGCGTGTAGGAAGAGATCACGGCCAGCGGCGTGTTCACTTCGTGCGCCACGCCCGCCGCCAGCAAGCCGATTGACGAGAGTTTGTCGGCCTGGGAAAGCTGGATCTCAAGATCGATGCGCTCCGTGATGTCGTCCATGATAATCAGTCGCCCGATCACCTCAAACTTCCGCGTCACCAGGGGCGCGAGCGCAACATTCACGCTGCGTATTTCGCCTGCGGGCGTTTTCAAGCGGAACTTGTAGAGATTGCGAATGCCGGGCTCCCGCTGCATGCGATCGAATTCTTCGACGAACTCGGCCGGGAAGATTGCTTTGAGCGGCTGAGTCAGAGTCTGCCAGCGTGGCAAGGCGTACATCACTTCCATCTGCGCGTTCCAGCTCTCGATGCGGTCTTCCATGTCGAGGGCCATCACGCCCACATTGATGGATTCGACGATGTTTTCGTTGAAGTCCTTGAGGCGCTCATACTCTGCGGCCTTCTGCTGCAGCGACGCATAAAGCTGGCCGTTCTGGATGGCGATGCCGAGATAGCCACCGAGAGTTTCGAGCAGCTCCATATCTTCACTGGAGAGGAAGTCGCCCTGCGTAGTTTTTCCCAGGCCGAGCACGGCGACGGTTTTCTGTTGTGCGTGGCAGGGAATGTAGTAATTCAGATCGAGACGTGCAATCGCCTGCTGCGCTTCGGGAGTCTCGCGCGGCACCTGGTGAGTATTCTCGAAGAAAAGATGTCCCGCTTGCTCGGGCCGCGGCGCGCTGAGGAAAGCGAGATCAATGTTAGCGGGCGCGGACAGGCCGAAGGCCTTGGCCAGCACGAAACGGTCCGCTTTTTCGCCTGCCAGGAAAATCGCCATCCGGTCGACCGCAAGGGTACGGGAGAGCCGGTCAATCAGAGACGAGAGCATGGTGTTCAGGTCGGTCTCAGAACTTAACTCCCGGCCGAACTCGAGCAGCGTGCGGCGATAGTCATAGCGCGTGCGGTAGAAGTATTGGTCAACCCGATCCTGAATCCACTTGCGGACAGGATCGAACAGGAGCGCAGTCACAACCACGGCGAGAATCAGGCCGATTGGTCCGCTGCCCGGCTGCCTCATGTGCACCAGTTCGGCGACTCCCGCCACCAGCGCAAAATACATTCCCACCACGATTGCCGCCGCTAGCGTATAGACCACGCCGCGCTTGAAGATGAGGTCCACATCCATTAGACGGTAGCGGAAGATGGCGTATCCGAAGGTGAGCGGCAGCAGAGCCAGCGACAGCGCGGAAACCTTCATGGTCGCGCCCGGCAGTGAGCCCATCAGATACGGGACCACATAGAACAGGGTGTAGGGGACGACGGCTAGAATCGTGCCGCGAGTTACCCACTTCAATTGCTGCCGCAGGATCGTGGTACTGGCCCGGCGGTAGCTGTACCAGAGCAATGTGGCGGCGGCGAGAAAGAACAACGAGCCGTAGGACATTTCCATACGGTCGAGGTTCCAGCGCAGCCGCTCGCTAGCTTGCAGGGAACGCATGGCGGTGACGTGGGTAGCCAGCAGGACCGCCGCCGGCAAGTAAACTAGCGCCAGCAGCCAGGGATGCTTGCGGACCGTCTGGCGTTTTTCAGGGAAAGTCAGGACAAAATGAAGAAACAGGGCGGGCTGCAACACTCCGGCGGCGATGTTGCCCCAATAGATGGTCCAATCGAAATCGTTCAACTTGCCGGTGTATTTGAAAGCGTAGGCGATGAACGAGACTAGGCAGAAAATGTAGAAGTGCGTCGAACCGGGAGCGGTCCAGCGGCGCAGCAAGACGTAGAGCCCGATGCAAAGGTAGATCAGAGCAATCAGCCGCAGCCAATTGTTGAGCGACCGCTCAGCTGGAACCAGAATGACGCTGGAATCCAGAGGGACTGTCTGTCGCAGGAGAGAATAGGAAGCCTTAGACCAGATGCCGGTGCGGTACAGTTGGTGCTCCAAACCGGACATATTCTGGACTTCCTGTCCATTGATGGACACCAGTTGGTCGCCGACTTTGATCCCGCTTTTGGCGCCCGACCCACTGGAATTGATCCGGTCGGCGGTGAGGTGCCCGCCGTGTTCGATCCACCAAACGCCGTCATCGGGAACGGCGAACTTGAGCTCGGCATCAAGATTAAAACCCGCGAACACAACCGCCGCAACGGTCAGCACGAACAGGAGTACAGCGATAGAACGGACTTGGCTTTCCTGGTTCATGGGTTTCAGCGGCACCCCCACGGGTGAGCTGGCGAGCCGTGGATCAACTGCGGCCAGCGACTGATCTCCAATGAGCAACTTCGCTGCCATGTCGGTTCCCGTTTGAAAACTGCTAAGTGTCGTGCTTAAAGTAACTTCCGAGATTATAAATGGCTTCTTGAAGAGCAACTACCGCTTTTTGGAGGTTTCTGTGGAATTGTGTATCTGACTGGGTTGGAACGTGTTACGGGATCATGAAGAATGCCGCCCCCGGCGGGGGCGGCACGAGCGGAAATTCCCTCCAAAGTTGCCATGCGCTTGGTGCAGACAAATCTATCTTATCCCCGCGGATGGCAGACCTCAAGATTTAAGACGGCCAAGCCTGCTTGAACTCCTGTCCTGGACCAACATTGGCCCGAATCACATTCATTAATTCTTCGTTGTCAGCAGGCTTTTGAAAAAATGCGGCTGCTCCTGCTTTCAGTGCGCGTTCTTCGTTCATTTGAGGATCGCGGGCGCTCAACACGATGACGGGGATCCCAGACAAAACGTCGCTGTTCTGCAGCCGCTCGAGGACTACGAATCCATCCCCCACAGGCAGACCAAGATCGAGAATGATCAGGGCGGGACGTTCTTTTTGGGCTGCTGAAATGGCCGCATAGCCATCGCTTGCGGTGGCGACGTCAAAATTATTGGCCCGCAGACGCAGTCGCAAGGCGCGCACCAGATCTGGATCGTCGTCGACTACTAGAATTTTCGTGGTTGGCATTAACATCCTCCTTAGGTTTGATCGTTTGTTTAATTGACTAGTTGTGAGTTCTTACTGGGATTCAAATGCTTTCGTTCCATGCTGGCCATGATCATGGCTGTGGTGTTATGGGCTAAACCCTTCACCTGTTGTTCCAAACTTTCGTCCGGGCCGGCGGGTGAAATCGCGATCTGGGCCGCCATGATCGTGATCGTGCATTTGGTTTTGAGATCGGGCAACTTCTCCAGTTGCTCGCGAATGCGGGTGGTCATAATTCCGCATTGCTCCAGGTCCGTAGAGGCGACAACAAAGAAGGTCTCCGCCGCTCCGGAGGCGCCCATCGGAGGCAACACTAGATCTTTGTCCAGATAGACGCAGCGGCGCAGCATTTCCAAACACTGCTGCCCTGTTTCCTTCCAGTTTCCGCGTGGAGGGCTGGAGAGCGGCGTGATTTCAACCCGCACCAGCGAGAAAGCGGGGCGCAATTTCTCCCGATAGATGACCACCGGGGTCAAAAGCTTGACGAGCGAATAGGTGGGGAGGGTAAAGGTAAAGGTACTGCCTTGCCCAAGTTCGCTCGAAACCCAGATGCGTCCCTCGTGAAGACGAACGATTTCTCTGCAGATGAAAAGGCCCAGTCCTAATCCAGAGCGACTGCTATCGATGGCGTCTGGGTCTTGATAGAGGCGGTCAAAGATGAGCGCTTTGGTTTCCGGATTGATACCGCGGCCGGTATCGCTGACTGAGACATAGACCGAGTCTGGGTCTGCGTCGACCACGCAAGCTTGCAGCATCACGGCGCCTTCCGGCGGGGTGAACTTGATGGCGTTGTCCACCAGATTAATCATTACCTCGAGCACGCGATCAGGATCGGCAAATACGAGCGGCAGCCTTTGGTCAAGTCCGATTTCCAGTCCGATTCTTTTCTCATTGGCCATTGGCCGCATCATGGCTATCGTCTGCTGCGCCAGTTCAGAGAGCGAGACGCAGCGTGGCTCGACCCGCATCTTGCCGGCCTCAGCGCGAGTCGCTTCGAGCAGATCGCGGATCATGGCATGCAGCTGATTCACGCTCTTCAGGATGGTCCTCAGATGGTCGGACTGGTCGGGTGCGACCGGGCCAGCCAGCCCGTCGAGAAGCAGGGTTACGTACTGATGAATGCACGTGAGGGGCGTACGCAGTTCATGCGAAACGTGCGAGAGAAATTGATTTTTAAACTCCAGTTGCTGCTTCTGCGCCATCTCAAGGGCGCGGGTCAGGGCTTGCCGTTCCACAGCGTACCCAATGGCGCGTTCCAGATGTTTGCTGGAAAGATTGTTCTTGAGCAGGTAATCTTGCACTCCAGAATGCACCGCCTTCATAGCCAGGGCCTCATCATCCTGGCCAGAGAGCACGACGACCGGCACATTTGGTGAGTGCTCGATGATGCGGCGAAATGTTTCTGCGCCCTTGCTGTCCGGTAAATTCAGATCCAGGAGCACCACCGAAGGAGTTTCGACCGACAAAGCGGCAAGGCCATCCGCCAGCCGGTTCACGCAATTCACTCTCACTTGGGCATGGCCCTCCACCAGCCGCAGGCGCACCAGATCTGCATCCCCGGGGTTGTCTTCAATCAGCAATACGCTTGTAGTCGGATTCGTCATCATTCTCCTCGTGGTGGCAGATTTACAAAGTTGAGCCAGAATTTCTCGATCGATTGGATTGCTGAAAAAAAATCAGTCAGATTTCCCGGCTTGCTGACATAGCAGTTGGCGCCCAGTTCGTAACTGCGGACGATATCCTGGCGCGCCGCGAGGTGCTGAAAACCACAACCGGAATGCGGCACAGGTCCGGAGTGCTCTTAATGTCGGCTAACACTGACTGGCCATGTTTCTTGGGCAGATTCAAGTCCAGGATGATCAGATCGGGCCGAAGCGCGTTCATATATTTCTTGCCGCGGTTTAGAAACGTCAGCGCTTCTTCGCCATCCTCCACATTGCTGATTTCGGGACGATGCGCGCTCCCTGCCAGCGCCTCGCGAACCAGCACCACATCGGCCGGGTTATCGTCCACCACCAGGAGCTGCGGTACCGCCCTCATGACTGCACCGCCAATGTGTCGTCTGCCGCGCGCGCAGGCAGGGTGAACTTGAACGTGGTACCGGAACCAGCCCGTGGTTCGATCCAGATTCTTCCGCCATAGCGTTCGACGATTTTTTTGCAGATGGCCAGACCGATGCCGTTCCCCGGGTATTCGGCGCGGGTGTGCAGACGCTGAAAAATCACAAAGACGTTCTCCGCGGACTCCGGCGCAATCCCGATTCCATTGTCGGTGACATCGAATAACCATTGCTGATTGGCTTTTTCCACTTGCACGGAAATGACGGGCTTTTCTTTTCCTCGAAACTTCAGGGCATTGCCGATGAGGTTCTGGAAGAGCTGCGCCACCTGCGTCCGATCCGCCCAGACAGCAGGCAGCCCGGCACGAGTAACTACAGCGCCACTTTCCTGAATGGGGGAAGCCAGAGTCTGCAGTACTTCATCGACCACGGCATTGCAATCGACAGCTCCACTGGCACGGCCGTTTCGCCCTACCCGCGAAAACGACAGCAGATCCTGAATGAGCACCTGCATGCGCATCGCTCCCTCAGAGGCATAGCCGAGGAACTTATCGGCATTCTCATCGAACTTGCCGCGGTAGCGCTCGGAAAGAAGCTGGGTGTAGGCCACCACCATGCGCAGCGGTTCCTGCAGATCGTGCGAGGCGACATAGGCGAACTGCTCGAGGTCGGCATTGGAACGTGCTAGCTCATCTACTTTGTGCGCCAGATCCTCTTCCACCTTATGGCGCAGGTCTCTCTCCTGTTTTTCCAGGAGAGCGCGGCGGATGGCTTCGGGCAGACGCGCCAGCCCGTCTTTAAGGACGTAATCCGTGGCCCCGTCCTTGATGCATTTCACCGCGGCCACGTCGCCGAGCGCACCTGTGACCATGATGACGGGGATATCGAGGCCCTCACCGCGTAGAATCTCGATCGTTTCAATGCCTCTCCACTCGCCCAGGTTGTAATCCGCAAGAACAACGTCGGGAAGCTCTTCTTTCACTTGCCGCCGGAAGTCGGCAGCGGTGCGAACTACGGTCTTGGAAATTTCGAAACCTTCTTTGCGCAGTCCGTGCAGCATCAGCGCGGCATCGTCGGCGTTGTCTTCTACTAGTAGAACGCGCAGCTTGGTCTTGAGCTTCGTGGAGTCCTGCTCTTCGAGTCTGGTCGCGGTACTGCTCATTGCCCGCCTCCCGCAGTTGCTCCTCCGGCATTTCTTACCGGAGGCTGATTGGTGACCAGCCAGTACAATCCCGCCAGCTTCACCACCTTCCGGAACTCGGCAAAGTCCACCGGTTTCTGCAGGTAGCTGTTTACGCCGGAGTCATACCCGCTGATCCGATCGCGTTCTTCGCGCGACGAAGTCAGTAGAACGATCGGGATATTCCTCGTTCGCGCGTCACCTTTAACCTTTTTGAGCACTTGCATGCCGTCCACTTTGGGCAGCTTTAGATCCAGCAAAACCAGCTTGGGCGGCTGATCGAAAGACCGGTTGCTGTGAGGTCCGCTGCAAAACAAGAAATCCAAAGCTTCCTCCCCATCGTGGACGACGAAGACGCGGTTGGCGAGGTTCTCCGAACGCAAAGCATGCAGCGTCAGATCTATGTCGTCTTGGCTATCATCGACCAAAAGAATGTCAACTTCAGTTGAGTCCATATTCAAGCTCCTGCCATTGTGGTTTTGTTCTCAGCGCCGCTGGGTATAACCTGGCTCCGGATAATTGCCTTTGGTTTAGCGGCGCCAAGCGTGAAATAAAATGTCGCGCCTTTATCCAGTTCTGCATTGGCCCACACGCGCCCGCCGTGTTTGTGAACGATGCGTTTCACGGTAGCCAGGCCAATGCCGGTACCCTCGAAATCCTCGGCGCGATGCAAGCGCTGGAAGACGCCGAAGAGTTTGTCTTGGTATTTCATGCTGAAACCAACTCCGTTGTCGCGAACGAAGAGGAGAATCTGTCCGCTCTCTTGCCGGTGGCCAATCTCGAGGACAGCCCGCTCGCGGGGACGAGTGAACTTGAGGGCGTTAGCTAGCAGGTTCTGGAACACCTGTTTCACCAGAACCGGATCGCACATGGCGGGAGGCAGTTCTGCAATCTTCCACTCGACAGCGCGGCTTCCAATCTCCGGCTGCAACAGGGATATGACTTCCTCAATGATCGGATTCAGCGGGGTAACCTCCAGCTTGAGAGCGTGACGGCCAACCCGCGCCAGATTCAGAAGTTCATCCACTAGCAGCCCCATGCGCCGGGTCCCGTCTTCAATGCGCCGCAAATGGCTGAAGGCCTCGGGCTCAATCTTGGGGCCAAAATCCTCGATCAGAATTCTGGAAAAGCCGCCGATGTGCCGGAGAGGTGCCCGCAGATCATGGGAGACCGAGTAGGTGAAAGCCTCCAGCTCTAGGTTGGAGGCCTCCAGTTCTTCCGTACGCTGTGCCACGCGCTCCTCAAGGTCTTCGTTGAGTTCGCGGATTTTCTGTTCGTCGGCCTTTCTTTGGCTAATGTCGCGGATCGACACGACGCCGCCGTGCAATCTACCGCTCCTATCTTTCAAGGGGCCGCCGCTTACTTCGATCCAGAGACTTTGGCCAAGCTCCGCATCGCGAACAAACATCTCGGCACTGCTGGTTTCGCCGCGAATTGCGCGCGCCAGCGTGAGCTGGTCGGGCGGGAAAGGGGTTATCATGTCGGCTCGAAAAATGCGATAGTGTTCGCTCCACTTCGCGGGAAGCACGTTAGCTGCTCCGCGGCCCATGATCTTCTCGGCCGCTGGATTCCAGATCACGAATTTTCCCTGCTCGTCAGCGACCACCAACCCCTCCTCCATGCTGTCGAGCACGGACTGGAGAAGCAGAGTCTGGATTTCAAGGGCTTCGCGGGAACGCTCTAGTTCCTCCGTCTTGATCGCCAGTTCCCCGGCTGCGGCTTTGGCCTGCGTAATGTCGCGGAATACTACTAGGCCGCCCCAGACCATTCCGTTCTCGTCTCTCACAGGCCGCCCGCTGGACGCAGCCCAGACGACTCCGAGCTTCGGATTGTGTATGATTCCTTCGATCTCGCAGGTTTCGCCGCGCAAGGCATGCACAATTGGAAGCCGGTCGGGTGGGAAAGGGGTTACACCATCCGGTAAGTAAAAGCCGAAATGTTCGGCCCGGGCGCCAATTGAAATGTTTGTCACCTCCCGGCCCAGGATTCTCTCCGCTGCCGGATTCGAAAGAACCAATTCCCCTTGTTTGTTGGTGACCACGAGCCCTTCCCCCATGCCGTCCAGCACAGACCGCAACATGCGCGCTTGGCTCTCGATGGCTTCGCGAGATCGCATCAATTCTTCCGATTGCCGTAACAGTTCCTCCGCTTGTCCGGCCAGCCGCCTTTCCGCTTCCTTGCGAGCGGTGATGTCGATGACTGTTGCCTCGATCACGTCGCCCGCGTCGTCCTCACCCTCCACCAGCACCAGGCTCATGACCACCCAGACAGGCCTGTCTTCTTTGTCTTTGAAGCAGACTTCGTAATTGTTAAGCGTCTTGTGTTCCTTGATCTGCCTGAGCAGTTCCTGACGATCGCCGGGGTTAAGGTAATGAATCTCCGGCGTGGGGCGGTTCAGAAACTCTGCGCGAGAGGCGTACCCAAGCATCCGCACCATGGCGTCGTTGCTCTCCAGAATGCGGCCGTCTGGGGTGTTGCGCAGTACACCGGCGGCGGTACGTTCCACGAAGCGCCGGTAGCGCTGTTCTGAAACTTGCCGCGCTTCCTCTGCTCGTTTGCTCTCGGTGATGTCCTCGGCAAAGATAACGATCCCGCCGATTTCCCCTGTTGTCCCGTACCAGGGCCGTACCTCCCACTTCAGCCACTGCTCGGTACCATCGGCCCGTTCGAAGCGGTCGTTATCCCCCCCTAACACCTCGCCGGCCATGCCGCGGCGGTGGATCGTCTTCCACCGCTCGGGAACTTCGGAGAAAATCTCATAGTGCGAAACGCCGATCACGTCTCGGCCGGCCAAGCCGTAGTCGGCTAGCCAGCGCCGGCTCACCTGCTGATAACGCATTTCACGATCAAACATCGCCAGTGCTGCTGGTGCGTGTTCGATAAAAAGCCGCAGCCGCTCTTCGCTTTCCCGCAGCGCCGCTTCCGCCTGCTTGCGTTCGGTGATGTCGCGAGCAATTTTTGAAGCGCCAACGATTGCCCCGCTGCTGTCTCGAATCGGCGAAATCGTCACAGAAACATCGATTCTTTTGCCGTCCCTGCGGACCCGGATGGTTTCGTAATGACGAACGCTCTCACCACGCGCGATACGTGCGAGAATGGCGGGCTCCTCGTCGGCGCCCTCCGGCGGAAACAGCATCAACGCCGGTTTGCCCATGATCTCGGATCCCGAATAGCCAAATATTTTTTCCGCACCCTGATTCCAGGCGGTGATGGTGCCGTCCAGGGTCTTGCTGATGATCGCGTCATCGGAGGACTCCACTACCGCTGCCAGCCGTCTCCGCGCCTCCTCGGCGCGTTTGCGCTCGGTGATGTCGGCGCGGATCGCCATGTATTGCCGCGGTTTTCCGTCGGCATCGAGGAATGGGACGATGGTCGTATCCACCCAGTAAATCGAACCGTCCTTGGCGCGATTGCAGATGTCCCCCCGCCACACCTGTCCATTGGCGATCGCGCGATACATCTGTCGGAAAAACTCCGGCGAGTGAGCGCCCGAATTGAGGATGCGATGGTTCTTTCCGAGCAGCTCCTCGCGCGAGTATTTGCTGATGGCGCAAAACTTCTCGTTGACGTAAGTAATGGTTCCCTGCACGTCGGTGGTGGCGACGATGGCGTGCTGGTCGAGCGCGAACTTTTGGTCGGCCAGGTCCCGCAGCGCTGCTTCTCGCGTCGCCAAACCTTCGCGCAGCATCGCCATGGCCCGGGTGCGTGCGGCCATCTCAGACTCTAGAGCCGCCGTGCGCTGCGCAACGCGCCGCTCCAGTTCGGCATTCAGCGTGCGGAGCTGCGTCCGCGCTCGGGAGCTAATGTCGGTCTCGCGACGGATTGCCGCCCCCGCCACTACCAAAAAGATCACTCCCGCGAATGTGCCCGCGATTGTGATGAGGTCAGTCCTCCGCCTTCCGGCGACGGTATTGCGCATACGCTGGCTCAACAATGCGGACTCCTCGGCCTGCATTGTCAGAACCGTACCGTGCATTGCTTTTATGAGCTTCTCGCTCTCAAGAACCTCGCTGGCTGTGGGAACCGCATCCCACTGCAGGCGTTTTGTGACCATTTGCTCGGCGAATCTCAGCGCGGCCTCGATCTGAGGGTCTAGCAAATCGATTCGCTGTTGCTGGCTGGGATTATCCGTAGTCAACCCACGAAGAGCCTCAACATCCTGCGGTAGAGTGTCTTTCGAGGCGTGATAGTGCGCCAGCAAGACGGCGTTCCCACTCAATGCAAAGCCCCGGGCGCTGGTTCCCGCTTCAGTTACATGCTGCAGAGCGGCTTGGAGGCCATGCATTACGGCATAGGTATGGGCAACGAGGTCGGCTTCAGCCGATGATGATCGTCTGCTCCTCCAGGAAAGAAAACCTAGCAAAACGATCAAAGACACAGCTAGAGCGATTCCGCTGCTCACCCAACGCCTGAGCGGTGCGTCGGCCACTGCCGCATCAAGGCGCTGGCGCTTGGCAATCTGCTCTTCCAGCCGACGATTCTTTTCTTGTAGGTGAATCAGATTCGGCACCGCAACTGCTTGCGGAACGAGCGGTATCAGCAAGATCGCGGTAGCGACGGAAATCGTCGCCGTAATCGCCTTGACGATGCTAGAAAATAAGTATGACGCGTGCCAGATGTTCCAAACTTCCATCAGATGTGTGGTGCCACAAGCCAGGATGAAACCCCCAAACATCCAGAAGATCCAGTTGAAGGGAAGATCGCGTCGCTTGCGTATGAAGTAGATGAGCACAACCGGAATGCAGTAATACGAGAGCGTGATTAGGCCGTCAGAGATAACGTTCAGCCAAACGATATGCGGATCCCATAAATAGCAGTAGCCGTGCGGCATGAAATCGGCAGACCGAACTGACAATACGCCTCTGATCTTGTCGGCAATCCAGAGCAAACCCGCGGCCGCAGGGGCAGTGATCCCTGCTTTGGCGAGGCGAGATGCCACAGCGTGCTTCACGACAGAATGACTCCTCGAACTTGCTCTTGTTGAATGAAAGTTTTGTGAGAGGGCTGCAATTCACAACGATGAGGCAGCCTTACCAATCAGGTTATCGGCTGGCCTGAGGCAAGCTTTATCTCTGGAAGTGACCTACGGACTATCGAAAGGAGGCTGCGGAAAGTGTACCGCCGATCAGTGTGCCTTCGGACGTGATCGAGGCGCGGCTGCGCTCGTGAGGGCCCGGGAAGTGCTGTGCTGAACGAGTGTTCCTTTAGATCGAAAGAAGTTAGACGAAACTCATTCGGTTCGAAAGACGTTTGCCCTTGAAGAGAATGTGAGAAGGCAGAAGAGACGGAAGAGTAGAGAGTTAGAAACAATAAATCGAAAATGGAGGAAAACAAACCGTCGATCGCGTTTAGCCAGCTTTGCGTTCGTCGGTGATTGTCGGTTCAGGGGAAGCGTCATCTTCGTCCCAGTCGAACGAGAGCGCCCGCGCGGTGGTTTCGATGGGCTCGAGTTGAGGAATGTCCTCGGCCACCGAAGCGCCCAGTTCTGCAAACTTTCGTGCCGAAACCAGCACCCGGCTCTCGAGTGAGCCCACAGCCTTGTTATAAGACTCGACCGCGCGGTCGAGCCCGGTGCCGACCGAGGTGATGTGGCCTGCGAGGTTCCGCAGGCGGTCGTGCAATTCTTTGCCAAGTTCGCTGATCTGTTGCGCGTTGCGCGCCAGCTTTTCCTGATTCCAGCCGTAAGCCACGGCCTTCAGCAGCGCGATCAGCGTGGTGGGCGAAGCGGGAATTACGCGATTCAGAACTCCATGCTCGATCAAGCCGGAATCTTGTTCGAGCGCGGCGCTAAAAAATGTTTCTCCGGGAAGAAACATCACCACAAATTCCGGTGTCGCATCGAACTGCTCCCAGTATTTCTTGCCGCTGAGCGTGTTCATGTGGTCGCGCACCTGCCGGGCGTGATTGGTTAGACAGTCGCGGCGCGTTTCCTCGTCGGTAGTCTCGAATGCGTCAAGAAAAGCTTGCAGCGGCGTCTTGGCATCCACCACGACATGTTTGCCGCCCGGCAGCTTCACCACCAGGTCGGGACGCAGGCGTCCGCTATCGGTGGTTACCGTTTCCTGTTCGGCAAAATCGCAATACGAAAGCATGCCGGCAATCTCGACCACGCGCCGCAATTGAATTTCTCCCCAGCGTCCACGCACGTTGGGGGTGCGCAACGCCCGCACCAGATTGCCCGTCTCCGATTGCAATTCTTTCTGAGTCGTAATCAGCGATTGCACCTGGGTATAAAGTGCCGAGTAAGCCTTGCCGCGTTCGATCTCCAGTTGCTGAATCTGCGTGTCGACTTTGTTCAATGACTCGCGCACCGGCGCGACCATCTCGGCCACCGCTTTCTGCCGGCTCTCGAGATCACCGCGGGCCTCGGTCTGAAAGCGTTCCAGACGCTCTTGAGCAAGGACCAGAAACGATTGGTTGTTGCTTTTCAATGCATCGGAAGCCATTGCTTTGAAGGCGTTGCGCAACTCTTCGCTGGCGCGGGTGACCAGATCCATCTTTTCGTTGCTGGTCTTCCGTTCCGATTCCAAGGCGAATTCTAATCTGGCTTTAGCGGCTACTACGTCCGTGTGAGCCTGCTGAAGCCGCGCCAGATCGGCGTTTTGGGCGGCTAATTGCTTTTCCATCAACGATAAGCGGGCGCTTAGCGCGGCCGCGCGCGAACGTAGCGCCAGCCAAGCAATCAAGCTTCCAAACAATAGGCCGATGACCCCTATGACACCAGGTTCCATAGCGAAGGTAACTTCTTAAAGTGGATTCCGGATTCTAGCGTAGCACCAACGGCAAGTTTGAGCCTGCTGTTTTGAAACGAGCAAGATCCTTCCCAGGGTCGCGTTGAGTAGGCACAGGCGATGCCTCGGGTCTCAAAAATCGCGATGACGATTGTGCTGGTGACGGGCGCCGCCTCGTTCCCGCCGTCGAGCCGGGTGATGGCGTCATCATCAGGCGGAAACGATGTCGCCGAAGAGAAATCCGCGCAGGCAAGTCTGAAGCCGGCCTTTGCCACCGCTGCCGACATTCCATTCCGCGACTACGATTCCGCCGCTGAACAGGTGTTGCTCGACCTGGCGAATCAGGCGAGAGCGCAAGCCGGCGCACCACCGCTCGCGCTCGATAACGGACTTTCTCAAGCCGCTCGTATCCACGCGGAAGCGATGTTTGCGGCGCGGCAACTTTCGCATCAATTCGCGAATGAGCTCTCGCTCCCGCAACGTTTGGCGAGCGCGACGCGCCTTCAACTCGATCAGGAAGGAGAAAACGTCGCCCTTGATTTCGACGCAGCCAGCGGACATCAACATCTCATGCTTTCCCCTCCGCATCGCGCGAACCTGCTAAACCCAGCCTATAACGTAGTCGGGATGGGCGTGATTCGCAGCGGAGACCGTTTGTATATTGTGCAAGACTTCGGCCATGCCCTCCCCAATTACTCTGCCGCCGAAGTCAAGGAACGAATCGCGGCGGCCGTGATCCAGGCCCGGCAGCAAGCCCGCCAGCCTGCTCTCGCCCGCCGCGATCTTTCCAGCCATGACCTCTCGATTCACGATGGTTCCAGTCGCGATCTGACTGACAAGGGCCTGCCCCTAGCCGATTCTGCAGCCTGCTCCATGGCGCAAGCGGACAAGCTCGGCACCTCCCCCGTTCAACAACTCGCGCAACGCTACACCGTGCTCACCTACACCAGCCTGCATCCCGAGACGTTGCCCGCAGAAGCCGGACGCGTTCTCGACGATCACAATCTGCGCACTTTCTCGATCGGCGCATGCTACGCGCGCACCTCGACCTATCCCACGGGCGTGTATTGGGTTGTGCTGTCGCTGGACTGAGGCGACAAAAGGTCTTTAGGCTTGAACCTGTCCGAGGCGCTTTAACGTAGGCAATCCCTTGATCGATTTTCCCGCCTTGCGTGCGTTACGTAAAACGTAATCCTCGTGGAAGCATAAACCTGAAATAGTCTTCACACCCCCACTTCCGGGCCGTAGGTTCTGATTACCCAGGCAGGGTAGAATGCCCGCATGGAAAATCCTGACCCTGCCGGACTCGAAGCCTGGTTTGCTGCACACCGAGAAAAGATCGAGGCTCTAATCGACGAAGGCTGCGCCGCCGCTGAGCGCGGGGAACCGATTGACGGCGATGATGCGCGTTCAAGGTTGAACGAGATGCGGCGCGCCAAGTTCCCGCGGTACTTTATTCCCCTGCGCTAACTCTTCGTACTCTCCGCCTGCGATTCTGCGCCTCCGTAGGACGAACGGTCGCTGCAAGTGGGAAGCTGGGAAGCTCCTCTACTTTAGCGGCACACTGTAGTGCGACGCTACGACTTGCCACTTCCCGCCGTTCTTCATCCACACATCGGTCAGCCGGTCGTGATACTCATAGGGTTTTCCACCGGACAAGCCTCTCTCGTGATACGCGCCTGTTACTACCGCCGTATTGCCGTGCATGCGAACTTTGAGTTCCGACATTTCCGCGATCTCAACGTGCGTGGAAGATTCGGCGCTATGGCTGATGTAGCCGGTCTTGCCGTACGTGTTACCGTCCTCGACGGTGATGACAAAGTCATCTGCCAGCAGCGACGCGAGAATGTCGACCTGCCGCTTCTTATACGATTCAGTCCACTTCAATTCCATCGAACGAATATAGGCTGCGTCGGATTTATCATCCTGTGCCGCCGAAGGGACCGCGAGTCCGGCAAGCATGCAAAAGGTTAGAGCGGAAGCCAAGCGGGAGATCATATACCTATTTCGCACAGTCGGCAGGATGCCGCAAGTTCCTTCTGTGGGCCAATGCCGCGCCTGGCGCAAAAATCTACTTCGTCAGATTTGTCCAACACTGTTTTCAGGACAGTCCTGTGCTAACCTTGGCCTGCCCACCGTCTGCGCTTCCGCGCATGGAATCCTCGGCCTCAGTTCGTTTACCGCAGGGTCAATCGAACCAGATTGAGCCAAATAACGTCCGCGTCGGCACGGCTGGCTGGTCTTACAAAGATTGGGACGGCATCTTCTATCCCTCAGGCATGCAGCGCCGCAAGCAGCATCCGCTGGAATATCTGGCGCGCTTCTTCGATACCACGGAAATCAACACATCGTTCTACGGACCGCTGAAGCCTGAATGGGCGAAGCTCTGGTGCCGCAAGGTCGCGGCGGTGAATCCGAAATTTCTTTTTACCGCCAAGCTCTACCGCGCTTTCACGCACTCGCCCATCGCGGTGATGGAGCCTATTTCCGCCGCGACCATCCGTCCCAGCGACGAAGACGAAGCCCGCACCCGCGAAGGCCTCGACGCCCTCGCCACCGAAGGACGCCTCGGCGCTCTGCTCATCCAGTTTCCCGTGTCGTTCAAAAATACTTCGCTCAACCGTGAATATCTCGAACGACTGCTGCGCCAGTTCATCGAATATCCTCGCGTGGTCGAAGTACGCCACTCCAGTTGGAACGACGCTGAAACTCTCGCCGCCTTCGCGCAGAAGAATGTCGGCTTCTGCAACATCGACCAACCTGTGCTCGGGCGCTCGCTTAAGCCCACCGAACACGTGACCTCAGCCATCGGATATGTCCGCCTGCATGGCCGCAATTACGAGCACTGGTTTGCCGATCAAAGTTCTGCCGAGCAAGGTTCCGATTCCGACCGTCGTAACGACCGCTACAACTATCTCTACAGCCAGCAGGAGCTAGCAGGCTGGAAAGAAAAAATCACCAGCATCGCCGCCCGCGCGCAGGCGACCTACGTGATCACCAACAATCACTTCGAGAGCAAAGCCGGAGTGAACGCTCTGGAGCTGAAGTCGATGATCATCGGCCAGCGCGTCCTGGCCCCGCCCACCCTGATAGAGAAGTATCCCGAACTTAGAGCCATCGCCGACCCCGCCGAAGATTCCGCAACAACAAGCCCTACACCATTGTTCCCCTAAAGCTTGTCATGCCGTGTCATGCAGAGCGAAGTGGGATTGTCCGCAGGACAATCCCACGCAGTCGAAAGCCTGCCCTGAGCTTGCCGAAGGGCATCCCTACCAGCGTCCCCGAGGCGTGAGGGGCTGGGGATTCGAATGACTACAAAACTTACCCTGAACAAGGAATTGATTAGCGGCCTTCGAGATTCTTCAGCCGGTCTGATAGCGACTCAACCTCGGCGTCCAGCGCGCGAAGCGCCGCAGCATGGCTCTTCTGACGCAGTTCGACTGGGGACGCCCACTTGTGAAACTCGGTCAGCAAAGTGGTTTCCACCTTCTCCAACCGTCCACTTATCCACTGTTTGTCTTCGTCCGTTAGCACATCCCAATTATAGGGCAAACGCCCCATCGGATCGCAACGTTTTCTCGCGCCCGCTGTCATGCTGAGCGAAGTGGAATTGTCCGCAGGACAATCCCACGCAGTCGAAGCATCCCTACCCTCGTGCCCGCGGTGCAGGGGACAGAATGGTGACTCCAGTCGGGCGCTGTCCATCCCTTCCGAATAAATCTCACCCCCGGCGGCTGCCCCGTCCTTGTCCCTGCGTTCTTTGCAGGGACAGAGCCTGCCCTGAGCTTGTCGAAGGGGCGGGGAATTTGACTGGCACCATCAACGGATGGAGATCAAAATCCCCGCCCTGTCGCAAAAGGCGCGACAAGAGCGGGGCAGCCCTCGAGGATAAAATTAAGGAAAGGCTGACCAGCCCCCGTGGACGAGTTAGATTCAAGTCAGGAGCAGTCGGCGCATGAAAGTATGATGAAATGGCTAATAGAGCGCGGCCAGTTTACAGTAGAACAGTTCTCCGGTTTTATGGAAGCGGCGGCGACCCTTGGAAAAAATGGCTTGAACAGCGGTCGGACCGCGCGGCGGCATAAGCAAAGCCAGATCGCCCCGACAGTTCGGAAATCCCGTCCTTTGCAAAAGGCGCAAAGGATGGGCCATCCGCCTAGAGCGGACTAAGCCACGATTTGGTATGAGGTACAGAGAAAGCCGCACCACAATGCGCATAAGTGACTGGGGAGGAGGTCTGTGTGTCGAAGAAATCTCGATCTCATAAGTACGGGCGCGTTGTGACGCTTTTCGGCGCGGTCATCGTGTTCTTAACTTTTGTGATTAAAGATGCTATTCGGGAGCAAGTGAAAGACGCTGTTGATTCCCTTCAGATGGCAGAAACGGTATTTAGAAATACGAGTCAGGACACGCTTCATTGGGATCTTACTATCGATTCATTCAGAGAATTTCGTGACCGCCTTGAGGACATTCAGAAAAACATTGAGGATATGAAAGATCGCGCTGGTGCACAGGAATCATCTACCTTTCAGGGCTGGGATATGGATACGCTGACCGAACAGCAAAATGATAACACCACACTTCTTGTCCTAGACATGGAAACTCTTTCTCATGTCCGGCGAATGATCGAAAAGTTGCCGGTCAAAGACACTTCATTATTCGTGACCTCGTTAACTTCGCTTAAAGCGCGCTTCGAATCGCTGAAGAATGTAAGTGATAAGGAACTGGAAAGGGTCCATAAAATGGGTGATTTCCAGAATAAAGATGTCACCGGCGCTTTGGGGCAACAACTGCTGTCTCACTGGACTGAAGGCGAGGCGCTCCGAGCAGATATCAGCGGCCTAACGGCTAAAGTATTAACTAGGTTAATAGAACAGAAAGAGGCCGACGAAACAAGGCTCAAACGCTATACATGGCTCAGCTATGTGCTGTATGCGATAGGCTGGTCGCTAGCGCTCTTCGGTCGGCTTTATGGGGTTGATCCTATTGCCGAAGAAGCATGACGCCGAACATGACACCGAATACGATAACTCCCAAGAATTTCCACAGCCACATTGCAAGGACTGGAACGGATAGAAGGATATTCGTGAAGGTTGCAACCGTAACGGGGAGCCGACGACGGACGACTAACGACTAATGGCCAGCAACCGCCGCGTGATCCGACAGGCGGCGCTTGTTATAGCGCAGGGCGACGTTCATGAATACGTTGCCGAGAGAGGTTTCAAAGCAGATCATCAGGGCCTCGACGTCTTCGCTGGACTTGTCGCCTTCATTCGAAGTGAGCAACAGCGGCGGATGGACGCGGAAGTGGAATCCCTGGTCATTCAGCGCGGAGACTGCGTTGCCGACAACCTGGTTCGCCAGTTCAAAAATGGTTTCTTTAATCAGTTCATCGGACTCGGGCAGTTCAGAGCCCGCATAATGGCTGGCCACGCGCAGCGCGGTCTGCGGCTCGAGGTCCAGAATGATGCGGCCCTCGACGTCGCCCGAAAGCGCCACCATGCCGGCGACACCCTTGCGGCGGTAGCCGTCTTCTTCCATCGAAAGGCTGTCCACCTTCGTGGTGCAATGCAGGCCTTGCGACAAAACCGCGTCGGCCGCATTGATGAAAGGCTGAATCAGCTCCATCTTCATGCGATTAAACTCCCGCGCCCGCCGCGCTTGCCACGGCGCCGTCTTCTCCCATCACGTACTTGATGACCTCGTACAGCACTTCCGGTTTCACCGGCTTCTGCACGAAGTGGCGTGCCCCACGCTGCAGTGCGGCGACAATGTTTTCCTGGTAGCCCACGGAAGACACCATCACGATGCGTGCCGCGGGATGCGCTTGCACGATCTTCTCGGCGGCCTCGATGCCCTCCATCTGCGGCATGGTGATGTCCATCAGCACGATGTCGGGATGAGTGCGGTCGAACTCGCTGATTGCGGTGAGCCCGTCGCCGGCCTCGCCCGCGACCTGTCCGCCGAAAGTCTCGATCATGCGAGCCAGGTTCTTGCGCGCGAACACGGAATCGTCCACGATCAGGTAGCGAACCGGTTGGCCGTCCTTGCTGCGTTTGACTGCTGCGAACTGCTCCATAACACCCTCCCTCTACATTTCAACACGGCGGTTACCCGCCTGCCAGATGACTCAGGTCACCAAACCGCATTGGAAACCCTTGTCAGAACATCAATTTCAGCGGCCGGCGCGGGCTGTTTGTCCCGCTCCGCCGCTCAGTCCATGGCCTTCGTTGCGTCCACAAAGCGCTTGCAGGGTGGCTGCAATCACGTCCAAAGCCATCACCCGCCGGGCATATCCACGCTCGATGGCCGCCTTCGGCATGCCGTAAACCACGCAGGATTCTTCATTCTGGGCGATCGTCATTCCGCCTGCCTTTTTTACCTCGCCCAGACCCTGCGCGCCATCGTCGCCCATGCCAGTCATCAATACAGCGATTGCCTGCGAGCCGAATTCCTCGGCTGCGCTGTTAAACAGCACGTCCACGCTGGGACGATGGCCGTTAACCCGCTCCTCATCGTTCAGAACCACAACGTCTCCGATGGCCAGCCGCTTTACTTTCATGTGCCGGTTTCCGGGACAAACCAGAACGCGTCCCGCCTGCAGCGTGTCCCCCGACCGCGCTTCTTTCACTCGCAGAGCGCACAATTCGTCGAGACGGCGCGCGAACATATCGGTGAAGTTCTCGGGCATGTGTTGCACCACGAGAATCGATCCGGGAAAGTCTGCTGGTAGTTGGGGCAGCAAGAATTCGAGCGCCTGCGGACCTCCGGTCGAAATGCCGATCGCGACTGTTCTGCTGGGTGGTGGCGAGGACTTCGTGGCCGAGATCTTTTCGGGGCGAGGTGCCAATCCCGGCAATATTCCGGGACGGACAATCTTGCCTACAGCGGCGGCCTTGATCTTGGCGATCAATTCCTTGGCTGTCTCCACCATATGCCCCGAAGCGTCCTGCGGTTTGGCGACGAAATCGAAAGCGCCAAGCGCCAACGCCTTTAGCGTGATCGAAGCGCCTTCAGTAGAGTGCGAACTGACGACGATCACCGGCATTGGGTGCCGCCGCATAATCTCTTTCAAGGTGTCGATACCGTTCATGCCCGGCATCTGCAGATCGAGAGTCACTACGGTCGGCCGCAACTCGTCGATCTTCTTTAGGCAGAAGGTTCCATCCATGGCTGTGCCCACAACCTGGATCGACTGATCGGCGTCGAGCATCTGCGGGATCAGCTTGCGCATCAGCGCCGAATCATCCACTACGAGCACGCGCACTTTGTTCGTATCCATATTGTTGGTATCTATTTTGTTCGTATGCATGTTCGCGCTCATGCGTGGCCTCCCACTGCGCCTAGAGCAAGCCGCATACGATCACTCTCGTTCAGCAGCAGACCGCTGCTGGTCAGCCCAGCGTCTTGCGGACGCGAGCGCGAAATGTGTTCCACGACTGCCAGCAGATTCAGAATCAGCACGACTTTTCCATCCCCCAGAATCGAAGCGCCGTTCACTAAATCGGTGGAGAAAGTTTGGTCGTCCAACGCTTTAATCACCAACTCTTCTTCACCCTCCAGAGCGTCGACGATCAATCCATATTTTTTTTCGCCAACCGTTATGACCAGAACAAACAGTTTGATCGCGTGCCGGTCGCAATCGGTCGCGGGTGGGCGTCCCAGGCGCAACAACGGGAGCACCTGATTGCGTAACTGCAATACTTCGTAGTTGTCGACCTGATGGACTTCGGATTCCCGCGTGCGAGCAATCTGGTTCACTGCGTTCAGCGGAATGGCGTAGAGCCGCTGCTCCACCCAGAACAACAGTGCCTTGATGATCGCCAGCGTAAGCGGCAACTTCAACCGGAAGGTTGTGCCCTGGCCGGCGCGAGTCTCAATATGAATGGTTGCTTTGAGGCGATGCAGGACGCTCTGGACCACATCCATTCCGACGCCGCGGCCGGAAACTTCGGTCACCACTTCGGCAGTGCTGAATCCCGGCCGGAAGATTAGCTCCAGAGATTCGGCTTCGCTCAAACGCTCGGCTTCCGCCGGTGTGATTAATCCCAAATCGATTGCCTTGGCGCGAATTTTCTGGGAATCGATGCCCCGCCCGTCGTCACTTACTTCGACCACCACTTGATTCCCCTGATGATGGGCGTTCAACCGGATATTGCCGCGTGGAGACTTGCCCAAACGCTGGCGATCTTCGGCCGATTCGATGCCGTGGCTGACGGCATTGCGAACCAGATGCGTCAGAGGCTCGGCAATCGCATCGAGGATGCCCTTGTCTAGATCAGTCTCCTGTCCGCACAGCTCCAAATCCACCTCGCGCTCGCACTGTCGCGCCACATCTCGCACGATGCGGGGGAAGCGCCGGAACAGTTGACCTACCGGCACCATTCGGATCTTCATCACCGAGCGCTGCAGATCATTCAACACTCGCGCCTGGAAACCCATCGCATCGGCGAATTTGCCGCGTAGGGGTTCTTTGGGGAAGCGCTGGGCAAACTCGTTCAAGGCTTGCTGCAACATCGATTTGCCAATGATGAGTTCACCGACCAAGTTCAAAACGCTGTCAATTCGCCCCGCTTCGACGCGCAAAATATTTTCCGTGAAACCTTGAGGCGCGAGCTCCGCAGGAGCGGCCGTGGCAGAACCGGGCGCAACTTGAGCTGGCAATGCCGGTGTCGGCTCGGAACTCGCCAAGTCTGCATCGTCGGGAGCGGAGGCTGCAGCCGGTTCGCCGGCTGGAATCTTGGCGGCCTTTTCAATGGCTTTCGCTGGTGAGGCAGCGTGGATTACGGTGACACTGCAGTCGCTGGCGATGGTTGGAATGTGGCATCGTGCGACGATTTGTGTTTCGCTTTGCGAACTGGCGAGCACGAACTCAACATGCTTTGAAGCGGCTGGGGATTTCGCATCAGGCCGCACCACAAGAACCTGGCCGATTTCGCCGATCGCGTTCTGAATCAGTTGCCGCGCTGCGATCGGCATGGTGCAGTGGGGATCGATTTTTACTGCGACGTCGTAGAGTCCAAGGCCTGCGAATTGAGCTTGCGCTACCGCGAACTTTTCCGCTTCGGTCCAGTCTTTGCCAGGCCGGGTCGGCGACTTGGCGGATTTTTTCTTGCGCCGCGTCTTCTTGGTGGCTGGAACAGCCGTCAGTTGGTCGATTCTCTGGCGCAGACTTTCGGTCGCCGGCATCGGGCTGCCGCTGTGATACGCCGTGAGCATGGCGGTAAACACGTCCGCCGCGGCAAAAGAGATTTCGGCCAGCGCCCCATGCCCCGCAGCCGCCTCCATTGTGAGTGCATCCTCGAAGTGGTGCGCCAGTTCGCTCAACTCGCGCAATCCGCAGGCTGCCGAATCCCCCTTTAGCGTGTGCACTGTGCGGCGGATCGAACGAACGATCTCCTCATCGCCGGGATTTTTCTCCAGCTTGAGAGATTCCTCGTTCAACGCCTGCAGCAGTTCCTGCGAGGTTTCAAAAAACAACTCGCGCAGTTCCGCTCCGCGTTCATCGAGGGGATTGGTCACTCTTGTACCTCAAGCCGTTGATAGGCCGTGCCACTATCGCGGTGGATCATGCGAAACTTCTCGGTGAGCCCCAGCAGACTTTCCGCGTGGCCCACGAACAGATAGCCGCCCGGATTCAGACAGCGGTAGAACTTTTCGACCAGCCGCTTCTGTTCCGCCTCGTCGAAATACATCATCACGTTCCGGCAGAAGATCACGTCGTTGCGCTGTGGCAGGTACTCTGTCTTCAGATTGTGAAAGTCGAAGTGCACCATTTCTTTCAGCGGTTTCTTGATGGCATAGCGCTCGCCGACTTTATCGAAGTAACGCAGGCGGAAGCCGTAATCCACCGTTGCCATCTGATGCTCGCTGTACGTTCCTTCTTGTCCGGCGCGTAGCACGGAATAACTGATGTCGCTGGCCAGAATCTCCACACGCCAAGGTGGCGGGATCAGCGGCTTAGGCAGAGAAATTTCAACGGGCAGCGGATTGCGCATGTAGTAATAGGCAAGGGTGTCGGCGGCCATCATGCCGAGCGTATAGGCTTCCTGGCCCGTAGAGCAGCCTGCGCTCCATATCCGCACCGAATACTCGCGATGCGACTGCTTCAGCTTCAGCATGTCTTCCAGAATGTATTTCTGAAATAGGTCGAGTTGAGCTTTGTGCCGGAAGAAGCTGGTTTCGTTGACCGTGAGATTTTCCACCAGCTTGGCCAGCTCTGCTTTACCTTCCTGGCTGATCAGCAGGCGATAGTAAGAATAGAAGGAATCGGCGTGACATTCGCGCAGGCGGCGCAGCAGCCTGTCCTGCAGAAAATGCGTGCGGCGCTCGTCGAAATGCATGCCGCACTCCTGATACACGAGCGCCTGCAGCAGTCGAAGTTCCGCTTCCGTCAAGATAGGAGCCGGTGCCGCTCCGGATGTACTCATGCTTTCTCTCGTCCCCCGCGCCAGTGAATCACTCGCTGTCCCGCGTTATCGCTTATCGGGCGGAAGCGCCTCGCGCCTCGCCTTTCGCCGGCTTGTTTTCTGCGGCCGCCTTCTGCTGTAACAGGCTGGCCGGGGCCAGCAACTTTCCCATGTCGAGTAACACGATCAGACGCCCTTTTACCTTGGCCAATCCGGTAACACAGTTGAGCCCGCCCTCCTGGAATATGGCGGGCGGAGCTTCCACATCCCCAACCGGAATCTTCACCACTTCTGATGCCGAGTCGACAATAAGTCCTGCCAACCGGCCCGTGTGCTCGACCACCAGAATCCGGTTCTGTCGTTTCATGGCGGCCTGCTTTTGTCCAAAGCGTTTGCGCAAGTCCATCACGGAGACAATCTTGCCGCGCAGATTGATCACGCCTTCCAGATAGTCAGGCGCGTCAGGCACCGCGGTGATCTCCGGCACGCGTACGATCTCGTGCAGCGAAGCGATCGGTACGCCATAAGTTTCGCGCCCGATCTGGAAGCCCACGATATGAAGTTCTGCGCTCATCGCTGTCCTGATTCTCGGTAGTGACGGCCCTTAGTAGCGCGATCCCGCCGCTGCACGCCGTGCGTTGTGGGTCTTATCGTCTTGCGCCGGGTGCAGCGCGCTCGAGGACTCGTCCAACGTGAAGCGGTCCATGAAGTCGAGCAGCCCGCGTGACATTTTCGACATCTGCTCGGCTGAAGCCGCCAACTCTGTCGATCCAGAAGTCGATTGCTGCACCAGTTCGCGCATGCGCTCCATTGCCTTCACCACGGCCTGTGCTCCCGAGGCTTGTTCTTCCACCGCGGAGTTGATTTCGTGGGTGATTTCGTTCAGTCGCGTGGTCGCCCGCGCAATCTGCGACGAACCGTGCGACTGTTCATTGGTGGCCGCGCCGATTTCTTGGGCGAACTTGTAGACCTCGGTGACCACGTTCGAGATTTTGCGCAGTGCGGCATTCAGCTCGCCGCCCAGATCCAGGCCTTCGTTCACGATTCCGGTCGAGCGATCCATGTTCTCGACCGCTTTGCGCGCTTCTTTCTGAATGCTCTGGATCAGCTCGGAAATTTCCTTGGTCGATTGTGCCGACTTTTCCGCCAGCTTGCGGACTTCGTCGGCAACTACTGCAAAACCCAGTCCGTGCTCGCCGGCACGCGCTGCTTCGATGGCGGCGTTCAGTGCCAGGAGGTTGGTTTGTTCCGCCAGATCGTCGATGACCTCGATGATTTTTCCGATGTCGTCGGCCCTCTGGCCCAGGGCTCCGATGATTTCTCCCGAACTGGTGATGGTTGCATTAATGCGGTTCAGGCCATCGGTGGCCTTTTCCATGGTGGTAATGCCACTGTGCACCTCTTCGCGCGAGCGGTTGGAGATGTCGAGTAGCACCTTGGCCGTATCGGCTACGCGCTGAATTGACGCCACCATCTGATCGATCGATGCCGAAGTCTCGCTCACGCTCGAAGCCTGCAACTGCGTGCTCTTCACCATGTTCTGCACGTTCACGCTCATCTCGTGCATGGTGCTGGTGACCTCATCGATGGCCGAGGAAGCCTGCAGGCCGACTTTAGCCGAGTCATCCGATGCGTTGGCCACCTGTCCGCTGGCGCTGGCCACCTGCGCCGAGGCGTCGCGCACGCTGCGAACCAGGCGCGCCAGGCCTTCCACCATCTTCATGAAGGCGTTGCCCAGCGTGTCGCGCGTGGAACGCGGCTTGACTTCGATCCTGAGGTCTCCTCCCGCAATCGACTCAGAAACGCCGGCCATTTCCTTCAGGTACGTAACCATCTGCGAGAAGGTGCGGGCCAGTTCGCCAATCTCGTCCTCACGCTGGGTTTTGATATTGCGGTCGCGTTGCAGTCGATTCAGGAACTCAAATGTGTTTTCAAGATCGCCGGTGTCGCCAATCTGCCGTGAAACCGTCATCAGGTTATTCAATGGTCCGGTAATGGATTTAGCAGTGGTGAAGGCGACTACCAAGCCCACGCCCAACGCGAGCAGTGTGCTCACCACGGAGAACATAATGGTCAGCGCGCTGGCGGTCTCATCCGATTTTCGCCGGGCTTCAACCAGCTTCCGGTTCTCGCCATCGGCTACGTCAAGTGCGTCGGTTGAATTCTTCACCCACGAGGAGGCGTCTTTCTGAAGGTAATAAATCTGCAATTCGGCGACGGTTGCGTTGCCCGAATCCACGTCTTTGCGTTTGTCGATAAGCGGCTGCGCGAACTCCTTGCCCCAGGCCTGCTCCAGTTGTTCGACCTTCGATAGAGCAGATCGCTCCTGCTCGGAGTTGGCCAGTGACCGGCCCTCTCCTAGTTTCTCGCCAAGCGTGCGCAGGCCTTCATTCATCCGGTCTACTTCGCGGGTGTCACCGCTCAGCAGGTAGTTGCTGAGATAGAGGCGGTTCTGCATCATCTGGAAGCGCACTTCGTTGGTGGTTTCGGCCAACTGCAGCGAGGATGTTGCCGCCGCCTTGGCCGCGTGTTCGCGCTGCACCGCAAGCAGGTTGACGAGGAACAGCACCACCACCATGCTCAGGATGATTCCGAAATTTACATATAACTTCTTGCCAATCGTCATGCCGTTTCCTCCCGGCCTGTCTGCCCTATGCCGCCGTCGCTATCAATCCGGTCGGCTCCCATGTAGTGCTTGCTTTGCTACTGGTGAGCTTCGAACTTGAAATCCACTACGCCCGAACTTTCCACCGCCGCCGGCTCAAAGCGCCACTTCTTGACGGCCTCCAGCGCTGCATTCGCTAATACCGGATGCCCGCCGACAACTTTTGCTTCCTTCACCGTTCCGTTGGGCAACACTACGATTTCAACCTTCACCGTACCGGTGAGGTTCATCTTCCGGGCCAGCTCGGGATATGTCGCTGGCACTCTGCTCTTGACTTTGCGCGAAATTTCGCCTTGCGCATCGCTCTGAGTAGTCTGCGCTCCAAGCCTTGTCGTTCCCGTTCCTGCCGACAACGCCAGCACAACCACTACTGCCCCCGCCCGCCGCAAAGACACAGTTCCTCCTTAGAAATAAAACTGGTACTCCCGTTGAAGCAACGCCGTGGCCACGCGTAAGCTTTTGAAAAAACCAAAGTCACCCATGGGATATATCGGCAAAATAAAGACTTACTCCAAATCACCACATTTCCCGCCCTTCCTGTTTCGGGATTAGAACCGTCTCACATTCGGCATCTCAGGTCGTCAATTCTCAAACTGAGATATGGCGATGCCCAGCTTTCTCGGGATTTCACATGTAGGCACCCTCTCTGCATTTCCCTTGACTCAAATTGAGATGGCGGGATATTTTTCCATTAGATTCAATCACTTGTGAGAATTATGAAAACCCTGTTGCGGCCAGCGGTGCGGCTCTGAACATTCCCGAAGGAAATTCGACGCCGTCGTCACTCGGTCGTTGCTTGTCTCATTCCGACGAAGCATTTCAAAAGCTCCTTTTGAGAATCGCCGGCAAGGCCGCGGAGCGTGCCGACTCCGCTTCGTTAATCCAACTCTTCTGTCAGGCCACGCGAGAATTTTTTCAAGTCAGCGGGGTGTATTTCTGGCGGCGCCATCCCGGCGATGAACTCATAGGCGAGCAAGCCGATGGCAAGATGGCCGCTGGTTTTCCCGGCATGCGCTTGCTTTCCCGACAGAGCGCCGTAACCGCAGACGCCGTGCGCAATCGCCGCACCATTTTCGTGAATCGGCTGCAGTCCGCAAACTTCCCGCTGGCGCAACAGTTCGAGGCGCGCTCGCTGATGGCCGCGCCTCTGGTGGTCTTTGACGAAGTGATCGGCGCGGCGACCTTTCTGCATGATTCCGAAGAAATGTTTTTCGACGAGGACCTCGCCGCCAAAGCCACCATTTTGGCTGGACAACTGGGTAGCCTGCTCGAAGCCACGCGGCTGGGCGAGGCGTCGCGTGAGGAGCACCGCCGGGCCGAAATCCTGGCTGAAGTCGCGACTGCTCTGCACGGAACTCCGGATGTCGCTTCGGTGATTGAGGCACTTGCCGATCGACTCCGGCTGCTTTTGCGGACGCGGCTGGTTTCGGTGCTTCTGCGCCGCGAGGGGCCTTTTGAACTGCGCGCCGTATCCGCTGAAACTCCGCAGTTGGCGAATTCCATGCGCGCTGGCCATGATCGCCAGACCATTCGCTTCGCCGCCGATTTGGCGCAACGCGCGGTTTCCGCTGGAGAGGCGATCACCATCTCCATCAGCAGCGATCTGCATTCGCTCGGCAGCCTGGTTTCTCCCGGAGTGTTAATTGCCGCGCCCTTCCGCACTGCCCGCACTCAGGGTGCGATCCTCGTCTATCCTCGTCCCGATTCAGCTTTTACCGCGGAGGAGAAGTCGCTGGTGTCGGCCATTGCGGGCTTCGGCGCGGTCGCGGTGGCTCACGCTGAACTATGTGGGACTGCCCAAGACCAGGCTCGCGAACTTCACCAGTTGCTAGAAATCTCTTCCGAGCTCAGCTCCAGCGGTAATCTCGAACATTTTTTGCAGGCATTTGTGGTGCGAGCTGCCGATTTCCTCGGTTTTGGCCGATCCTTCATTGGATTGGTTGAGGACGGACAGTTTCGCGTGCGTTACGGCGTGAAAAACGGCGTCGCACAACGCATGGATGCCGTTTACCCGGAAGGCATCGGGACGCGCACCCTGCGGGCCAAAGAAGTTTTCTGGTCGGACGATGTCAGCAAGATGCCCGGCGCCAATCTTGAAATGATTGCGCACTACCGGGCCAGGCAGTTGTTGTCGGTCCCCCTGCTGGGCGCGGATGGGCGAGTGCTGGGCATGTTCGGCGTGCTCGACCGTCTCGACGGAACCGGCATCTCGCGTGAGGATATTCGCCGCGCTCGCGCTTTGGCTGCCCAGGTTTCCGTGGTGCTCGAAGTTGCGCATAACCTGCACCAATCGGAATTGAATCGCAGGCGCTCAGATATTTTGCTGCAACTGGCGCGAGAGATTGATGGCGTGCTGCACCTGCCCGATTTCGCCCGTAAATTTGTCGAGCGTGCCGTGGAATTTGCGGGCGCGAGCGCAGGCGCCTTCGTTCAACTTCACGGGGGGCGATTCTACGCGCTCTCCCTACATCTGCCTTCGCATCCCAAGGTAGCGGCTTCATCGGAAGATGTTGGTACGGGCCGTAACGGAAACGACCTTATTAGCGATGTCGATGTAGGGCACGTTCTTGTCAGACGCAACTCCGCGGCTGAAGGCCAAGTGATTGAAGCATCTGGCCGTGCCGATGAACAGGCATTGCAACAGCGCTTCGCTCGTGCCGTATCGGAATTCGTAATCAACCAGCAGGGTGCAATCGTTTCCAGTTCTGCTAGTGAAATACTTGGCTCTGAACTAGCCTCAAGCCTGAACTGGGCCGACTGTGTTGCCGTGCGCCTAACTGGACCCAATGGAGAGCTTTCCGGTTTGCTTTTTCTTTCCGGACGCGGTCGGCTGCTCACCGCCGAAGACCGCGACCTGCTCGAGGCGATTGCCGGCCACGCCGCCGTGGCGCTGGAAAATGCCCGCTTGTTCACTCGCATCGAACAAGCGAACAGCCACTGGCTGGAAATCTTCGACGCCATCACCGACCTCATCGTGGTTCATGACGAGACCGACAAAGTACTGCGCGTCAACCGTTCCCTCGCAGCCATGATCGGCGTCGCCCCCAGCGCGCTGATCGGTGTCAACATGCGCGCTCTGCTGGCACTGACCAGCGAGACCACGCTGTATTCCTGCCCTTTTTGCCGCTCGATGGGAGGGGACGCGGACGAGTTCGTTCATCCTGCTCTTGATCGCGTCTATCTGGTTTCGACTTCGCGCGTGCATGGCGCTTCCGGCGAAAGCCTGCAGACCATTCACGTTCTCAAAGATATTACCGATCGTCGCGAGGCCGAACGCCGCTATCGCGAACTCTTCGACAATATTCAGGAAGGACTGTTTTTCAGTACGCCGGACGGCCGCTTCATCGAGGTAAATGATGCGCTGGTCGCCATGCTTGGCTATTCCAGCCGGGAAGAGCTCCTGCAGGTAGACATTCCCACTCAGATTTATTTCTCTCCCGAACAGCGCAAGATTCATGCCGATGCTATGGAAAAAGATGGCTACATGCGAAATTTCGAGGCCACGCTCCGCCGCAAGAACGGCTCCCCAATTTACGTTCTGATCAATGCCTTCGGCATGTATGACCACATCGGTCGCTTGCTGCAGATTCGCGGCCTCATGTTGGATGTCACTGGCCTTCACAACTTTCAATCGGAGTTGCAGCGTGAACGCGATTTCTCAGGAAAAATTCTTAGCAATACCCAGAGCTTGATTCTTGTCGCCGACACCGCGGGTCTTATCAGCTACGCCAACCGCCGATGGTACGAAGCCGGTTTCGAGCAGCGCGAACTTTTAGGCCGTCCTCTGCTGGAATTGGCTGCTCCCGGCTATGTCCGGCCGCTGGCAGATGCGCTGCAAGCCATTCTTCGCGGCGGCCAGGTCGACAACCTCGAGCTGCAGATCATGCGCGGCAACGGCAACGCCGGCCAGTTCTCCGTCAATCTCAGCCCTATGCGCGACGAGAAGGAAAACATCACCAGCATCGTCGTTGTTATGACTGACATAACCGACTCCGCTGAACTGCGCGACAAGCTGGTTCATGCCGAGAAAATGGCCGCGGTCGGACAGTTGGTCTCCGGCGTTGCTCACGAAGTCAATAATCCATTAACCGCAATTCTCGGATTTGCCGATCTGCTCATGGAAAATCCTGAGATTCCAGAAAATGCCCGAAAGGATTTGCGCGTCATCCTGCAGGAGGCGCAGCGCACCAAGCAGATCGTGCAGAACTTGCTCAGTTTCGCCCGCCAGATGCCGCCGCAGCGCAATGCCGTGCAGCTCAATCTGATTCTGCGACGCACCATTCAACTGCGCTCCTACGATTTCAACAGCCACGGCGTCGACATCGTTGAGCACCTTGATGAAGAGCTCCCCGAGGTCATCGGCGACGCCCACCAATTGCAGCAGGTTTTCCTGAACATTCTGAACAACGCTTATGACGCCGTGCACGAAGCCGGCCGCCCTGCCCGCATCGAGATCATGACCACCAAGGCCGGCGATGCCGTCGAAGTTTCTTTCCGCGACAACGGCTACGGCATTACTCATCCCGACCGCATCTTCGATCCCTTCTTTACAACGAAAGAAATCGGGAAAGGCACCGGCCTTGGCCTCAGCATCTGCTACGGCATCGTGAAAGAACACGGAGGTGAGATTCTCTGCCATAACAATTCCGATGGCCAGGGAGCCACCTTCATCGTCCGCTTTCCCACAGCCCCGCACACCGTTTCTCTTGGTGTGGCCGCAGGAGTGACTCAACCATGACGAGCTCAGCCTTCCAACCCGCGCCCTTACCCGTTCTGCTTATCGAAGACGAGCCTTCGATCATGGCTCTCGTCAGCGCCACCCTCGAGCGCAATGGATACGGCGTCGTGTGCATCGAGTCCGGCGCCGAGGCTTTGCGCCTGCTCGAAAAAGGAAAATTTCTTGGTGTCGTCTCTGACATGCGCACCCCCGGCGGTGTTGATGGCGCGCAGGTGCATGCCTGGATTACTGCGAATCGTCCTGACCTCGTCCACAAAGTTGTCATCATTACTGGGGATTATGCGAACGAAGAAACTGTCAGCACCCTGCGCAGGATCGGCGCTCTCTATCTGGAAAAGCCATTCCGTGTGCAGGATCTCATCTCCGCTGTCGAAAAAACTATGGGGAAAGCCCGGTGAGCCACGTGCCCAGCAATTCCGCTTTGACGAAGCCTGGTCTCAACAGTGAAGAACTCCGCATCCGTCTGTTGATCGTCGATGACGAGCAGACAATCCGCAAGCTCTGCGTCACCGTGGGCGAGGCCCTCGGCTTCATCTGCCTCGAAGCCGAGAGTGGCGAATCAGCTCTCACGCTGCTTGAGGAGCAGCCGGTTCACATGATCCTTAGCGACATGGTAATGCCGCACATGTCTGGCCTCGAATTTCTGGAGAAGGTAAAGAAGATTGTGCCGCGCACCGAAGTTGCGCTGATGACTGGACACGGTTCCATCGAAACCGCCGTGCAATCCATGAAGCTTGGTGCGTACGACTACATTACAAAACCGTTTTCCCCACTCGAAGAACTCCGGCTTTTTTTGCGACGCATGGCGGAAAAAGTTCGGCTGGTGGAAGAAAACGAATTCCTGCGCCAGAGAACAGATTCTGAAACCGCGGTGCACGGCATCGTCGGCTCGTCCGCCAAGATTCAGGAAGTTCTGCGCCTGGCTTCGCGCCTCAAGGATACGCGCACTTCCGTCCTCATCTCCGGGGAGAGCGGCACCGGCAAAGAACTGGTCGCCCGCGCCATTCACTTTCGTGGCGCCTTCGCCAACCGTCCTTTCGTTGCCATCGATTGTGGATCTCTCGTGCCGACGCTGATCGAAAGCGAACTCTTCGGCTACGAAAAGGGAGCCTTCACCGGCGCGCTGAAATCCAAGCAGGGACTTTTTCAGGCTGCCGACACCGGCACGGTCTTTCTCGATGAAATCGGCGAGCTGCCACTGGAACTGCAGGCCAAGCTGCTGCGCGTGCTGCAGGAAAAAGAAGTCCGTCCCGTGGGCAGCAACCAGCGCGTGAAAGTCGATGTGCGCGTCATCGCTGCCACCAATCGAGATCTCGAAGCCGCGTACAAAAACAAAACTTTCCGCGAAGATCTCTACTTCCGCCTCAACGTCGTCACCGTGCACGTCCCCGCTCTGCGCGAGCGCCGCAGCGATATCCCCATGCTAGTGAACTGGTTCTGCGAGCGCTATGCTCCCGGCTCCGATCTGCACGTCTCAAACGCCGCCATGAAAGCTTTGATGAACTACGATTGGCCCGGCAACGTGCGCGAGCTGGAAAACTGCGTGGAGCGCGCCGTCGCCCTCGGCAACGGATCATTGATCGACTTAAGCGACCTCCCGCCATCCATCGCCGGCCTGAATATTCCCGTGTCACGTCTCAATTCAGATTCCGCGGCAAGCCTAGTCTCAAGTCTCGCTAGCGCAACCCTGAATGCGCCCGCGGGCTCGCCATCGGCTCCGCTCTCGACAACTGATTTGGAAGAGATTGAACGCGCCACCATCCAACGCGTCTTCGAACAAGTCAAAGGCGACAAAGCCCTGGCGGGCCGCATGCTCGGCATCAGCCGCGCTACGCTTTACCGCAAACTCAAACGCTACAACATCAGCGGAAGCGCGGCGTCAGGATCGTCAAGTCACGCGTTGCAATGAGAGGTCCAATGAGTTCGCATTGAACGCCCTCGCATGAAAAGCAAAGCACCCTGAGATTAACTCAGGGTGCTGAGTGCTTGCTTCGAAATACAGTTCATATCCCCTGCGGTTTCTTCTCTTCCTCCCGCTTTTTCTCCTCAGGCGTCTGCGGTTTCGCGGGCGGCTTTGGAGGCGGTGCAGGCTTCGCCGCTGCCGGAGGTGGCGTTCGCGCCGGCGGTGGAGACGCGGGCCGCTGAGCCGCTGGAGGCGGATTATGCGGCTGCTCGGCTGGCGGAGGCGTTTGTGGACGCGGCGCCGGAGCGGGTGCAGCCGGTTTCGGTGGCGGTTGATTACTCGGACGCGCAGGTTCGGTTCGATTATTCGGCTGTGCCGCCGGAGGACGATTCTCAGGCCGATTCGTTTCCGGTTGACTCGGCTGCGGACGGCTCGGCGGAACTGCAGCTGGCCGGTTCGGTTCTGGACGCGCCGCAGGCTGGTTTGTCGCAGGTTGGGTTGGTTCCGGGCGATTCGGCGGCGCTGTCTCCGGTCGATTGTTTGGCGGATTCATTGCCGGACGATTCGCTGGTGCCGGCTGGCTCAGTGGCGCGGCCCCTGGCCGATTCGGTTGTGCGGGCGCAGGCGCGGCCGGACGTTCATTCGCCGGTGGATTGCCCGGCCGATTCGGCTGATTCGCTGCTGGCGTCGGTTGTCCGGGATGTCCCGCGTTTGGCGGAGCACCCGGCTTGCCAACTGCTGCTGTCGCTGGTTTGCCGGGAGGCGCAACTCTCACTGTGGGCCGTGCCGTCGCGGCAGCCGCAGGTCTCAGTGTTTGCACTTCGCTTCGTGCCAGCGGTTGCCCGGGATGTGCCGCCAGCGCCTGTTGTTGTCGCGCAAAAGAAACCGGCGGGGGTGGAGGTGTTTTCTTGGCCACGATCTGCCGGCTCGCAATCGCCGCCGGAGGTGCGGCTACGTGTCCCGCAGTCGATGCCCTTCCGCCCTCAACCGCTTCGTGGGTCGGAGCTACTGCAACCCGCGCACTCACCGGTGCGGCAGCCATGTCGCGCGCATTCACCACGACCGCAGTTTTCGCTACCGACTGCGCGCTGGCAAATGAGCGCTGCGGAACCACCACCACCGCGCCCTGCACGCTCCGATTCACATACGTAATATTTGTGATGTTCGTGGTGTTGTTGTTAATAATTGTCGTGTGATAGACGTTGGTTACCTGCGTAACGTTCACCGTCGTATTGCTGACGTTGACGCGATTCACGTACGCCTCGCTCACGTGATACGAAGGCACGTACACTTCTCGCGGACCGAGCGGGAACCATCCCACATTGCCGCCGAAGCCTCCGGGACCTCCGCCGACGAAGACCACGAGCGCGGGCGCGTACATGGCCTGTACCTCGACCGGACCGGCGACCCAGCCCCAGCGTCCACCGACGCTCACCCAGCGTCCGTAGTGAAATGGGGCATAACCCCACGGCGCGTCGTCGACCCAGGTATAGCCCCAAGGCGAAATCCATGCCCAGTGGCCGGTGTGGTAAGGAGCCCAGCCAGCTTCAACCCGGTTCGGAAACCAGACGTGGCCGTAGTTGCCATCGTCGCGCCAGTCGCCGTAGTCATCGAGATCCTCATAGCCAACTACATCGTGCGAGAGATACTGCGCTGAACGAGAATAGTCGTAACGATGATCGCGGTCGCGGGCCCAATTGTCGAAGCCATCGGGATCGCCGAGATCGGACACTTCGGCATAAAGTTGATCGGTGCCGCTGAATGTTCCTCGCTGCCCGCCGTGCAAGCGAAAATCCTGGCCGTTGCCGGTGGCTTCGCCCTCGCCTTCGCGAATACTGATGACCGTGTAATTACCGTCGGCGCTGGCCTCCACGCGATAATGTCCCGGCTGACTAATCGTGAATGCCTGGTTCGGAGTATCGACCTCGAAGTCATCATCCCCGCCGAGCCTGCGCACGGTGACGCTGATGGCTCCCGACGTAAGTTGAATTTGGACCGTTTGGTCGTCGAGATCTAGAAATGAGAAACCAGTATTGGCCGACATGCGGATCACGGCCGATCCGAGTTGAATTTCGGCACGCGAGCCCTGATCGGTCCAGAGCTGGTCTCCAGTGGTCATCGGACGGTTGGGCACCGCTCCCACCCACTCCGTTTCTCCTGCTGGGAGGAATGAAACCGAACCTTCCATATATCCGAGGCGGGCAACGCGGCTGGGAGGATCGTCCTGATCTCCATCCTGAGCCGCTGCTTGCGTAGGTAGAACTGCCATCGTTAACGCAATCATGGCGAGCGCCATCGCAAACACCGCGCTCCGCCAGCCTGACTTTCTGATTGTTGTTCTCATCGATTTATCCCCCAAGCTTCTTATGGTTTTTCTCGCGAACATTTGTTCGCGAGCTTTCGACTGCGAAACCCGACGTTCGCAAAAAACTCCAACCTTTGATGCGGGATTTATCCGCTCCAGAATAAGAGCCTTCCGAGCTTGTTGTGCAGCGAACTATGACCGAGCGTTACGAACAGGCGCACCCTCTCGATCCAGAATGTGATGCAAGTTTATGAGACAGAGGATAGCAGGTCATAGAATGCCTAAAGATTTATCCCGCCGGCGCGTGAGAAGTTGCTGTGGAAACGCCACGGGTCGGCCGCAACTATTTGAGTTTTTCCGGGTTGGATCTTATACGCCGCTATTCGTACCTCTTCCAATTTCGGAGTCCCCTGTGAGCAATCAGGAATCGGTCTTACCGTTATGCCCCGTCTGCAACAAGCCTGTACCTCTTGAAACCGCTAAAACTGATGGCGATGGCTGCGCGGTCCATGAGGAGTGCTATCTACTTGCCGTGAGAGGCGAGAAAGGTCAACCCTCGCGCGGCTCGAATAGGAAATGAGAACCGCAGCCCCATTCTTTGAATCGCGATCTCTCATCTATACATGTCATGAATCGTAGAACAATCCGGAGCCTTGGATGGTCCCGATGTCTTAATAAGGATGTGTTTGAGACAGTCGTCTCACCCTGAGACGGGCGTCTCGGCAGGCGTCCTCACTATGCATCGAGTGATGCGCTAACTGACTGAAACATATAGCGCTCCAGTGCTACTCCTTCCGTTCTGCACGATGGTCTTGGTCTTGCTCCTCTTTCTGCACAACCGCGGATTCTGGCTCCCCAAGGCTCTTCCTAACCGGGAAGAGGGGGAGCCCCAACCGCATCAAGACTCGGGCAGAAACCTCCCGCTTCGAAGGGAGCGTAAGCCTAGTTAACGGTCAAGTAAGAGAGGAAGAAAGGTTTTACGCAAACTTGGCGTACTCGGCTACAGCTCCAGCGCGCGCGCAAACCAGCCCGGTCGGCGAACTGGCACGATTTTTTCCTGAGGCCACGCCGGTGCGCATCCCGGTTCAATTCACCCGCAGCAGTCGCACCGGCGATTGCAGCCAGCCGGTGGCAAGCGGACTGCCCGAAAACACCGTCATCGAATTCGGTACCTCGCGGGAAGTGTTGTTTGCTTGCACCACACCGCTGGAGTTCGCCGACGTTCTGCGTCTGCGCAACTCCGACGGCTCACTCGATACCGAAGCTTCAGTCGTGGCTGTGCAGTATCACCCCGGCGCCACCATTGTCGCCGCCCGATTTCTCAACGCCGTTCCCAACTGGATCGTGAAACCATGACCCCATCCCAACCTTCGTCGTCTCAGCTTTCATCATCCCAGCAACCGTCGTCAGCACAAACTCCGGAGTCTGCCCCAGATTTCGCGGCCCTCTGGGCAAGCGCTCGCCAGCTTTATCCCATCTACATGGAACTGGCGCGTGAGTTCGTCATTGAGACGCCGGCCTGCGACGACCTGGAGAACGGAGTGGACAGCCCCAGCCGTGAGTCCGTCGAACAGGCGCAGCAGTGGCTGAACGACATGGATGATCGCATCCAGGTTCACCAGTTGCGGCAGTTTCTGCAGACCAGTTCACTGGTAGAACCCGCGGGCTTGATTGCGCTCTTGCAGCATTTTCTGGCCAGGACTGACCGAACAGATGCCGCGCGCGACAAGATCGATTTTCTGCTGGTGCAGTATTTCAGCCAGAGCGCGCCTACCGATCTGTCGGATGATGAAGCCGACAATTCTTATATTGCGCAAAGCTTGCAACCGATTCTCGGCCCGGTGGAGCTCAAGGCCCCGGTATGGTTGAACGCTCTGGATCGAGTTCTCGAATCGGCGCGCCGCTGCCACTCGCTCGACGAACTTTTGCACGGTGGTGTGCTCGAACAGGGACGCAAGGCCAAAGCCCAGGCCGGCGATTTGTTTTACCTGCCGATCGCGCTAGTGGCTTTTACCCGCTTTGGCTATCTCATGCGCCGTGTGTTTTTCCGTTTGATGCTCGCCGATCTCAACGACATCCTTGATGGACTCACGGAATTGGAAGAAAAGGGAGTCGAGACCATCGATTGCCGCAGAGCACAGTTCTCAGCGCAAGAACCCATTATTCGACTGCGCATGATTTGCCAATCGTGGAAGGTGATGTTTCAGGCCGAGTATTCCTCTGGTCAGCCGCTGCGCATGCTGGTGGACCTGCGCGCGTCGGTCGATGCTGCTCTGGGCCGCAGTGTAAAAAGTGACGCCGGGAAAGCTGAACAACCTGCAACTGCGAAAGCCGCGGTTGCTAAAGCTACGCCTGCTAAGGCAGCGCCCGCCAAGGCTACAACGAAGCCGCGTGCTGCGGCTGCTGCAGCGGGTGTGGGTGGATCGAATACGGCGTCTGCATCGCAACGCGCAACTCACGCCGATGAGCCGGCCGCCAAGTTTGCCGTGGCCAATGACGACGCTCCTGAGTTCGAAGTGGCGAATGCACCGCAAGAGTGGGATCCGGATGCGGACTCGCAAACGGACAAGAAGAAATAAGAGATACAACCGGCGCAAAACCAAGCGTCGATGAAGAGAGCATGGATTTCCGTCAGATCCTGCGAAGAGGAAACGCGAAAGTGGATCGTCCGACCGTACTGGTTATCTCCGACGACGTGGAATTTTCCCGGAGCCTTACCGCGCGCTGGCAAATCGAGCGCAACACGCCGACGTTTACGGTGCTTAGCGGAGAGCTCTGGCCGCGCTCCGTCGATAATTTCGAAGTGGCAATCGTCGGACCGCTGCGCCGCGAACTGCTTTCGGTAGTACTCGAACCATTGCATTCGACGCAGCAGCCTTTGTTTTATGTGTGTGACGACGCCGCAACAGCACAACTGGTGCGGCAGCGCTGGCCGCGTACGACTGTGGTGAGTTCTGAGGCAAACTGGCTTGAGAGTTTGGTTTTGGCGGCGAGCGAAGCTGTGCTGCGCGCCTGCGTCGAGGTTCGTGCCCGCGCTGCAGAACAGGCGTGCGCTACACTGGAACGCCAGGCCACGCTTGGCCGTTACATGTTGGAGATGCGCCACGGTCTGAACAATGCGCTCACCTCGCTGCTGGGAAATTCCGATTTGTTGCTGATCGAGCCGGGCAGCCTCTCCGCCCAGGCCCGTGCCCAGATTGAAACCATTCGCAACATGACGCTGCGCATCCACGAAGTGATGCAGCGTTTTTCATCGCTGGAAAAAGAAATGAATGTGGTCGCTCAACAAGTCGAACGCGATTCGGGCAAAGCCCGGGCTGTTGCCGCGGGCGTGTAAGTTAAGACTGAGAACTGGAGCCGTCAAACGAAAGCTAAGAAACTGAGAACTGCAACCATCCTCCCTTGGAAAGATGCCGTCGTATGGAGAACAGTTTTCTCGCAGCACCTGGGAAGAACCCTATGCATAAGTTAATTACGACTGGCACCGTCCTCGAGCACGAGCTCTCGGAGATCCGTCTGCTTATCGAGCGCCAAACCGGAATCGTTCTCGATTGTCCGAATAGCGCGATGGCCGCACACATCGCCGATTTTATCGAGGCGCAGGATTTGGGATCGTCCAGCACGCTGCTCGAACGTTTGCGTTCCTGCGAGCAGGATCCGGCGAGCCTTCCGGCTCTGCTCGATGGCCTCATCAACACCAACACTGGTTTCTTCCGACATCCCGGAGCGCTGAATGCACTGACGCGGCAGGTGTTGCCGCAGCTTTTCGCGCGAAAGTCTGCCGATGGGCCCAATCCACTCCGCATCTGGAGCGCGGGCTGCGCCACGGGTGAAGAGACTTATTCCATCGCGATGGCCGTCTGCGACGCGGTGAGCAACAGCGCGTCGAACAACTCGATGAACTCGAGTGCAGGCAACGCAAACGGAAATGGAAAGATAACGGCGCGCAGCGGGGGGATCGTCGATAGTGCGCCGAGTAAAAACGCTGCCCCTAATCTTGCCGGATTGACAATTCATATCGTGGGTAGCGACTTGTTGCCGCAAAATATCGAGGCCGCCGACCGCGGCATATATCCGCAGTCCGCTCTGGACGGGCTGCCGCCGGCCAGCATTCGCAACCACTTCTCGAAAATCAGCTCGCCCGCGATTCTACCGGTTGACGCAGATTGTGATGACCAGAGCGAAGGCCGGGACGATAGCCGGTATGACGGTCGCTACGATGCAAAACAGAAAGCTGGTTCTCAGAGTGCTCCCCCCAGTGGGGCGCACCTGCTGGTAAAGCCGCGCCTGCGCAGCATGGTGACCTTTAATTGCATGAACCTGGCTCGCCCCGGCTACATCGGGCGCTTCGATTGCATCTTTTGCATGGACGTGTTGCCCCAGCTTTCGCGTGCCCAGCGGATCGCACTACTCGAGCGCCTGCATCTCTACCTGGAACCCGGCGGATATCTTTTCCTGAGCCAAACCGAAAGACTCTGCACTCCGAACCTGAACTTCCGCTCCGAAACGTTCGACGGCTACACATTCCACCGCAAGCCGCTGGCGGCGAGCGCGGCGTACGGGAGATAAATAGGTCCGGAAGCCATGTCAGCATCTCAGTAAGCGGTTTGGGAAGGGCACGACGTTCTAGTCAACATGAAAAATTGTCATTCCGAAACCCGGCTTTCAGCCGGTGAGGAATCTGCTAGCTTCTGCCGCTGGAACCTTTGAGCAGTCCGATATGATAGGTATATGCGCGACGAATCCTCCATCGACCCCGGCGAGCCTCTTCCTCGAGCCAAAGAGGAACGAATTCGCAGATTAAGAGTTGCAGAGTTAGAAGCCACAATGGATCGCATTGGAGCGGAGGCTCAGGCGCGCGGCCTAACCGAAGAGATTCTGAACGAGATCCTTAGCGAAGAATTACCGCCGAAGAGGCAGTTCTGATCCAGTGCCGCGTTCAGGAATTTAGGGCTTACGTCGCCGAGAACCGCGAGCTTGCCCGGCAACGCGGTTTGACGGAGGCCGATGTGCCCAACCTCATTTCCGAGACTCGCGAAGAACGTTCCAGGCGATAGGTGCCGTCGCGCATTACTCCGGACAGCAACTTCCTAATCTCCTTGCGGCCTACCTTCACTCCACAGGTGGTGCAGAACTTGGACAGTGTATCGAGCGTCCGTAAATAGCACCTGAAGCAAGGTGACCCCCGCCACACTGCCACTTGCGACCACTGCCATCCTCCAGAGGCCGGGAAGGGCGACCAGCGTGTACGCCTGCCCCAGAGCCCACATTGGCAGAAGGTAAAACACGACAAAGCTGACAAACTTCACGATTCCATAGTAGAGGACGCTCAACACGCACAACCATCCGGGGCATCGGCCGGACGAGGCGTAGAACTGGTATTTTCCTCTTAGCAACTGGGCGAGCGGCGCAACCCGATTAAGACTCGGGGTTCGTAGCATGTCGTACAGCTCCCTTGGGTGGACAGCTTCGTCAGGGTCTTGCACTTTAGCTAGTGAGCTGATAACCGCCTGAGTGAGTTTTTGAGCCCTGATCTGTTGCGCATGAGACGAGGCGAAGGAAATGGCGAGGACTACAAGGATGAAGAATGCAATCGCATGAAACCATCTAGGATCTACCTCGCCAATATTCCATGGAAGAGACAGGTTGCCGTTTTTCGGGTCTTGGGCTCGCGGCAAAACTGCAAACAACGCCCCCGTAATCAGAGAGAGCCATGCGCGATTTGCTACCTTCGCTTGGGTTGAAACTGCTCCTGCAAGCTCGCTAACGAGGGCCCGTCTTTCGGGCTCAGTCATAGGCCGCTCCTCATGCGAACAAAAATTCCTTCGTCCTCAACTCCTTAATCGTATCCCGTAACTTCGCTGCCTTCTCGAACTCAAACCGCTTGGCCGCTTCGCGCATGTCACTTTCGAGCTTGACGACATACGCGTCTAGCTCCGGCTGCGACTTGAACTCCGGAATTCCTTCGGCTTCTCCGCCGGTCAGGTCGGTGTAGTCAGCGGCTACGATTCCAGCCAGAGTCATATCGAGCGGGCGGACAATCGATTCCGGCGTGATTCCATTCTCTTCGTTGTAGGCGGTTTGAATGGCGCGGCGGCGCAAAGTTTCGTCGATGGCGCGCTTCATCGAATCGGTCATGCGGTCGGCGTAGAGAATCGCGCGGCCGTTGAGATGCCGGGCGCAGCGGCCGATGGTTTGGATCAATGATCCCTGCGAACGCAAAAAGCCTTCTTTATCCGCGTCGA
>Ga0210391_10000450_pt1 | contig 43838 bp, 26 predicted proteins | sample IncBWC12OmetaG_FD_160573 | JGI IMG/M metagenome (GOLD analysis project Ga0210391, IMG submission 160573) | Forest soil microbial communities from Barre Woods Harvard Forest LTER site, Petersham, Massachusetts, United States - Inc-BW-C-12-O ...
CAATGGTTCGAAAGCCTCGTCACATTCTTTCAGGACAATCCAAAACTAAGTTGGACTTACTGGGCTCTGAATGGAGAAGACAGTTACGCGCTTCTCAACAATAGTTATAACGGTATCGCGAACACCACCAAGCAGAATTTGCTTGCCACGATCCAGTTTCCGCTCGGCGGTGGGGGCGGAACGGCAGACTTTTCATTGTTGGCGAGTCCGTCTACCCTCACCGTAAATCAAGGCGCGAGTGGAACCAGTACGATCGCCATAACCCGTATTAATGGCTTTGCCGGAGCCGTCTCATTCACGGCAAGTGGCTTGCCCAGTGGCGTGACCGCCAGCTTCAATCCCGCGACCACCACGACAACTGGAACCAGCAGCGTGCTCACGCTCTCGGCATCCAGCACGGCGACTGTAGGCTCCGCAATCGTGACGGTAACCGGCACCAGCGGTTCGCTCACCCACACCGCCACCATCACACTTACCGTCGCTTCAACCGGCACTGCGAACTTCTCTTTGTCGGCGAGTCCTGCAAGCCTGACTGTAAATCAAGGTGCGAGCGGCACGAGCACGATATCCATCACGCGTCTTAACGGCTTTGCCGGAGCCGTTTCATTTACAGCGACCGGCCTGCCTAGCGGCGTAACTGCAAGCTTCAACCCGGCGACCACGACTACGACGGGAACCAGCAGCGTGCTCACGCTCTCTGCATCGAGCACGGCGACCGTAGGCTCCGTGACCGTAACGGTAACCGGCACCAGCGGCAGTCTCTCGCACACTGCCTCCATTGCTCTCACTATAGCGACGACTAGCGGCACTGGAGGCGTGACTCTCACTCCAGTGGTAGCGCAGAACACTCCTTACTACAACGAAGAAGACCTGAAGTTGACCAACACCGCATCGTTGACGGCATTGTCGGTGACGATTGTTGTGCAGCGAACCACAGGAGTGAGCTTTAGCGGTCAATACAACACCATCGGCGGACAGATTACACAGACCAATAGCAGCACCAGCTCGACGATAACCTTCACCTTCAACCTCAATTCCGGACAAACGCTATCGCCGGGGACGAACTATCTGTTTGCAGCCCAGACCAGCGGCACTGGGACTTTGCACCCAGTTGCTGGAGACACTTACTCCGTAACTTACACCACGGGCGGACAGACCTTCACCCAAACCGGAAACTTCTAACCAATCCTAGTCGGCAAGGGTGGCTCGCTCCACCTTGCTCATGTAGTTCCACGAGTCTTTGTTCCAGAAGGAGAAACCAGATGGGTGAGCATACACGTTCGTCACTGAGTCGAGTAGTCGGCCTCGCCATACTTTATTTCATGATTGTTGCGCCGCGCACCTATGCGCAACATGTCACCAATCCCTACTCAGGCGCAAGTCAATATTTGAATCCCGACTACACGTCCGAGGTCAACACTGCCATCGCAGCGCAAACTGCCGGCTCGACTCTTGCCAAACAGATGGCTGTCGTCGAAACCTATCCCACCGCTGTGTGGATGGATCACATGGCAGCCATCGCCGGCGGTTCATCGAACAACGGACGATTGGGGCTGCAGCAACACATCACGGCAGCTCTTTCCCAGCAGACCGCGTCGGGTTCTTCACAGCCTATTGTGTTCACGATCGTGATCTATGATCTGCCAGACCGGGACTGCGCCGCCCTGGCGTCTAATGGGGAAATTAGCATCAATCCCAACCCCCCGACCCAGCCGCTGACCGGCATTCAAACATACGAACAGAACTTCATCACACCGATTTTCAACATACTTCAGCCTTATGGGAGTAACCCGAATATTCGGTTCGTGCTGATTATCGAAGATGACTCGCTTCCGAATTTGATCACCAACACCGGCGAGTCTCCCAACCCGGCGATTGCTAATTGCGTTGCAGCTAACGGTGGCGTCACGGGCAGTCCGTCGCTTACAGGAGTGTATGTGCAGGCGATTCAATATGCTCTCAATACATTTCATGCCTTGCCCAATGTTTACCAATACCTTGATGTAGGCCATCACGGCTGGCTCGGCTGGCCCGACAACTTCAACGCTGCCATCCCCTTCTTGACCTCCGTGGTTCAGGGAACAACGGCAGGTCTGGCCAGCATCGACGGTTTTATCACAAACACGGCCAACTACGGCCCAACCAAAGAGCCGTACATGACTGCGACGGAAGCTGTGGGCGGCAGCCAAGTCTACCAGTCAACCTTCTACCAATTTGATCCTTACATCGACGAAGAAGACTACGCCGCAGGCATGGATGCAGCTTTTGTCGCCGCGGGTTTTCCCTCCACGCTGGGCTTCCTGATCGATACCTCCCGCAACGGCTGGGGTGGTCCGAACCGGCCGAGCGGTCCCAGCAGCAGTACCGATCTCAATACTTTCGTCAACGCAACGAAGATCGACGAACGCGATGACATGGGGCAGTGGTGCAACCAGCAAAACTCCGGCTTGGGGGTGCCCCCAACCGTGAACCCAGGTGGGTTCGCGAATCTTTCTGCCTATGTCTGGATTAAGCCACCCGGGGAATCTGACGGCAACTATCCCGGCAGCGTCTATAACGGCGTAACTTCAACCACTGGCGATCCGAATTGCGATCCCGCGCACGACAATGCGCTGGCCAATAACATGCCGACCGACGCGTTGCCAAACTCGCCCTCGGCCGGAACCTTCTGGACCACCGAATTCACCATGCTTGTCCAGAATGCGTTTCCTGCGGTGCCCTCTAGTACTGCACCTGGATTCAGCATCACGGCTTCAGGCACAACGGTTGAACAGGGGACCAGCGCCGCAAGCAGTGTGACCGTTAACTCAATCAACGGTTTCAACGGAGTGATCGCGTTGAGCGTAAGTGGCCTGCCGTCTGGCGTCACCGCCACCTTCAACCCGACTTCAGTTACCGGCTCATCCGGTAGCACTCTCACATTCACCGCTTCGAACTCAGCTACAGTCGGTGCAGCAACCGTAACGGTGACCGGAACCAGCGGCTCGACGACTGCATCAACAACGCTGACCCTCAATGTGACCGCGGAACCAAACTTCACCATTTCAGCTTCCCCCACATCAGTTACCGTACCGCCGGGAACAAGCGTGTCAAGTACGATCACCATCGGATATGTTGGCGGGCTTACTGGCAGTGTATCTGTCAGCGCCAGCAATCTGCCTTCCGGCGTACAAGCGAACTTTAGCCCATCCTCAGTCAACAGCAGCGGGACGGTTTCTGTGAGCTTCTTTGCTCAGACTGGCACCGCCGCTGGCACAACAAATGTCACCATCACTGGAACCGATGGGTCGATTAGCCACTCAACAACCATTGCTGTCACCATCCCGGGATCTGCTGGATTCACGCTAGCGGCGTCGCCCTCGTCGTTGTCGATCACTCAAGGGAGTAGTGGAACCAGCACGATCAGCGTAACGGACACCGGCGGATTCACCGGCAGCGTAACTCTCGCCGCTTCGGGCTTGCCGAGCGGAGTAACCACTTCGTTTGGCACCAATCCAACTACCAGCAGTAGCATACTCACCCTGACTGCGAGCAGCACAGCCACAACGGGCGCATTCACCGTGACTGTGACGGGAACTTCCGGCTCGTTGACTGCCACCACCACGATTGCGCTTGCCGTCAACACCAGAACAACCCCGGGCTTTACGCTGGCGTCGTCGCCTTCGTCGCTGTCGATTACTCAAGGCAGCAGCGGAACCAGCACGATCAGCGTAACGGATGTGGGCGGATTCACTGGTAGCGTGACACTCGCGGCGTCGGGCTTGCCCAGCGGAGTTACCGCTTCGTTCGGCACAAACCCAATTACCAGCAGTAGCGTACTCACCCTAACTGCGAGCAGCACGGCCACCACCGGATCCGCCACAGCCACGATTACTGGCACGTCGGGGACACTGTCCGCGACTACAACCATCGCGCTCACGGTCAACATCAAGGCAACGCCGGGCTTTACTCTGGCGTCGTCTCCGTCGTTGCTGTCGATCAATCAAGGCAGTAGCGGGACCAGCACGATCAGCGTAACGGATGTAGGCGGATTCACTGGTAGTGTCACACTTGCCGCGTCAGGCTTGCCCAGCGGAGTAACAGCTTCGTTCGGTACAAACCCAACTACCGGCAGCAGCGTCCTGACTCTGACTGCGAGCAGCGCCGCGACCACCGGATCCTCGACGGTCACAATTACCGGAACGTCGGGAACATTGTCCGCAACCACGACCATCGCTTTAACCGTTGGCACCGCAACGAGTGGATTTGCCTGTCACATCAACTACACAATCACCAATCAGTGGCCGGGCGGCTTCGGCACGGCCATCACCATCAACAACACGAGCACGACTTCCATTTCGAACTGGATTCTGACCTGGGCCTTCGCCAACGGGCAGACCGTGACCCAGATCTGGAATGGCAGCGAAACGCAAAGTGGCGCCAACGTAACGGTGACCAACCTCAGCTACAACGGCACCATTGCTGCAGGAGGTAGTTACAACGGCATGGGCTTCAACGGCTCTTGGAACAACACGACCAATAGCGTGCCCACATCGTTTGCGGTGAATGGAACGATCTGCAAGTAAACGTGAAGGGAACCAAGTTGTAGAACTCGGCCACGCGTGAGGCTTTAAACCGCCTCACGCGTGCAATTCCTGGATTCTAAAATCTAATTTTACAAAGTAGGAGACCTATCATGAGATACAAACTTGCTTTCGTTATGCCATTGGTGTTCCTGTCATCTGTCATCAGGGCTGGCGCGCAGAGCACCGCGACCGTAAACTTTGGAACAACCTTCCAGACCATACGAGGGTTTGGCGGTGCCACCGCATGGATGCCCGCTCTGAGCAGCACTCAGGCGAATACTCTGTTCGGGAACGGAGCCAACCAGCTTGGCCTCACTATTTTGCGTTCACGCATCGATCCCAGCTCCACCACCGGTGGCGCGTCGAACTGGGGCACGGAATTGACCAATGCTCAAGAGGCGACGGCCCTGGGAGCCATTGCCATCGCCACTCCCTGGACCCCTCCCGCGGTGTGGAAAAGCAGTAATAGCACCGTCGAGGGTTCGCTGCTCACGGCCGATTATGCCAACTACGCCAACTATCTGGAGAGCTTCGTCACTTTCTTCAAGAACAACGGCGTCAACTTGTATGCCATCTCAATGCAGAATGAGCCAGACGCGAACGTCACTTATGAATCGTGCGACTGGACAGGAGCCCAGATGGATACGTGGGTAGCCAATAACTCGTCCGTGCTTACGACGAAGCTTATGATGCCGGAGTCAGAGAGTTTCACCACGAGTTACTCTGATCCGGCGCTCGATGATGCAAATGCAGTTGGACATATCGGAATTATTGCCGGCCATATCTATGGAGTCGTACCGTCTTATTACGCGAATGCGGAAAACAAGGGCAAGGAAGTGTGGATGACCGAGCACTACTTGAGCCCATCTGGATCGCAGCCAGCGATTAGTGATGCACTCGCCGCTGCTGAGGAAATCCATAGCTCCATGACCACGGCACAATACAACGCTTATGTTTGGTGGTGGATCGCCGATTGGAACCCCGGTACCGGCGTCACGAACTACGGACTGATCGACACGAGCAGCAATCCGACTTACTACGGCTACGCGCTCGCGCAGTTCTCCAAGTTTGTGCGTCCGGGATATCTGCTGGCCTCGGCAACGGCAAACCCTAATTCCAACATTTTCGTTTCGGCGTACAAAGGCAGTTCGAATTCGGTGATCGTCGCCATCAATTCGGGCGGTTCCTCCGTCAACCAGCCCTTCAGCATTGAGGGCGAGACGGTCACAGCGGTCACTCCTTACCAAACCACTTCTTCTGCACACGTCGCGCAGTTGAGCAATGTTGCTGTTTCCGGCGATGCTTTTACGTACGCCCTGCCTGCACAGAGCATCACGACATTCGTCACGACCACCGGCAGCGGAGGCTCGTGCACAACCGCTCCTTCCGCCCCAGGCAGCGTGACCGCAACCGATGTATCCTCTGGCAGCATTAACGTTAGTTGGAGTACAGTAACTCCGCCTCCAAACTGCACGGTCACTTATAGCGTATTCCGCAGCACGACGAGCGGGTTCACGCCTTCGTCAAGCAACCAGATCGCCAGCGGTCTGAGCGCAACCAATTATTCCGACACCGGCCTTGCAGCTTCGACAACTTATTACTACAAAATCGAAGCAGTCGACGGAGCGGGCGCTTCGTCTCCTTCGCCCCAAGCCAGCGCGACCACGAGCGGCGGAACTAGCGGGTTTGCCTGTCACGTCGTCTACACCATTACCAACCAATGGCAGGGAGGCTTCTCCGCTTCGACGAACATCGAAAATACGGGATCGACTAATATCTCGAGCTGGACTCTAACCTGGACCTTCGCTAACGGACAAACCATCACTCAACTCTGGAACGGCAGCGAAACCCAAAGCGGCGCGAATGTGACGGTCAACAATTTGAGTTACAACGGCAGCATTCCAGCGGGAGGAAATTACAACGGCATGGGCTTCAATGGCTCCTGGAGCAACTCGACTAATTCTGTACCAACCTCATTTGCGGTTAACGGGACGACCTGTCAGTAAGCAGGAAGGAAACGAACTTGCAAAAAACTCCGCACACGTGAGGCGAAAAGCGCTTCATGCGTGCGGATACCTCGATAGGACGATTTACTCGACAGAACCCAAACGCATCATAAGGCATTAAGACTATGTACATCATGCCAAGCTGAATCAAACCACAGCAATCTCAGAAGCCTGAATATCCTGATTTATTCATAAATATCCTCGCGCCGACTTCTAAAGTCCCTGCTCTTCAGTCGGTGTCTCCAGCACTTTCTTGTCCCCTATTTGAGTGACCCTCAACTAAGTTCCCCACAAGGTGCGACTAGACGGATTCTCCGTTGCGAGCTAAGTTCACGAGCGTCGTCATTATTTACAAGGAGGCTGAACATGGCGGACATGCAGGAGAGCGAACTGGAGCAGGAACTCGAGCAGGAATTCCACGAAGGTGAGTTTGAAGGCGAAGTAGAAGGCGAGGGTTGGCTCGGAGCCATCGGCAATGTCGTCGGCAGCCTTCTTGGCGAAGGCGAGGGCGAATTCGAGGGGGAAGGAGAATTCGAATTCGAAGGCGAGGGTGAATTCGAAGGCGAGTTCGAAGGCGAAGGCGAGTTCGAAGGCGAAGGCGAGTTCGAAAGTGAATTCGAATTCGAAGGAGAGTTTGAAGGGGAATTCGAGACTGAGCAGTTCTTTGGTGGCATTGGCAAATTTCTGAAGCGTGCCGCGCCCTTCCTAAAAAAGATTGCGAAGGTCGCAGCGCCCATCGTTGGCACGGCGATTGGCGGGCCATTTGGGAGCATCCTTGGTAAGGTGGCGAGTTCCGCTCTCGGTGAAGGCGAGTTTGAAGGTGAAAGCGAGTTCGAGGGCGAACAGGAAATGGCGCACGAGATCGCTTCTCATGAACTCTCCCACAACGAAGCGATGGCCGAAATGATGGCCGAAGCCGCTTCTCATGAACAGAACGAAGGAGAAGCAGAAGCCATGGCTGGAGCGGCGGTGATTACCGTGCTCTCGCCGTCTGACCGGCGCGCTCTTCGCCGCATCATGAAGCACCTGGTGCGCGGCGGCGCGGTGCTTGCCAAGATTCTCAGACGCCGGCGCGGGACGCGACCTCTGGTTCGCGTTGTCCCGACTGTCATGCGGCGCACCGTGAAGGCTTTGAAGCAAAAAGCCGCGAAGGGACTTCCCATCACGCGGAAGAGTGCCGGCCGTGAGGCGGCGAAACAAGTTCGTAAAGTGCTCGGCAGCCACAAGGCGTGCCGCGCGGCGCTGGCGCGTAACATCAAGGTCAGCCGCGCTTACAAACGTCCGCAAACCAGCCAACGCCGTCGCGCCGTGCGCTAACCGCGTTCACTCACAGGCCGCCACAATATTTAAGGAGGAAGGATCATGGCATACGAGTCCGAGTATGAATTCGAAACCGAGCTCGAAGACGAATTTGAAGGTGAGGGAGAATTCGAGGGCGAAGTGGAAGGTGAAGGCTGGCTGGGCGCCATCGGCAACGCGGTAGGCAGCCTTCTCGGCGAAGGCGAGGGCGAGTTTGAAGGTGAGGGAGAATTCGAAGGGGAGTTTGAGACTGAGTTCGAAAACCCAATTCGCAAAATTTATCCCGACGCGATGATGGAGCACCTCGGAGAGTTGGCTGCGGAATCGGAGACAGAACAAGAAGCCGCGGAACATTTCCTGCCTCTCATCGGAATGGCTGCCAGCAAATTGCTTCCGGTAGTGGCAAAAGCCGTGCTGCCCATGGCGAAGAAAGCGCTTCCCCGGCTCGCAAAAACTGTTTCGCGCGTCACTCCGCACCTAACCAAGGGCGTGGGGAAAATTGCCCGCACCCTGCATCGCACTCCGCAGACGCGGCACTTGCTGCGGGCCATGCCAAGCGTCGCTCGCCGCACCGTCGGCAGCATTGCCAAGCAAGCAGCGAGGGGACGCACCGTGACTCCTCACGCTGCCGTAAGAACTCTGGCGCACCAGACCAGGCGCGTGCTCGGTACACCCAGACATCGCGTTCACGCTTTGCGTCGACACAACGCGCTCGAACGCCGCTTCCATGGCCCCTGGGGAAGGGGCATGGTGCGTCCGCATTACCGATGGGGCAGAGCCTACGGTGGGCCCACACACGTTGGGGTCGGTGGAGTGCGTGGTGTGCCATCTCCCGGCGCCATCCCGGTAGGCGGACCCGGCGTAAGGTACGGGCAAATATCCGGTGGCCGATGCAATTGTGCGACTCCAGCCTACTGCCGCTGCTGCGGCCAGGTGCTGAGGTAAGGACCATGGCAAGCCTTGCAGAGACGCTGTCCGAGACAACAGTACGGTCGGAGTCGGGTTCTCGCCGCCAACGCGGTGAAGGCGGAATCAGATCCAGAAAGACCAGGTCCGGCAAGACCAGGCCGGGCGAAACGAAGTCCGCCGTACTGTTGCCTTGGCTGCGCGCTCAATCCATCAACGTAACGCGGCACGCCGCCGCACTCCGGCCGTTCCGGCGCGAGGAGTTCGGCACTGACGCTGCCGCTCCGTCAGAAGGACACATTCAGGTCGTGAACCAGTTGATTTCAACGCTGCGGCGGGGACTTCTGAAAATGTCGGAAAAGGTAACCACTTCGATCGACCAAGCCAGCGAGGAGCCAAGCTCGGCGAACTTGCAGCGGGTGGTCATCGGGAAAGATAAAGCGCACAAGTGGGTGCAGGGAATCGAAAAGATCTGGGATTTTTATCTTGAGCTGTTTGGCCAGCGTCAATCGAAGTACGGTAACTGGCTGCTAGGTTGCGACCGCATCGCGATGGATTGTTATCAGGTTGCTTACACCGGCATTGGGACTGCTCGTTCCATCCCGGCTCCCCCACCATTTTGTTACATGAGGACGGGCTTTGCTCCCGCGACCATTCGACGGGGCATCCCGATGACGAAATTAGGCAAGCAGCTGAATCCGTTTCCTCTGGTGCAGTTGCCGTATCACCGCATGATCAATCCCTGGACGCTGGGTGCGGTGATGCACGAGGTCAGTCACAATTTGCAGAGCGATCTCGGACTTAGTAAAGATGTGCCGCGCAATATTGCGCACCGGCTCTTGCAAGCCAATCTTGGGCAGACTGTGGCCTCGATATGGACGCGGTGGAATCGCGAGATGTTCGCCGATATGAGCGCGCTGTTTCTCGGAGGGCCCGAAGTCGTCGGTTCACTCATGGACGTGATTGGGCGCGCGCCGGCCGCCGTGGTCGCCTTCAATCCGCGCGGTCCCCATCCGACGCCGTATTTGCGGCTGCTGATCAGTGCCGAGCTGCTGCGGCGTATGGGATTTACCGAGGAGGCTGAACGCTATTCGCCAGTGTGGAAGCGGATCTATCCCAACCCGCACAATGGGAGCATCCCTCCCGCGATATTGGACACTTTTCCCGAGGCCTGCGCGCTGGCCGTGGATACGATGTGCTATCGCCCTTATCCTTCGTTAGGCAACAAGAGTCTGGCGCAGGTGATCCGCTTCGAGAAAAAAGATCAGCAGATGATCGAAGAAGCATCGCGGCGTATGGCGGCCGGCGTCGACCCCGGCATTATTCCGGAACGCTACCTGATTGGCGCCGCTCGGGTTGCGCTCAACCGGCGCCTGGCTCGTCCCGGCGTCATTACCAAACATTTCTACAATGAGTTGGTCAGGAGATAACGCCGTGGCGTTGGAAGCGACATTTCGCGAACTGCACAGTGAGCTCAAGAAGCTGCAGGATAATCTGCTCGCGCTTCGCTTGACCGTGGCCGAGGACAAGCCGCTGAAGGGAGAAGCGGCGCTGGTGGACCAGTTCGAAGACAGCATCGTGGACGCGATGGGATTACTCGACGAATGCCTGACCAGCGCGCACGCGGCACAGAAGGTGGTTGGTCTCCCGTTGGATCTGGACCGCACACGCCGTGTTCTGACCACGTGCCAGAATCGTTTTCATTCGGTTGCACAGCGATTTTCCGAGGAGTTGATCTCCTATGAAAAGTTGCGCGATCTGGCGAGCGTAAGCCAAAGCCGCGGGCGCGAATGGGCTTCGTGGGCCAGCAGTGTGAAGCACGGGTTAGAGCAATGCCGCGTTCCGATCGATTCCATTAGTAAAGCCCTCGTTGCCTGTTGGCAGGAGATTGCGGAACACGTTGGAACGACCAATGTATCCGTGCAGACCAATAATATCGGCCAGCAGATTGTTTCCGACCCGATCGATTTGCGTGGATTCGAAAGACAGGGCGTGACCTGAAAAGCGGCTTTTATCGGCAGGCGGCTAGCAAAATCGACGATCAAACATCAAGCAAGAGCGTTACGAACGAATAGAGAGCGGGCAAGTACATCCAGGAGGAACACGGCAATGGCTTTAACCATTAAGAATTGTGTGGCGACCGCGACCAGCGTAAAGGTGTATTTCTCCGAGCCTCTCGATATATCCCAGCTCAATACCAAAAATAGTGACGATCCTAACCTGGTAGCAAATTATACCGTTACTGTACTGCCCGCCGGGACGCCGGTGATTCCAACCACGGTATTCTACGATCCCGTCAGGAACGCGACCGTTCTTCAGTTGCCGGCCGCTCCGCCACCACTGCCTTTGCCTTCGGGTACGTGGTTGTCGGTTTCGGGCAATGGCCTGGCTCCAGCAAGCGCGCCCCCACCCAACCCCCTCGGCACGGGTGATCCTTTCTACGTGCGCGTCGATGCCGCCGGCAAAATCGATGAGAATGCAAAACGCGCAACCCAGGCTGCCGAGGATGCGGTTGCCTATCCGTTGATGACCGAACAGGTCAGTATTCCACCATCTTCGTCCTACCCCGGAGGCGGTGGAAGTAGCAGCGGCGGGGGATCCTACGGCGGCGGCAAAATGCAGATTGGTCAAACCGCGAATCAGGCCATCGCCGATGTTCTCGGATGGAAACTGAACGACAACGATCCGAAAGGTTTTGTGGGAGCTCTCACGCAGTCATTTTCTCTGGTAGAGGTAGAAGGGCATATTGAATCCACGTGGACACCGCGAACCTATGCCGTGCAGACCGATCTCTCAGGAGGCATCACCGGCGCCCAGGCCAGCATGTACACACGAGCGCAGGATGCGCTGCAGCAGGCGCTGCCGCTTCTCGATGGACTCTACGCTCTAAATCCGGATTCCGATGCGGACATGGTCTCGGCCCTCAAGGACATCGTCAACAGTCAATTTAGTGAACTCGTCAACGAATTGGGTTATGCGGGTGGGCCTCGCATTTCCCGGGTTGGTCAATATTTTCTGCTTTTGCTCGGCCAGGCATTGCCCACGACTCCGAACCCGGCTTTTCCGGTGGTCTCTGATCCGGATTTGATTAAGGGGACGCTCGGGCGTCTGCGAGATGAACTGCAGCTTCAATCTTTCAGCCACTACGTCAATACGGTTGAGGACGAACAGGACATTACCAACTACCGCATTCTGTCTGACTATCTCACGTCACTGGCGCAGAGCTGGGTCAACAATGTGGGCTTCTTCGGTCTGGATACGACGAAGGCCTTCCTCGGTTCGCAACTGGTATTGCTCTCACGCCAGCTTTCCGTGATCGGGGAGACGGTGGGAGAAGTGCGGTTTGCTCTGGATTCTGTGTTCATCGGCCCATCCGAACGGCAGACGTTGCAACTGGAATTTGCCAGCGGTGACCCCGCAATGTTTATCGAGGATCTACTGTCCTGGGCCGAGTCTTTTGCCAAAGATGAAGGGCCACAGCTCATCCAGAACGCCGGCAAGCTAGGCGTGGGCGGCGGATTCCTGCCGGTCGTGCAAACGCTAACTACCCTGGTGACTGGCGCGCGGCATCCAAAGAATGAAAAGGATCTGCCCGACGGATATCGCACGATCCGGGTGAAACACGCACTGCAGGATCTCCAAGATCAACTCAAAGAACTTACTAGTCTCGCGGCTGGCGTGTCGCTGACGAAGCCACCGAAGACATTCGACTACAACGAGATTGTGCAGAAGATTCGAGCCGAGATCACCGCTCACGTCAAACCGGGGTCTTTGCTGCCATAAACGAAATCGATTATCCATTATGCGCGTGAGTCTCGCGACGGCATATTGGCGCTCTATCAAGCTGCGTACTAGGGAGGCAAATACATGGCGACGGAAAAAGATTATCAGAGCCTGCTTGATCGCATAGGCGCATTGCGGGAACAGGTGGCCGGCAAGCTTTCGGCGGACCTCATCAGCAATCCACAACTCGCCGACGCAATTACCAAGCAGATTGACGACCTGCTGGCCAGCGCGGAGACTGCGGACAGCAACGTTCCACCACCGCCAGATAAAGGCTTAGCAGCGCTGGCCGGCGTGGGCCCCGATGCCGCGAAAGATTTTGGTGTTACGCGGATTCCGCAAGGCGTCGAAGCTTATGACGAAACAATCACCTCCGAACGCATTGTGGCCGTAGGCGATATGTATTACCTGTGGCAGCACGAGAAGATCGGAGTTTTCCGCGTCGTGCAAAAATTGCAGGAGCTGTTCAAGGCGGGCACGGTGCGCCTTTCCGGCGGTGCCGGAGCTTTTGCTCTGTACCAGTTCGATCGCCGCGAAGTGCTGCGCTATACCGATCGCGATCGTATGGCCGCCTATAAACGTTTGTTCAACTACGGCGGCGCTTCGGTTCCCTCTGGCTCACGGGCCAACACCGATTTCCATAAACTGTTCGCGCACTTCATCCACCAGGTCACTTTGTTCTGGCGCGACAAGCGCATCTCCGATGTAATTCGCGAACGCGCCTACGACCCGAGCTTCGGCTCCATCGCGATTGTACGCCGGGCTGGCCTCGACCTCCGCAACAACCTCAAGTGGCTGTCGTTCGGCCATGTCAACGTGTTGCGTGTAGAAGTCATGCAGCTTCTGGAAGAGGCTTTCAAGATACTAGATTCGGCCGACGTAAAGCGCCTGTTCGGCGCCGACAACGCGTGGGACGTAGTGGAAGAAGTTTTGATCCGTTATTACAATGAGCGGCTCGTCACTTCGCCTCGTCAGCGCATGGGCGTGACCGGACGCGAAGTGTTGCGGTGGCTGTCGCAACCGCACATCTTGCAAACTACGCGCGCCGAGTTTGAAACTCTGCTGCTGGAGATCGCAGAGCAATCGGAAGAGTGGTTGACTAGCGCGCAGGCCATGAACTTGGCGGGGCGCCCCGCATCGGCGCGAGTGTTGCCATGGGAGCAGAGCCAGCCGACTCCAGCTCACTCGAAGAACGGCAAGCCGCCGGGGATCTGTGTTCCTAAACGTGCCCCGGCCCGAATGCCGGCACGCGAAATGGAGGCGGAGTTCGAGTGGTAATGGTCCGGGCATCAAGTGACTCACGATGGAACTCCTCGATGAACGGCGTCTGCGGGAATTGGTTTATGGGGGCGCCGTTTTGGGGGCGGGGGGCGGCGGTTCGATTGAGGCTGGCCTGGCAGCAGGCAGGGAAGCGCTTGCTTTAGGTTCGCCTCGACTGGTACGGATCGATGAGCTGTCCCCGACAACCTTAATCGCTACTTTGTCGATTGTAGGAAGTATGGGCGGCATGTCCGGTGCTCAGCCTCATCCCCAACACGGATTGGCCTTACGTCAACTCGCGAAATTGGAGAAGAAACAGATCGCCGCTGTCATCGCCAGTGAGGTTGGGCCGCAGGCAGTGACTTACGGTTGGCGCGAATCGGCGACTGCCGGAATTCCAATCGTTGACGCGCCATGCAATGGTCGCGCTCATCCCTTGGGTGTAATGGGGTCGCTCGGACTCAACCGCAAGACCTCGCACGTCGCCGGGGTGGTCGCAATCGGCGGGAACACAGGCCGCGCCAACTATGTACATCTCAGCCTTCGAAATTCAGCGACCAAGGCCGGCAAAATGATTCGTGACGCCGCAGCCACCGCGGGCATCCCACTCGCCGTCGCGCGCAATCTTCTTCCTGCTTCTTATGTAAAAACCCATGCTGCGATTGGCGGGCTGAAATATGCGGCGCAAGTGGGTGCGATCGTGTTGCGCGAAATGAAACACGGACTCGATCGCCTGCTTCATCAACTTGTTCGTTTCATGGGAGGCCGGATTTTATTCGCCGGGCGCGTCGACTCTGTTTCTCTGACGGAAGCGCATGGCTTTACTCTCGGACATATTCGATTGCAGGACCGGCCCGGCAGCGAGTGTGCCGTTGGAGTTTGTAATGAGTATCTTGTCTTGAGAAAAGGGCGGAAAAATCTGGCGACATTCCCTGATTTGATTACGATCTTCGATTTCGAAAGCTCTTGTCCCCTGGCATCGCCTCAGGTAAAGCCGGGAATGCGTGTTGCATTACTAGGTGTTCCGCGCTCGCACTTGAAGCTGGGCTCCACCATGAAAGATCGCTCGCTGTTAATCCCGATTGAGCGCTGGCTGGACGTTCCTCTGACTGGAAGCGGTATGACGATTTCTGACGCTTCCGATAAAGCAACATGTCCCTCCCGGGACGGCGTGCATGATCGGCGCGCATGATCATCGACTGCCATTGTCATGCCGGCCTCGGCGACAAGATGACTTCTCCGTGGAATACTCACGCTCCACTGAAGTCCTATCTTCGCCGTGCGCGCACCGCCGAAATCGAACGGACCATCGTGATGGCTCCGTTTCACAGTGACTACGCAGTGGCGAACGCTCAACTCGCGCGCATCGTTGTCCGCCATCCTGGACGCTTGATCGGATTTGCATTTGTTCACTGCGCCCGCGATGCGGGGCGCATTCTGCAGATTGTGGGCGACGCGGTCAGGAAATGGTCCTTTCGCGGAATCAAGATACATGGTCATGAGGCCATGCCCACTCGCGAGGTTTGCCACGCCGCTAGAACTTTCCGGATTCCACTACTCGTCGATGTCACCAGCCGCGCCGAGATCGTCGACATGATCGCGCCGCAATACCCCGACGTCAATTTCATCGTTGCGCACCTGGGCAGCAACACCGATGATTTCCGCGCGCATCAGCAAGTCGCTTACCAGTTGGCTCGTTACCCGAATGTGTTCGCCGACACGTCGGCTGTGCGCCAGTTCGATTACATTGTCGAGGCGGTCAAACGTGCGGGACCACGCAAACTTCTCTTCGGCTCCGATGGGCCGTGGCTTCATCCCGGAGTCGAGATTGCGAAAATTCGCTTGCTGGGACTGTCCGCAGAAAACGAGGCTTTAATTCTTGGTGGCAACATTTTGCGGCTATTGAGCACAGGCGGAGCCGACGTTACACGAAGGCCCTAGATACGTTTCGGAGTGCAACTCGACACGCGGGTTGACTGTCGTCAGATCGCAGACGGGTTTAGAGTAGTGTTTCAATTGTGGGGTCGAGCAAGTTCTTACGATGGTTCCGTCGGGGAGCGCCGGTTCAGGATTCCCAGTTCCAGGAGCCGTGCGATCATCGCAGCCCGCGAGCCGACGCCGAGTTTGGCAAAGATTCGCCGCATGTGTGTGCACACGGTCCATGCACTGATATTCAACACGTCGGCGATTACTTTGTTCGGGTGCCCCTTCGCCACCATGCGAACGATTTCCTGCTCGCGAGGACTCAGCTGAACGCGCACGCTTTCGGCCTGAGGCATGCGCACAAGAAGATAACGGGCACCTTCTACTTCCGTATCGACCAGCACGTTTTCCGCTCCGCTGTCGGACGGTACCGAGGCCGAAGATTTTTCGATCAAACCCACCAGCGTTCGAAACGCGTCATCTACATACATATCCTCGGTGTCACACTGGATCTTGGTCTTGACCGGGCCCGGGCTGGTGCGCATAGTCTCTCCGGCGTAACAGGAAGGTTGCTTGGAACGGGAGTTCCAGGCGAGTCTCTTGTTGTGAACTTAGCCCCTATTAGCAGGTGTCTCGTCTCTTGAACAGGTCGAGCACACGAGCGAGTTGTTGAACCATACCGCTTCATTCTGTTAATGCGCTAGTCGCATTTTTGAGTGACATGTCTTTCAACTTTTCCATTTATGTGTCCATTTCAACGGCGCATATTGTGTCGTCAAACGGAAACGACCGTGCTTCGGTTCCCGTCTGAAAGCGGGTCCGAAGCGACCCTTGCGGACAAGTCATAATCAATAGTGACATTGGACGCCCGACCGTTTCACTTGTGGGGTTGATTAATCAAAGACAATATGAGGTTACGTTTCAATCGGGGAAGCGATTTCTGGCCAGGTAGGGAGCAGCCGCGCGAACTTCGTTCAATATCTGGCCACTTCAACAACAGTCCCTGCCTCAAGTAAACTGGCTATCGCGAGGAACTCCGCTTGGACAATGCCAGGTCGTGCTTTCGTCACGCTGTCATTATTTTCTCTCTTTTGTCACTTGCGCAATCCACGATTGCACAGTCGGCTCCTGCTGAACTCACGAGCGGGCTTAAGTGGCGATTAATCGGGCCGTTTCGAGGTGGTCGTGTGGTTGCGGTTTCTGGAGTGCCGGGTGACTCCACCACCTTTTATTTTGGTGCGGTCAACGGTGGCGTATGGAAAACCGGCGATGCGGGCACCGTCTGGATACCAATTTCTGACAATCAGCGAATCGGGTCAGTCGGCGCGATTGCCGTGGCGCCTTCCGATCCCCGGACGATTTATGTGGGAACGGGAGAATCCGACATTCGTTCGGATTTATCTTCGGGCGACGGCGTCTACAAGTCGACGGATGGTGGATCGACATGGCTGCATGTTGGGCTGGAGGATACCCGCCAGATCAGCCGGATCGTAGTCGATCCGCAAGACGCGAACGTCGTTTACGTTGGAGCGCTCGGCCATGCCTATGGGCCAAATGAGCAGCGTGGGGTGTACAAATCCGTGGATGGCGGAGCGCATTGGAGCAAAGTGCTGGATGAGGGAGCCGAGATTGGTGTTTCGGATCTGGCGATTTGCTCCGGCAATTCGCAACTCTTGTTCGCCGGCACATGGCGCACGTATCGGCCTCCCTGGAGCGTCTATGGTCCCATCGATGGACTGGGGGGCGGGCTCTACCGATCTCGAGATGCCGGCAAGACCTGGTCTCATCTCAGCGGAAACGGGCTGCCTGAAGGCAATTGGGGACGAATAGGTGTCGATGTTGCAGCGGACGGCAAACGTGTCTATACATTAATACAAGCGAAGAAATCTGGCCTGTATCGTTCCGATGATGGGGGCGAGACCTGGACGCTCGCGAATGCGGACCCGCGGCTGACCAGCCGTGCGTGGTATTTCAACAGGATCACGATCGACCCGCAAAACTCCGACGTGATCTATATTCCGAATGTCGCTCTTTACCGGTCGGAGGATGGTGGGAAGACAATTTCTGTGGTTCGTGGAGCGCCGGGCGGCGACGATTACCATCAGCTTTGGATCGATCCCAAGAATTCGTCGAGCATGGTTCTCGGAACGGACCAGGGCACCACGGTCAGTCTTGATCGCGGGCAGACGTGGAGCAGTTGGTACAACCAGCCCACGGCGCAGCTTTATCACGTGATTACCGACAACCAGTTTCCTTACGTCGTATACGGAGCGCAGCAGGATAGCGGGAGCGCCGCGGTGCTGAGCCGCACGGACCACGGCCAGATCACGTCGCGAGACTGGTTTGTATCCGGTGAAAGCGAGAGCGGGTACATGGCACCCGATCCCAAAAATCCCGACATTGTTTATTTAAGCGGAGCCTATGGGACGGTTGACCGCTTTAACAAGCGAACCGGATTCAGCCAGAACGTCAGTCCGTGGCCAGTGCCGACCTTTGGTCTCTCTGAGATCAACGAGCGCAAGTACCGAGCGCCATGGACGCCGCCTCTGGTTTTTTCTTCCGCCGACTCGACGACGCTTTATCTCGGGACGCAATATGTGATGAAAACGATTGACGGCGGCCTGCACTGGGAGACCATCAGCCCAGACCTCACGGGAACAACGCAACAGATCGATCACAAGACGCAAGGGCCGGTGACGGTCGAGAGTGCGAAGGAGCGTGGTCTGGGAGTTGTGTTCACGATCGCGCCATCGTCTCTGAACCGTGATCTGATCTGGGCAGGGAGCGACACGGGATTGATTCACGTCACGCGCGACGGAGGCAGGAACTGGAAAGACGTGACGCCCAAGGGGCTGACCGCCTGGAGCAAGATTTCGCTGATTGAAGCTTCGCACTTCGATCCTGCCGTTGCCTATGCGGCGGTTGAGCGCAGTCGGCTCGACGACCGCACTCCTTACCTTTATCGAACGCGCGACTATGGGGCCACCTGGCAATCGATCACCGACGGCATCACGGCTCCAGCTTTCTTGCGCGCGGTTCGCGAAGATCCGCAAGACAAAAAGCTGCTCTTTGCTGGAACCGAGTTCGGAGTTTACGCATCTTTCGACGATGGCGACCACTGGCAATCGTTGCAACTCAACTTGCCGGTCACCTCGGTGCGCGATCTCGCGATTCATGGCGATGATCTCGTGGTGGCTACGCATGGGCGCTCCTTTTGGATTCTCGATAACATTACGCCCTTGCGACAGATTGTGGATGCGAAGAAATCGGATACGTTTTGGCTCTACCGTCCCGCGACAGCGGTTCGCATTGACAATGATTCATTTCCGGGCACGCCAATTCCGCCGGAGGAGCCGACCGCGGAGAATCCTCCCGCAGGCGCGGCGATTGATTATTTTCTCAAGTCTGCAGCCAGCAACGTAAAGCTGGAGATTTTCGATGCTCAACAGAATCTCGTGCAGCGCGTTTCTTCGGAAGATCGACACTCGGAAAAACACGCAACTCTACCCATTGCCGACCGCTGGTTCCCCAAGCCTGAGGTACTGTCGACAACCCCGGGGACACACCGCTTCATATGGAATTTAAGTTGGGGCGGCGCGGGAGAGCCGAGCCTAGATGAGGATGACAGCACCCCGAGTGGTCCGAAGGTTGTGCCAGGAACCTACCAGCTTCGCCTGACGGTAGGTGGTCGGACGGAGAGTCAATCTCTGAAAGTCACTATGGATCCACGTTCCCCGGCGACAGCAGAGACACTGCAGCAGCAATTGCAACTCGGGCGACAGATCTTCGCCGAAACGATGGAGGCGCGTCGTGCACTCGCAGAAGCCGGTTCCGTTGAGAAACAACTCGCGGACATTGAGCCGAAGCTCGGCGAGCAAGATTCTGCCGCTAAGTCGATTGTGGCGGACGCCCGCCGGGAGATTTCTGAGATTCTCACGAAGAAGGAAGCATCAGGGCAGGCAGTTGGTTTGCGCGTCGCTTCTACGAATTTGGCTTCCGCACTCCGTGTCGTCGAAAGCGGAGATCGCGCCGTGCCTTCGCAAGCCATTGCGGTTTATAACCAATCTAGCCAAGGAGTGAAAGCAGGTATCGCGGCGTGGACATCATTCAAGCAAACAAAATTGCCCCAGCTTAATCGGAAACTGACCGAGGGTGGTCTTGCTCCGGTCGCGATTTCGGAAATTGAACAGGAAGTCGAATATCTTATGTCCCGCTAAAGCGCGAATCATCTATGGCGATCCGGAAGGATTCGCTGCTATTTCGGTTTGCCGAAGTGGATGACAATATCGTGGCGCACGTAGTTCTGATCCGGTCCGCCAGGAATTCGGGTGCGGATTCCAGTTGGAGCAAGAGCGCCTCCCTCCACGGACGTGATCTGTGACGGATTCCAGGTTGCGATCTCGTATTGCGCATTCGGCGAGCCGGAAACTTTCAGCGTCAACTGAGTGCGGGTTGAATTCCAGGATTCGGAGAGTACGCGCAGGCCGCGGCTGGTGCTGCCGAGAGGCGGAAGTTCATTGTTCAGTGACAGCCCGAAGTCGTTTCTCAGCTTGATGACTACGGTGTTCTGTCCACCATCGACGGGGAATCTCATCGATACGTGCTGGTCCTCGGCGTTCGTTTGTATTTTGAAGGGCACTCGGCGGCCGTTCATCTCGACAGAAATCACTCCGGTTCGCAGGCTGAGCGCGGGAGAAAATTCGATCCAGCAATCGCCTGAACCCGAGCGTTTGGTTTCAAGCACGATGCCGTCGGAAGTTTTTCGATAGTGAAAATCAACAGTTGCCGATCCCAGGTGGACATTGCGAATAGCAAATGAGGTCCAATCGGCAGGTGCGTGTGGTGCCAGTGTGATTTGGTGGTTCGACGGGTCGGTTTGCAATCCGAACGTCCCGCGTAAAATCGGGCTAACCACCATCGCAGCAGACCAGATCTGGTGCGGAGAACTGGTGGCGAACGATTGGTAATAATCGCCGGAGAGAAGCTCGGTGAAATGGCCGAGGGAACCGTCGAGTGCAAGCAGCGCATTACTGCGCAAATTAGAGTACGCAGGCAGCGCGCGGTGATACCGATATTCGCCAACGGAAGCCCATCCCGTGAACAAAGGCCAGACCGCGCCATAGTGATAGCCCGAGCCGTCGTACACTTTGGACTGCGAGGAGACGATGCGCATGCCCCAATCCGTTTGGTGGTCGATATCGGCGAGTTGGTTGATCATGTCGTTGGCATGGTCGGCGTCGAGTAGGCCGAACCACATGGGGACCGCGGCAAGCACGCTGGACTCATCGACGCGCTGGTTCGATTGGTCGAGCGCGAAGGCGTAGAGTTTTTTCTCGGGCGACCAGAAGGCTTGGTCGAGTGCAATTTTTCGGCGGTCGAATTCCGCGGCTAATTTTTTGTTTATGTCGTCTTTGCCTACGAGTCCTGCCAAGTTAGAGAGCGCGTGCAACGCCTCGGTGCCGAGTGCGCTCTGGTAATGCTCGGTCTTGACTGGAAGCAGCGGCCCGCCTTCGACCCAGCCGTGTCCTATGCCGGCGTTCTGCGGGAAGCCCTGCGGGTCGTAGGTAGAGCGCAGAAACTGGTAAGCTTTCCAGACGCTCTGCCACTTGTCGCGCGCGAAGGCGAGGTCGCCGCTCTGTGTGACATAGTCGTTCATCGCGATGATGTAGAGCGGAGTGGCATCGGCGGAGGCATAGGGATAAGGAAAATCCTTGAACCAGGAGACAAAATTTGCGCCCTGCGCGATCTCGTGAGGGATTTTGCCGTCGTCGCGCTGGTACTTGCCAATGAAGTCGAGCGCGGTGCGCGTCGTTGCGTAGTCGCCGGCGACGTTCAGAGCGAATGAGGTCCAGAGCGAATCGCGGCCGAAAAACCAGGCGAACCCCGGACGCTGACTCACTCCCGAGGTGCGGTATCCCGCGACCAAGCCTGTGCCTAGATATGGATTGGACACGAGGCCCTGAATTTCACTGATGCGTGCCCAGTCGTATGCTTGCTGCAAGGAATTGTCGGGCAGTTCCAGGTTGACTGTTTGTTCGAGGTAATTGCTGTAGTACTCGGCGGAGTCGCGTAGGAGTTCGGCGTACGAAGACGCAAGATGATCGTAAGTTTTCTGTGCCTCGCCGCGGCCGGCGACTGAGGCGGCAATCACAAGGAGTTTGGTGGATCGGCCTTTCTGCGAGACTCCCAGGCGAAAGGTAGTTTCCTGCGCCGCGGAATAGTTTGTTTCGTAGGCAAGATGCGGATCTTCCGCGGTTGGAGAGCCAACCAACGCGAAGAATTTATGCGTTTCTTCTCCGAAGGTGACTGCATAGTTCGCCGCATCCCAATCTGTGTAAGTGCCGCCAAGACCCGCGGGCCACTCGAGGGCGAAATCACCGATGAAAGCGGCTTCCACATCCAGAGGCTGCGCGCTCTGGATGTCGAATAGGAGCACGGCTCCCGGCTCCTTCACGGGAACGAACAGAGTCTCGGTGACACGAAACGAATCTCCAGCGTAGAGAATGCTGGCGGATTCAGGCCGGACCGTAAGCGTGCGAGCGAGACTTTCCGCGGGTAGCGCGCGGCCGCCAATGTGAAAGGTTAAGTGGAAGTCGCGAAAGATCTTGAGCGGATAAACCCAGGCCTCGATGCGTCCGGCCTCGTTCCCGAATAACCCGGCGCGCTGGCCGACGACGGGAAGGAACTCCCAGGTGCGCACAGTGCGCGTCAGTTCAAGGTGTTTTGGTTGTTGAGTAGTTGAAAACGAAACTAGGGAGATCAGCTCAAGAACAGCGAAGATCAGAAAACGAAAGACGCGATGATCGGACGTGCGATTCGGCATACCAACGATTGCCGGAGTGATCAGCAACTCCCGGCGGAAGCTTGCAAAGTATAAGACTTACCGGATATATAAGAAGCAGGCGAATTCTAGCACGAGCCGAGTGGGCCGGGTGCCGACCTCTTGTTCCCTTCACGCCGCATATTTCTGAAGTCTCTCAGCCGTTCGGCGCTCATATTGTCCCTGGAAAATGTGCTCGCAATGGCGAGACCGCGTTGGTTACGTGCGGCGACCGGCACAGATAAAGATAAACCGGAACAGAAAGCGGTGGCGAGTGATCTTGGCGTGAGCTTTATTAATGTGGCTCGAGAATCTGGGTTGAATGCGAAAACTATTTTCGGAGGAGAGCACAAAAACAAATACCTGCTAGAAACGACGGGTTGCGGCGTTGCCTTCTACGATTACGACAACGATGGGTGGCTCGATATTTTTCTGGTAAATGGCTCGCGGCTGGAGGGTTTTCCAGCGGGCAGCGAGCCGACGTCGCATCTATTCCGCAACAACCGCGATGGCACCTTCACCGATGTGACCACAAAAGCTGGGGTCGCGCACTCCGGCTGGGGACAAGGGGCTTGCATTGGTGACTACGATAACGACGGATGGGAAGATCTGTTCGTTACGTACTACGGCAAAAACGTGCTCTACCACAACAACGGCGATGGGACCTTCACCGATGTGAGCCAGAAGGCTGGAGTAGCGGGCAAAGGAACCCGCTGGAATACGGGGTGCGCGTTTGTCGATTACGATCGCGACGGGCGGCTCGACCTTTTTGTCGCGAACTACATTGACATGGATCTGGCAACGGCGCCCGTGCCTGAATCCGGGCCGTGCCTCTACAAGAGCGTGATGGTGGCTTGCGGTCCGCCGGGTCTGCAGGGCGGAAAGAACATTATTTATCACAATAATGGAGACGGAACATTCGCCGACGTGTCAGAATCTGCAGGAATTTTCCGGGCAAATGGAACATATGGTTTGGGTGTGCTGACGGCTGATTTCGATAACGACGGCTGGCCGGACATCTATGTCGCGAACGATTCGACGGCGAGCGCACTCTATCGCAACAAAGGGAACGGAACGTTTGAAGATATTGCGATCGAGGCCGGATGCGCGCTGAGTCCGGATGGTAAGCCGCAAGCGGGGATGGGCGTTTCAGCGGCCGATTACGACCTCGACGGCAACCTCGACCTGGTGAAGACGAACTTTGCGGGAGATACGCCGTCGCTTTATCACAACCTGGGCGGCGGCAACTTTGAGGACGCAACTTTCACCGCGGGCCTGGGCGCGCACACGCAGTTTCTTGGATGGGGTTGCGGATTCCTGGATTTTGATAACGACGGCTGGCCTGACATTCTCATCTGCAACGGGCACGTGTATCCCGAAGTTGAGCAACTCAAGACAGAGGCGGGATATCCGCAGCGCAAACTTCTGTATCGAAACCTCCACAATGGGCATTTTGCGGATGTTTCGCTGAACGCAGGGAGCGGCATTTCCGATCCGGTGGCTGCGCGAGGGTGCGCCTTCGGTGATTTCGATAATGACGGCGACATCGATGTGGTGGTCAATACCGTGAACGACTATCCTCAACTGTTGCGTTGCGACTCCGCGCTGCAAAATAACTGGATCAAGGTGCGCACGATCGGGACGAAGTCCAACCGCAGCGGCATTGGAGCACGACTAAAATGCATCGTGCACTTACCGGGCGAAAGTAAACCGCATCAGCAGATCGATGAAGTCCGCAGCGGTGGAAGCTATATTTCACAGAGCGACCTGCGCGTGCACTTCGGGCTGGGGAAAGCCGAAAAGGTGGATGTGCTCGAAATTCGCTGGCCCAGTGGGCACGTCGACACGCTCAAAGACATCAAGGCGAACCAGTTGATTTTCGTGAAAGAAGGCGAGGGGATTGTACGGACCATGCAGTTTGAAAAGAAAGCGCAAAGCAATAAATCTTAAATACCTGCGACCTCGACTTTGCTCAGGCAAGTTGAGATGAGGAGGACGCCAACAATGCTAGTGCTGTTTTGGCTCCAGTGGAGCGGGTGTCCCAGTTCCTTCCTTTATTGTGTGAATGGTATCGATAGCGAGATTCGTAAATCGCTCCACCAGGCCGCTGAGCCAGCGAGTTTCCACCCATTCAATCTTGTTCGCCGACCCTAGTCCGAAGTGCACTCGCATATCGTTGTTAGAGTTATAGCTTGACCCGCTGCGGACTTCGTCAACCTGAACCCTGGTTGCCGTCTTGACCGAGATGCGCGCGCCGATGCCATCGCGATTCGATTTCGTTCCTACGGTGTGAATCGCGATCCAATGATTGGGCGTTCGGAGTTGGTTCACCAGTAGGCTTGGTGCGGCGTTCATGTTGCTGATGACCGCGGAAAGTTTTCCATCGTTCCATAAATCGCCGATAGCCAGACCGCGCGACGATGCGGGAGTCGTGATGCCGGGCCCGGCTGCGGCGGAAATATCGCTGAAAGTGCCGTCGCCGTTGTTGTGATAAAGAATGCGTGGTTCTTTGAAGGTGCTGCCCAAGTGCTGTTTGTCGACCTCGGGATAGACGTGGCCATTCACGAGAATCAGATCGGGCCAGCTATCGTTGTCGAAGTCGAAAAACATCGTGCCCCATCCCAGATATTGCGCATATAGCCCCAACCCCGCGGCAGTGGTGGCGTCGGTAAATGTACCGTCTCCGTTGTTGCGATAGAGCGTTGATGTATCGTCGGAGAAATTTGTCTTGAAAATGTCGAGATGGCCGTCGCCGTTGTAGTCGCCGATGGTCGATCCCATGCCCGCCTGCTCGCGACCATCTTCGTTGAATGCCGCTCCCGCAGTGACGGCAACATCGGTAAATGTTCCGTCATGATTGTTTCGGTAGAGAATGCTGGGAGTGCTGTCGCACGCGACGTAGATGTCGGGCCAGCCGTCTTCGTCAAAATCAAGCGTCGAAACGCTTAACGAATAATGTCCGTCGGTGCGGTCGATGTGCGCCTTTGTGGCTACGTCTTCAAATGTGCCGTCGCCTTTGTTGTGGTAGAGAATGTTCTTTGCACCGGGCAGCCCGCGCGGGCCGCACATGACGGGCACGCCCTTCCATACACAACTCGCACGCTCGCCTGGCGCCGGTGCAGTGGATAGGTCGAAGTCCACATAATTCGCTACGATGAGATCGAGCTTGCCATCGCGGTCGTAATCGACAAAGGCGCAACCCGATCCCCACGCTTTCCCAGAGCCTGCGACCCCGGCTTTCTCGGCAACCTCGGTAAAGACACCGCCCTGGTTGTGATAGAGCCGGTTTTTTCCGTAATAAGTGACATAGAGGTCTTCCCAGCCGTCGTTGTCGTAGTCTCCAACGCAGACGCCCTGTCCCCAGCCGGTCGCCGTGAGGCCGGCTTGCACTGTGACATCGGTAAAGGTTCCGTCGTGATTGTTGCGATAGAGATGGTTGCTCGGTGCTGGTCCGGAGGGAAGGCCGTCCAGGCGGGTTCCATTGACCAGAAAAATGTCGGGCCAGCCGTCATTGTCGTAATCGAAAATGGCCACGCCGGTGCCGGTCGTCTCGATGATGTACTTCTTTGTGTCAATGCCACCGAAGATATCCTGCATGGTGAGGCCAGCTTTCTCGGCGACATCGGTGAAATTAGCGATGGGCTTTGCTTGGGTGGAGTTCGCGGCAGTCGCTTGTTCGCCCTTCAGTTGCCCACCGCAACAGAAGACAACGAAATTTAGGAGGCTTAGAAAGCAGAGGGCAGAACTTCGCACAAGTTTATGGAAAGGATACTTGAGAGCGAAACCACAGGCATGTTGCGGAGGCATGGTCCGACTTCGATGTTAGGTTGGTTGACTGACAGGGTCAATGCCGTGGCGCAGATTTTGCGTCTTCATTTGCGCTATTCTGGGGATTCAGAATTAGAAGCAATACCTTTGTCTCGACTTTGATGCGTGCCTTTTTATTCACTGCCGGTTTGTTGATGCTGTCGCTCGTCTGCGGTGCCTGTGTTGGCTCGCCACAGGAAAAGGGCGCGGGCGCGGCGACTTCCATCGCATACCAGGAGGGCGTGAAGGCCTTTCAAGGCAGCGATTTGTCAGGTGCTCGAAAGGATTTCGAGGAAGCGGTGAATGACAGTCCCCGTAACGCGGACGCGCAAAACATGTTGGGGCAAGTGTTGCTACAGCAGGGAGATGTGGATGACGCCATCGTTCACTTTCGCGCTCTGATCGAATTGCGGCCCTCTTTAGCCATCGCTCATGCCTACCTCGCGCAAGCGCTCGAAACCAAAGGCCGGCTCGATGATGCCCTGGTTGAATTTCGTCTCGCCGTGCAGTTCGCTCCTATGCAATGGCAGGCGCATCAGACGCTCGGACGCGCGCTTAGTTTGCAGAATAAAACAGATGACGCCATCGCCGAATTCAAACAGGCCATTCTTCTCGATCCCAAGCAGGCGGAGCTGCATGACGAAATTGGATCACTTTTCGCACAGGAATCGAAGTTTGCTGATGCGGAAAACGAATTCCGCGAAGCGTTGAAACTAAAACCAGACGACGAATCTGCTTATTTTCATCTCGGCGCAGCGTTCTCGCGCGAGAAGGAAATCCAGAAAGCAAAAGAAGCGCTCGACCATGCTCTACAACTCGATCCAAAGGACGCGATGGCCTGGTTTTACCGTGGGATCGTAATGGAAGCGGAAGCCAATTCCGATGAGGCGCTGCGATCGTACGAACGTGCGGTCGAGCTGCAACCGAATGCCGCACCGCTGCAGACGCGCTTAGGCTTCCTGCTTCAGCATCGTGGTGATCTAGAGCGCGCAGTGGCTGTATTCAGCAAGGCAGTGACGCTTATACCCGGCGATGCGGAGGCCCACAACAATCTCGCGCTCGCCATGCTGCAACGTGGAGATGCTGATTCAGCCATCAAGGAATTTCAGGAAGCCATCCGGCTTCATCCAGACGATGTCGGCTTCCAGGGAAACCTGGGAACGGCCTATCTGCAGAAAACGGACTTTGCCGGAGCAATCATGCAATTTCGCACTGCGCTAAAGCTCGATCCCGGAAAAGCGAGCTTGCATCATGACCTGGCGCTGGCGCTCAAACTCTCCGACGACCTGCCGGCAGCGATTGTGGAATGGAAGGAGGCGATTCGCCTCGATCCGAATCTTGCGGACGCTTATTACAGCTTGGGAGTCACCCTGTGGCAGTCGGGAGATTTCCCAGGTGCAGCGGAGCAGTTGCGGCATGCCATCGACGTTCAGCCCGAGTATGCCGAAGCATATTACACACTTGGCACGGTTCTGAAACAGATGAACAAACTGCCGGAGGCGGCCGACGCTTTGCGCCAGGCGATTCGCCTGGATCCTGACTTCGCCGGTGCGCACACCACGCTGGCAGCGGTTCTGCGGCAACTGGGAGATTCTGCGGGAGCTGCGGCGGAAAGCAAGGCGGGCGCCGAGATGGCCAAAGCGAAGACTGATCTGCAGGCCGCGACTTTCGCCACCAATTCCGGACGCCGGCTACTCACTGCGGGCGATCTTGACGGAGCCATCTTGCAGTTCCGTTCAGCGATTCACGTGATGCCGTCGTACGCGCTGGCACACTACGAACTTGGTTCGGCTCTGAGCCAGAAGGGTCTAAAGGACGAAGCGAGGAAGGAGTATCGAAAAGCGGCCGAGTTGGATCCTCATTTGGCTCCGCCAGCGCCTTAGTTGGAGCGAAGATCTATGGCGTGCAGCCACTCGCAAACGACTATTCTAGTTCCCTCGCTTACGCACTGCCACCAGATCCGTAATCACGGGAACGCCATGCGCCACTTTCACATGCAGCAAAGCTTCAAACGGTCTCATTTCCTCGGCTTTGGAGGTGCCTAAGCGCTGCAACAACTCCGAAAGGGAATCTTGCCGGCAGACGTATTCTGCTGCCGCTTGAGTACCGAAGGTCGTGGTTCCAGCAAGAATAAGAACCGACCGGGTGGGGTCGATGCCGGGTACCAGTGCGATCACCGCATAGTCTTCGGTGACTCGCAGTTTGGGGAGGGTGGCGAGAAATATCGTCGACTCGCCAGGCTGCGGGTGGGCGTTGAGGACCCCCAAGTCTCCTTTGCGCGGTCCGGATTCGATTCGCTTAAAAATGAACTCTTGAGTTCCGGGGAGATCGCGGAGGGTAAGGTTCTCGGCCGGGGAACCCACGAAAATAAGATCGTTGCTCTTAGCATCGTCCAGAGAAAACAGGCTGCCGCGTTTCACACGAAGTTGTTGACTGAAAAGATCGAAGACGTGGTCCAATTGATGAACGGCCAATACCTCTCCCACGCCGGTATAGTGATCCAGAACGACGCCTGGCGAATCGGCGGAGGCATCGAAGTACCGCATGCCAGTCTCTGGCCGGCCTGCGAAGTTCGCGTTGCTGAAAATAACCCATGGTGGCTGTGAGCCGGTGGCAAAGTGGCCCCAGAATACCCGGTACGGGGCCGGAATCGATGCCTTCGCGCCAGCCTGAATCCGAGTGCGGCTCGCCAGCAGCAGAGCGCTCGTCACCACTGAGACTGCCAGGAAAACCGATAACGACACAACGGCGATAACCCACCCATGGTTCGAGGGCTGCCCTCCCTGTCTGCGATCAACACTCTGACCTCGAGGAACTACCTCGGTCAGAACACTCGATGGAGTGCGGACGTGGAAGGCAAGAGCATAAGATCCTTTCGGCAACTCCACAACGACGGGGTCGTTCGGTCCCTCGTGTGAGTAATACTCCGCCAGCTTCAAACGCAGACGTCCGGCTTGCACTCGCACGGTGGAATCGCTTTGCGGATCGAATCCGCCCGAGCGGCCCAGAACCTCAGTAGCGATTTGATACTCCTTAAGGGCTACGCCCGGATGGTCCAGGGAGTGTTCGGCCAGATAACGGAGCAGCTTGCACAGCGATTCCGAGCCACGGAGGCTATGACTATTAATAAGCTTATCTATTTGCTGGAAGCATTGCTCCCGGCCGGCGGCGTAACTGTGGGTCAAAGCCATGTGACAGAGGGGTAACTGGCTTTCTATCTAATTGCAACAACAATAATTTACACCGTTTAACGGTATAAGACCTAGTGAAACTTAATTCGATAGTGCTTTTGTACTACGACTTGCAGGGCTGCACCGTCAGTATCCGTGTGTTTTGGGGAATTGTTTCTAATGCCAGGAGGAAGTGTCATGAAGAGGTCAGCTCTCGCAGCCGTGGTAGCACTCGTAATTCTCTGCGGTCTGTGGACGCCGAACGCTATCGGTCAAGCGATTTTCGGCAGTATTGCTGGGACAGTCACGGACCCCTCTGGCGCAGCGGTTCCGAACGCAAAAGTGACGGTGATCGACCAAGCAAAAGGGACGACCGATCAGGCCACTACGAATGAAAGCGGCAACTACGCAGTTACCCACCTGATCCCAGATCCTTATACGGTTCGGATTGAGGGAGCTGGCTTTAAAGTGCTTGAATTCAAAAACATAGATGTTTCCGCAGACGCTCAAGCCCATATCGATGGGCAATTTCAAGTTGGTTCCACAAGTGAGCAGGTGGAAGTTACGGCTGAATCTGAGCAGCTCAAGACCGACCGCGCCGATGTATCGATCGAGTTCAACGAGAAGTACGTAGAAGACTTGCCGATCATGAACCGGAACTTTACGTCGTTTGAACTGCTGTCACCCGGAACGCAGAAAATGGTCGGTTGGAGCCACGCCGCGACGGAGAATCCTCAGGGCAGCCAGCAGATTTTCGTGAATGGCCAGCACTTCAGCGGCACAGCGTTCGAACTGGACGGAACCGATAATCAGGATCCTATCCTCGGCATTATCGTAGTGAATCCGAATCTGGATGCGATCCAAGAAACCAAGATCGATCTGCAGAATTATGATGCCGAGTTCGGCAAAGCTCTGGGTGGAGTTGTAACCGTACAGACCAGATCCGGCAGCAACGATTTTCACGGAGAAGGTTTCTGGTTTCGGCGTACCGATGCGACTGCGGCTCGTGATCCCTTCACGCAGTTCGCTGCCAATCCGCTGACCGGAAAATTTATTCCTTCGGACCGGTGGCAACAGTTCGGCGGCACGATCGGTGGCCCGATTATCAAGAACAAGTTGTTCTTCTTTGGCGATTATCAAGCGACACGGGAAACGAATGGAGCGACGAACCTGTTGACAGTGCCAACGGCCGAAGTTCAGAAGACTTGCAATCCGGCGACTTCTAGTGGCGTTTGCGACCTCAGCCAATATCTTGGCGTCGAACAAGGTGGTAGCGGTGGACCAAACCCGACGGTACAGGGCGGACAGGTTTTCAAACCAGTCCCGGGAGACGGCGGAGCGAACCGGACTGCCTACGTCAACAATCAGATTCCCATCGGCGATATTTCTACCCAAGCTGCGGCCATTCTTGCGCTGTTTCCGGCGCCCACCAACTCTCAAGTCTTCAATAATTATGTCGCGTCGGGATCAGGCTCTTACAGCCAGAACAGCTTCGACACGCGCATCGATTTCAATGCCGCTCCAACTCTTCAAGTCTTTGGTCGGTTCAGCCTCGACTATTTCAACGTAGCGGGCAAAGGATCCTACGGGGCATTGGGAGGCGTAGGATTCGGGCCGGGCGGCTTATCTGGCAGTTCGATCACTCACAATTACAGCCTATCCACCGGTGTGACAAAGACATTCAGCACCTCCTTGCTGGGCGATTTCCGATTCGGATATTTCAAGTACAACCCCGTTGCTTCCAAGCCCGATGCTGGAACGACCCCGATGACCGCTGTTGGAATCCCGAACGCAAACCTCACCGGAAGCCAAGCGCAGGAGACGTCCGGATGGGGAGGGTTTATTTTGAACCAGACGCCTTCGGCTTCTTCGGGTAACGGTGGGAATTTTGGAGCCTCAACTATCAATTGGGGTGACGGTTTGGGCGTTGCCCGTTGCAATTGTCCGCTCACGGAAAGTGAGCAACAGTTTCAATGGGTGGGTAATATAACGAAGACTCGTGGCAACCACATCTTCAAGTTCGGGGCCGACTTCAGGTACGCGCAAAACCTGCGGGTGCCTAGCGATGCCGGCCGCACCGGAGATTACACCTTCGATTACCGCACGACATCGGACGCCGGGATTGGAGGTCTTGATTGGGGAACCTTCCTCCTGGGAGACGTAACTCAAGTCAGCCGGTACGTGAGTACCAGTCTGGACGCGGCCGAGCGGCAGCATCGCATGTTCTACTACGGCCAGGACACATGGCGAATTACTCCCAAACTTACTTTGAATTACGGCTTGCGCTGGGAAGTTTATTTCCCCGAATATGTGAACGGCAAGGATAAAGGCGGTTTTGCCAACCTGGTTCAAGGCCAGGACCGCATCGCTGGTGAGGGAGGGTTTGGGTTAAACGGAAATATAAACAATGCTTGGGACGCATTCGCGCCGCGGTTCGGCGTCGCCTACGCAGTGGATCAGAAAACCGTTGTGCGTCTAGGTTATGGGCGAAGCTTTGACATGGGAGTTTTTGGTTCAAACTTTGGGCACACTGTAACGCAGACTCTGCCTGTGCTTGCCGCTCAGTTGGCACAGGGCGCCAGTCAGGAGGTGCCCGCGTTTACTCTGGCGCAGGGACCTCCCATCTTCACTTTCCCGGCGATTCCATCGAATGGACTTCTTCCGGTATCAGGGCCAAACTGCTATCAACAATCGGTTTTCAACACTGCCGGGCAGAATACCCAGCTGTGCGTGCAGCCGCACATCCGTCCCACAACTCAACGGCTGCCCACACTTGATGCATGGAATGCAACTGTTCAACGCCAGGTCACGAAGTCGATTTCCGTTGACGTTGCCTACGTCGGAAACAAAGGCACTCACGTATTCGCTGGCGATGGGCCCACGTACAATGTCAACAACCCTTCAATGGTGGGATATTGCGGAGATCCCACTTGTTCATCTTCGCTTAAGACGCCCCAAGCCTACCGGCGGCCGTACTACAACGCCTTTACTTATCCAAGCTACCCCGACCCGACAAATACGCTGGCTAATTTTCCTGGGGCTCCAGGGCTTGTGCCGGGTGTGTTGCAATGCTGCTCGATCGACGAAGGCAACTATCTCGGCAACGATGCCAGCAGCAAATATGACGCCTTCCAGGTGAAGGTGGAGAAGCGATTCTCGCATGGCTTGCAGTTCCTCTCGCACTACACGTTTGCCCACGCCTACAAATACGATAGCGCGTATTACCCGGATGACCCGAAGGTAGCTTACGGACCCGATGATCAGGTCCGAAACCACGTCTGGGTGAACAATTTCGTATACGAACTACCCTTCGGCAAAGGAAAAATGTTTGCCTCCAATTCGCACCGTGCGGAAGATTTGGTAGTTGGAGGTTGGCAGATTACCGGGACCACTACATGGGGCAGCGGCTTGCCGTGGACGCCCAGCACGAACGAGTGCGGCGGCGAAGAGGATGTGGGTGTTTGCCGCCCCGACAAGGGCACAGGGTCCTTCCCGATCGGCGCCGGATCGCTTCAGCATCCGGCAGGCGCTCCTCCCTATGTGCCGTTCTTTACAGCCCTGACAACGCTCAGCGGGCCATTTACAGATCCGGGGAACGGGAAGTTAGGGAATATCGGCGTCTTAAGTAACCACGGACCACGAGTATTTTTTGGGGACGCGTCGATCTTGAAAAATTTCGGGTTGACGGAACGCGCTAAGATCCAGTTCCGCATGGATGCCTTCAATGTGTTCAATCACCCGGCGCTCGGCTTCAACAATAACCAGAATGGCGGTACGTGCATCGACTGCTCAGGGACAAACGCTCAAGGAGTACCCAACACAGGAATCATCACGGACATTGAGCGCGACGCGACCCCTGGCTCCGCGACCGGCATGCGGCAGCTTGAGTTTGCCCTGAAGTTCATTTTCTAGGGCTCGGTAGAGGTTCTTGCGGAGGGAGTCCTTCGGGGCTCCCTCTTTTTATCGCATGCAATGTATCGCATAGAATAAGGATCGGAATCGGCAGGCGGGCAACACGTGATTCAGTGGGAACGGCAGGGTTTGCGGGCGAGGACCGCGGGATTATTTTTTCTCGTGCTGTTGCCGTTCGCCAGAGCAGGCCAGAATCCTGCGACGAGCCAACTGCCATCTCCGGGCGCAGGTTTTGCAAGCCGAAATGGTTATATCGGTAATGAAGCTTGTGCACGCTGCCATGCAGCGATCTATGAGTCTTACCAGCGGACCGCGATGGCTCACGCGAGTGGCCCAGCGCTTGATGCCCTAATTCCCGCTGATTTTACGCACAAGGAATCGGGAGTCCACTATCGAATTTACGCTGAAGCCGGGCGCGCGTGGTTGAGCTTCGATCGTCCCGGTGATCCTGAGGTGCAGGGCAAGCGCGAACTTCTCTACTTCATTGGCTCTGGAAGGCGTGGGAGAACGTATTTGTTTGAGACCGACGGCTTCCTGTTCGAATCGCCGGTGAACTGGTACGCCAACAAACAAATGTGGGACACGGCCCCAGCTTACCAATCAGCTCGCGAGATTCCACTGAATCTTCCAGCGTATACCAGTTGTCTGCACTGTCATGTCAGCGGAATGCAGCCACCGCTGAAGGGAACCGAGAACCGTTACCCCGATCCACCTTTTACCCAGAATGGAGTGAGCTGCGAACGTTGCCATGGCGCCGGGGCAGCACATGCGGGCGGAACAGCGGCTGCGAATCCAGCAGTCGTGGATTCGGCAATCATGAATTCGGCAATCGTAAATCCCGCGAAACTGGCTCCGTCCCGGCGCGATGAAGCCTGTATGCAATGCCATCTCGAGGGCAAGGTCGCGATTGAACGCGCAGGACATCATCTGTATGAATACCGGCCGGGAGAAACTCTCTCCAATTACATTCGCTATTTTGTGTTGAAGGGATCGCAGGGATCCTCTTCGATTGGAGCGGTAAGCCAGGTGGAGGCGCTCGACCAAAGTCAGTGCAAGAAAAAATCGGGGGACGCGATGTCTTGCACGAGCTGTCACGATCCCCACCGCTCGCCGTCGGCTGAGGAGCGAGCCGCTTACTATCGCGGCAAGTGTGTGGCTTGCCACGGCGTGTCATTCGCTGACAAGCATCATGCGGACGATCCGGATTGCATCGCTTGTCATATGCCAGCCTCGCCCAGCGCAGACGTAGCGCACACGCAGGTGACGGATCATCGCATTCCACGCCGGCCGCAGGTCTCGCCGCAACTTCTGCAGGATGCGAACCCGCAATCGCCCGCGCCCCGGTTGGTTCCGTTCCAGGCCGTTGACAAACCTGATGCGGATGCTCGTGACTTTGCCTTAGCTTGGGCATCCCTGGCGGAAGGCGGCATGAAGGAAGCGGAGCCTGAGGCGCGTATTCGACTTGCGAAAGCGATCAAACAATCGCCTGATGATCCGGCGCTTCTATCGTCGTTAGGATATATCGAGCAGAAGCATGGAGCGGCGGAGCAAGCACGACATCTCTACCAAAAGGCGCTGTCCATCGATCCTGATCTGATCGACGCGGGGACGAATCTTGGGGTGATCGAGGCACAAGATGGGCACGTAGACGACGCGCTTAAGCTGTGGCGTTCGGCGTTTCAGAGTGCACCCGACAGAAGCAGCATCGGGCTCAATATTGCCCGCGCGTACTGCGCAGAAGGAAAATTGCTTGAGGCTCGGAATTACATCCACCGCGTGCTGGAGTTTAACCCGGACCTGGCTGCGGCCAAACAAATGCTGAAGCATCTCAACCGCGTCCCGCCGAGTTGCAACCCATGAATGTACTCGATGGACGAAAGAGACGGGTAGCCTCATAATTTTATCGGTTTGCAAACTGAACAAAGCTTATGGCCCGCGTTCGATCAGCTATTGCGGTAAGCAGCTTACTTGCGGTGGTGCTGCTCGCCTGTTTGGGTCAGCCGAGGTTAGGTCAGGCTCAAACCGCATTTGATCTTGAAGGGAAATCTGTGGATCCGCTTGCAGCGGCAGGCGGAAAGATTGTCGTCCTAGTTTTCTTGCGCCGCGATTGTTCCGTTTCTAGCCGCTATGCGCCTGTAATTCAGAAAATCAGTTCCGAACATGAGGACGACATCAGGTTCTGGCTGATTTTTCCCGACAAGACAGAGACATCTAAGAGAATAGAAAAGTATCTGCAGGATTACGGATACCGGTTGCCAGGGCTACGCGATCCGGAGCATGTACTGGTGAAGCTTGCGCAAGCGGAGACGACGCCGGAGGTAGCGGTGTTCGACCATAATCGCCATCTCGTCTATCACGGGCGGATTGATAATTGGTATGTGGAGTTCGGCCGGCCTCGACCAGCGCCAACTACACACGAGTTGAATGATGCGATCGAAGCGGCGCTGTCCGGCAAGCTGGTCACTCCGCGCGCGATCAAGGGAGTCGGATGCTACATCTCAGACCTAGAATGAATTCTTCCTGGCCAAGTTGCACGAGATGGTTGTCGGGTCTGGCTCTGGGAGCGTGCACTCTCGCACCAGCCTTCAGAGGGGAGGCGGCGCAATCGACGCAGTCAGCAAATTCCAATCCGCCGCAGGTCACATTCAACCGCGACATTGCTCCTATCATTTTCCACGCGTGCGCCAACTGCCACCGCCCCGGAGAATCCGCGCCATTTGCGCTACTAACTTACGCAGATGTGAAGAAGCACGCGCGGCAAATCGCCGAGGTAACGCGCACTCGAAACATGCCTCCGTGGCTGCCGGTGCCGCAAGAGTTGACGTTCGCCGACGAGATGCGGCTGCCGGATGCGGAGATCACCCTGATCCAGAAATGGGTAGACGATGGTGCGGTGGAGGGTGCGGCTTCCGATCTGCCGCCGCAGCCGAAGTTCGTCGAAGGCTGGCAACTCGGCACTCCCGATTTAATTCTCACCGCGGAGAAGCCGTTGGTTTTGCCTCCGCAGGGAACCGATACGTATTGGAATTTCGTCTTTCCAATACCGATTCAAGAGACGCATTGGGTAAAGGCGGTTGAAATTCGTCCCGGTGACAAGCGCTATGTGCATCATGCCAACATTCTGGTCGATCGTGCTGAATCGTTGCGTCGGCGCGAAGTGGAGCCGGGTGCAGGCTTCGGAGGGATGGAGATACGAATCGAATCGCAGGTCTTCGACCCCGATAGCCATTTGCTTTTCTGGAAGCCTGGAACGGTTCCTTACGTCGAACCGGACGGGATGGCGCTGCGCTTGGATAAAGGTACGGACCTTATTCTTAACACGCACCTGCAACCGTCCGGTAAGCCGGAGATCATCCAACCGAGCATTGGCCTCTACTTTACTTCGCAGCCGGCGACCAAGCTGCCGATGCTGCTGCAACTCGAGAACGACCCCAAGCTCGATATTCCGGCGGGAATGAAAGACTTTTTGGTCACTGACGAATTTGCGCTACCGGTTGATGTTCAATTGCTTGCGATTTATCCGCACGCGCACTATCTGGGAAAAGATATTCAGGCCTTTGCCACTCTGCCCGATGGCATGAAGAAGACGCTGATCCACATTCCCCAGTGGAACCTCAATTGGCAAGCGGTGTACCGTTATGCGGAACCGGTTTTGTTGCCGAAGGGCACAACGGTGGCACTGCGCTATGTGTACGACAATTCCGATGAAAATCCGTTGAATCCGAATCAGCCTCCACGGCGGGTATTGGCGGGCAACCGGTCCAGTGATGAGATGTGCCACCTTTGGCTGCAGGTGCTCCCGGTGAACTATGACGCCGCTCAGGGCGATCCTAGGATGGTGCTGCAAGAAGCGTTGGCGCGGCACAATGTGGAGAAGAATCCCAACGATTTCGAAGCGCACTACAACCTCGCCGCCATGCTGCAGGTGAAAGGACGCCTTGACTACGCCGTGCGAGAGTATGAGGCCGCATTGCGCATCCATCCCGACGATTCGGTTGTTAATAATGCGATGGCATCGGCTCTGCTGGGCATGGGGCGAGCCGATCAGGCTGTTAGTTATCTGAGAACAGCGTTGAAAGCACGCCCCGATTATTTCGATGCCCACTATAACCTCGGTAACTTGCTGGCCTCGCAAGGCGATTTTGAAGGCGCGTCAGAGCAATTTCGAGCCGCGCTGAGGACGCAGCCAGACGACGCCAATGCAGAGGCGAACCTGGGAAGTGCATTGGCGGAACTGGGGAAGTTTGCTGAGGCGAAGTCGCATTTCGAGCACGCATTGCGGATCGATCCGCATCATTCGTTGGCGAAAGAGAATCTGGAAGAGCTGCAACGAGCCATGAACCAACGCTAGATTGCAGTTGGCTATTGAATCTTGCGTGGAGAAGAAATTTGTCCTCTAGATCTTTCGGAACGCGAAATTTGTGGACGGTTGCGAAAGTCGGGTTGTCATGGGTATTGGCTTGTCTGTGGATATTTCTCGCGATCGCAATCGCGCAGCAACCACCGGATGCGCCTTCGACATACGTGTCGGAATCTGCTCCAGACTTTACCCAAGCCCGAAAGTTGGCACAGCAGGGCAAGATCGACGACGCAATCGCGCAGTTGCAAGCTATCCAAGCCAGCAACCCAGCGGCGAAGGGATTAAACCTAGAACTCGGCACGACTTATTACAAGAAGAGCGATTATCCGAAAGCGGTCGAATATTTGAAGAAGTCTCTGACGGAGGATTCAAACAACGGAGAGGCCGTACAGTTGCTCGGCCTTTCTTATTACTTGGGAGGACATCCGGCAGAGGCAGTTCCGCTCCTTGAAAAGGTACAAGGCTGGTATCCGCGGGCGAACGTCGACGCGGCTTACATCCTGGGAGTGTGTTACATCCAGACCAAGGATTATCCACATGCACGCGGCGCCTTTGCGCGAATGTTCGACGTGCCCGCCGAATCGGCCGCCGCTTATCTGTTCACTGCGCGCATGCTGCTACGGCAGGAGTTCGATCCTGTTGCCGAAGAATACGCACAGAAGGCCGCCGCTCTCAATCCGAAGCTTCCGCTCGTGCATTTCATGTTGGGGGAGCTGTATCTGTACAAATCGAGAATTCTGGAGTCGATTGCCGAGTTTCAAAAGGAACTTGCGATCAATCCTGGACACGCGGCTACGTATTACAAGCTTGCCGACGCATATTCCCGCGTGCAGAAATTCGAGGAAGCAGAGAAGCTTCTGCAGCGCTCGATCTGGCTAGATGCAACCTCGACGGGCCCCTATATTTTGATGGGAAAAGTTTTGGAGAAAAAAGGAGAATTCGAATTGGCGGTTCGCGCTCTGCAGCGGGCCGCCGCCATGGACCCGAACAATTCAATCACCCATCACCTGCTGGGTCAGGTATACCGCGACATGGGCAAGAAAGAAGAGGCGGAGAGCGAGTTAAAGCTGGCGGAACAACTTCAGACGAAGCAGGATTCGCATCCTTAAGAGAGTGTTACGAGTCGATCCGGTCCGCTCTTCTGCAACTTTACGACATATGTGACATGGCGACCCTGCCGGTTCGCTCCGGTAGCATTTTTAATCTTCGGCTGGCTTCTGCAAGTTCGGCGTCAGTTTTGGCAAAACAGAAGCGGATCAGGTTCTCGCCTCCGCCATCATGGTAAAAGGCGCTGCCGGCTACAGTCGCAACTCCAGTTTCTCGCAGCAGTGTCATCGACTTCTCTTTGCTTGTCCTGCCCTCCAGAATGCTGGCGTCCGCCAGCACGTAATACGCGCCCTTGGGCACGGAGGGCGTGAGTCCGACTTCATGAAGGGTATCGCACAATAAATTGCGTTTGTGCAGGTATTCCTTCCCTAACTCATCGTAGAAACTCTGCGGCAGTTTCAAGATTCCTTCCGCGACACCGATCTGGAGTGGAGCCGGCGCACATACGTAAACCAGATCATGAAGGGGTGCAATGGCTTGTGCCCACTTCCGGTCACAGATGGTGTATCCAATTCGCCAACCGGTGATGCTGAAAGTCTTCGAATATCCAGAGATGGTAATTGTACGCTCGCGCATTCCCGGCAAAGTCGAGGGGCTAATATGCTTGCCGTCGTAAACGAAGGTTTCGTAGATCTCATCGGTAAAGACGAACAAATCATTTCGCTTTGCAAAATCTGCGACCCATTCCAACTCTTGTTTCGTAAAAACTTTTCCTGACGGGTTCGCGGGTGAGTTAACCATGATCGCTCGCGTACGCGGCGTAACTATCTTGTCGAGGTCGCCGGGTTGGAAGCTCCAGTCTGGCTTCTGTAGGGTGACAAAAGCCGGCTTCGCTTCGACCGCAACAAGCGTGTTCAGGTGATACCCGTAATAAGGTTCAAACAGGATGACTTCGTCCCCGGGATTCAACAGCGCCAGGCAGCTGGCATAAAATGCGCCAGTCGATCCGGAATGAATAATGACTTCTGTTTCTGGATCGCATTCCAAGCCATTGTAGCGGCGCATTTTCTCTGCCACCGCATAACGCAGTTCCGGCAGTCCTTCGGCGCGCGTGTAGCTGTTCACTCCACGCTCCATAGCTTGGCGCGCGCCCTCGCACACGACCTCCGGAACTGGCGTGTCGCAGACCCCTTGGGCGAGATTTATGCCTTTGATCCTTGCGCATGCGAGGGACATCGTTCGTATCTCTGATTGCAGGAGGCGCGTTGCGCGCTGGCTGGCAGAAAGCATATCGGCAACCTCTTCAGTTACTGAAATTTAGTGGTGTTCTAAGTTGTGTACGGCGTGTGCATAGATGCCTAATCTACATTAGGCACATTATATTCCAGTAGCGTTTAACGTTCAGTTCCGGATTTCGTAAAAAACTGTGCATGCGATTTAATACCTTGCGCTTCACTTTATAATTTGTGCTCCGGAAGTTCAGCTCGATAAATATTTGGTGGACTTGCTCAATAAATGTCGCGCAGGGCAACAGGTGTCAGATGGGGATCATAAAGTTTTTTCTGAATTATTCACGAAAGATAGTTGTTTTCAGCGTGCTTGCCGCGGTGGTGAGTGGAGCATGCAATGCTGCTCTTTTGGCAGTCATTAATAATTTATTGAAACGAGAAGGTGTTACCCGGTCAGTTCTGTTACTGGGCTTCGCCGGGCTTTGTATTTTGCTGCCTGTGTCACGTTACATCTCTGAGATACTACTGAGCGATCTTGGACAAGATTCTCTATATTCTCTGCGGTTGCGTATAAGCCGGCAGGTGCTGGCGACCCCTCTGCGCCGTTTGGAGGAACTCGGCACCCATCGTGTACTGTCCGTTCTCACGGACGATGTGCCGATCATCACCAACACGGTACTCCTCGTCCCTTTGCTTTGCCTTAACGCCACCATAGTGGTTGGTTGTCTCGTTTATATCGGCCTGTTGTCCTGGAAACTACTGTGCATTGTCGGGTTTTTCTTAGTGGTGGGAGTATTGGGTTACCAATTACCTGTACTCAAGGCACAACACATCTTTAAACAAGCACGAGACGATGCTGATGCGGTGTTGAAGCATGTTCAATCGATGCTGAGCGGCATCAAAGAATTGAAACTGCACACGGGACGCCGCAATGCTTTCTTGTTAAGTGTTCTTGAGCCAGCAGCATCGTCTTTTAGAACAAATAACAAGAAAGCCATGAGAATCTATACCGCCTCGGCTACCTGGGGACAGACGCTCGTTTTTGTAGTGGTTGGATTGCTCGTGGTTGTAGGGGCAGGCGAGATGAATCGAGCAACTCTGACGGGATGCACCCTGGCACTCCTATATCTCATGATGCCTTTGCAGGTCATCATGAACATGGCTCCCAACGTCGCGCGTGCTAACGTCGCGGTCAAGAACGTCGAGAAGCTTGGCTTTGAGTTATCTGCAGTTCAAGAAGATGAGAGAGTCACGAAGGACCACGAAGCTTTCGGACTTCGTCCGGCCTGGCGACTGCAATTCAGAGGTGTGACGCACTCATACTTTCGCGAGGGAGAGGCGCACGATTTTGTGCTTGGTCCCATCGATGTAGTGTTTCGTGAAGGGGAATTGGTGTTCATTACTGGAGGAAATGGGAGTGGGAAGACTACTTTTGCGAAGCTGCTCACCGGTCTCTACTTTCCGCAAACGGGGACCATCGAGCTTAGCGGTACAGCAGCGACAAGCGAAGCTGCCAACAGGGAAGGATACCGTCAGAACTTTGCCGCAGTATTCTCCGACTGCTACGTATTTGACCAGTTGTTAGGACTGAACGGAAGCAATCTGCACGAAGATGCGCCAGAGTACCTGAAGAAGCTGAATCTGAGTCACAAGGTCAATATAAATCATGGAAAATTATCCACTATCGACTTGTCACAAGGCCAGCGCAAGCGCCTAGCTTTGCTCACAGCAGTTATGGAAGACCGGCCAATGTTTTTGTTTGACGAATGGGCTGCGGATCAAGACCCGGTATTTAAGGAGATCTTCTACTTACAGCTATTGCCAGAACTTAAGGCCAAGGGCAAAACCGTGTTTGTGATAAGTCATGATGACCGCTACTATCATATCGCTGATCGGGTTGTTAAATTCGACGACGGGCAGATTTCCAGCGATGTAACAAAAGAACTGGACAAGACGTTCACTTCTTCGGTTGCTTAGTCGTCAACGGCTCTGGCTGCAAGTTTGCTTCGCAAGTTACCAGGGAGAAACTTCGACCTCCCGACTCATTTACTAGCCTCGCTCCACATCCACAGCGATTGAAGAATCAACTTTAACGCCAGAAGGCGCGAAATAGTTTGGTCCGAAGCACACTGGTTCGAAGCACCGGTCTACACCGCTACCGGTATAGTGCGGCGTCCAGCCGCTCACGTCTTGAAAAAGGCGGATCGTACGGATACGACGCTCCAAACAAAGGTTGAACCAGTGTAATGTACCGCGTGGAACCCGGATCCAGTCGCCAGCTGTAACTTCGATGGAAACTACCGGACCGCCCGGCGGATTTATGAAGAAGATTCCGCGTCCCGCAACAATAAAACGAACCTCGTCTTCGTCATGAGTGTGCTCAATGCTGAACTTCGCTAGCATTGCTTCGAGTCCCGCAGTTTGCGGAGTGACATCAATTACATCAGCAGTGACATAGCCGCCGCGCTTCTTCAATATGTCGATTTGCGACGCATAGGCGGCAAGAATTGTTTCGGAAGAAGCGTCAATGTCGACGCTGATGTCGGATTCCCAACGCTCATAATTGATACCGATAGAGGCAAGATAGCTGGTAATTTCAATCGGATTAGTCAATGAGCGGTTTTCCTGGGGAATGGTAACGCATGCCATGTTGCACCTCCCGTATCTGCAGATAATGTTCCGTGCGACCTAACCATCCGTTCGGCCGACAACTTCAAGAAGAAACTCAAGAATTTCGACGTGGCGTCTTGCAATCGAAAGCGTCTGGCCCCATGTGTAGAGTCCGTGTCGCTCAAGAATAAACCCGTGGACATCAGGATTCTCTTCAAGCATGGTTTCAACGGTAGCCCCTAACTGAAGCATATCTTGAGAGTTAGGAAGAATGGGAAGCCATTCGCGATGACGATGGTCGCTTATCCCTTCTAATCCCTTTAACATTTCGTAACCCTCAATTGCAAGACCCCGTTGCTGAGCCCAGCGCCCGGACAGCATCGTAGCCCAAATGGAGTGTGTGTGTAATACTGCGCCCGCCCCGCGCGCCCGAATGATAGCCAGATGCAGCATGTATTCGAATGACGGTCGGGAACTCCCAGTTAGAACTTCTCCCGCTTCGTTGATTTCAAGAATGTCCGTAGGGCGAAGCTCGCCTTTGTGGCTCCCCGTCGGAGTAATTGCTAGCCGGAATGGATCAGCGCTCAGAACTGAACTGAAGTTGCCGCCAGTACCAAGCACCCAGCCTCGAAGATAAAAGCCAGCGCCGATCTCAGCCAGCTTAGAAGCGGTGTCAAGAAACGAGCACTCGTCTGCGCTGGCAGCAGCTTGACCTACGCTATCACTACCGCGGTTCCGCTGGGAGACGTTCATGCCGGATACCTTAAACTCACTTCCCTACCGTTATCAAAACACTAATGCACGCGTCGATGAAAATAAAATCATAGCATGTTGTCGATACCCAAATCCCTGTACCTTTCGTCGAGGTTTCGCTCGTACGGGAGGTTGGTTGTGGCAGCGAGTTCGGCGATAGTAGCGTCATCAGTAGTGTTTCAAAGGCGCTTCGAGTACGTACCTTTCACGCTGTGATCGAAAGTCAGAAACTGTTCTATTTGGGCGAGGCCTAGTCCTGCAGGTGAATAGCTGGGAGGTGTAAGTTGAGCGAAGCGACTACGACATGGAACGAGCGGTCAACTGCGACGATCGTTGACGTGCTACGCCTCAGAGCAGAGACGCAGAAGAACGAGATTGCCTACCGGTT
>Ga0210391_10000451_pt1 | contig 43811 bp, 40 predicted proteins | sample IncBWC12OmetaG_FD_160573 | JGI IMG/M metagenome (GOLD analysis project Ga0210391, IMG submission 160573) | Forest soil microbial communities from Barre Woods Harvard Forest LTER site, Petersham, Massachusetts, United States - Inc-BW-C-12-O ...
CCGCTCAGAAAAATCACTTTCATATCTTTGTAGTAATAAATCACCTTGGAGCCGAGCGTCACTTTTTTCTCGGGTTTGCCCATCGCTGCTTCGACTTGGTCCGGCGTCATTCCCTTCTCGATGTTCACCGGTTCGGCTGGGGGTTGCTCTGCTGCCGGTTGCTGCTGGCCGCCTCCGCCTGCCGGTTGCTGGGCTTGATCGCCTCCCTGTTGCTGTTGTTGACCGCCCTGATCGCCAGCCTGCTGAGAGTCGTCGTTGCTCAGTGACAACACTTGCCCAATCGTGTCCTCGACCTGTCCGGCTTGCGCGTTCGCCAGAGATCCTTTGGGGAACTGAAACACCACATTCGCTTTGTTGTAAGTCGGCGGATCGGTTTTGTTGCACGTGTCACAGGCAACGATTTCGAGCGTTACGGTATCCTTGGGCACGTTCACGTCGATCTTCATGGGATAGACTTTGTCGCCCACCGCAAACAAATGGGTGGTCTGCTCCTTGCCAAATTTCCCCATGATGGATTTCCGTCCCATCAACGACAGGCTGTTGGGAGCCTTAATCGCGCCGTTCTCGTATCTGTTGCTAAGAACGTTTTGATCGCCATAGGGCACGGACAGGATGCCGCCCTTCTGAATCGCGAGGAGCTGACCTTTCTCCACCACGGAATAGCCGCCCGTGTCCGATCCCATCTTCACCAGCTTGTATTGCGCGGCCAGTTGCTCCTGCAAAGAAACCTGGGCAGTGCCCATCGAAGCCGTAAGGACTGAAACGGCCAAAAGCACAAATGCAGGGACAAGATCGTTAAATTTCCGCGACATCGCAACACCCTCCGGTTCAGAGTTTTCCCAAAGCTCGTGTTTTTTATCATGCCCCTTGGAAGTAAGCAAGAGATTTAGAGGGAACATTAGATCAAAACACACTGCTCAGAAAAACGCGCCATAACAGAAGGGAGCGCCGATGCTCGGCGCTCCCTGGGTTGTTGATAATGCTGATTGATAACGTTGATTTAACAATCAGGTACTGCGGCGAACGTTCGTCTACTGCCCACCGCCTCCCGCCGCCGCTTCCTGCTTGACCTGAGTTTCGGTCTGGTCGGCCTGTTGCTGCTGATCCTGCAGGGTTTTTGCCACGCTGGTGTCCGCCGCAGGAGCCGGGATATCTGACGCCTGCGTTCCGGCATCCGGAGCCTTCGGCATACCGCCTGTGCCTTGCTTCTTTGCCAGTTCGCCCATGCCATTGGTGAGTGTCTCCTGGAAGTGGTTATACATTTCCTGGAGGTCATCCACTTTCACGGCAACAGTCGCGCCCGACGGGCAATCACCCTTCTTGGTCGCAGAGACGCTGGCAGTCACGTTTTGGTCGGCATCTGGAGTGTCCGACAGCCGGGTCACCACGTCACCTGACGTCAAGCCGCATTCCTGGCCATTCGCCACTACCGTAACGTCGGAGTCGACAACAAACGTGCGATTCGCCGGATCCAACGCAGGAGGAGGAGTCTGGTCGCTCGCGCCGCTTGGAGCAGGTGCATTGCCCGCTGCAGCCGCACCACCCTGAGTTGCCGCCTGAGATTCTTGAGCGGCAAGTTGCGCCTTCACTTCCTGCGCAATCGCCTCTTTAACCTCAGGTGAGAGAGTTACGCCTGCCGAAGCTGCCGGCGCGGCATCTCCACCACCGCCACCACTGTCGCCAGCGCTGGCTTGCGCATCCGCAGCCATTGCATCTGCGTTGGCTTCAGCATGTGCTGCGTAGGCCGCCTGCAAGCTCTCGGCGAGCAAGTAATCAGTCAGCCAGAAGTAGGGCGCGGCGTAGACCGGATACGGGTTCCACCAGCCGCCGTAATATCCCCACCAGGGCGCTCCGCCCCAACCCCAGGCGCCGATGCCCCATGCGATGGGCGCGCCCCAGGGATGCCAGCCCCACCCGTAAAATCCGGGATGATACCAAACTCCGGGGTAGTAGCCATAATAGGTGTGTCCGCCCCAGCCGTAACCGCGGTAGAGCCCCACGTGGTAGTGCCCACCGTAGTAGCCAGTTCGCGAGTAATAGGCATGGCCACCACGCGTCACGTAAGCGCGCTGTACGTAACCACCTCTTCCGCGAGTGACGATGCGCGCTCCGTTGCGCTCACTTACCACCGTGCGTCCGCCGCGAACTCCATGCTCAATGTGCATGCCACCGCGGTCGATCGAACGCACCGAGCCGTTCGGACGAATGTTAGCGCGTCCGCCACCCTTCAGTGATACGTTCCTGCCTGGAGGAGTACGTCCGGCTGCACCCGTCCGCGTGGTCGCGCCCGCATGCGCCGTGGCGCCCGTATGAGTCGTAGTCCCGGTGTGGGTCGTTGTCCCACCGGCATGCGTCGTGGTACCGGTGTGAGTGGTCGTGCCCGTGTGAGTCGTTGTCCCGCCGCGGGGGCCGGTCGTCGTACCGGTATGCGTCGTCGTACCCGAGTGGGTCGTCGTTCCGCCCGCGTGGGTCGTCGTTCCCGTGTGGCTAGTTGTACCCGCGTGGCTTGTCGTACCCGGCCGACTGGCCGTGGTCGAATGCGATGGCGTTGACCCGTGCGAGGGCGTTGACCCATGCGAAGGCGCACTCGCGTGTGGCGCAGATGCATGAGATTGTGGCGCCGCTTTAGGTGCGGGCGCGCTCGGCTTTTTCTGGCTCCATGCCAGTGCTGGAACCATCATCAACAGCAGAAAGGCGACCCACTGCCGCGGCATTTTTTCGATTCCCCAAGTGCGATTCATTACAGCCTCCTGAGCATCAAACCTTTTACTGCTGTCTCATTTCCAAACACCACGCAGCTCTCGAAGTTGCGGGGGTCTTACGCCAGATTCCCGGATCAAACGTGCTCGACGGACAAAGCTCACCCGGAATCGGTCAGATCAGCTTCCCCAAATTGTGAAACATGAAGGACCACGCAGGACGCGTGAGTTGCGTTTAGACCCGATCAGCAGCTTGCATCCTGGGGGCGAAAGAACGTTACCAGAATTCGGCCACCCCGCGCAATCATTCGGAAATTAAATCTTGCCGATAATGGTTCGCCATGCCGGAGTGCGCCCTGCGCCAGCGATCCATCTCCCTGCTTTCCTTAGACTCGACGCTGCTGTAATCTGTTTCTCTTTCCGCCGGAGGTATTTACTTGCGCTACTTCGATCGTTTGCAGCCTCTCGCACTTTTCGTCATGCGGTTGGTGCTTGGCGTCATCATGTTCGTCCACGGCTACCACAAGGTTTTCGGAGGCCTTCACCACTTTGTTCAGCTCGTTACCGGGTTTGGATTACCTGCCTGGTTGGCCTACGTCTCCGCCTTCACCGAATTCTTCGGCGGGTTGCTGATCCTCCTCGGCCTGTTCACTCGCTGCGCGGCATTTGCCATCTGCATCGATCTATGTGTCGCCATCGCCAAGGTTCATTTGCATAACGGACTCACTGGCAATGGGGGGCTCGAATTTCCCCTGGCTGTCGCTGCACTTGCGTTCGCGCTCATCTTCTTTGGTGCCGGACCGATAGCGCTCGACCACATCCGAGCCCCAGGCGGCGGAGGAAAGATCAAGTAGTCGACGACTTTTGCGCGCAACTTATTGCGGACTTCCGGGTTTGATCACACGGTGAGAAATACTTGTTTTTTCGAAGTGGATAACTTCGCGATGCACGGCTCAAAAGTCCATATCTTGACACTTCTTTACAAGCTATTCGTCCTAGTTGAATCGGTAGGCTCCTAAAACTTATGATGATTGGTATCCACTTGATTGCATCCGAAGATTTTGTAGACGCATCTTAGTTTTTGCACGAACTGATTGGAGGTTCTCTTGAGAAAGTTAGCGCTTCTCGCACTGCTTGCTGGTCTTTTCATGTCATGCCACTTTGCCGCCGCTCAACAGGGCGACATAATGTTCGGCGGTGGCACTTTACTCTCGTCCGCACCCAGCGCCGAGCAATTTGCCACTGGCAATATCGCGGAGAGGGGCGGTACCTATCTAGGCATCAGCGGAGATGTCGTTGGCTTCAAGAAACGTTTCGGAATCAACATCGAGACTTCTTGGAGGGCTAGCCAGGCTACCTACATCCCCGGCCAGATTAACTATCGTCCGATTCTGACCGACTTCAACTTTCTCTATCAACCGAAATTGGGCAAGAAAGTTGGTCTTGACCTGTTTGGCGGTATCGGCATCTCCAGCGTCCGCTTCTACTATCCTTTCGCTACGTCTTGCAGTTACTTTAGCGGCTGTATCAACTACAGCAGTAATCACGAGTTCATGCAGGATCTTGGCGGCGGCGTTCGCTATTACGCCTGGCACAATTTTTTCGTGCGCCCCGAAATTCATTACTACCACATCGATGGCAACAGCCAGACGAATATCGCAAACCCCGGCGGCTTTAGCAGCGACAACGTGTTTCGCGTCGGAGCTTCCATCGGATACACAATTGGCCGGGAATAAAAGCATGGCCCTCTCCAGTGAACGCAACTTTCGGCGTTAGGGCTGCGCGATTCAACAGCCTGCGTTATTCTGCTAAGCAGCCGTTCGCGGCTGCTTAGCCGGATGCATGAGTCGGACGCCGGCATCCTGCAAAACCTAATATCGACAAGGGGGCTGTATTGAGAAAGTTCGCGCTCGCCGCATCCGCGTGCATGGTCCTGTCTGCTACGTTCGCTTACGCCCAACAACTTGACTTTGCTGTCAGCGGCAGCACCCTCTGGTCGCCCGCAATCAATAACAGCTCGGAAGCCTTCCAGCCCCCAGCCGAAAAGCACGGCGTGTACATTGGCCTTAACGGCGATTACGTCGGCTTCAAATACCCCCGTGTCGGCTTCAACGTGGAATCCTCCTGGAGGTATAAGCAGGGGGGGTATCCTTTCAACGGCGAGACCTACCGGCCCATCTTTACCGACTTCAACGCGCTATACCAGCCTCATATCAGCAAAAAACTTGGCGCCGACCTGATGGCCGGCGTTGGCATCGCCGATACGCGCTTCTATATTCCCAGTACCTCGTTCTGCAGTATCCCCCAGGGCGGCTGCATCAACTACACCAGCAGCGATCACTTCATGGAGCACCTCAGCGGCGGCATCCGCTACTACTTTTTCCGCCGCTACTTTATCCGCCCCGAGATTCACTATTACCACATTCAGAACAACGTCGGATTCCACTCCGACAATGTGTTTCGAGGCGGCGCCTCCCTCGGCTACACGTTCGGTTCTCGCTAGGTCCGATCGCGGCCACGCGGCGCAAAATCGCAAGAGCGATCTTCTGTATGAGATGAAAGCTTGCAAACAAAAAGGCAGCGTCTTTTGCGACGCTGCCTTCACTTTTGATTACTCTTAACTTCTACGGTTCCCGCAGGCACTCCTCAGCTTCGTGAATCGCCATATCCAGGTGTTCGATCGCTTTTGCACGATGGCCATGGTAATCGTGTTCAGCATGTTCCAAGTGATGCTTGGCAAGGCGCATCGACTCCAGCGCTTCGTCGATGTGTGGATGCGGTGGCATTGCTGCCGGGCCGGCCAGAGCCGGTACCGCAGCCGCCACAGGAACTGCCGCAGCTGGGGCGACCTTTGGACCGACCGCGGCCGACAAAGCCAGAGTGCACAGGACAGTAACCGTAACCAACAAGACTAAGAACCCGATTTTCTTCATGCCTTTCCTCCAAGTCTGAATTTTCCAGCGCCACCCCGCCGGCAGAATTTATGCCCACAGGCATCGTTTCCGCATGAGGACGACGACGCCCGCGACACCCGCCCAGTATAAAACCACTCTCGCGGGTCGACCTGTGTATAAGTTGATTCTCATCGGCTCGTTTCGGGACCATCAACCGCTGCCCGGCTCCTCCACCACAAGACAATCATTATGAGAACAAACAGCACTCCCAAAACCAGGTCAAACCGCTTGATGAAATGCGTCAACATCCTCCAGCGACTTCCAAAAAAATAACCCGCGCAGGAAATTACACTTACCCACAGTGCCGCTCCCAGGAAATTAAAAACCGCAAACCTCTTCCAGTTCATACGCAACACTCCCGCCAGCGGCCCCGCGATCACCCGCATTCCGAAAACGAATCGTGCAAACAAAATCGTAACCGGACCGTACCGGTTGAATAATTTCTCACCTCGCGCCAGCGCCGTATTGCTGATCCGGAAAATATTGCGATACCGCTCCAGCAGCGGCCGTCCTCCATAGTTTCCGATCGTGTACCCAACGTTGTCCCCCAGCGTCGCTGCCACTGTGCCCACAAGAATGATCCAGCCCAATTGCAACCCCTGCTCCTTAAATGCCAGAAAACTCGCCAGCAACAACACCGTTTCCCCCCGGCATGGGCACGCCGGAATTCTCCAGCAGCAACGCCGCCGCGACCGCCCAGTACCCGTAGTGCACCAGCGCGTCGCGCAGCAGATCAAAGATGTGGTGGGTCATGATTTCAGGATTGTCATCCCGAGCAAGCATTCTTGCGCAGCAAGGGATTAGGCGAGCGGCGCAAAGGAGCCTGCCCTAGGGTCGCGTTCTTTGGGACTTAATAATTGTGCGTTTGGCTCGCTTCCTCATTAGATTTTAGGCGGGAAGCTTCTTACCGGTCAGAAATTTGATCAGCTCCCGATTGAATTCCTCCGGACATTCTTCATAAGGCAGGTGGCCGACCCGGGGGAAAACGATCTGCTCAGAATTCGGGAAAAATTTCGCTAGTGGCTTCGCCGACGAAGCATACACCGCCGAATCCTTGCCGCCCCACATCAGAAGCGCAGGGATGTCAGCCAGTTTTGGCAGAATCGCCTCCAATTCCCGCAGATCCTTTGTCCAAGTACGCACAATGCTCAGCGCGTGCTCGAATAAACCCGGCTTGGCCATCGGAGCTACGTATCCTTCAAGCGTGCCGGGAGCAATCCGGCTGCGGTCGCCATACATGCGGGCGTGCCAATAGGGATACAGAAAATCCATCCGCTCAATACTGAGTCGAAACAGCGCGGCGCCAAAATCGCTGCCAAAAAATGGCGCCAGCCACTGTCCATGCACTGAATACGGATTTACCGGAGCCACCAGCACCAGCCGCCGCAGGTTTAGATGAGAATCTCCATTGAGACTCTCCGCAACCGTGAACATTGCGACGGCCCCACCGTGCGAAGTTCCCAGCAGATCAAACGAAGACAGACCCAGCCGTTCGATGAACAGCAGAACACGCCGCGCGGTCCCGCGCATGGAGTAATCGATCCCCGCCGCACGATCTGAAAATCCCGCCCCCATCATGTCCGGCGCATACACCGTCGCGTAAGGCGCAAGCGCCGGCAGAGTGAATCGCCACGAAAACGAATATCCCAGCAACCCATGCAACAGGATCAATGCCGGTCCCGATCCCGCACGCAGATAACGCATGCGGCCGCCCTCGAGCTCCATCCAGCACTCTTCCGCCCCCGCGCTCAACTCCGGATAAAGCGCAGCCGAAACGTCTCCGCTTGCCGGCATTACAGACAATTGTTCCTACTCCTTAAAAGTCTTGTCCCCCTGAAAACCCCCAAGTCTGTCATCCTGAGCCAGGATTGTTCTTCGCGCCCCCAAGCGCGAAGGACAACCGCAGTCGAAAGCCTGCCCTGAGCTTGCCGAAGGGGATCCCACGCCCGCGGTCACTATCACGAACCCCGCTCGGTGTTTCTGCCAGTGCGGTGCGATTCGGTTGCGCCTGCCCATCCTCGTTGAGGGACCTGAAAATCGGACCGTGCTAGAAACTCCTCGCAGGGCCGGTGTCGTCGCAGAATTGCATGGGGTCCTTCGCTTCGCTCAGGATGACAGCGGCGGTATCGATTCGTGTCGCCTATGCAGCCTTTTCCCTTTTCTTCTTTAGCAACTTCTTCAGCACGCGAATCCCCTTATCCACATGCTTCTCCTCCAGCAAAAACGGAGGCAAAAATCTAACCACGGTATCGTGCGTACTATTAAAAAGCACGCCCTCCGCCAGCCCTTCGTCCACAATCGGCCGTGCTGGAATTTCGAGATTGATTCCCTGAATAAATCCACGCCCGCGCACTTCCTTGGCAACCGCACTCTTCTCGGCAACGATCTTCAGTTCCTGCTGCAAGTACGCGCCAACTTTATTCACGTTCTCGAGCAGCTTCTCGTCTTCCACGATCGCCAGAAACTCCAAAGCCACGCGGCAAGCCAACGGACCACCACCAAAGGTAGTCCCATGCTGCCCCGGCGAAATCGCCGAAGCAAATTCCTCCTTCGCGATGAATGCCCCTAGCGGCAGCCCCGCCGCAATCGGCTTGGCAATCGCCACAATATCCGGAGTCACGCCAAAACTCTGGAACGCAAACATCGTCCCCGTACGCCCCAGCCCGCACTGAATCTCGTCAAAAATCAGCGCCGCCTTGTGCCGGTCCGCCGCCGCCCGGCACTCCTGCAAAAACTCCACCGAGCATTCATAAATTCCGCCCTCGCCAAAAATCGGCTCCAGCACAATCGCGCAAGTGTTGTCATTCACCGCCGCCCGCAAGCCTTCGATATCGTTCTGCGCGACGAACGTCACTTCCTCTAGCATCGGCTCAAATCCCTTGCGATGCTTCTCCTGCCCGGTCAGCGACAACGCCCCAAACGTTCGCCCGTGATACGACCCCTCGAGGGCCACAAGCCGCGACTTCGCCTCTCCGCCCGTGCGATGTCCCGCCAGCCGCGCCAGTTTGATCGACCCCTCAATCGCCTCAGTGCCGCTATTCGAGAAAAACGCGCGGGCATTTCCAAAAGAGCCGCCCAGGAGCGCGCACAACTTCTCCGCCAGCGCCCCCTGATACTCGTGGTAATAAAGGTTGGAAACGTGAATCAGCTTCGCCGCCTGCTCCCGAATCGTCTTCACAATCCGCGGATGCGCATGCCCCAGCGCATTCACCCCCAGCCCTGAAACAAAGTCGAGATAACGCCGGTCGTCGAGGTCGTAAAGAAATACGCCTTTCCCCCGCGTCAACACAATGGGGTAGCGATTGTAAGTCCCCAGCAAATACCGCTTTTCTAGGTCTGCGATTTGTTCGAAGGTTTTCATAGGAAGAGTTGATTCTATAGGAAGAGGCGCAGATCAAAATGCGAGGACTTGTGGCCTTGAGCCAGTCAGCCTAGATCGTGGAACGACCTGCGAATTTCACATGCGAAAAAGCATCAAGCTAGAGCAAACGGCGGTCAGGACGGCACCACAAATTAAGGCTATCGTGGCGAGTAGCAAACAACTATTTCCAAATATCAAAACCGACCGCTGGCTCTTCTGTTGACGCCGAATTTCTTCTCGAAAATGCTCCTTTTGACGTTCGTCCCAACGGTTCCCCTCCAGCCTACCAAAATATCTCGATATGACGAGCTGATGACCAAGGCATTGGTTGCTTAGGAAACTGTGCAACAGCCCGCCAGCCGCGCAAATCGCAAATGCGACCGTCCCCCCTAGCACAATATACTTGTCCTTTTGTAGTGCTCGCAGATAGACACCCCCTGACGGCGTATCGGTTGCAAGCTTGAGTAAAAACCCGTAAACACCTAGTCCCAATAGAGAGATTCGAACCAGCTCTTTTGACAATGCCTGAAACTTGCTGCTTATCTCGAAGTCCGGCCGGTATACCTTGTCTTCCAGCTCCAGATCAGCAATGGATCTTGCGGGATAAGGGGAGATTGCACGTCTTAAAATCATGCCCTGGCTTATAGCACATAGCAACGGTGAATCCAAGAGGCAGAATCGTCGACCCAGTGGCTCGGCCACCATCCAAGGTTCGGCGCGTTGGAGCGGTCTCATCACACCCGCATAACTCTCTTTGTCTGGCGGGTGGTCCATCCTTTCGCGCTTTCTGCGAAAGGATGACTGGGGCGGCCTAAGTAAAACGAGATCGTCCGGACTATCGGAAATCCCATCCTTTGCAAACGGCGCAAAGGATGGCCACCCGCCAAGATTGATATATGATCAAACACCATTTCAAACATGTGAGGACCTGCACACGTGACCCGCGACGCCGAGAGCAAGTATAGCTGTGGAGTATGTGACGATGAATGCTAGACCCAAGCGTGCACTAATAGTAGCCGACTGGGAGCGTCTGAGTCGAGCCGTCCACTGGGAAGATGATCTAAGAGAACTGCAGCCTCATATCATCAGCGAGGCCAAGGTGATTCGCTTGGCCGACTCGCCGGCGTCACTGTTGCGAGAGCTTGTCAACTGGGACATATTAATCCTGAATTTCGATTCGATTAATGGTGACCCAATTTTCGGTTCCGATGCAGCTCTCGCCTGGTTTCGCCACCGCGACCCGGAGCTTCTTGGCTGGGTGGCTAAAGGCGGTATTCTCATCGTGGAGGGTCAAACCATGCTCAGCGTGCCGACCCAAGAATCGTATGACGCTCTGTTTGGCCAAGCGGAGCTACGCGTTTCCGGCCCGAGTGTGAAACCCGTGCCGGGCCTCGAAGAGGACAAGACTGGGGGGCACTGTAAAATCACCAATAAGGCCAAGCGATACAACCTGTTTCCGGGAGCGACAAAGATAACATGTACAGAAGGCCTGAGGGTGGATCACTTCTTCCCGTATCCTGCCAACCTTGCGCTGAGCACTACCAATGAAGTAAGTAATTGGTCACTTTTGTATAGAGGCTGGTTCTCCCGGTTACCTGCGATCAGCGGGCGGTTTCGTTGGGTGACGCTAGTCGAAACAGATGATAGGCAAATTAATCAACGGGTACTCGTTGGGGCCGGTTATGGAAAGGGAGCAACGTTCGTCTCAACAATGCTCCTAGCGGGTACTGGCCAAACTCGGAACCTCATCCGGAGCCTGGTTCAATGGAATCCCGACGATAATCCTCTACCGAAGCCTTGGTGGCAACCACAGAAGGCGTTACGTTGGGCCGCCGCCCCACTTTTTTCAGCTGTCGCTAGTGTCATTACCACTGAGGTATTAAAGCTGACCGGGGTCCGGCGAGTCGGGTCGCAATGGCTCTGGGCGGGCGGCCTTACTGTTGCACTAACGCTCGTCATATCGATTACTCGCTGGATCTGGCGAGCAGTATCCGAACTCCTCGGGCTGTAAGGATTGAAACGGAGGCAGCTCGGACGGCTGGCCCAGCCTCAGCGTACTCCCAAGGGTGCCCTGTCCAAGCTTAGCTTGAGCAGAGATTTTTAGGAATTCGGGGACGGACTAGTCGTCCCCCATTTATTCCGGTGTACGATCGCCAGCATTCTTTCAGATAACAAAGCAGATTCCGATCAATCATCAAGCATTTGTCAGGAGTAATCTTTGGCAGGAGTAATCATGGGTCAAGATGGCTTCATTCCGGTAGCAACGAATGCAAGGTCGCGAAACGACCTTGTCGAGCGCGGGTTTAGTCGCCAGCCGCTCAGAGTTGACGCGGACGTGGCGCGTTCGCTGGAAGAGTTATCTCACGCAGCCTGGTCCATACCAAGGGATAAGTACTATGAAGGCGGCGACAGGTATCGTTCCTTAAATCGTGCCCGGGCCGAGATTGTTGAGGGTGGTGTAAAGGTTTGGTTCAGCGAAGAGACAACGCCTTATGTTCAGCTAAAAAAATACAACCCGACAATCGGCGGCCAGCCGCGAGAGTACACTCCGCTGCCCCCGGCAATCGCCGGTTCCATCGGCGTTCGCAAGATGATCGCTCACCACCTTCAATACCTGCCGCTCTCGGCGGTGGGCGCCAGGTATCTGGTCAACGTCCATTTAATAAGATTCACAGCTACGCCGGGCCGGCCCTGCGACACCAGCCCGCCGGGTTTACATAAAGACGGCGAAAAGTACATCGCTACGCATCTACTGGGCCGCTGCGGCGCTTACGGCGGCGAAGTCGTCATCACCGACAATGACAAACACGAAATGGATCGCTTCACCATGCGCGAAGCGGGCGAGTGTTACGTCTTCGACGACGATCGCGTCTGGCACATGTTGACGCCGGTGGCAGTACTGGAAGGCAATCAGTACGCCTACCGTGACACACTGGCATTCGATATGCTGCCTGAGGGCTGGGAACCCGCGAAATAACTCGGGGGGCTAGCCCACCCTTTCGTTGACTTCAACTTTTGAAGGGTGGGCTGCCCCGGCTTTAATTAAACTCGAGGGCGCCGCGCTCAATCTCGCTTGGCAGGGATTTGACAGTCACCTATTCTCCGAGGCTAGAAACCGGGGGACATCCCGCCTCTTCCGTCGTAAGATTTCCGCTCTTGTGCGGAGGCCCTGCAACAACTCTTCTGGCTCCCATGTGTTAACACTTGAGATCGTCGCGCCGGCCGTAGCGGCACGACATCCAATACGACGATAGAGGACACGACATGAAGAAATGGCTAGCCCTGACAGCCTTGCTGTTACCTCTCGCTCTGGCTGGATGTTCTCATCCACATCCGGTCTATGAAGAGCCGCCTCCGCCGCCGGAATATGCGGAAGTTGCCCGGCAAGGTTTTCACGATGGATTCGCCGCCGCACGGCGCGATGTGGACGAGGGAAAACGACCAGACGTTGAGCGCCATCCGCGCTTCCGTAATCCACCGGTGCCGCCGGAGGCTTTCGAAGAATATCGCCGCGGCTTCCGCAGAGGCTACGAGGCATTTCTCCATCGCGGCTAGCTGCTGGGCGAGTAGCCCACTTCCAGGAAGCTAGTAACTAAAGGTGGGTACCTACCTCTCGCGTTGTTCGCGAGAGGTGGGTACCCAAAACTTTTCATCTCATCAGGCAAACCATATATCTTCGGCCTTCGCGGTACCATAACTCTTCCCGGAGGTCCCTATGCCCATCTGCAATTCAATCGCGCCAACGTTTCTTGTTCCGGATGTGGGCGCCACCGCGGAGTGGTATCGCACCTACCTTGATTTCAAGGCCGATTTTTTCCTAAATCTCCACCCTATGTTTATGCCAGCCTGCACCGCGACGGGATCGAAATTATGCTGCTAAGGCTCGAGGGCTATCGCAAGCCGGAAATTTCGCGCCCTGGCGGTTGTTGGGACGCCTACATCCGCATGAGCGGACTGCGTGAGTTTTATGAGCAGGTGCGGGCGAAAATTGCGGTGTCGAGTGAACTCACCAACCGACCGTACGGCGACTCGGAATTCGAAGTGCGCGATCCAAATGGCTATGTGCTAGTCTTCGGCGAGATTATCGATTGAACGGGGGTGGCATATCCTTTCGCGTTTGCGAAAAGGTCGACTGCAGCAGAACAAGCTAATACAAATTTTTCTCCCCGGGCGGCCGCGTCTTCCACCTACGGTGCACCCACAGCCACTGCTCGGGATACTTGCGCACGTACTCTTCAATGATCGAAGTAAACCTCTGCGTGTTGGTCTTGATGTCGGCTTCCAGATCATCGGTCCGCACCAGCTCCACCGCCGGATCGAAGCGCAGCCGGTATTTCCCCAGCCCTGCATCCCAGATGGTGAACGTCGGCACCACCGCTGCCTCTGTCTTTAGCGCAATCCGCGCCAATCCGCTCGCTGTACATGCCGGGATGCCGAAAAAATCCACGAAGATTCCCTGCGGCGGAGTCATATTCGTATCCATCAATATGCCGACCACTTCTCCAGCTCTCATCGCCGCCAGCAATCCGCGCACAAAGTCATCTTTCTCCACACTCTGATTCCCGTGCATCATCCGGTACTGCCGAATGAGCCGGTCGAGATACACATTGTCCATCGCGCGCACCACAACGTGCATCCAGTGGCCATGCAGAGAGTGCGTAAACGCGGAGAGTTCCCAGCCACCGAAGTGCGCGGTGAGAAACAAAACTCCTTTGCCGCACGTGTAAGCGTTCTGGTAGTTTTCGAGCCCATCATAGACCACCACCTGCTCAACGTTCTCCCGCGTATACCTGGGAAATTGGCAGACCTCCGCCAGTTGACGACCGAGCGATGCGAACTCCCCGCGCAGAATCCGCTTCCGTTCCGCTTTACTCTTTTCCGGAAAAACCATGGCGAGATTGCGCATGCCTACCTGCCGCAATCGCACGTGTAGAAGATAAACCACCCAGGCCAGACCAATGCCCGTGGCGCGGGCCAGCGGCCGTGGCAAAATACCCAGGATTTTGATGAACGGCCAAGCTGCCGCGTACTCAAATCGCTGGCGCATTAGAGAAGCGTGAAGTTACCATTGTAGAAAATTATTTGCAAAACAAGCCGAAAGAAGATTGTCATCCTAAAAGAGCGCTCTTGCGAGTGAAAGCCCGCCCCGAGCCCAGCCGAAGGGGATCTAGGCAAGCCGCGCGAAGCGTCGCGTTCTTTGCGACGCAATACTCGCGCGTCTGGCTTGCTTCCTTACTTCGCCGCGTCCTGGGCCCACTTTGCCAGCGACGTCAAGAATGCATTAGCCCCTGCTGGCGGATCAATCTCGCCCACGAGTGATGTCCGGAATGGCACCATGCGCCCATAAAATTCGCGCGTACTGTCTTTATCCTGCTTGATCACAGCGCCGTTCAAACTCACTCCGGCAAACAGACCGCGAGCTCGAGAATATGTCAACACCTCCGCCCGCATCTTCCAATCCGTATTTCCTTCAGCATGGCGTCCCACCGGACCTGCAGCCACCGAAGCGTCCGCCCCCAGGGCAAATTCACTCGACAGCAGATGCTTCATTCCGTCTTTATTCATGATCAGCATCACTAGGTCAACCGCCTGCCCGCCAATCTGGAAGCCGACGCTGCCGCCGCTCACGACAAAGAATGCCGGCGTGCTCCATCCCTTTGGCGTGCGGCAACTGGCCAGCCCGCGGCCATATTTCCCGCCAATGATGAAACCGCCTTTCAGCATAGACGGCACCACCGCCACGCACTCCGCTGAACCCAGCACTTCCTGCGGAATGCCTTTATCCGGGGCACCTTGAATATCGTCGAGCACGTCGGCTGCAGCCTGCACGCGGTCCGAAGCCTTGGTTTCCCTCGTTTGATCATCCGCCGCAAAGCTGAAAGCACAGAGAGACACAAGTAGGGTCAGCAGCAATAGCTTTTTCATGGTTCCTCATCCATCTTCATGTGGGAGCGATGACTTGGATTGTAAACGATGCGTCTGACATTGTGTCGAGACCGCCGAGAGTCCTTACGATGAATTAAACCAGGGAAAGAATCAAGCAGGAAGGAAAGGCAACTCCGAAGACAAAAAAATCGGGGCTAAAAGTAGTGACCCTAATCGCTACTCTCAACCCCGTCTCCCAGGTTCTGTGGTAGGTGAGGCAAGTATGCCCCGCACTCGTGATCCCGACAAGATCACCAAGGTCAGTGTCCTGAAGTAACGTGTATCAGGTCCCGGGTCTTGGTATTAGGTCTCGCGCAAAACCTAACACCTGAGACCTGGCTTTACTTCGCTGCCACCAGCGAATGCGTAATCGCATGCACCGACAAAGCAATCCTGTTCTGCACGCCAACCTTCCGCATTAATTTCGCCACATGCGCCTTCACCGTGCGCTCTTCGATCCCCAGTTGAGATCCAATCTCTTTGTTGGATCGCCCGGCCACCAGCATCTCCAGCACTTCCTTCTCGCGGTCGGTAAAGGTCACACGCCCCGCTGGGAAGATTCGCCCTGGCGATGAGGAAACTCTCTCGATGAACATCGAAAGTACCTTCCGCGGCGCCCACACCGACCCCTGGCTCACAATGCGGATCGCCTGCGCAAATTCCGCTGGCGAAGCCGCTTCGTCGACGTAGCCCTTGGCACCGGAGGCGATCGCCTTCAGAATGGTTTCTTCGTCCACTCCGGACCCGGTCACGATGATTCGTAGATCAGGCCGTGTAGCCTTCAGGCTGGCCATCACATCAAACAGGTTTTGGCCGGAGCGGTTTCCCAGAAGGATTAAGTCGACGCTTTGCAGCGTGGAAATCTCGGGCAGGCTGGCGGAGATTAGTTCGAACTCAGGCTCTGTGTCGAACAAGGCGCGAAATCCCACAAACCTTAATGGATCGCTCTCCACCACGGCAATTCGAATGATCGGCTTTCTCGCTACGGCTGCTTTCATAGTTTTCCCTGTAGGGTTAGTTTCTTACAAAGAGCATAACGGCATTTGCCTGCCCTGCAAAGAGAAGGTGACTGAAGGGAAATTACGGGAGTAACATGAAAAATCAGCCTGAACGCGAGGCCTGCGCTTCCCCGCTAGGGCGAAACAGCGGCCCTCAGGTTGCAATTATGGAAGCACTTATACGCCGAGCCGTGCCGGAGGATGCGCAAGCGATCGCGGCCCTGCACATCCGAACCAGGCAGATCGCGTATCGCGGACAGCTTCCGGATCACTACCTCGACCACCTCGATCAGCAACTTAACCACCGCATCGAGTTTTGGCAGACGGAGATTTGACTCCACCCACCAGCAAAAACGAGATATGGGTGGTCGACACCGAGACGCGAGTGGATGCGTTTGTCGCGATTGGCCCGGCGCGAGAGGCCGACCCGAACTTCACCGGTGAACTCTATGCTATTTACGTGGACCCTGATCGCTGGGGTCAGGGCCTGGGTCGGACTCTTTTTACCCATGCGACCGGCCGCCTCAAATCTCTCGGATACTCGACAGCGATTCTCTGGGTGCTTGCGTCAAATATCCGAGCCCGCCGCTTCTATAAGATCGCCGGATGGTACGAGGACGGTGGATCTAAACTTGAGAACCGACCTGGCTTTGAGCTACGAGAGCTAAGCTATCGCATATTGTTTCGTTGACAAAACGAGGAATCATGAAAAAACATCCCCTGCAAGTTCTGATCATCGTCACTCTGGCCGTCCTTAATCTAGCCATCACGATGCCCGGGTTGGGCCGACAATCGGTCGGCCAGCAATTGTTCGCCCAACAAACTTCGACCTATACGCCCAAGTTTCCTGGTGACCCCGCCCGCTCCGACTCCGAAGCCGCCGCTCTCGCATACATGCGCGTCGTTCTCCGAGCTCAACACCGTTTTCAAAAACAGTACGGTCATTTCGCCGTCACTCTCGCCGAACTGGTTCACTCGGGCTCCTTCACCAAGCGCATGGTCGACCCCAACCGCGGCGACTACACCGCCGGCTTCAAAGGCAAAAAAGACAGCTTCGTTCTCACCATGACTCCGAAGCAACTCGACGCCCAGCACCGGTCGTTCTATGCCGAAGATGACGGCAAAATTCACGGCGACGAAGAAAAGCCCGCCGACGACAAATCACCAATCGTGAAGTAGATTTCCCAAAATTTGTCATCCTGAGCGAAGGATCAGCTTCGCGAACGCGAAGCTGATGCGAAGTCGCAGGATCCCTATCCAAACACAAAGGCCGCCGCCGACATAGCTGGAAACATTTCTAATCGCTATCAACTGCCTCGATTACTTACTTCGCATGAAGTCGGTTTATCATAAGACCGAGAATTCGTCCCAAACTTCAAGAGAGATATGGAGGAAATCATGTCTGCAACCGTCGGCGCTCCCGCACCAGAATTTACCTTGAAAGATCAAGATCAAAAGGAAGTGAAGCTCAGCGACTTCCGCGGCAAGAAGCCCGTGGTTCTCGTCTTCTACCCGCTCGACTGGAGTCCGACCTGCACCAAGGAGCACGCCTGCATGGTCAACGACAAAAAGCAGTTCGAAGATCTCGACGCGCAGGTCCTCGGTCTCAGCGTCGACAGCACGTGGTCCCACAAAGCCTATGCCGACAAGATGGGCATCCACTACCCGCTGCTCGCCGACTTCCACCCGCGCGGAGCAGTCGCCGCCAAGTACGGCGTTTACCTCGAAGACAAAGGCATCACCGGCCGTTCGATCTTCATCATCGACCGCGACGGCAAACTAGCCTGGCGCAAGGACTACGAAATCCCCGTCGTGCCCGATATCGCTGAAGTGTCGAAAGCGCTCGCGGCAGTGAAATAGATAGACTTGTCGTCCTGAGAGAGGATTGGTTCTTGCGCCCAGCGCAAGAACCAATCGCAGTCGAAGGACTCTTTAACCAGACAGGTGCTAGGTCAGAGAGGTAGAGATTTTACTTTGCACCTTTTGAATCCCCCGATAGCGAAGCCCAAGTCAGGGTCTCTTTTGGAACTATTTCTTCTTGACTTGCGGTTCCCACATCAGCCGCTGCCATGCCGCCTCTTTCGATGGGAAGATTGGCGGAATCGAGGCAACATTGGAAAACATTCGCGTGAACTTGCCCTCGGCCGAGAAAAACAGAATGATATATCGATCGCGCAACGGGTCCCGCTGGGCGATGTGGTCAGTCCACCGCTCAGTAAAGTAGATATAAGCCAGCTTCTCGTTGTGGTTTCCAGAACAAAAGCCGAGCAATCCTAGGCGTTCTGACCCAGACTGGCGCGAACCATCAATACCGTGATCGATGTCATCGGGCTCACCCGCCATTCGTAGGACTTGTTGACGGCTCATTCCAGGACGCAGCTCAGAAAATCGTATGCGGGCCCTAGCAAGTCCATTCGGAGACATTCGCAGCTTTGGTACGGAGAGATTGGCGGTCCAAATTATCGGCGGGGCGGTGCAGCAGTTGGGATGTTTCAGCAGCCAGGAGCGAACTGCACCCTGCAATCGCAATCGGTGGTTGCCAATGCTGGGCCACAAGAAATAGTCATCCATTCTCATCTCATGAGGTTTCTTGTGAGCGAGTTCGGGAAGAACGTCATGCACTCCCTTGTCCGCCAGAATCATGTAGGCGACGTCGCCAACCACGGGAACGCCTAGCAGCGGTTCCGATCGCGGATCTGGCATCCAGCGCGTGTCGGTCAACCGATCAACCAGGCACGGCAGCGAATACGGCCCGAGCCGGACCAATGTGTCGTACACATCGTCGGTGACGGGAGGATCTTTTGCCGGCCCGACATTCGTGGCTGGGCCTTGGATGATCTCTAAGATGGTGGCCACGTTCGATATCTCGCGGCACATGAGAGCCGCGAGTTTCGTGGCTTGCTCAGGATTCAATCCGTTTGGTGCCACACGTTGAGCGATTGCTACTGGCGCGAGAACAGCCAACAAAAATAATCGGAGCAAGGTTTTCAGACCTAAATGAACACGCATCTCGTTGCAAACCGCCATGCGGAACTGAGAAAGGATCCAGATTCGGATCCAGCTGCTTATCGTTGGCGGCCTTTACGTCCCTGGCTTAATCTCCGCCGCTTTCCCGTCGCGATAATCCACCACCAGCGGCTTCCCGCCATTCGGATACCGCACCGTCTTCTCCCCCGACGTCGCGCCCGCATCCGGCACGCCCATCCCTACCGCGAAATCCGCTTGCAGCTCATTCATGCCCGGTTTCACTTCATGCTGCGCGACAGCCTGCCAAACGTCCGCTGGCCAGTGCTTGTACAGTTCATGCGGATCTTCCACATAAAACATCTCATCGGAATAAATTTTGTACTGGCCGTCGCTTTCGAATCCGATCGGCACCGCGTAGCTCTTGCCGCCCTTCTCAAAAATCGCCACCACTTGGCGCCGCCCGCCTGGCGCGGCGACCGCCATTACGTCTTGTATTTCCAGCCGTTCAATCGGCTCCAGCAATCCCATATCATGGGCAAAATCGACGCGCTTTACCACCGGGACGTAGCGGAAATACGTATAGCGGTACCCTTCCTTCACCCAAACCGGCTGCTGCGTCAACTGCTTTGCCGAATTCAAATCGAAGGGATAGAATTTTTTAGGCACCACATAATAGTCCGCGTTTGAGTAGCCGAGACTTTTCGCCTGCTGCTGCTTCTGCGCCGCGAGATTGTCCTCGTGCCGCCGGTAGAGAATGTATCCCGCGCGCAGTCCGGCCACCACCAGGGCCAGCGCCAGCGCCACTTGAATCCTCTGCTTCGCTTCATCACTCATCATGCGAAAAAAAACTCTATCAGATTGCCGCGAGAAAGGTAGGATTTATTCCCCCGGCGGCAACTGCGTTACACTGAAAGCAGATAGGTAATTGGGGTCCGACCGGAATCCGAAACCCGGACATTGCGAAAGGGAATCAAATGCCAACCGTCACCGAAGAAGAAGTTCTGAGTGCGCTTAGAAGTTGCTACGACCCCGAGATTCCGGTCAACATCGTCGACCTCGGCCTCATCTACGAAGTGAACTTTGCGCCCGTCCCGGCCGAATCGCCAGAGGAAACCAAGCAGGATGTGACCATTGATATGACACTCACCGCGCAGGGCTGCCCCGAACACGTGAATATCAGCGCGCAAGTGAAGTCGCGCCTCGAGCAATTACCCGGCATCCGTAACGCCGAAGTGAATGTTGTTTGGAGTCCGCCTTGGACCCCCGAGCGCCTCAGCCCAGACGCCAGAAAACAGCTGGGCATCGAGTAGAAAAGGCACAAGCTGGAATTAAAAATTAAGAAATAAAATTGCCGCGCGTTCTATTTTCTGCGTGTCTTGCCTTGGCAATCTAACGTATTCCTTACCCACTCACTTCTTCCTACGCATCGATCGCGCTTCGCCCAGCCGCGTCGGAAATGCGCTTGCCAGCGCGCGCCGCCATCTCCATCACTCGCATGCCGCGATCAAAATAATCCGGCAGCGACTGCCGCACTTTCTCAAATTTTTCTGGAAATTCCGACGCTAGCACCGCCAGCCCTACGCCCGTCGCCAGCACTCCTGCTGGATATTTCTTTTTCAAAAATAAAACCGTCGCCGCTCCAATCGCTCCCGCCACCTTCTTCCAGCTTTCCATGTTCTCCCCCGAGAAAAATTTCTCACTCGGATTGTACCTGCTGCCCGCGTCCGCCACTACTACTTCCGCTCATTAGCACATCCTTATATACTTCCTCGTTCCTCGGAGGCTGTTCATGTTCTTATATGTTGCCAACCGCGCCGTTGTAGTTGCACTCCTCGCTCTCACGCTCGCAGCGCATGCCGGATCCAAGCCGCGAGCCCGCGATCTCGGAGTTCCGTTCGACGGCACTCCCGGCCCGAACAATGCGATCACCGACGTCAAAGGAGTCGAGGTTGGCCACACCACCCTCATCTCCGGCGAAGGCAAGCTCGTAGTCGGAAGAGGCCCGGTGCGCACTGGGGTCACCGCCATTCATCCCCGAGGCAAGACCTCTGACGACGCCGTTTTTGCTGCATGGTTCACGCTGAACGGCAACGGAGAGATGACTGGCACGACATGGGTCGACGATTCCGGTTTTCTCAACGGCCCCGTGATGATCACGAACACACACAGCGTCGGCGTGGTCCGCGACGCCGTCATCGCATGGAAGGTTAAGCACGGTACGCCTGACATGGAAGGTTATTGGTGGTCGCTCCCGGTTGTCGCCGAAACCTGGGACGGCTGGCTCAATGACATCAACGGATTTCATGTTCATCCCGAAGACGCCTGGCACGCACTCGACACAGCGCATTCCGGCCCGGCCGAAGAAGGCAATGTCGGCGGCGGCACGGGCATGATTTGCAACGAATTCAAGGGCGGCATTGGAACCTCCTCGCGCGTTCTCGACGCTAAAGCTGGTGGCTATACCGTAGGCGTCCTCGTTCAATGCAACTACGGACGTCGCGATCAGCTCCGCATCGCAGGTGTTCCTGTCGGCAAAGAAATTCCCGAAAAGCCTGCTTACGGCAGCGACACCGGTTCGATTATCGTCATCGTGGCCACCGACGCCCCGCTGATCCCGACGCAACTCAAGCGCGTCGCCAAGAAAGTTTCCCTGGGCCTGGGCCGCGATGGCAGCTATTCCGGCGACGGATCCGGCGACATCTTCCTCGCCTTCTCCACCGCCAACCCGGGTGCAGTAGGAACCAAAGGCCTGCACCAACTCACCATGCTACCCAATGATTCCCTCGACCCTATTTTTCTTGCCACCGTGCAAGCCACCGAAGAAGCCGTGATCAATGCGATGGTCGCCGCCGAAACCATGAAAGGCATCGACGATCACGAGGTAATAGCCCTGCCCCACGACCGCCTCCGCGAAGTACTAAAAAAGTACAACCGCCTCGAAAAATGATGACAACTAAGTGCCTCATGGCTCTGGACGGCACGACTAAACATCGTGCCAACCCATTTACGAGATGGCTTCTAGTACTGCCAGCAACGCATCCGGCCTTCCGACCATTAAAATCCCCCCATCGTTACCTTCGCCGCCCCACCCCCGTGCCTATCCTTCACGCCGCAAAAGACTACACTCGGAATTGTGAAGCGGCATTACACCATCGCGCGGATTAAGGGTGGCATGAAGTTTACCTGCACTCGATGCGCGCACCACGTCAGCACGTTCGATTTCGATTCCCGCGATGGCAACCTTCGCACTCAGGCCGCCACCGCCATCAACCGCCACGCCACCAGCGTTCACCACGAACCTGTAATGTTCTCTTCGCTCGACGTTCAACAGCGCGTCTGGCGCTCCTGAGTCTGGCGCTCCGTCCACTCGTGCGTTGCAATTGACTCCTGCCGGGTTGCTTCGAGCTGCGAAAAGCAAATCCACCTCATAAGCAAATTAGATTGGACTTAGGAAGCACCACCAACTTAAAGTGCTAGGGTGCCCCATAGTCGTACCCGCCCTCGCAATATGCTCCGCCGGATGACGATGCCGGAATCTTCTCTGGCACTTCTACGGCCTCCTTTTCGTAATTACCAGTTCGGCGGCGCTTACGACGAGATGTTTGAGTCGCCGGGCATCCCGCGCCCCCACTATCGGCCTCTGTTTCAAACGCTGCTCGATCTGCCTCCGGAAGAATTGCGTAAAAGCCAGCAAGCTGCCGACTTATCCTTCCTGCATCAGGGAATTACCTTCACGGTTTACGGCAACTCGGAAGGGACGGAGCGCGTCTTCCCCAACGATCTTCTTCCCCGGATCATCCCCCATGCCGAATGGCGCAAGATCGAAAGCGGCCTGACCCAACGCATCGCTGCTCTCAACCTATTCCTCGAGGACATTTACCACAGCGGCAGAATCCTCGCGGACGGAATCGTCCCCAAAGAACTGGTCTACAGTTGCCGCCACTTTCGCCGCGAGATGCGCGGTCTGAATGTGCCCCGCGGAATTTATGTGAGCATCTGCGGCACGGATTTGGTCCGCCTTCCCGATGGCAGCTTTGCCGTGCTCGAGGACAATCTCCGCGTGCCCAGCGGCGTTTCTTACATGCTGGCCAACCGGAAAGTCTTGAAGAAAGTTTTCCCTACACTTTTCCGCGATTACGGAGTTTGTCCGGTCGATCATTACGCGCAAGCTTTGCTGGCGACGTTGCGAGCCCTTAGTCCGCCCAACTCCTCCAGCCGCCAGGAACCCACGGTAGTCCTGCTCACTCCCGGAGTTTTCAACTCGGCATATTTCGAGCACACATTCCTCGCGCAGCAGATGGGGATCGAATTGGTCGAGGGCCGCGACCTGCTGGTTCACGATAACGTCGTCTACATGCGCACCACGGCTGGACTCCGGCGGGTCGACGTCATCTACCGCCGTGTCGATGATGACTTCCTCGATCCACTCTGCTTCCAGCGTGATTCCAGTCTAGGCGTTCCGGGATTGTTCAATGCCTACCGCGCTGGCAATGTCGGCTTGGTCAACGCCATCGGAACCGGCGTAGCCGACGACAAAGCCGTCTACGCCTACGTTCCGCAGATCATTCGCTACTATCTTGGAGAGGATGCGATTCTGCAGAACGTTCCAACTTATCTGCTCACCAATCCCGCACAACGAAGCTACGTTCTCGAACACCTCGACGAACTGGTGGTAAAAGCCGTCGGCGAATCCGGCGGCTACGGCATGCTGATTGGTCCTCACAGCTCGGCCGAGCAGCGAGACGATTTCCGCCGCCACATCGAAGCCGAGCCGCGAAACTATATCGCCCAGCCCACGCTGAGCCTGTCGCGCGCTCCCTGCTTCCTTGAGGGAGAAGCCCAGGCCCGTCACGTCGATCTTCGTCCTTACATTCTTTATGGTGAGAACGTCACGCTGGTTCCCGGTGGCCTTACTCGCGTGGCGTTGCGCCGGGGCTCGCTGGTAGTGAACTCCTCGCAGGGCGGCGGCAGCAAAGACACCTGGGTATTACGCGCATGAGCAACCACACGGAAACAATGTTGTCGCGCGTTGCCGACAGTCTGTATTGGATGAGCCGTTACCTCGAGCGCGCCGAGCATACCGCCCGGCTGATCGATGTCGATCTCCAACTGCGCCTCGACCAGTCCCCGGAAGCTGGTTCAGGAAGATGGCTCGGCTTGCTGCAAGCTCTCGGAGTTCCAGCCCCGGAAGACGGTCCGCTCGATGCCGAGACTCTGACCTACCTGCTCACCCTGGACCGCGCCAATCCTTCTTCGATTATTTCGTGTGTCGCCGCCGCGCGCGAAAATCTGCGCCAGGTGCGTGAGCAGTGCAGTTCCGACATGTGGGAGCAACTCAACCGCCTTTTTCTGCAAGTGAAGAGCACCGCTTCCAGCGACGCCGGATCTCTCGATTCCTATATATTCTTTCGCGCCGTGCAGGAGGGAGCGTACCAGTTTCAGGGAGTGACCGACTCCACCATGTCGCACGGCGAAGGCTGGCATTACATCCAGCTGGGCCGCTTTGTCGAGCGTGCGGACGCCGTGGCACGCCTGATCGGCGCGCACTTCAGTCGCTTTCCTCACGCCCTGGACCAGGCCGTCGAAAGCGAAGAATACCTTGAGTGGGTCGGACTGCTGAAGTCCTGCGCCGCGTTCCAGGCTTACTGCAAAGCCCACACCGCCGAGTTGCGCCCGTTGCGCGTCGCGGAGTTTCTCCTGCTCAACCCCAGCTTTCCGCACTCCGTGCGCTTTTCGGTCGACATGGTTCACACCGCCCTTCGCGCCATCGGAGAACTCACCGAGCGCAAAGCCGAGCAGCCCGTTCGCATCGCCGGCCGTCTGCGCGCGACTCTCAGCTTCAGCCAGATCGACGAAATCATGGCCTCCGGCGCCAACGCCTTCGTGGATAGCATTCGCTGGCAATGCACCCAGGCGCACAGCGCCATCCATCAGATTTATTTCGACTACTCCGTCGAGTCAGCGCTGGTCGCATGATGGAATCTCTTGATCGCGATGTCATCCTGAGCGCGGGTTCTTTGCGCAGCGAAGGGCCTGAACGAGCCGCGCGAAGGGTCGCGTTCTTTGCGACCCCAAAATCGCACGTTTCTCGCTTCCTCATTAACGTCCAATCGCGAAATCACCCGATCACTCAATGACTCAATTCTCTCCAACGTCGAAGCCAAGAGAGGTTAGCGCGTGATCTACACCTCCCGCCACATCACGACCTTCACCTACCATCCAGCCGTCCGCGAGAGTGTGATGGAGGTTCGGATGCAGCCGCGCAGCGACGGCCAGCAGCAGTGCCTCACCTTCCAGCTCGACGTAGCCCCTGCCGCCAACATATTTCAATATCGCGATTTCCTCGGCAACACGGTTCACCATTTCGATATCGCCGGAAACCACAACCAGGTGAAAGTCACCGCCGAATCCACCGTCGAAATCGAACCCGCTCCAATTCCCCTCCCCGCCGATTCTGGCGACTGGGCCACGCTCGACCGCGAAGTCGAAACCGGAGTTCACGACGGCGACCACTGGGAGATGCTTCTCCCCAGCCACTTCGCGAAACCGAGCTCCCGTCTTGAAGCTCTCGCCCTCCGCCTCCGCTGCGAGCGCCGCGACACGCCGCTGCAACTGCTCACCGAGCTCAACGCCGCCATCTACGACTCGTTCCACTACGTCAAGAACAGCACCAAGGTCGATTCTCCCATCGACGACGCCCTCGAAACTCAGCAAGGCGTCTGCCAGGACTTCGCGCACATCATGATCGCGCTCGTGCGTCCGCTGCGCGTTCCCTGCCGCTACGTCAGCGGATACATGTTCCACCGCGCCGACGCCGATGGAACGGGAGACGAAACCGGAACCAGACCCGCAACCAGAAAAGATCGCTCCTTCGAAGGCGCATCGCACGCCTGGGTCGAAGCCCTCATGCCGAATTTAGGATGGATTGCCTTCGACCCCACCAACAACCTGATCGGCGCCGACCGCCACATCCGCGTCGCCGTCGGACGCGACTACGCCGACGTCCCGCCCACCCGCGGCGTTCACAAAGGCGGAGCCCACAGCGAACTCAGCGTCGCCGTCACCGTCAGCCCCTCCGACGCTCCCCCGCCCGAACAGATCTCCCCCGCCGTCGTCATCCAATCCCGCCCCACCCTCCAACGCCCCACCCGCTTCGACCAGGAACAACAGCAGCAACAATAGCTCCGTTCCTACGTTTGTCATTCCGAGTGCACCGAAGGCGCGCGAGGAACCTGCTGTTTTGCCCTTTTGGGTGGCGCTGCGCTTCAGCGCTGCGATTAAGCCCACAAAAAAATAAACGCCGGCTTCAGCCCCCCAGCCCGTGTGGAACGGACACTCCTGTCCGTTGCCCTTGCTGTTGATCTTGATTTTGGCTTCCAAGCCACCCGCTCCGACCGTCCCATCGCCCCTCATCGCCTTGTCAACTAGAGCGGGGAGGAGACGGCCACAGGGCCGGGAACAACAGCAGCCACAGCAGTTGGTCCACTGCGGGTCTCATCCACTTGATACTATGACGCGAATATTCTTCAGCCACTCTCGAACTGGTCCGGCATTTTCCCGAACGCACAGGCGTCTCGACTGGAAATAAGCGGCGTAAACAATCGCTGTTAGGCGAAAGCTGCGCCGAGAATTCCTGTATAAACCAGCAGTCACTGGGAATTTTCAATCCCAGGATCGGATCGGTTCGGCGACCCCACCCCCGAAAGAAACACCACCGCCATCGGCGGCAGGGGCGTGTGAAGCACTGGAACGTGCGGCGAATTGGCAGTGAACACCTCTTCAAGCAAGTTGCTTGAAATGATATTTAAACTATATTTATGTAAGTCTATTGTTTACAGCATTATTTTATTAAACATATACATTCGCTCATCATCCACTTGATACTATGACGCGAATATTCTTCAGCCACTCTCGAACTGGTCCGGCATTTTCCCGAACGCACAGGCGTCTCGACTGGAAATAAGCCATTTTGTCGAATTATCAAGATGGTCGACCGGATACTCCTACGATACAGTGGACGCGAAGTAGTTTTCCACAAAATTTTATTGTTGACGCAGCATTGGCTACACAGGTAGACTCCCCTGAAAAGGAGCTGCCATGGAAACGTGCAAGGCGACGATTGTGGTGGGCGATTCAACCATGACATTCGAAGGATCGGCGAGTTTCGTCGATGCGCAAGTCGAGAAATTTTCGAGGAGCAGCCCGACCGCAGCCCTAATCCGCGACGACCCAAGTCGTACGGAGAATGCTGGCCAAGGCTCAACTGAGAAGCAACTTGTCCTTGACAAGAGGCCGCGTGGGCATCACGAGATTGTGACTGTGCTCGCATTTGCGCTCACGGAATCGGGGACAAAGGACTTCAGCGAAGAAGAGATACGCCGTGCCTATATACGGGCGGGCATTCGCCCCCCAAAGTACGTCGCCCAAGCATTGAGGGACGCGAAAAGCAAGTTCGACTACATCGAGACAGGCAGCAAGCGCGGCCTTTACAGGCTTAGTAACAATGGCGACCGATTCGTGAGATTCGATCTGCCACGGCTCGCGTGAACTGCTAAGGTGCGCGTTCAGGTCGAAACAGTAAGAAGTAGGTGGGAATTATGACCGGCAAAAAAACGACTGAAATCGTCTCCGAAGTTGTGGAACTATTGACGCCCATCGAATCCGAGGAGCGGATCCGCGTTATCCAGGCCTCCCTAACGCTGCTGGGCGAGACGTTTCCCGTCGGCCCGGCTCGCGCTGCAGATGGCGGCGGCGGCCAAGTCGCTGCGGAACACGACGAGGGAGAAATTTCCACGTTGCCCGCTCGTGGGCGGGCATGGATGAGGCAGTACGGTGTCTCACTTGAGGAGATTCAGCAGGTTTTCCTTCTGGAGAACGGGCACGCGGATGTAATCGCCGGCGAAATCCCCGGCAAGAATAAGAGGGAGAAGACATACAGCGCCTACGTCCTAACCGGTCTAGCCAAACTCTTGTCCACTGGCACCCCTACGTTCGACGACAAGTCAGCCAGGGCCTTGTGCGTTTCGTCTGGGTGCTACGACCAGAGCAACCATTCTGTAATAATCAAAGACAGGGGAAATGAATTCACGGGGACCAAAGACGCTTGGAGCCTCACGGCTCCTGGCCTGAAGCGGGCAGCCACTCTCGTGAAAGAAATGTCCCATAGCTGAGATGATCGATCCATCGATTAGGAATTCTCTGGCCCCTCGCTTCCCCCAAAACCTAGTCGGCGAGTTGCTCGGGTGCTACGTGGAGCAAAAGAAGAACTTCTACCTCGGCCGAATGAGACCCAACGAAGTGGAGGGCGGGAGGTTCGCCGAGGCCGCATTTCGAATGCTTCAACACGCAGCCAGTCTTCCGGTGACACCGCTTGGGGCGCAACTTAACACTCTCGCTATCACTCGAACGCTGGAGAATCTGACCAGCGCGCCGGATTCGATCCGATTCCACATACCGCGGACGCTCCGTGTCATCTACGACATCCGAAATAAACGCGATGCGGCACATCTCGCCGACGGAATAGATCCCAACCTACAAGACTCGTCCTTCGTGTCCGCCGCGCTCGACTGGGTTCTAGCCGAGTTCGTACGTTTTTCTCGAGGCGTATCCCCCGACAAGGCATTTGCCCTTGTAAAGGCAATCACCGTTCGCAGAATTCCGGCGGTCGAACAATTCGGTGATTTCCTAAAGACCCTCCGACCATCCCTCGGACCGGGCGACCGAATACTCCTGCTGCTCTATCATTGCGCCGATCAGGGAGCAACAGCAGCAGAGCTCTCGACCTGGCTGAAACCGACGCAGCGTCGCAATCTTAACCGCACCCTAGCACAGCTCGAATACGAGAAGGACTATGCTGTGCTCAACGGAGGGAAGTATCTACTTACGCGGAGGGGCATCGCTGCCGTTGAAAGTAGGAAACTTATCGAAATTGAATGACGCGTTCGACGCCACCCGGTGAAGAACCCTTGTGACATCCAACCTTGCCCTCCACAGCCCCAACCTCCGATCATGTGACCGGAGGCAATGCGGCAACATGATCTCTCGCTTTCCGCCATCAGCAAGCGCAGTCCTTTCAATATTTTGCGCGCAAATTCTTTCGATCCAATATTTTAGCCGGGCCCGCACAGATCAAGCGTCCGCAAGTTGCTGATTGCAGAGATTTTAGAAGATCGATCTGTGTTTTTTCTGATGTGGATCTGGACTGAGAAGAGAGCTCCGGAACTAGCGACAGTTGTGCAGATGGTCAGACGCGGACAGGAGTGTCCGCGCCACACGAGCATTTTCCCCTTCCCTTGCTAATCGCTGACAGCTTTATCCGTGATCTCCAGCCCGCGATCGATGATTGCAAACGCCTCGCGTAGCTGCTGCTCGTTGATGCAGAGCGGAGGGTTGGTGAAGAAGGTGTTCCAGCGGACGAAGGTGTAGAGGCCATGCTCACGGAAGAAGCGGCCGAGGGCGGCCATCTCCTCCGAGGTGCCGTTGAAGGGAGCCATGGGCTGACGCGTCTTGCGGCTGCGCACCAGTTCGACAATGCCGAACAGTCCGATGGAGCGCACCGCGCCCACCGACGGATGCTTGGCCTGCAACTCGGCCGCCAGCTCTTTCAGGATCGCGCCCATTTTTTTCGCGTTGTCGATCAGCCCATCTTCTTCGTACACGCGAATGGTCGCCAGCGCCGCCGCGCATCCCATGGGATGACTGTTGTAAGTCAGTCCTCCATAAAAAACTTTGTCGTGAAAATGCTGTGCGATGTGATGCCGCATTCCAACCGCTCCCAGCGGAAGATAGCTCGAAGTCAGCCCTTTCGCCATGCAAAGCAGATCGGGAACAACCTTCCAGTGATCGACCGCGAACCATGCGCCAGTTCGCCCAAAGCCAGACATCACTTCGTCGGCGATCATCAGGATTCCGTATTTGTCGCAGATCTTGCGCAGGCCAACGAGATATCCATCCGGTGGAACGAGAACGCCGTTGGTTCCGGTGACCGGCTCGAGAATGAACGCAGCGATCGTCTGCGGACCTTCGAGCTGAATCGTCTCCTCAATCATGGCCAGCGAAGACTCGGCCGATTCCCAACCGCGTTCGATGCCGTGATAAGGATCGAGCACATGCACGACGCCCGGAATGCCAGGTTCCGCGGCCCATCTGCGCGGGTCGCCGGTAAGACTGATTGCTCCCGCAGTTGCGCCGTGATAAGAGCGATAGCGTGCGATGATCTTGTGGCGTCCGGTGAAGAAGCGCGCGAGCTTGATGGCATTCTCGTTGGCCTCGGCTCCGCCGTTGGTGAAGAAGAACGTGTCGATATCGCCCGGAGTAATCTCGGCGAGCTTCGCGCCAAGGCGCGCGCGCACTTCGGTGGCCATGAAGGGATTCGCGTAGGCGAGCGTCGCCGCCTGTTCGCTGATGGCCTGAATGACGCGCGGGTCGCCATGTCCAATGTTGACGGACATAAGCTGGCTGTTGAAGTCGATGAAGCGCTTCCCTTCCGGCGTGTAGAAGTAAATCCCCTTGGCGCTGGCGACAGGAATGGGATCGACCTTCGACTGCGCAGACCATTCATAGAGCGTGTGCTTGCGGGAAAGAGAGACTATTTCGGAGCCTGACAGCGTGGGGCTTGCAACAGTAGTAGTCATCATTTCCTCTTTAAGATCGTTCACCACAGAGTCACAGAGACACAGAGAAACCCTTATAGAACTCTTCGGATGATTCCGCGCGATAGTAGTGGCACATTGAAGTTGATTAACAGCCCGACCTTCTTGCCTGAGAGCTTTAAGTATGTGAGCAGTTGGGCTTCGTGGACGGGAAAGATCCTTTCGACGGATTTCAATTCGAGGACCACTTCATCGTCCACGATTATGTCTATCTTGTATCCACAATCTAGCTGCAGACCTTTATACGAAACAGGAAGATCGACTTGGCACTTGAAGGGCAAGCCGCGAAGGTGCAGTTCATGGCGCAGGCACTGCTCGTATGCGGATTCGAGCAATCCGGGCCCGAGTTGACGGTGTACTTCGATCGCCGCGCCAATGATCGCAGCCGTTCGAGGATCTTGCTCGCTTTCGATTTCTCTGTGTCTCTGTGACTCTGTGGTGAGAAGTCTCATAGCTCTTCTCTGCTGCGGCGCCTAGAACTTGCGGCTGTGTTCTTTGGCCCAGCGTTCGACTACTACTTTCTTGTCGGTGTAGAACTCGATCGCATCGCGGCCCTGGCCGTGGAGATCGCCAAAGAAGCTATTCTTCCATCCGCTGAAGGGGAAATATGCCATGGGAGCCGCAACGCCGATATTGATGCCGATATTTCCTGCGGGCGCTTCGTAGCGAAAGCGGCGGGCGGCCGACCCGCTCGAGGTGAATAGAGACGCTTGATTGCCGTAGGCGCTGCGCTCAAGGAAGGCAAGAGCCTCGTCCATACCGTCGGCATGAACGAGACTCAGTACCGGACCAAATATTTCCGTGTCGGCGAGTTCGCTGGTCGCGGGGACATTGTCGAGAATGGTTGGCTTCACGAAGTTGCCAGATTCGTATTTCGGAATCCTCGAGTTGCGGCCGTCAAGGAGAATTTTCGCTCCTTGCCTCTCACCAAGGCCGATGAGAGATTCGACGCGCTCTTTACTCTGCGGCGTGATCACGGGACCCATTTGAATGCCATCTTCGAGGCCATTGCCGACTTTAAGTTTTGAAGCGGCGTCGGCAATCGAATCGCGGAAAGTCTTCTGCGCTTCGCCAATCGTGACCGCGACGGAGACGGCGAGGCAGCGTTGTCCAGCGCAACCGAAAGCGCTGTCGCTGATGATTTGCGTGGCCATGGGCATGTCGGCGTCCGGGAGAACGATGACATGATTTTTCGCTCCGCCCTGGCATTGCGCACGTTTGCCGTTCGCGGCGGCGCGTGAGTAAACGTACTTTGCGACCGGCGTCGATCCCACGAAACTGATGGCGCGGATTTTCGGATGGTCGAGCAGCGCATCGACTGCGGGCTTCCCTCCGTTAATCAGATTCACCACACCTTTCGGCAATCCAATCTTCTCCATGAGTTCGTAGACGTAACGCATGGTGAGCGGGACGCGCTCGCTCGGTTTGAGGATGAAGGTGTTCCCGGTGGCAATGGCATAGGGCAGATACCAGAACGGAATCATGCCGGGAAAATTGAAGGGCGTGATGGCGACAACGACGCCGAGCGGTTGGCGGATCATCATCTCGTCGATGCCACGGGCGACATCTTCGAGGTTGTAGCCTTGCATCATCATGGGAATGCCGCAGGCGACTTCGACGTTTTCGATAGCGCGGCGCATTTCGGCTTTCGCTTCGGCAAAGGTCTTGCCATTTTCCTGCGTGATAATGCGGGCGATATCGTCGATGTGATCTTCGAGAAGCATCTTCAGTTTGAAGAGCGGCTGGATACGGTCTTCGGGCGGCGTGCGCCGCCATTCGGGGAAAGCGGCGGCCGCGGCTTCTACGGCCTGATTGACTTCAGCCGTGTCGGCAAGTGGGACTTGGGCCAGCACCTCGCCAGTTGCAGGATTGATTACATCGCGCCATTCCTTCGCGGATGAATCGGTCCAGCGACCGTTGATGTAGTGCGTGAGTTTGATGACTGGGGGAGCGGTTATGGTGGTCATGTTCGTAAATACCTTTATCTATCGCGAAGAATGTTGGCGCTGTGATGCAGCCTTCATCGGGTACATCGTGAGAATGCCTTGCAGCATCATTTCAATGATATCCGCCTATAGGGGTCCTTCGACTGCGGTGGATCTTCGCGCTTGGGCGACGATCAATCCTCGCTCAGGATGACAACCTTTTTAGACTAGTTGCGCTACGGCGCCTTTCTTGTCACATACCGCTGCAAGTGCGGACTCCAGCACATCGAGGCCTTCGTCCATTTGGTCGTTGGTGGCTACCAACGGGACAAGCACGCGAATCACATTCGAATACGAACCGGCAGTGATTGTGATCAAGCCATGCTCGTAGCAGTATTGCATGATTTTCTTCGTTTCTTCGGTCGCCGGGATTTTTGTTTCCTGTGACTTCACGAGTTCGATGGCTTGCATGCCGCCGAGGCCGCGCACGTCGCCGATTATCGGCCAGCGGCGCTGCCATTCACGGGCACGGCGCTGAAAGCGATCGCCGAGGTCATTGGCACGGGCTAACAAATTTTTGCTTTCAAACAAATCGAGCACAGCCAAGGCCGCCGCGCAGGAAAGCGGATTGCCGGCAAATGTGCCGCCAAGGCCGCCAGGGCCCGGGGCATCCATGATTTCGGTGCGACCGGTGACGGCCGCTAGCGGCAAGCCGCCGCCTAGCGATTTCGCTGTGACGATAATGTCAGGTTCAATGCCATAGCGTTCGCTAGCGAAGAGAGCACCCGTGCGTCCGAAACCGGATTGCACTTCGTCCGCGATGAAGAGGATGTCGTGCTTGCGGCAGAGATCGATGAGAACTTTGAAATAGTCTAGCGGCGGGGCGACGAAGCCGCCCTCACCAAGGACCGGCTCAGCGATTACCGCCGCTACTTCCTCATGGGCCACGACGCGCTTGAAAGTGTCTTCGAGATGGCGCGCGCAGTAGAGATCGCACGAGGGATATTTCAGGTTGTACGAGCAGCGATAACAGTAGGCATAGGGAACACGATAGACCTCGCCGGGAAACGGCGCAAAGCCGGCTTTATAAGGATGAGTCTTGCTGGTGAGCGCCAGAGTCATCATGGTGCGGCCATGGAAGGCGTCTTCGAAGGCGATGATGCCGGGACGTTTCGTGTAGACGCGGGCGATCTTGACGGCGTTCTCGACAGCTTCGGCGCCGCTGTTGACAAAGAGAGTTTTTTTGGGAAACTTGCCGGGCGTGACTTCGTTCATGCGCTCTGCCAGAAGGATGTAGCCTTCGTATGGCGTGACCTGAACGCAGGTGTGGAGAAACTTATCGAGCTGTCCGCGGATGGCATCGACGACGGGCTGCTGGCGATGGCCGGCATTGGCACAACCGATGCCGCCGGCGAAATCAATGTAACGATTGCCGTCGACGTCTTCGAGCCATGCGTCTTCGGCCTTCGCCACGTAAATGGGCGTGCCGTGCGAAAGGCCGCGGGGCACGGCTTGGGAAAGGCGCTCGGAGAGCTCGCGGGATTTGGGGCCGGGGATTTGCGTGGTGAGGCGGATCGTACTCATATCAGTTTCTCATGAGAATGCCTGGAATCGGCGGATACATTTCCGTGAGCATAGGGATCCTTCGACTGCGGTTGATCTTCGCGCTTGGGCGCGAAGATCAATCCTTGCTCAGGATGACAATGTATAGAGGCTTTGCGCATCAGTACCAGCCGATTGGGGCTTCGTTCAGATTGATATAGACCTGCTTGGTTTCGAGATATTCTTCGATGCCCCACGGGCCAAGTTCGCGGCCGAAGCCGGATTGTTTGTAGCCTCCCCAGGGAGCTTCGACGTAGGTTGGTTGCATGTGATTCACCCAGACGATGCCGGCGCGCAAAGCTTTGACAGAACGCATAGCCTTGAAGATGTCGCGGGTCCAGACCGCTGCGGCCAGGCCGTAGGGTGAATCGTTGGCGATCTTGAGCGCATCTTTCTCGTTTTCAAATGGAATCACAGCGGCAACCGGGCCGAAGATTTCTTCGCGGGCGATGCGGGCGGAGTTAGTGACGTCGGAAAAAATCGTGGGCTGGACATAGTAGCCTTTGCCTATTTTCTCGGGACGTCCGCCGCCGGAGACGAGCTTGGCTTCTTTCTTGCCGATCTCAATGTAAGAGTTGACGCGGTCGTATTGCTCTTTGCTAACGAGCGGACCCATCTTGGTTTCGCGGTCGAGCGGTGGGCCGAGTTTGATCTTCTTCGCCTTCTCAATCATGGCTTCGACGAAATTTTTATAGATCGATTTCTGGACGAGAATGCGGCTTCCGGCGGAGCAGACTTCGCCCTGATTGATGAAGACACCGAAGAGCGCACCGTCGATGGCCGCTTCGAAATCGGCGTCAGCGAAAAAGATGTTGGGCGATTTGCCGCCGAGTTCCAGGGTGACGCGCTTCACCGTGTCGGCAGCTTGCTTCACAATTATTTTTCCGACGGCGGCACTTCCGGTGAAGGCAATCTTGTTCACGTCGGGATGCTGCACGAGCGGTGCGCCGCATGTTTCTCCGAAGCCGGTGATGATGTTGACCACTCCCGGGGGCAGACCGCAATCGACGAAATAGTTGGCGAATTCGAGAGCGGTGAGCGGCGTTTGTTCGGCAGGCTTGAGGATGCAAGTACAGCCGGCTGCGATGGCTGGCGCTAGTTTCCATGCGGCCATCAGCAGCGGGTAGTTCCACGGAATGATTTGTCCGGCGACGCCAACCGGCTCTTTGAGCGAGAGGGACATCGCGTTGTCAGGAACGGGGTTCACATAGCCGACGACTTTGGTAGCGAGGCCGCCGTAGTATTCGAAGCAGGTGGCTGCGTCGTTGATATCGAATTCAGCTTCGACGATCGGCTTGCCGGTGTTGCGACATTCGAGTTCCGCGAGCGCGGCGAGATTGGCGCGGATTTTTTCAGAGAGACGGAAGAGGACACGGCCTCGTTCTTGCGCGGTACTGGTTGCCCATGGACCTTCTTCGAAGGCGGCCTTGGCGGCAGCTACGGCGCGGTTGACATCGTCTGGGCCGGCGTCGGGAACCTGGGTAATTACTTCCTCGGTGGAGGGATCGTAGACCGGGAAGGTCTTCGCGGATTTGCTCGCGACCCACTCGCCGTTAATGTACATCTGATATGTACGAACTTCTGTCGTGACTCCGCCGGGCATTTTGGTTTCGACCTCCTGCTCACCTCAGCGGCTAAAGCCGCCGTCGTTTTCGTTAATTTCCTTGCAGCGCTGAAGCACTCACCATCCAAAATCAGAGTTTGTCAACGGTTAAGGGCGCGACTAAAGGCGTGCCCTTACCAATCCTTTCCGACGCTTTGTGGCGGCCGTAGACGAAGAAGAAGAACGCGGCGAGACCGATGAAGAACAATGTGCCGCCGAACATCCATAATTCATAAGACCAGAGCGACGTGATCTGCTGGGCAGGAAAGAAGACGAGCGCGATGCCAAGTATCGTTGTCGAAAGACCGCTTAGGCCTGCGAAGAACAGCGTGGCTCGACCATATTGGCCTTGCGGGGTAGCTTCACGTAGCGCAAATCGCACCAGTGCGGCGAACATATAGAGGAATGGAACAAGTTGCAGCACGACCGCCAGAGCAAGAAGCTTTTGGAAAGTTTCCTGAACGCCAGTACCGAAAAAATTCATGATCACGAGAAGAGCTGAAACAATTGCCTGCACAATGAGAGCGGCATAGGGCGTGGCATAGCGCAGGTGAACTTTGCCTAGCCACAAAGGCATATAAGAGTCGAGGCCGGCGACAAACGGAATGCGGGCAGAACCGCCCATCCATGCCGAACCGATACCAGCAATCGAAAGCGCCAGCATGAGCGCGAACGGAACCGTAATCCACGGAACTCCAACGCGGCCGGCCATGTGATTGACGGCCTGAACAATTCCCTGCAACACATTGACGTTTTTTCCGACGGCGATCAGGAGTGTAAGGGTGGCGCCCACGTAAAGCGCGCCGGAGAGAACTCCGCCTAAGGCTACTGCGCTGGGAAGAGTGCGGCGAGGGTCTTGAATTTCGTCTCCCATGACAGAGGCGAGTTCAAGGCCGACGAGGCCAAAGCAGATTACGCCGAAAGAGTTGAGGACGAATCGAGGGTCGGTAGGAATTTTAAAATCGGCGGCGGCGATCGTAGTGCCGAAGCGCCACCAGATTAGAGCGCCGAGACCGATCAGGACTGCCGCGGCGATGAAGGTTCCGATCGCGCCGAGGTTGTTGATCCACTTGCCGACGCCGAGGCCGACAACGTTGAGAATAGTGAGCAACGCGAGAAGAGAGAGCGAGGTGATGAGCGCGAAGGTCTTGTTATCGGCGAGCGCAGCGTGGCTCGGCCCCAGCGCGAAGACGGAAACACCGACGAAGTAGAGCATGACCGTCGGCACATAGAGCATGTTGTTGGTCCAGTAACACCAGCCAGAGAGGAATCCGTGAAAGTCGCCAAAGACTTCTTTGGCCCAGAGATAGACTCCGCCTTCGCCGGGATAGCGGTGCGCGAGTTCGATGACGGCAATGCCTTGCGGCCAGAAAAAAAGGATGAGGGAGATAATCCAAAGCCAGATGGTGGCGCCACCGTTCGCTGCGATCGATGGGACCACGTTGAGATTGAAAACGGCAACGACGAAGAGGAGGACGAGGTCGCGGCGTCCGAGGGCACGGATGAGGTGGGGCTGGGCGGGTTGGGTCGACGTGGACAAGGAGATTCGATGGCTGTAAACAGCAGATTCCTCACCGGGTTTCACCCGGTTCGGAATGACAATGCTTAGTTCACACATGCTTGACTGAGCATGTCAGGGGCGGACGAGGGCGTCCGCCCCTCCACAAATTAGTGCGCGACGGCGACCGGCGCTTCACGTTCTTGCTGCGCTTTGGCGAGCGAGTCGGCGATGTCGCTGAAGGCAGCCAAGTGTTTATCGATATCTGCCTCGGTGTGTTGAACAGAAATCGTCCACTGCTCATCCCACCAATAGGGCTGGGGCATCACACCGCGGTTGACCATGGCGAACCAGTAATGACGCCAGAGATCGATATCGATCGTGGTCCAATCGCGGTAGTTGCGAATTTCCTTTGGATAAAACATCAGAGCGCCGTTAGCGCCGGCATGCGCGATGTAGGCTTGCAAGCCGACTTTCGCAATGGTCTTGCGATACCCCTCGGCGAGTTTCTTCCCCAGCTTGTCAACGTGCGCGTAGTTGTCGCGAGTGAGTACTTCACGGAAGGTGGCGAGGCCGGCAGCCATCGACACCGGGTTGGTGTTATAGGTGCCGCCGTGGAAGACCTTGTGTTGAGAGATAAGGTCCATCACAGACTTGCTCGCGCCGAAAGCAGCGAGCGGAAACCCGCCGCCGATGGACTTTGCGAGGCAGATCATATCTGGCTTCACGTTGAAGTATTCGCTGGCGCCGCCCCAGCCGAGTTTTGCGCCGGTTTTTACTTCGTCGAAGATCAGGAGTGCGCCGTTCTTGGTGGCGATCTCGCGCAGTCCTTTCAGGAAGCCGGGTTGCGGTAGGCAGAGGCCGACATTCATTAAGATCGGCTCGAGAATGATCGCGGCAATCTCGCCGGGGTTTTCTTTGAAGCGGCGCTCGACGGTGGCGAGGTCATTGAATGTGGCAATGGTGACGTTGGCCAGCGCGGACTTGGGCAGGCCGAGTCCGCCAGGAACGGACGTAGGGTTATCGATATCGCCAAAGTCCGGAGCGTGTGGCTTTACGCTGACCAGAGCGGAATCGTGCAGGCCGTGGTAAGCACCTTCAAATTTTATGATCTTGTCGCGGCCGGTTGCAGCGCGGGCCAAGCGAATCGCGTGCATGGTGGCTTCAGTACCGCTGTTGCCGAAGCGGCACATCTCGACGGGGAAGCGCTTGCAGATTTCTTCGGCAAGTTCCCATTCCATGTCGTGAGGCATGCCATACATGGTTCCTGTCGAAAGACGTTTTTCAACGGCCTTCATGACCGCGGGATGGCAATGCCCGGCCATGAGCGCGCCGAAGGTCAGGTTGTGGTCGATGTATTCGTTGCCATCGAGATCGCGGAACTTGCTGCCGCTGGCGTCTTTCACAAAAATAGGCCAAGGCTCGTAATGGCGATAATTGCTGGCCACGCCAAGGGGAATTCGTTTGAGATTTTTCTTGTGCGCTTCGGCGGATTTTGGCGTGCGGCGCTCGTATGCCGCGAGTTCTTTCTGCAGATCGGGGTACATCGGACTGCTCCAGGATGGCTCAAGCCGGCGGCGCATTAGGCCGCAGGCCATTAGAATGCCGGGCGGCAGAACCGCCCGGGTCGTGCTTTCTAGTCTAATCCTTTAGCTCAAAAGAAATACTTTAATGCGAACTGCAGAAGCCGCGGATCGCCGGCGGTCGTAATTTTGCCGAACGACGTCGGACCGTCGGAAAAACCACCGTCGGGGTTGGAGAAATTTGCATGGTTGAAGAGGTTGAAGATTTCCGCACGGAACTGGAAATACTTGGTCTCACTAAAAGCAATCTTCTTGTGGACGGAGAAATCCCAGTCATCAAGGCCCGGGCCGCAGCAGATGGTGCGCTGAGTGCCATTGTTAAACTGGCCGAGCGGAGGATCCGCAAAATCATTCGGGTTGAAATAGTAACCTGGCGTAGTGAGGCCAAGCGAGGTGTAGGTCTTCCTGGGATTCAATATCTGGAAAGGTGCAACCAAACTTGGAGCCTCAGTTCCGAGGAAGAACAAGCTATTGATCAACTCGTTGTCATCTTCGGTGTTCAGACGGATAGGAAAACCGCTCTGAAATTGCGTGATGCCTGAGAGTTCCCAATCATCCAATACCTTGCCTTTCAAGCCTGAGTATCTGTGCACGGGGATTTCCCAGTCGTAGCTGACTACAAAACGCTGCTTCGAGTTGAAGATCGAGAGAGCGCGGCTGGCGCCGAAGTTAAACGGATTAAGGGTCTCTTCAAACGTGGAACCGGTGTCGATGGACTTGCTGAAGGTGTAGGCGGCCTGGAATTGCAGTCCGTGAGAGAAGCGTTTCTGCAACATCATTTCCAGCGCATTGTAAGAAGAGTTGGCGATGGTGTCTTCCGCGAAGATGTCGGTGAATACGGGAACGCCATCGACGGGGCAGCCGGCGCCCGTGAATGGATTGCAGTTGGGAGAGGAGTACGGGCGTAGGCCAACAAGGTTCAGCCCAGCAAGCGACGTGCCTGCGGGAAGGACGGTGGGACCGCTTGGACCATACGGTAGATGGAATCCGCCTGCCGGGGCCGTCGCACCCGCCGGAAACAAAAACTGCTCATCTTCGCCGGTAGGGGCGCAGGTGCCGGACCCGAGCACCGTATTGATGTCGAGACAGGTCTGGGGATTCGATGGATTGATATCGTGAGCAGCCAGGAGGCGATGTCCCTGCGAACCGACATAGCCGATCTGGAACATCATGTTGTTGCTTAAATCCCGCTGGATTGTCAGATTGTATTGCGAGGTATATTGCGAGCGCAGGTGCGGTTGAAATTCGCCGTAGAGAAGAATTGGCCGAAACAGCGAAAGGTCGGTCGGCGCGCCTTTGGTAGGAGTGATAATTCCACCAAAAGGATTCGGAGTTTGAAATTCGGCTTGATTCACGTACGGAGTATTAAAGAAGACATCGGAAAGCGATGAACTGCCGCCGAAAGGAGGCTCGGCCCCGAACTGGGCCAAAACCAGTTCTTCGATTGGATTATAGAAAAGGCCCCAACCGGCGCGAATACTGGTCTTGCCATTGTTGCCGAACAGTCGGGAGAGAGCGCCACTGCTGAAGTTGGGACTGTACGCAATTCCGATGCGCGGGGCAAATGCCTTGTAATAAGTTGTGGTCATTCCGGCGGGCACTCCGGGATCGCCGGGAACAACCAAGCCGGTAGGTTCGGAGCCGGTGTTGGCACAGGTGGGATTCGAAACACCGAGCCCCTGCCAATAGGCCGCGCTATTGGTGATTCCGCATGGGTAGACCGTGGAATTTTGCCCGGGCCGGAACGTCTCAACGTGGCCGCTGATATCCGTCGGGGGAGGAGTGAACTCCCACCGAAGGCCGTAGTTCAAAGTCAGGTTCGGCTTGATTTTCCAACTATCCTGAATAAAAGGATAGACTGCGGTACTGCGGACATCCTCTCGCTGGCCTGAGCCTTGAGTGTAGCCATCAGCCAATCCCAGCAGAAATTCGGCGTACTGATCGCCGTCGCCTGGAACAATTGCATTCGGGCCGCTGTTATCAAAGGTGTATTCGCCGTTGACATCGAAATAATAAAACTGATCGAAACGAGCGCGGCGAACGTCTGCACCGAACTTAATGGTGTGGTTGCCTTTCACCCAGCTAAGTTCATCGGTCCATTGAAAACTATTTCCAACCTGGGGCAGAAATCCCTCAAAATTGTTGCCGAACGAAGCGCCGCCCGAAATATTCACGAAAGGTACACCCGTTAAGTTCGAAGGCAGGCCCGGGGTTATGCCCAAATTTGGGGCAGTACCAAATTCATTCTTAATCGCAGTGGAATCGGATAGGCCGGTAAAGCAAACAGCCGCAGCCGTGCCGGTACAGGACGACGTGACAGCGTTCGACGTCTGATTCTTCAAGAATCCGAGTTCACCCTCACGCATGTAAGTGAAATGAGCCTCGTTCACGATGGCGTTGTTGATGGTCCAGGTGTGGGTGAAGTTCCACTGCTGGAAGCGAAGGTTGTTGTAGTTTCCGAAGCCTGGAACGTTGCCGCCGGCCGCCTCAAACGTATTGTAGGGATTGAGCTGACGACCGTCGTTGAAGTAGTAGTAAGCTGTGAAACTCTGGTGATCGTTGATCCGGTGATCGAAACGAGCGGTGAACTGATCGGCGTTGTCGCTTCCCACTGGAACAACCTGATTTTGGCTGCTCCCGACATTGGCCGTGGGCACAAACTGCTGCAATAAGTTGGCCGCGACGGGATCCTGACATTGTGAAGGGATTACATTATTGGGAAAGACCTTGTACCAGTCGATGGTTGGCGTGCCCGATGTCAGGTCAGGCGTAATATTGGCGATCCCATTAGCTGGTAGGCGCAACGCCTGATCGCAGCCGGTTCGACCGTCCAGAACCCGGGCCACTAGCGGAACCTGGAATCCCGCGGGCGTCTGCAGATACGGAATGCCGTAAGGCGCCGGCGTCGAGAGGCTTGTATTGATCTGGTTAAAACCGCCAGCATCGTTAAAGTCTCCACTCGCCGCATTTCTTTCGGCAGCCGTCGGCACATTCAGCAACTGCCCGGGCACCCCATCGCGGATGCGGCGCCCTTCATACGAGAGGAAAAAGAAAGTGCGATCCTTCTTGATGGGGCCGCCGAACGTGCCTCCGAACTGGTTCTGATTGAGTTGCGGCTTGCTTGTGTCGGGGTAACCTCGCGCATCCAGAATTGTATTGCGGAAGTATTCGTATACGTTCCCGTGGAAAGTATTGCCGCCGGACTTGGTAATCACGTTGACCACGGAACCTGAGTTGCGGCCGTACTCGGCGTCGAACGTGTTGGTGATAACGCGAAACTCCTCAACAGCATCGGGAGTGGGCTGAATCGTGGGAGTATTTACGAATTGGTCGTTGGCGTCGCCGCCGTTGACGCTGAAGTTGTTGGCGCGGGTTCGTCCACCATTGACCGAGACCGAACCAGCGTCCTCAGTACCGGCAAACAAACTGCCGCTCGATCCCAACTGGGCTTGCACGCCAGGCTGAAGCTGGAGGAATTGATAAGTATCGCGAGTGTTCAGGGGCAGTTCGTTGACCGAGCGATCATTAATCACGGCGCCAAGCTGAGTGCTGGTGGTATCCACTTGGGGAGCTTCCGACGTAACTTCGATGGTTTCTTGAGAGCCGCCGATTTGCAGAGTGGAATTTAGAGTCACCACTTGATTGACATCGACGGTAATTCCCTTCTGAACATTTTTCTTGAAGCCGGCTAGCTCAAACTGGACGGTATACGTGCCGGGAACGACCTCGATAAAGCTGTAGTCGCCACTGTCATTGGTAAGAGCATCGCGGCTGATGCCGGTGGCATCGTTGACCAGCGTGATCTTTGCACGCGCAAGGACGGCGCCGGTTGGGTCGGCGATACGGCCGACGATACGGCCACTGGCTCCTTGCGCGGTAAGCAATACGGGGATTACGAGGGAAATGGCGAGGGCAAGGCATACGGTTCCCAGACACATGGTCCAGCGGGGTCGCGTTGACGGCATGGAGCCTCCGGGCATCTTCGGAAGATGCTGTTTTTCCTGGAAAACTTTCCTGAAACTTTTCTAAGAACTTCTCTCGAAAACGACAGCTTGTGTCCAGCCACAACCTTGCTATAATCCCGCAAGGTTAGAGAAGCGAGTGGCGCGCTGTCAAGGATAAAAAGAACGCTGCCTTGCATAGAAAATTCTTATCCCGACGACCACAGGTCATGAACTCGAGCAACTCGGAAGGTTACCTGAAGATCGGAGATGTGGCGCGGCGTGTGGGAGTGTCGCAGTCGGTCATACGATCATGGGAGAGTTTGGGCCTGACGCGTCCTCGGCGCACTGAGAGCAAGTACCGGCTGTATACGGCCGACGATGTGAAGCTGCTGAAACGCGCGCGGTTCCTGCGCAAGGTGCGGGGGTTGAACGCCGCAGCGATTGTTGAGTTGTTGCGGCGCGAGGGGCGGGTGCGTCCAGCAGTTGACGGGGCGGCAGGAGCGATTGGCTCGCACCTGCGGCAATTGCGTGTGAAGCGCCGACTTTCGCTCGCGCAGGTAGCGCAATCGGTGGGGATCTCAGTGGGATTTTTGAGTGCGCTCGAGCGATCGCAGATGAGCGGCTCGGTGGGCACGCTGCGCAAGCTGGCGCGATTTTATAAGACAAACATCCTCGATTTTTTTGATGGGACAGGCATCAGCAGTCGGCAGGTGCGTCCGGAGCAAAGAAAAGTGCTGGAGGCCGGATCCGGCGTTCGTATGGAGTTGCTGGCGTGGGGAAATACAGTGATGGAGCCGCACTTGTTTCGCGTGGCGCCCGAGGCAGGCAGCGGCGAGTCTTACACGCACGAGGGAGAAGAGTTCCTCTACGTGTTGCGCGGGCAGTTGACGATCATGCTGGAGAACGAAGAGTACCGGCTCAAAGCCGGAGACAGTTTTTATTTTGAAAGCGCGACGCCGCATCACTGGAGAAATCCAGGGCGTGCGGAAACCTGGGTGCTGTGGGTGAATACGCCGCCGACATTTTGAGTTCCGCTGCCGAATATAAGGTGCGATGCGGACCGCGAAGGCTCTGCTGAACAGCGAAGGAGCAACTGATGAA
>Ga0210391_10000452_pt1 | contig 43597 bp, 48 predicted proteins | sample IncBWC12OmetaG_FD_160573 | JGI IMG/M metagenome (GOLD analysis project Ga0210391, IMG submission 160573) | Forest soil microbial communities from Barre Woods Harvard Forest LTER site, Petersham, Massachusetts, United States - Inc-BW-C-12-O ...
CCGCTAAGTTGTTGATTTTATGGTGCGCCCAGAGAGATTCGAACTCCCGACCTATTGATTCGTAGTCAATCGCTCTATCCAGCTGAGCTATGGGCGCACAAAATGAAAGGTGACTGCGAACTCTTCTAAAGATACCAATTTAAGCAGCGAGACGCAATGCGATTCAACGCCTACTTGACCGGTGCGGCGGCCACTGTAGACGCTTCCGCGGCAGGCTGCGGGGGAATCAGCGAGAGCTCTTCGACGATATCAACGCCGGCACGGCGCAGCAGTTCCGCGACAATCGGCCCGGTCAGGCGCGTCGCGTCGTATTCCACGAGAATGGTCTTCTTTACCTGATCCACCTTGATAAGCCGGATGCCGTACACCTCGCGCGTTTTGCCGAGCGCAAACATGGCTGCCTCAGTCGGATGCTGCTTGTAACGATACTGGACCTCAAGCTGTGTCATGCCAGGATCATAGCAGCCTCATGGCTTGTTGACAGGCGCTAAAGATTCCGCAGATAGTTCTCAATCTCGGGACTGGTCCAGTCCTGCGCGCCAATGAACTTGCGCCGTATACGGCCTTGAGCGTCGATGATGTAGGTTTCCGGCGGCCGCGTGGTTCCAAACGCCAGATTCGACTTCTGCGAAAGGTCGAGCGCGAGGACCATGTTGCGCAGATGATTGTCGGCAACGTACTGCCGGTAGGCCTCTGCGTCCGTGTCGAAGCTCACTGCCAGAACCACCACGTTCGGAACCTGCTGCGGCAACTGCATCAGGGAAGGGAATTCTTCCAGACACGGAGGACACCATGAGGCCCAGAAGTTCAGGACCACGGTCTTGCCTCGATAACGGTCCAGGCTGACCGTCTGCGCCTGGTCGTGAACGATGAAATCGGGCGCGATCATGCCCACCTGCGCGGGATGATTGCCGCGATCGCAGCCCGTTCCGGCCACGGTCGCGACCAGCAAAGCACATACAGAAAAGATTCCTTTCCACCCCATGGGGTGGAATCCCTCGTTGAAGGAACTCACATTTCTATAATAAAAGACCACCGTGGACTCCACGCCCGAACCAGCCATCCCGCTCAAGCTTTCCGTCATTATTCCTGCCCGCGACGAAGAAGATTGTCTCGGTGATTGCCTGCGCTCGCTCGTCAGTCAGGCTGAGGATGGGTGGCAGCTCGGTCGGGACTGGGAGATCCTCCTCGTCGACGACCACTCCACCGACCGAACACACGCCGTCGCGGCCGGCTTTCCTAATGTGACCGTGATGCCGGCGCCGCAATTGGAGAAGGGCTGGACGGGCAAAGCCAATGCCGTATGGGCCGGCGCCCAGTCCGCTCGCGGAGAATGGCTGCTCTTCACCGACGCCGACACAGTCCACTCGCCCGGACATCTCAGCCTCGCCATCATCGAGGCCGAACGGCACAGCGTAGCCATGCTCTCGTATTCTCCGCGCCAGGTTGTCACCGGCTTCTGGCAGCGAGCGCTCATGCCGCTCGTCTTCAGCGAATTGGCGATCTCCTATCCACCCGCGCAGGTCTCCGATCCGGAATCGCGCCTCGCAGCGGCGAACGGACAGTTTCTTCTCATCCGCCGCGATGCCTATTTCCGCATTGGCGGACACGAAGCCGTCAAGGACGCTGTCCTCGAAGATGTGGAGCTGGCCAACATCGCCAAGCGCCGCAAGCTCGGCCTGCGCTTCCGCTATGCGCCGGAAGCCGTCTCCACGCGCATGTACCGCAACTTCGGCGCCATGTTTGAAGGCTGGACCAAGAATCTCGCACTGCTCTTCGGCAATCCAATTGCGCTCGCCGCATGGCGCATACTCGATCTGCTGCTGCTCGTGGGACTGCCCGTGCTCACTTGGTACCTCTACGAGCGGAACCTGCGGCCCATCCTGCTCCTCGCGCTTGTGCTGTTATGGGTCCGGAATCTCTGGCGCTTCTACGCCCGCGCCGCCAGATCGAATTTTTCGTTCGCAGACTGCCTGGTCACTCCGCTCGCCTTGCCGCTCTTCGCGACCCTTCTGTATCGAAGCTGGTTTGTTCACACCGTCACAAAACGCGTCGCGTGGAAGGGCCGGGACTACGTGAGTCATAACCGCTGAACGCCATAAGCGGCTGAAGCGTGGACCCTGCCTCGCTCATCTATCATTAAGAAGATGATCCTGCTTACTCGAAAAGCCGAATTCTCCTCCTCCCACTATTACTGGAACGATGCGTGGTCCAGCGAGGAGAATGAGCGCATCTTCGGCAAATGCTCGAACCGTAACGGCCACGGCCACAATTACACGCTCGAAGTCACGGTCTCCGGAGAAATCGATCCGGTGTCGGGCTTCGTCGTTGATCTGAAGGATTTGAAGGGCGTTCTCGAGCGCGAGGTCGTCAGCGCGTACGACCATCGCCATCTCAACCTGGAGGTACCCGAGTTCAAGAGTGCCATCCCCACCACGGAAAACATTGCCATCGCCATCTGGAAACGCCTAGACGGCAAGATTCCGGGAGCGAAGCTGCATCGCGTGCGCGTCTACGAGTTGCCCGATCTTTTCGCCGATTACTACGGTGAGGCCTGAGATTTCATGAAGCCCAGGGGTGTCATGAAGCTATGAGAGCCTATTTCGGACGCCGCTACAGCCTCAGCGCGTCACACCGCCTGCACTCTGACGCGTTCACTGATGCCGAGAACCGCGCTATCTACGGCAAATGCAACAACCCTTACGGACACGGCCATAACTATGTCATCGAAGTCGTCGTCGGAGGCGAGGTGGACCCGGCGACCGGCATGGTCTGCGACCTGGTGCGACTCGATTCCTGTGTGCAGAAAGAAATCATCGATCGCTTCGATCACACCAACCTCAACGCCCACGCGTACTTCCAAAACACCGTGCCGACGACGGAGAATTTCAACATCGAAGTTCATCGCCTGCTTTCAGATGCATTCAAGCAGGCTGAACTCATCAGCGTGCGCGTGGAAGAAACATCGAATAATTCCTTTGAATATCCGGTTCCGGCGCACCAGCGATATTACCCTACTGCGCAACACAAAAAGGCGGGCTCTGCATGAAGAACAATCACCGCGCGACCACGGCGCTGACAGAAGAAATCATCGGCGTCACTGGTCTTGAAGACTTCTCCACGCAGGACATCTACCGCGAGATCATCCGCCGCTTCGACGCCGACCCCACCCGCGACGGCCTCGAGCGCACTCCCGAACGCGTGGAGAAAGCCCTCACCTTCCTCACCAAGGGATACAACGAGGACCCCAACGCCATCCTCCACGACGCCCTCTTCGACGTCGACTACGACGAGATGGTCATCGTCAAAGACATCGAGATGTACTCGCTCTGCGAGCACCATATGCTGCCCTTCTTTGGCAAGGTGCACGTCGCCTATATCCCCAACGGCAAGGTCATTGGACTCAGCAAGATCCCGCGTCTCGTCGAGGTCTTCGCGCGCCGCCTGCAAGTGCAGGAGCGCCTCACCCGCCAGATCGCCGACGCCATCCAGGAAACCATCGCTCCCCAGGGCGTGGGAGTGATCATCGAAGCGCGCCACCTCTGCATGATGATGCGCGGCGTAGAGAAGCAGAACTCCTCGACCGTCACCTCTGCCATGGTCGGTGTCTTCCAGAGGCAGAACACGCGCAACGAATTCCTTGCCCTCGTCCGCGAGCGCACGCCGAACACCTTGTAGCCGGCTGTCCAGTCGTAACGGGCTCCAAGGAACTCGGTTGATTGCAGAGCTATGGACGAGATAGATAGGTGCAAGCGCCTAAGCGCGAGCAAGATGAGAGACGCGATCGAGAATGAAGAAGGACTTTCGGAGGCGGCTTCGTTGATAAAGCCGCTTGTGAAAAGTCCATATCCCGTATTGGCCGAAGAACCTGTAAATATAGCGCTTGTCCCATGGGCTAATCTGTGGACTACCGTAACGAGCTCGAATGCACTTGACGGCGCATGATCTCTACCGCCAAAACCGCGCCGAAAAACAGAACAACCCCTGAGAAGAGGATTGCGAACCCATACGCACGCATGCAAGCCACATTGTATGACTCGCGGGGCGTCGCAGCGAGAGGTGGGATACTCTCGCGATAGAGTAGACAAGGTGAACGGGCTCCTCATCATCGATAAACCCTCCGGCATGACCTCGCACGACGTCGTTGCTCGCCTGCGCCGTGCGACCGGAGAAAAATCGATCGGCCACCTCGGCACGCTCGATCCTATGGCAACGGGGGTTCTTCCATTGCTGCTGGGTAAGTACACGCGCCTCGCGCAATTCTACGGAGCGCATGAGAAGGCTTATACCGGAACCATCCGCTTCGGCTTTTCTACGGACACCTATGACGCCGCGGGCACGTCGACCTCAGACCACATACATCCAGCATTCACGCTCGAGCAGCTTCGCGCGGCGGCCTCTAAATTTTCCGGAGACACCGACCAGCTACCGCCGCCCATCTCCGCGAAGAAGATCGGCGGCAAGCCCGCCTACAAAATCGCGCGTTCGGGCAACATCCCGCAACTCAAGACAGTTCGCGTCCATATCGCGGAGTTTATGATCGTGTCGCTCGACGGGGAACTCGCCGCCTTCAACATGCGTATCTCTGCTGGTGGATACGTCCGTTCCGTTGCCCACGAGCTTGGCCAGGTCCTCTCTTGTGGAGCGCATCTCGCCAGCCTGTGCCGCACGGCCTCCGGGCCCTTCAGCATCGAACAAGCTATTTCACTCGCTGACGTCGAAACTCTCGCCCGCGAAGGCCAACTCACCGCGCACCTGCCGCACCCGCGCGCACTGCTGCCTGAGCTTCCATCTATCACCGCGGACGAGCAGACCGTCGCGCGCCTGCGCAACGGCACGCAAGTCAACCTGCCGGAGTTCACGCAGGCTCCGCTGGTCAAGATTTTTTACGGGCAAAGAGAGTTGGTCGCCATCGGCAAGCGCATCGCCGGAACGCTCTTCCAGCCGACAATCGTTCTCGTTTGATCTACTTCCTCAACATCGGCTTGAGAAAATCGTACATATCGTCCGCGATGATGTCCGCACCCTTCGCCGTGGGATGAATGCCATCGTCCTGCAGGGCTCCGGGGACCTTGTAGACATGCAGCAGAACAAAAGGGAAGAGCGGAACGCCGAACTTTTTCGCTGCGAGGACAAACGTCTCCTTGAAGGCGTTCGCATAATCCGGCCCGTAATCCGGGGGCATAACGATTCCCACCAGACCGACCTTGATTCCCGCACCCTGCAGCGTTTGAATGATCTGGTCAAGATTGGCGCGCGTGGCGGTGATCGGCAGCCCGCGGAGCCCATCATTGCCGCCAAACTCGACCACCACAATCTGAGGATGCGCAGCGAGCACCTGCGGAAGCTGGCTCATCCCATCCTTGGTAGTAGCTCCACTCACGCCAAAATTCAGGACCCGGTAGTTATATCCGTGCGAGTCCAGGCGTTGCTGCAAGCCGTCTGGCCAGCTATGGCCAGGATCGATTCCGTATCCCGCGGTGATGCTGTCTCCAAAGCAGACAATGACCGGTTTCGGGGTGTTCGTTTTAGCCGGAGCAAACGACGCGAGTGCAAAAAGCAGCAGAATGCAGATTCGCTTCACCCCGCGATTGTAGCGGAATCCCAACAGTGAAAAAGGTGCGTTGGGCATGGGACACTGGTAGTGAGGAGAGAGCATGATTGAAGTACGCCGCCTGAAAAAATCCATTCGCAACGGCACCCGCACCGTGGACATCCTGCGCGGCATCGACCTGCTCGTTCCCCAGGGTCAGTTTGTCGCCATTATGGGCGCGTCGGGCAGCGGAAAGAGCACGCTGCTGGGCCTGCTCGCCGGTCTCGACTCGCCGAGCGAAGGCGAAGTCCTCCTCGACGGCGTCGACATCAGCCATCTCGAAGAAGACCGGCTGGCCGAAGTGCGGGGGATCAAGATCGGATTTGTCTTTCAGTCGTACCAGCTCATCCCTACGCTAACCGCGCTTGAAAATGTACTGCTGCCGCATGAGCTGAACGCCCGTGGCGACGGCCGCGCCAAGGCCACCGCGCTGCTTACCAGTGTTGGACTCGCCGACCGCCTCCACCACTATCCCGTCCAGCTCTCGGGTGGAGAACAGCAGCGCGTCGCTCTCGCCCGTGCCTTCGTGCTCGACCCGCCCATTGTCCTCGCCGACGAGCCCACCGGCAACCTCGACTCCGTTAACGGCGAGCACGTACTCGACCTGCTTACCGGACGCCAGCGCGAGGCCCGCACTACGCTCGTCATGGTCACGCACGATCCTGACATCGCCGCCCGCGCCGATCGGCAGATCCATCTGCGCGACGGCATGGTTGTCGCTGACGAGTTGACGGCGCACGCCGCGGAAAAGCAGGAAACCGAGGTTGCTGGATGACCACCCTCACCAAGCCCGCGCTGCCGTGGTCGACCGCTGTCCGCATTGCCTGGCGTGAACTCCGCGCCTCACGCGCAAAGTTCGTCTTCGTTCTGCTCTCGGTCGCCATCGGAGTCGCCGCTCTCACCGGCGTACGCGGTTTCAGCCAGTCATTTCAAAAAGCGCTACTCGGCGACGCGCGCGGCATTATGGCGGCCGATCTCTCCGCGCGCATGTTTCGCCTGGCCACGCCGAAAGAGGAGCAGCAACTCAACGCGCTCGCGACAAAGGGCGTCGAACGCACCAGCGTCACCGAGACGGTCTCCATGGCATCTGTCCAGGGCGATCCCGTACCGCTGCTCGTCTCGCTCAAGGCCGTCGATCCCGCCGTTTATCCGTACTACGGAAACATCGTTCTCAGCCCCGCAGGCAGCGTGCGCGATGCCCTCACCGATTCGACTGTCCTCGTCGATGACAATCTCCTCGTCCGCCTCAATGCCAAAGTCGGCGACATGCTCAAGATCGGAACCCAGCACTTCCGCATCGCCGCCGTCATCCTCCGTGAGCCCGACCGCATGACGGCCGGAGTCGGCCTTGGCCCGCGCGTCATGATCACGCGCCATGCGCTGCTCCAGACGGGCCTGCTCGGCCTCGGCAGCCGCGCCAGCGAGCGCTACCTATTCAAGATCAATGGGAAATCTCAGGACATAGCCACACTCCGCCCCGATCTCGAAAAGATTCTGCCCGACGCCCAGATCATGGACTTCCGCGAGACCAGCCCCGAGCTCACGCACGGCCTCGACAGCGCCACCGGACTCCTCAGCCTTATCTGCCTGGTCGCGATGGTGCTCGGGGCCATCGGCGTCGCCATGGCCATCCGCGCCCACCTGCAGCAGCGCATCGAAATTCTCGCCATCATGAAGTCCATCGGAGCTCGATCCTCTGATATTCTCCGCATCTATCTGCTCCAGACCATCTTTCTCGGCCTCGTTGGAGGCCTCATCGGCGTCGCCTTTGGTCTCGGCGTCGAGTACGTCTTCCCCTCGCTGCTCGGATCGCTACTGCCGTTGCGTCCGCCGCTCGCTCTCGCCGTCAAGCCGGTCGGCGCCGCGCTGGCCACCGGGGTGCTCACTACGATCCTCTTCTGCCTGCCTCCGCTGCTCGACGTGCGCCGCGTGCGCCCCATCGCTGTCCTGCGCAAAATGGTCGAGACCAGCGAAGGCAACCCATCTCCGTGGTCAAGCAGCTCACGCCCCGGCAAGCTCCAGCGAATTCTGCTGGGCGCGGAGTTGCTTATCGGCCTGGGGCTGCTTGCTTTGTGGATTATCGGATTGCGCCATCACAGATTTTCGTGGTCGATCAAGGCGCTCGCGGTCGATGTCTTCGCCATACTTGCGACGGTCTTCTACGGATGGTGGGGCCCGAAATTCCGCGAGCGCAAGCTCCAGTGGCTCTCGATGATCGTCATCGTGGCGGGACTCGCCGGCATCGCGACCGCGCTTTCCGACTCGTGGCTGATCGGGAAGTGGTTCGCCGCCATGCTTTGCGCCACGCTGCTCGTTATCCTCGGCCTGTCGGCGCTCACCCTGCGCACACTGCGAGCGTTCCTCGACAGGACGCGTCTGCATCTGCCTTCCGCGTTGCGCCACGGACTCGCCAATCTCTACCGCCCCGGCAACCAGTCCTCCGCCGTGCTCGCGTCTCTCGGCGCCGGAGTCATGCTCATCCTTGCCGTCTTCCTCATGCAGAGCGCCATCGTGCGCCGGATGCATAACGACGTCTCATCCGACACGCCTAACATCTTCCTCGTCGATATCGCGCCAGAAGAACTCTCTGGCGTAAAGACGCTGCTCACGAAGCAGCCTGGCGTGCAGGGCCAGCTTGAGACCATCCCTATGATCTCCTCGCGCATCACCAGCATTGACGGCGTGCCGGTCGATCAGCTCAAGATTCAGAATTACCCCCGGCGCATGCTTCGCTCCGCGCCCATCTCCTGGTCTGAAACCATCCCGCGCGGCACAACAATCACCCGGGGCCAGTGGTGGAAGAGCCCGAGCGAAGCGAGTCTCGCTGTTGTAGACCGCGTCGCGCAGCGCCTCAATCTCCACGTTGGTTCACAGGTAGATTTCTCCGTCGCCGACCAGACCATTTCCACCAAAGTCGCCGCCATCTACAAGGTCGATGGGGAGCATGCCTTCGCGCGCAGCGAATACATCCTCGCGCCCGGCCTCGTCCGCGACATCCCGGCCACCTGGTACGGAGCCATCCACGTCACCCCTGCCTCCATCCCGCAGCTTGAGCGCACCCTGTTCGCCGCCTATCCCACCATCACCGTTATCAACCTCGCCGACATCCTCCAGACCATCCAGGACGTCGCCGGTCACATCATCCTCGTCATCCGCTTCCTCGCCGGCTTTTCCATCCTCTCCGGAGCCATCATCCTCGCCTCGAGCGTCGCCAGCACGCGCTTCCGCCGCATCCGCGAAGTCGTCGTGCTCAAAACACTCGGAGCAACCCGCAACCGAATCGCCCAGGTTTTCAGCGTCGAGTTCGTCGTGCTTGGCTTGCTATCGGGAGCGGTCGGCGTCCTCTTCGCCAACCTCCTCGCCCGCATCCTATTGCGCCGCATGGACATTCAATGGCACCCCGACTGGTTCGCCTCGACCTTCACCGTCTTCGCGACCGCAATCCTCGCCATCACCACCGGCTGGATCGCCAGCTTCCGCATCCTCGGACAAAAACCGCTGGAAGTTCTCCGCGAGGAGTAGCTCGCAGTTAACCTGTTCGCCTCAAATTCAGATCTTCATGGCCAAATGGAGAGCGTTTAAATCAGGAGTATCTGAATGAGCCGCATCCCTTCCGGAACAGAACAGGTCCGCCCGTTCCTGCCATCACAGGATTTCGATCTGTCCAAGCGCTTTTACGAGGCGCTCGGATTCGTAAAGATTCTCGACGGCGACGTCGCCATCTTTGAGACCGGATCCAGCGGCTTTATCCTGCAGAACTATTACAAGAAGGAATGGGCCGAGAACTTCATGATGCAGTTGCTGGTCGATGATCTGGACGCCTGGTGGTTGCACATAACCACCCTGGATCTGCCTGGAAACTTCGGCGTACCAGCGCCGAAACCGCCGGCAATGCAATCATGGGGACTTCGCATTGCTTATGTTGTCGATCCCTGCGGTGTACTCTGGCACGTCGCGCAGCGGCCCGAAGCCGTCGCGAAGACTGAAGGGGATTAGTTCCTCGCCGCAGTCTGTGTCTGCCCGCCGTGCGCCTGGTTGTTGTCGTTCAGCAGCAGATGGACCGCATCCTGATAGCTCATTTGCGGATGCACCGGTTCAAAGTCGCTCGCGTCTTCTGTCGTCTCGAAATCCAGCGACTTGATCATCAAAATCTTGCCTTGAAGGCGTAATCGCATGTGCGTCGTCTCCCAATGGCCGCTGCCAACATCCTTTTGTTCCACTACGATTGTGCCGCCTTTAAACAGCCGGCCTAGGATGCCCCATCCAAAATTCACGTCGGCGATCAAGTGCGCGTCCAGCTTGACCATGCGCTCCTGGTGCTGATCGATCCACAGCTCGCCTTCCATGCCGTGATACACCTCGGCCTCGCGGTCGGGCGGAGTGAAATTGGGATTGGGTTTGAAACTTAGCCGGTAGCACGGCCCGTTCGGCCCGTCAACCATGCCTTCGTAGTGGTAGATGAAGGCGTCCGGTAGCAGCCGGACCATCTCGTTCGCGCGATCACTGTCTTCCTGTTCCTTTTTGTGCCGGTGCGCTTGGATCTCAGGATGCGCCAGTAGGTTGTTCAGCCTGTCGATCTCCGTCTGCTCAGCTTCGGGCGAGAGCGGCTTATCGCCGGTCGAGATCAGCCGTGCGACGTCCCCGTCCTTGGTTTCTACAATCTCCTTGGTCGTGACCTTTCCGTCGTCGATCTTATGCAGCTTATAACGATAGGGATGACCGCTTCCCCCCGTTCCGAGCTCGTTATGCGACGCCCGCTGCACGAGCGGCACCGGATTGGCAGCCAAATCCTCGTTCGGCGCCTGCGCGCTCGCCGGACCGCAAAGAAACACGGAGAGCAGCAGCAACACCATCTGGGCCACTGAATTCAATGATCGCGCCAATGGGTCCCTGTCTCTCACTTGCACCGTGTCCATTCCCCATCATCGGATAAAAATCCCCAGCAAGGGGCGTAATAATCTTAGACGCCGCATACACCACCTAAGTTTGGCTGGCGTAACCCCTGCCCTCTTCCAGCGAGGCGTCTAAATGCATACAATCTATTTGCCCGTTTTTAGAATCTGTAAGTTACTGATTGCATGAAGTCGATAAAGTCAGGAAGTCTCTACAGTGGCCCATCGGCCGTACATTTATCGTACAAATTTGCAAAAATCGCCTCAAAACAAATCGTTCGCATTTCGCCGGCTCGTACAAATCGGGAATTTGTACGGAATTTGTACGAGAGTCTGAGTGTTCGGCCAGCGATCACGGAAACACTCACGGGTTGATTCCCTCGGCTTCGGCGAGCTTGGCGATTGCAATACGGATTACGTTCGACGCATCCACGCCGAGCTTTTTACTGAGCCGCTCGAGTTGCCGGCGCTGGCCCGGCCCGATGCGGACGTGAAAAATCTTCATCCCTGTCATTGATAAAAGCTACACGGGAAACTGTGTGCTCATCGTATACCTGGCGTATATCTGTCGTAGACTCGAAGGGTCCACAACGGGTAGACCCAAGGTAATAACACGAAAGTACCAGGGATTTTCTGGAAACCTGTAAAAATTTCTTCCCATAATGGAACATTTACCGTGCTATTGTTCACTTAATAAACCAGCAACACACCTTCCCCTTTGGAGTAGTAAGCGCCAGTGATCCCGCACAACGTAGTGTTAGCCGCCGCTTCGGTTCCCGTTCAGAGTCTCTTTTCTTCTCCCCGTTCAACAGATCAGCTTTTGTGCGAGATAAAGGCTCTCGAGCCAGGCTTCGCCGGCGTGAGAGTGCTCTTTTCCAACGTCCGATTACTGCTCGAGTTGTCGCGCCAGATCGGAGCGCCCGAGCAGGAGCTTGCCTATCTCATCCGCCGGCGCAACTATCTTGCCGGCCGGAGTCTCGTCGAATCCGCCCGCGTCATGCTCACCGGCCGCGGCGAGTGCGCGGCATCTCCGGCGCTTTACTATAGTTACCTCGAAACGTGCGTAAGGGTAATCACGCTCTGCGAAATATACAATTTGGAGCTTGTGCCGCGCCTGATCGCGGCTATAATCGCCGGATGACGCAAAAGGTTCTCGGAAAACCTAAAGATATACTAGGAAAACGCCGGGAGATTATCGAACGCATCCGCGAGCAGATGCCCTCAGAGGCGGCCGCGCTGGATGCAATAGATATGGCTCTCGGCGTTATGGGAGAGCACACCGCCGCCGGCTCGGAATCCGGCGAATACGCCAAAGTACGGCGCGGGATTGATGCTCTCGTGATGCACCTTACCAAAGTCGGCCGGCCAATGGAGCGCCCCCGCCTTGTCCGCGAAGTTCTCGCCGGCGGATGGGCTGAAGGCGATCCTATGGCCTATATGCGCTTGTGGGATGTGATCCGCTTCCAAATCAAGGGAGCCGTAAACCCGCAAATCGTCAAGCGTAAAGACGGAACCGTTACGCTTGCAAAGAAGCCGAGCTAGCGGCGCTCTGCCCCCCAATAGCGCGCCGCCATCGAATCGTAGACTTCCACGGCTCCGATGCGCAGCTCTTCCATATCCCCGTCGAGCGCCCATATCGTTGCATCCCAGGCTGAATCGCCGAGAGCGTCAAGCTCGCGCTCGGAGACGTGCTGCGCAACCGGAGCCTCAACCTCGAAACCCTCGCGTTCCACGCGCACCATGTACCCGCCGGCTGAGCGGATCATCTCGAATTCGTTAAGGAAGCGCACATCCGAGATGAGCGCCACGTAAGGCCCGTCCGCCTCGATGCGCTCGCGCATGCGCTTGAGCCAGTAATGCGGATCGCTCGCCCGGCGGAATTCCGTTCCCCACCATTGCAGGAGCGCGCGCTGCTTGCCGTGCGGGTTCTGCTCATCCGCCGGCGCGTTTGTATCGAACGGTACACCGGCGCTCTCGCATAGCCGCGCCAGAGCCCCGCGGTAAGTCAGCCCGAAGTATTCGGACGTGGAGCGCATCTCCGCGTGAACCTCATCCCTCAGAGCATCCGCGAAGGCGTAGCGGCGAATATCCTTCCCCTGGCCGCGCGCCTCGATAATTGAGCGGATCGCGGTATCCTTGCCGCGCCGCGCCTTGTATCCAAAGCCGATTAAAAGCATTGTTTCCTTTTGAGAATTGGTAAATAGACAGAAAGAACTCGCCGGCGTCGTCTTCGTCGGAGAAGTCGAGCCAGAACATCAGCTAAAACCGTTTTTCGTAGAAGCCGCGGTCAAAGAATGGGAACCACTCGACGGCAAAGCGATCAATCGAGCCGTCTTCGCGCTGGCGAATCTTCACCACGGAAAAGCCAACGTGCGCTTGCAGGCGCTTTTTGCGCATGAACATGGTTTGATCGCACGTACACCCGCCCTGTACCGTGTGAACTTCCCGCGGGTATCCCTGATTAAATTTGTGGTAATGGCCCACCAGCTCGACGTGCGGTTTCTCGCCGCCCTGATAGCTCTCGGCGCGCTTCTGATCCGTGTAGCTAATCGCATAGCTCGAGCCGCCGCCGGGATGCACGAGCCGCAGAACGGCCTGGCCGCGGCCGAATTGGAGCCGGATATCCGCCTCACCATAGCCGAGATACTTTAGATCGCGCCGGCCCTGCTGCTCAGCGCGCATCTGTAGGTAATGGCCAACCTCGATCCCTTCGCGCTGTTGATACCAGCCTTCGTGATCGTCGCCGGCTATCAGCTCCGTAACGATCCCTTCGCGTTGCGGATACTCGTCGATCATGTAATCCAACTGGCGATCCATGCCGGGAGCCGTTACTAACTCCGTCTTATTGAATCGCGCCTCACCGTCAACCCAATTGCCGGCGTTGAGCACTCGTTTGATACCGATGCGCTCGAAATGGTCATAAGCCGCGTTGAGCACATCCAGGCGCGAGTGCTTGTTACAGAGATGGTTGTCGGTAACAAAGCCTATGCGATGCTGCCACTCTCCGCGCTCGCCCTTCACCGTATGTACGCGCGTATCAAGATTGATGCTCGACGTTAGATCAAACCGTCCGTCGAGATGCTCCATTACCAGGCCGCCGCCCTTGCGCATTTCCCCCACGAGCGCGCGCATCTTCGCCGGCGTACTTTGGAGCCTATCCGCCAGCTCGGACGCGCTGAGCGGTCCGCCACGAAGCAAGCGGCGTATATCCGCCGGCGTTGGCTCTTTGCGGATCGCCGTCCCGCCGGCTATTCCCGCCTTGACGTTTGACACCGTTCCGGTTGCGACACCCAGGCGCGCCGCAATTGCCTTATGCGAAACTCCCGCCTTGAGAAATTCCTCGATTTTCGAGCGCACTTCTACCGGCAATGGTTTTGTTGCCACTGTGGAGCCTCCGTCTATTTGAAGATTTTTGCGGCCGCGACGAGATGAGCCGAAGCCTCGAGAAGCCATCCGATAACTTTGAACAAGCCCAAAGCTCCCGCCACCATAAGAACAAGCCCCTCGAGCCGCGCGAGACGCCGGCCTTGACTCGCCTGCGCCGCCTCGAGCCGCGGGATGCGGCCCTGTGCATTCTCGCCCTCATCGTCGCCCATGAGCTTCGTAGCGAATACGCCAAACTCGCGGCGAAATGCCGCGAGTTCTTCGCGTATTGTTCTTTCTTCGACGGGAGCCATTGATTAAGCGGCCGCCGGCGCTTTGGTGAAGGTGTTCAAGCTCTTCACAATCGCGTTGATGTAGTCCGTAAGCTGCTCTTCGGTTGGAGTGCTCCAGCCGTTCTGCTGTGCAATCTCGGCAACCTGGCCAGAAGTAGCTTGCAGCACCGCGGCGAGCTTCTGAACCCCTGTACCAGACTGCGAGCCCGCGGCAACCGCGGAGGCTTCAGCTTTGCCAATCTCGGCAACCACCAGGTTGTACACGTCTGAGACGCCAGGGAAAAGCGCATCTACAAAAGGCTCCGCATCGGTAGCGACGGTAACGGAGACGCCGAAGAATTTCTTGAGCCCCGTCCCGATATCGCTAAGGATGGTATTAAGATTTGCCATTGTTATTTTCCTTCCCCCGCTCCAGGGAGCGGGCTCTGCTTGAGATAGGCTGCGCCGGCTTTTACGCCGTCGATAGCCGCGAGCTTGAGAATTAACTTCCACTGATCGGGAGCAAGCGCCATGCCTGAAACCACGGAGGCGGCCGCCGAGATTACAGCAACCGTAAAACCCTTCACCCATGCGCGCCAGTTGTTCACGAGTGAGTTATCCCATGCACGCGCGAAACGCGGCAAGTTATTGCCCGCTTCGTGTAGCCGGGCAAAGTAAGCTCGAGTGAGCGCCGAATATAGCTAGAACGTCGCCGGCGCGCGTCGGGTTCGTGCTCCACGTTAGCGATACCTCAGACACGTATCGCTCGCCCGTGGCGGCCGCTAGCGCGTTGGCGTAATGCGCGTAGCTCGTCGCAAGAGCCTGGAGCGTGTTCATGCGATCCTGAAACGCATCCTTCAGTGACGGATACTTCACCCAGGCCGCGTCTACTACCGTCCATTGGTGAGACAGAAACTCTTTCGTCGGGAGGTTGAACGTTCCAAAGATCGGGTGAACGTGTTGCTTCGTGCCAAAGATGTTGTTCGCCTGCTGGCAGAGTTGAGACGCGCCCCAAAAGCTCTCGTCTGCGGCTTCGCATGCGGCGTAAGCCGGCCAGATGTGAACGCCAACCGCGGCGAGCGATACGCTCTTGATAAATTCGATTTGATCGGGTTGTAGCATGCGGGAGTTGTGTCATGCACGGCCGCATTGTGGCAAAAACAACGGCCGCCCCGAAGAGCGGCCGGCGTGTTCAAGCTCGAGCTTAGTAGCTCGGATACCAGCTCGTGCCGTCATAGCAAACCGTATAAACCCGGCTCACCACTGCGGTAGACGCGAGCGCGATGTTGCCGCCCGTGGCGAATGTCCACAGACCAGTCGGCACGATGTGGACGCATCCAAGGAAGGCCGTGCCGCCCTGTAGGACAGTCGGAGGCGTAATGGTTGAAATGGCGGTTGTACCCGAGACTTTGACTAGGCCGGTAGTCGGCGCAATCGTAGCCGCGGATGCGATTGTCGGGACAGATGTAACGCTTACGGTCTTGAATGTTGCGTTCGCGCTATCGTCCAGAACGTTGACGCTCCGAAACTGGAGCGTGTGCGCGGCGTTGTTCGTGCCGTCGCCTATCTGCGTAGCACTGGCAACGCCTCCGACATTGGCCGCATGGCCGAAGGCGTTGGAGTCCGTGCAGCCGGTACAGTTGCCGCTGTCGCCGAAGAAAGCATCATCCGTCTCCGAGCCGTTGCCCGTGCCTTCAAACTCGTGATAGCCGAAAGCCTCATTCGTGCCTAGAGATGCGGACGTGATGCGCCGGCCGGTCTGAGAGCCAAAGTAACTATTCTGCCCAGACGTTTCTGCGAGTCCGGAGTTTTGCCCTACAACCGTGTTATCGCTAACGGCAACAAGGTTGATGCCCGCCTGATTCCCGATGCAAGTGTTATTGCCGCCGGTTGTCACAGCCTGGCAGGACTCATACCCGAAATCAGCGTTTTGGGCTCCCGTGGTATTCGCTAAGCCGGCCTTAGCGCCAAAGGCGTCTATTGTCACCGTATCGGCGGCCGCCGCAAAATTCCCATAGGCGGATGCGTTGCTGCCGGTTGATATAGCCGCGAGGGCGCCAGGCCCAACCGCTACGTCTTCGCCGCCGGACGTAAGCGCCGCGCAGGTAGTGTTGCCGCTCGTGCTTGCCCCGCCGATGCAGATATCAGATGTGCCACTGGTTACAGCGTTGAATATATTGGTGCCGATGGCGATATCATTCGTGCCGCTGATCGCGGTTGCGCCGCCCTTAAACGAAGAACTGCCAATCACAACGTCATTAGACGTGTTGTAGCATTGAGCACAGTTAAAGTTACCGAATATCTCCATGTTCGACGAGTTGTAATTCCCCGCTCCAGGGTTGGCCAGGCTCACGGCGGCCGGATTGAGGATTGCTTGCCCCACTATGGTATTGCCGGCCATGTTAAACAACACGCCGGCAATCGAGAGGCCGCTACCCGGCGCGAATAGCGTCGAATTTGAGATAGTTGAACCGGGTCCGGTGAAGACGTGGGTTCCGATGCAATCGGTTTGCGTGACGGTCGTAGCATCTTCGCAGGCTTTATTTCCGATGGCAACGCCTTCGGTAACGGACGTTGCGGAGTTGAGCGCAAACGGCCCAATCGCTACGAAGTTTCCATCTTCGCCGCCTGTACCGTTGCCGGGATAGGCGGCCGCGGCTCCGTCTCCGATAGCTACCGTCCCGTTGACTGTAAGAGCGTTTGCAAGAGCCGAAAGGCCTATAGCGATGGACCCAACCGTAGCCGTGCCATGGCCCGAGCCGCCCAACGCGGCAAGAGCGCCAGGACCGATTGCGATGTTGTTATTGAACCCCGTTGGAAGCGGGAACCCGCCGGACGGAGCCGCGCCAGTGGCAATCATGTTGCCGTTGGCATCGGTAAGCGCCGCGGAAACGTTAATGTAGGTAGCCGCGCAAAAGGAACCCGTGCAATTCGCCTGGATATTCCCGTTAGAGCCAGCCGGGGAAGCGGTTGCGCCCTGCGCCAGTAAACCCCAATCGCTCGTAGCTGTGACGGGATTGTTACCCGTGTTGCTGTTGACGAGCGAGACATAAGTGGAAGTGAGTCCACTGTTGACATACGAGACGGCCTGGCCCTGCGTGTAGGTGGTTCCCGAGCTGTACGCGCCCATGAATGTAACCGGCGGCCCTACAACGCACTGCGAAGACAAGCCCCAATCGCTCGTAGCCGTAACCGGGTTATTTCCCGTGTTGCTGTTGATGAGCGAGACATAGGTGGACGTGCAACCGCCGGAGGCATACGAGACGGCCTGGCCCTGCGCGTAAGTCGTTCCCGAGCTGTACGCTCCAAGAAAGGTAGTCGGCGCACCTGGCGCGCCGGCTGCACCCGTCGCACCCGCCTGGCCCGCCGGAATGTTAAACGTGAAAGCATACCCGTTCAGGTTCACGGATGCCGCGGAGCCGGCCGCGAGCGTGTTTGTGCCTGCCACGGTCAACGGCGGCGAAACGGAGACAGTTCCCGCCGGATACTGCGGCTCGTAATTGTCGAGATTGCAGGTTCCCCCGCCGGTACTCGAGCACCAAAAATTATTGCTCGCCGTGATCGTAGCCGAAGGCTGAAGGCACGGAGTAAGCACATAAGGCGCGGTTCCCGTTGGCCCTGGAATCACCGTTGTATAAAAACACACGTTTGTCGGGTACGTGAGCGCAGTATCGGCAATCGGGAGAGAGAACGCGCCGGACGTTACCGCAACGCATTTTTGCACCGGCGGAACCTGGCCGCCGCCGCCGGCTCTGAACCATATCGGCGAGCCGTTGTTATTCACGGGAACGAAGCAGATTTGCCCAGAAGCGAGCGCGTTTTCGCTCATATCTTGGATGTGCGATCCCTCAAGCGTTACGGTTTGCGCGCTTGCAGAGAACGGAGAGAGCAGCATCAGCGCGAAGGCGACGAGCAAGAGTATGCGTTTCATAGCATGTACTCTTCCCACGGATCGCGGAAATCGAGCAAAAATCTACTCAGCCGGCGCGAAGTTCGGGTGATACTTGGCGAGCGCCTCGAGCGCCTCGTGTAAAAGCATCGTTGGCGTGACGCCAAGCGCCGCGTGATGCTCCGCAACTATCGGATGGATAACCGCGCGGTCATACAGGCTCGGGAGAACGATAAGCTCGGGATGCGCCTTCGCCGCGGCGAGCTGTTGAGCGTTCATCAGGCAATGCGTGAGCGCCATCCCGTTATAGACGAGCGGCGCTTCGTATTGAACGGCGTACTCAGACGCCAGGGGAAGCGGCGCGCCGGCCTTCGTTGCAACCATCGGCGAGAAAATCCAGCGAGCTTTATGATTCAGATGCACCGCAAACCTCCGTTGTATCGTACTTTACAAACTAGCAAGGCGCGATTCTGAAGTTGTGAATCAATAGCGGCTCGCCATGCCCCAAAAGGTAGTAGTTCTGCGCGTCGTATTCGTCCGCCTCAACGGTAATCTGTACGCGCTCGCCTTCGCCGCCGTCGAATGTTCCCACCTTGTACGGAGCAACCCACTCGCCGCCAAGCCACACCGGATCGAGCGGGCTCATGCGGTAGCCGTTCACCAGATACCAGCTCCACGCCACGGCCTTGGGCACGCTTACCACCTTGCGCCATACAATGCCCGCCTGCTCGAAGCAATAGCCTAAGACGTGCTCGCCCTCGGCAACCGTGGAGACGCGCACGATTCCGCGCTCGCGGGTAACTGTCAGCTCGCGCCCATCGGGACATACGCCCGTGCCGCCGCCCGATGAGCCGCCGCCCGTGCCGGCCGTGCTCGGAGTCGTTACGGTAATCTGCGGCCCCTGATAGTAGCCGTCCGCGCATGCGATCAAAGCAATAGCGGCGCTCGGGGATGTTGGCGGGACAACCGGCGGATCGCCGCCCGCCGCCGTTGGCGAGCTTCCGCCGGCGACGTGGAGCGTCCCGTCTGAAATCCTCAGATCGGTATAAAAGTAATAGGTCGTAGACGGCGCGAGAACCTTTGTCCACGTCAACGAGCCGGCGCTTACGCTGTACGTTGTTCCGTCCGTGCGCAACAAACCCTGAGCCGGCATGCTCAGCGTGCAGGAGCAAAGGCCCGTTGTCGAATCGTAGACCACGCCTGAGACGTTCACTTCTAGCGCCTGGCCGGGAGCGATGGAGCCAACCCCGTTTAGCGGAGATGAGCTTGTTGTAAGCGCCCAACTCGCAAATCCCACGCTCTCGACATAGTTGGAACTGAGAGCCTTCACCATAAACAACCCGTCGCCTGGCCCCGTGATCGTATAGCTAAGCGCCGTGAGCCCCGTAGCTATAACCGTCCCATCGTTCCAGTCCGTATCGTTTGGGTCATTGTTATAGCGCAGCTCATACGTTGCGGCCGCCGGCGTACCCGCGGGAGCCGTCCAAGAGAGCACCAGGGTTCCCGTCTGGAGGTTGCCGGTCATGGCCGGAACATTCGCGGGAGCCGCGCCCGTACCCTGTACGGTAATCGTCTGAGTCGGCGCGCCGTTGTAAGAGGATGAAACGCCGAGCTGATCCTTGCCCACTACGGCGATACTCCACACGTCGCCGGTTGAGGCGGCGAAGACGTATCCCGTCTTTGGAGCGTTCGCCGCGAGTATGTTCCACGCGCCGCCGTCCACCTGGCCCCACACGTCAACCGTTTGCGTGTTCGGCCCGTTATCCCACGAGCAGGAAACAAGCGTCTGAGTTGTGGCGTTTTTCTTGTAACTGCTCGTCGTCTGATTGAAGATTTCAGCGAGCGCCAGGTTTGAGACGCCGGCGTTTACCTCCGGAAATGAGACAATCTCGCCATAATTCGGCGTCGGGTCCGTGTAGATCGCCGGGTTATACTCGAGCCCCGATATCTCCATCGTGAAATCGCCGGTCTGTTTTATGCCGGTAACTCTGAATGTCTTGTAACCAGCGCCGCCGGCCGTCTGCGAGTAGAACCACGGAGCATCCGGCGTCGGAACCTGCGAAAATGCCGCGGTTGTCAGAGTCGTTCCGTTCAGCGCGCTTACGGCTTGAACCTCGAGCCGGTCATAGTCGTAAAGCGTGATTACCTGGCCGGCCGAGAATCCGCCCTGAACGTTCCCCATTAGGAGCGAAGTTCCATTCACGCCGCCCGATTGCGTTACAGACTGCACCGCGGCTTCAATGTCGCCCGGCCCCGAGAGATGGAGAATCCTTCCCGCGGGAAGCGTACCCGTGAACGTCACGAGATACGTTCCATTGCCGGCGCTTACGATAGATTGAATCGTTGCCGTTCCCACGGTATAGACGGGATGCTGTACTCCCACTTGCCAACCGCCGCCCGTGAACGCCGGTAAGTCTGTGCGGTCAATCAATAGGCTTGTAGCCGTCGAGCCCGCCTGGATGCGCCCGCCAAGACTCCATTGCCGGCGCTGTACGCCTATCACGCTCCCACGCCGGCACGTTACAGACTCGAGCGCCGCCTGGAATTTGAACGTCCGCAAAAGCGTCTCAGTAGAGAGCAAATTGAAGTAGGCCCACGCCCAAGCCTGATCGCGGCTCGTGCATCCTAGCAGGCTCACCCGAGAAATCTTCGGCTGAATCCCACTGTTGATCGTGGTCGCAGTCATCACCGAAACGGGTAGGTCCGTGCGGAAGTTCCGCTCGGCGTCCGCAAAGTCAACCTCCACCAGCGAAGCTCTGTCATCGAGCGCGATAAACGTTTCAGAGTAGGAACCCTTTACGATGTTCGCCTCAGTGAAAACCTGCGTTATATCTGTCGGCGCGTCAATCCAGACGGAGTAAGTATTCCCCTCTTGCGTGATTTGCGCCCGCGACATAAGCGCCACTTGCTGTAGGCACTGCCAGGCATTCGAGCCGCCCGTATCGAATACGCCGGCAAAGATAAAGCGCCGGCGCGTTGGCACTGTCGCCAGAGCCCACAGGTCCGGATAGCTCGACGGAACCTCATTCAGATTTGAGCCGATGAGCGACGTGTAATAGTTGCCGCTGTAAAGAACAATCGCGCCGGCGCTGTAACTAACCGTGCTCGACCACGTACCCGCATACGTCGAGCACGGAACCTGCTCATCGCAGAAGTTCGCCCAATTCACCCAGGCCGGCACATCCACGGCCAGGTTAGGCGTTGAAGACGCCATGCCGTAGAGCGGGTTCATGATTATGTCGTAAGCGACAATTGCCGGGTTGTCATGCTCGAAGCCGGCCAGCGCCGCCGGCAGAACCGTATCCGCGCCGATATCATGCGTCCACGTCGCTAGCACATTGATGCTCGCGCCGTTTAACTGCGACGTAGCGAGCGCGCCGATACTGAGCAAGCAAAAATTTGGATACGCCAGGTCGGTAAATTGAAACTCCGACACGTCCCAGAGCCAGCCATCCGCGGTATAGTGCGGGTCCGTCATGTACCCGTCACCCTCGGGTATCGGCTGATTGTGCGGCCCTGCGCCCCACTTTGTTATTTGGCAGTCCCACTTCCCGGCCGCGAGTCCGAAGATGTTTACAACATCGTAGAAGCTCTCATCTGTCATGTTGGAGACAATCCTCCAACCGCTCCACCAGTTATCGACGGTTTGCAGGTCTAGCTGGAGCCCCGCTGTCGGCTGCCATTCGCCTTGAAACGTCTGAGAGAAGCTGCTCGACGTGTTGTTTACGTCATAGACGGTTACTGTCTGCGTCCCGGTCCACGGATCGCCAGGATTATGACTCCCGTTTCCGCTTGAATAGACGATTCCCGAGCCGGCGAAGCGATCGGTTGGCATAACAACCCAGGCCGGATAATGCCGGTAGCCGTTCGCATCGGTTGTATATAGGTCTGTTGTGTCCCGCGGGAAGATTGGCGTTGTCCACTCATTCAAGCCGCTCGGCGAAACCTGTATCTGATACGCAAAAGAGCATTCCTTCGGCGTCCCGTGGGAGTCCGTGCGCATGAGCCCGCCGGGAAACTTCACGGCGATTTGCAGGCCGGTTGTATCCGTACCCGTGCCGGTTACAATCGTCGGCGGATTGGCGGCGAGTAAGTCAATTTCCTGCGGGTATGTGTTCAGGATCGTATCGAAGCCCGGTATAGGGGTTTGCGTGTTCGTCCCGAGCCGCAAGTGATAAACCAGATCGGGATAGTTCGAGATAGGCTTCTGGTTTAAAAAGATGTTTTGCGCGGTTGTCGCCTGGCCGAATCCAAAAGCCACGAGGATATTAAGATACTCGTCTTTACCGTCCTGGCTTACAAAGCTCGAGATGATATTGCCGGCCCATCCCATCGTGCCGTAAGCCTTCGGAATCGGCGTTCCCGGCTGCGCTAACGTCTTCGGCCCTGTCGGATCATAGGTAAGGCTTGCGGCATTCCCCGAGCCGCCGCCACCTGGCCCCATAAACGCCGCGATGAGCATGTTTCCGCCGATAGCGATAGACGCCGCCACGATTGACGCGGTTGCGGCCGTGCTGATTCCCATTGCAGACCACGCGATAGCCTCGACAACATCACCAAAGCCGCCCGTGAGCGCCGTAGTAAGCGCCAGGAGCGCAACCATCGCAATAATGCGAAGCGCGCCGCCGCCGGCCGCCTTCGAGCAAAGAATCGTATCTCCAGGCTTTACCAGATGGAACGCTTCTTCGCCGGCGTTGATAAATTCATCATTGAGCCGGATCGCGTAATCCGCCGCGCATAGGCCGGCGCGCCGCATGCAATCCGCGAGAAACTCGCCGGGTATCGGCGCGAGCATGGCTTCGCCGGTATGCGTATCCGGCTGAAAAGGATTGACGATTTCGACGATGCGAACCGGCCGCACACCCGTTATTTCCATCTGTAAAATCCCTCTATCCTTCGCCTGTAAGCCGGCGCATCGAGACGCTCGACCACTACGCCACACCGTTGTTTACCGTGGATCATCTCGACGGCGCTAATTACGGTTGCGAGATGCCAAGGCGGATCGGCGGAATAGATCAAAACGCCGTCGCCGGGCTCGTGAGCCTCTACCCGCTCCCACTTGCCGAGCGATGCGGCCAGGATCGCCGGGTCACTCTCGTATAGCGGAAGCGTGCGCCCTAGCCGGCGCTGAACCTCGAGAAACACTCCAACGCAATCGAGCCCGGCGAGCGTGCGCCCATCCTTGAGATACGGCACGGGTAGCAGATCGCCGTAGAGTGCGAACGGGAGCTTAGGTCTGGCTCGCAATGCTGGCTCCGTTTGTTCCGATGCCAGGGAACGCGCCGAAACGAGTAGCATTGTCATGCACTACGCAGCCATTCGGCCCGTTATATGTGCCGTCGCAGTTCTGGAGCGAGCCCGTATATCCGCACCATTTCCCCTGCCCGAGCCCCGCGGCCTGAAACGCCGGCGTGTTGTAGGTCGTTACCCAGATGCAGAAGTCGGCCCGATACAAGTAGCGAGGAAAGAGTTGTCTTTGCGGCTTCGGCGAGCCGAGCGTAAACGTTACGTTTTGATCCGTTGGCGTAGTCGCTAGGATCGTCGTGGAGATTGCAATAGTAGACTCGCCGGCCGGATAAGCCGTGTTCACAAAGTAAAGGTTCGCCGTTGCTCCAACCGCGCCGGCAAACTCTTCTATGTACCCTTCCAAGAGCCCGAGCACGTTTGACGCCTTGAGCGTGATGCTCGGGAGCTGATTCCCAGGATTGCGCTCCACGCTCAGATCGAAATTGAATGGTGCATACGTTTGCAGCCCGTTGCCGTCGCCGGCGTCGAACTGTACGGCGTCCGTGTTGCGCGCCAGGCGTACATGCTGCCCGGTCCATATCACATCGAGCAGCATCAGCCACGCATCGCCAGATGCGAGCTTGCCCTTATCGCGCTGAGCGGCGAGCGAGAGGATGTTTAGCGCCGGCGGAAATACAGGGAAGCTCGACACGGCTATACCTCATCCAACGAGAACGTAGAGCCGTACACCTTGTAACCCGGCCCCCATCCAAGGTCTGAGAATGCAGGGAGCTTGCTCGCGGTAAAGCGCACAGGGAAGGGAAGGGGATTGGAGCCCACCATTGCAAGCATTGATCCTTGTGGCCGGCCAGATGTAGTCTGCGCCAGGCCCACCACGTCAAAGAAAAGCTCGAAGTATACGGTTCCGCTAAAAGTGAGCGTCGAGCCCGATGTATTTTCAACCTGCGCCCCAAACGATACTTGCATGGATACCACCGTCGCCGAGCCGGAAGTGGGAACCGTAAAGCTCGCCGTACACGGCGCGTAGCCGGCCCCGCTTGCCGGCAACGTGAAAGTCTCCGTTACCGTCTGCGTCGAAGCGTCGGAGTACGTAACTACCGCTTGCACCACGCCGAGCGCCGTCATGCCGGCGGTTACTCTCGTCGCTACTTGCGCAACAAACGTATACACGTCGCCGATGCTCGGCGAGAGCCAATGCGCGGCGCTCTCGAGTAGCTGCTCGGCCGTCGCCAGGTTCGCAAGCGTTTGCCCCGCGTTGCTCTCGATCAAAAGAGCCGTTGCTCCGTCGAAGGCGTTAGAGTTTGTGGCGGCGAAAATCGCCGGGCTCGCGGAAGCTACCAGATTCCAACCCGCAAGAAACTGCCCCGAGATGACGGCCGGAAACTCAAAGCTCCCGTTCGGGAGAATGTTCGGGTAATAGAAAGAGTTCCCGCCGCGCTGCGCCGTATTCATGGCGAAATTCTGGAGCGCCCGCACGTCTTCCAGTTGCAGGTTGCGCACGTTCAGATTCCAGGCGCGCCGCCCGCGAGTGAACCGCGGCCGCGTGGCGACATAGCCGGCATCGAAAGAATCGCGGATCGTGTCATCCTGCGTATTTGTTGACGTGTCAAGCGACGGAGCCCGCGAGAGCGACGGAAATATGATTATCGGCGTTGCCACGCCTTAGTTATGCCGTAGATCGTCTAAAACGAGCGAATTACGGCATACTCTCCGCTATGAGCGTGCGCGTATCAGTGGACATTACAGAAGCCGTTGCCGGGCTCCACGAGCTAGAGAAGCAACATCTCCCCTATGCCGTAGCCGCTACGCTTACCACGCTCGCCAAAGGCGCCCAGGGTAAGGTTAGGGAAGGATTGCCCAACAAATTCAAGCTCCGCAACGAGTTCACTAAGCAGGGAATCCGTATCAAGCCGGCGGAAAAGAAAGACGCGCGGATGGAGGCAGACGTCCACACGGACACGGCCAACCGGACAACCGGCGCGCCGGATTACCTCGGAAAGCAGGAAGACGGCGGCGAGCGCGTGGCGATTGGCGGCCGTTCGCATATCGCCATTCCTACACGCTACCTGCGCGAGATGATAGGCCAGCGCCCCATCCCCGCGGAGCTTCGCCCGAAGGCGCTTCTAACAGCCGTGAACGGACGCTATACGAAACGCAACGGGAAGGGAACAACTCGCCAAACCAGAGTTAACGGGATGGTTTTCTTTCTTGCGCCAGAGCCGGATAATCCGAAATGGATCATGGGCAGATATTGGACGGATCGAGACGCCTTCCCGCTTTACATCCTCGTCACGAGCGTTACCACGCGCCCGCGGCTCGAGATGCACCAAGAGGTAGAGGCATACGTGAGCCAGAACTTCGGCAACGCCTGGCGCGAGCAATGGGAGAAGATGCGCGCCAGGGGTTTGAAGTTTACCTGAACCTGTCTCATAAATCGACAAGCAGGGTTTGCCGCACTCAACGTAACTTCCGTATTGCCGGTAATACGACCATAACGAAAGACTAATGCCACAAATCTGTGTAGAGGCCGGCTAGCTCATTCATGTGGTTCCAAGTGAGTTTGAGGCGACAATCTGCATACGCTACACCAGATTGGCTTCCCTCCCATTGCGTTGCCATTGATGCGCAACTTGCGTCTCGATACTTGAGCCATGCATCCTCCGCTGAGTCAAACGGAAGTTTTTCGTGAATTGGTGATACAGACTCAGTAGGCGGTGGTAATCGGAGCAACGCTCCGATGGCACGGATATACACGAGGTAGGCTTGCTCGGTGGTCTTGAATTGTTCGTCAAGGCAATGCCCAATTTCAGCATTGCCCCCTTTTTCTGCTTCTGCACAGAGTCCTTCCTTGCTTCGTGCTTGTTCACGCGATAGGGCTTCGCTCCCTTGTCGTCTCAGCGTGGATTGGCGAGCATAGAAGTCGTCTTGCGCGGCGGATTGTGTTGGAGCCTTCGTCTGGCCGTTTTGCGCGAGCGCCACTGACGCTAACAACGCCACAAAGAGAGTCCATTTCATGACTTAAGCAGTGTAACAACCGCTGTTTTCGGATTGTGTCCGTATGGTCGGCAATCCGGAAGTTTCCCGACCAGAGACATTTTATGAGATAGGTTCTAGCCGAGCCCCAACATCTGAATAGCGCCGCCGATGCCCTGGCTCATTGGTCCGAGCGTATCGGCATCTTTGAGCACAATGGAAACAATCATCTGCTCGAGCTGTCCGTTCCCCTGCGATCCGCTTGAGTCAACCGTTTGCGGCGTTCCCTGCGTTATCAGGTTTACCACTACGCCGCCGCCCGCACCCGTCCCGCGGCCTTGGAGCAGTCCGGACGCCGTGGAATCCGGCAACGTTCCGGCTCCCGTAGACAAGCCGCCGTTCGATGCCTTCGCGCCGCCAAATTCGGAGCCCATGCCGGAGAGCTTGCCGAGCAGCCCGCCAACGATACCGCCAAAGCCGCCGGATGGCCCCTTGGCGCTCGCGGAGCCGCCGGCCGCACCCTTACCGCCGTCGCCGTCGAGCGCGCCGCTGAGCAGGCTCTCAATGCGATGCTCGGCAATCTTCTGCAAGGTTTTCTCGATGCTCTCGCCCATCTTCTTAAAAGCATCCTCGATGCTCTTCGGCCTGTTCATCAGCGGGTCAAGGATATCGCTAACGAATTGATCCATGATCGCCTTGCGGCGCTCCGCGGCCTGCTCTGCGAGCTGCTCCATTTCCGCGTCATGCTTCGCTTGCAGTTCTTTGATTTGGTCTAAATCCTTTTGAACCTTTTCCGGCGAATCGCTGTCGGAAGTTGCATCCAGGCCGGCGATCTTCTGCAATGCGTCCGTCTTGATAGCAAGCTCCTGATTGGCCGCATCGCGGAGCGCCGCCACTCGCTCGGAGGCGCTCATTCTGCCCATGCGAACCTCGTACTCAGTCGTTCGCTCGGCGAGCGCCATCGCATCGCCCGCCTGCTTAATGCGCTCTTCTTGCACTTCGCGCATCGCGTCGATTTGCTCTTTGAGCGCCTTCTCTCGAGTCTCGGATGCTTTCTTTTCCGATTCGGCGACACTCTTATCTATCTCGCCGTTTAGCCGCGTCATTTCGCTGAGTTGCTGCTCGTCTTCGCGGTTGCCCCTTTTCTCCTGCTCAGCCGCAGACTTGCGGAGCCGGTCTATCCATTCGGTTTGCTTCTTTAGCGCCTCCGCGCCGGCCTTGTCCAGCTCGCCGCCGGCAACCCCTGTAATCTTGCGGACGGTTTCGTTGTATTCGCTGAGCCCGGTATCGGCCGCGGGAATATCTAAATGCTTGCCGGGATTGCGCGCGCTGTAACCCTTGTCCTGCTCTATCGTCGCATCGCGGAGCTTTTGCTTGTAGTCAAGGTTTTCTTTCGCAATGGCGAGTTGCTCGCTCTCGCGGTTGCGGATCGCCTCTTCCCCTTGCAGGCGAGATGCGGTAATCGCGTGATCGTCCTGAATCTTTTGCAGAGCAGCCTTGTGCTCCAGCTCCATCTGCTTTTTTGTGCCTTCGTCGAGCTGCGCCTGATTCTTCCAGAGTTCATCGGCCGCCGCTTTGCGGCCCGTCATCTCACTGGCAAGATTCGCTATCGCTCCAGGGTCGCCGGTAAGCGCCTTCATCCAGTCGGCCGTACCCGGCTTGAGTGCGACTATTGTTTGATTCAGAGATTGCATGTGAGCGGTCATCTGTTTAATGCGCTCGTCGGCCGTCTCCAGGGAATCGAAGTTCGCCCAATCCTTATCGCTCGCCTTCGTCAGTTCGTCGTCATAGGCGCGAACCGCCGCCCCAACGTCGAGCCACTTTTCGTACAGGTTGTAAGCGCCATCGGCGGCCCTGTACAGTCCATACCCAACGGCCGCAATACCGATTACAGGGAAAGCCGCCTGCATCAGATTCGCCATTCCCGGCAGCGTGCTAAGGAATCGCTCTTCAGCTCTCATCAGATGGCTAAAATCCCCATCGAGCGAGCGTGTAAAGGCGCTGGCCGCGGCCATCCGCGGAACCATACCCTCGCCCATGTGTCCAAGAGCGGCGTCCGTCTCGGCGGCGCGCGCACGCAGGCTTACGAGATGCTTCTCCACCTGATCGAGAACCGCGCCGCTCTTGTCCTCGCCGCCAATTACCACCACTACAGAGTTATTCGGCATCGGTCCTCACATATTGACTAAACGCCACGTCGAGCGCATCGCTGAGCGCCTCATCGCGGGATTTCTTCGGCTCTAACTGTTGCCTTCCGAGCAACACCGCCGGCTGAATCGTTTCCTTGAAGGTTCCGAGCCAGTTGATGAGCGTTGCGGCGAGCCAGGCGTTGTGCTCTAAGTGTGCCTCACTCTCGCGCTTGAGCTTGGTTTCGCAGCCCTCGAGATAAAAGCGCAGCTCGGCATAGGTGAACCGCTCAAACTCAGACGGAGGCAGCCCCATCTGGCCGCACGCCAGGCGGAAAGCGTCATCCCACGACCAGAGCTTTTTGCGCTTTTTCCGCCCGCCTCCCTTGCGCTTTGAGCGCGAGCGTTTTATTTTCCCGGCTCTGATTCCTCATCGTCGCCATAGTAGACGGCGAGAGCATCGAGCAGCGCATCGAAGGCGCGATCCGCTTTCCTTTTCGTGTTCACGAGCCGGCCCACATCTTCGACGGTAAGCAGCTCGCCGGCCTTGTGCGCGTCCTCGTAGATGGCCGCCCAAAGGTACACGGCGAAGTTATCCAGATTCAAGCTCAGCCGGTTTTTCACTTCTCCGGTTTTCGGGTCTTCGTACTCGCCGATTTTCTCCCACAGTCCGGAGTCGAGCTTCTGCCCCTTAACGCGCGCCTCAGTGAGCAAGTTGAAGACGAGTTCGCGCCGGCGATCCAGGGTTACAAAGATGGGTTTCTTTACGATGGACATATCTATCCTCTTACACTCGATGGATTGTTTACCGCAAAAACAAAGGCCGGCGGGTTAGCCGGCCCTCGCGTTGAACCCTTTCGCGCTTACTGCGCGCCAATCGTGAGCGGTCCAACTCCCGTGAAGGAAATATCAATCGGCTGAATTTCGTTGTTCTTCGCGCCCGTCTTGAAATCCGTGATTATTACGGTTCCGCTGTACTCGTCGATTCCAGAGCCAGGAGACGCCACGGGCAAAAAGGTAAGCGCCATATTGGTTGAATTCAGGATCGCGCTACGGAGCGCCTGCTGTGTCGCATCGCCCGTGATGTAATCGAGCTTTGCGGAGCCGGAAAACTCCAGCAACCCAGGAAGGCTCGATTTCCAGCCGGCCGTTGAATGGTCCGTGGAGTCGAGCTTGTCAACCTTGATATCAAGTTCAATGTCTTTGATTCCGAGAACGGTAACAGCACCGCCCCCACCGGACGGCGTGTAGGTAATCTGCCCCTTATATCCCTGGAGCTTCTGCGGCGAAACTGTCGGCATGGTAGTAATCCCCTCTTAGTTAAATTTTTTGCGTAGGATCACTACGCGAAACATCCACGGTTATTTCCACATTCACATCGGCGGCGAGCTGATCGTATTGACCCTTTTCGATGTATTGATACTCGACGCCTGTAACCCTGCAATCCTGAACCAGCCCGGCGAGCGTCTCATCCTCCATTACCTTTTGCCAGGCCCAAACCACGAGCGGGTCTACCGCTTCGTCCGCTTGCTCCGTCGCCGCCACCATTGCGCGGATCGTTACATCGAAGCTCGCACTCGCGGCGCGAAAATCCCCCGTGTAGTCGAACCTATCTTTCGCGCGAAACACGTTGTAAGCCGGCAACCTATCAGCCGTGTATTCCGTGGTATCCGTGCGCACGGCCGGAGCCGGCGAGCCCGTACCCGTGACAAGCGCATAGATCGCGCGAACTGCCAGGAGTCCGATGCTCGGGTTAATGCTCATAGCGCCGTCGCCTTCAATTCCATCTCGACTATCCGGCCGTCTCCCGGCAACTTCCGGCTCTTAATCGTGTAGCTCCCGCCGCGCACCGTTACCGATGAGCCGATAACCGGGAGCGCGGCGAACGCCGTTACTGGAGCCGTGATGCAGATAGAGCTTTCCTCCATCGAACCCAGGTTCCCGTGCATCCACGGGCTCGCGGGAGTATCCACAAATACCTGAACCGATTGACCACTTATTACCGCAGTTTCGCCTTGCACGGCAAAAAAGGCGGGAAGGTCGCTATCACCGAAGGCCATTAGAAGGGGATATCCTCATCCGTGATTTGCGAGTGATCGTTTGCGGCCGCCGCGCCGCTCGGGTCCGCCAAGTCATCGCGCCGGCTGCCGAGCAATACCACTTCGCCGGCTACAATCTCCGTCTTGTACCGCTTGCCGGAGCCGTCTTTCGCTTCCCAGGAGCGCGTGCGGAGCCGGCCTTCAACGTAGATTTTCGAGCCCTTGCTTACATAGTCGCGCACGATATCCGCGAGCTTCCCGAAGAAAACTAGGTTGTGCCATTCGGCTACATCCGTCCAGTTGCCGGAGTCGTCCTTCGCGCGCTCATTGGTTGCGAGCGATACGTTAGCGATTGCGAGCCCGTTACTAAAACTCACTTCTACCCGGCCCACGTTGCCGAGCAATGAAACCTTATTGACGCCCTTTGCCATCTCTCCCCTTTTGCATCACGCCGCGGGTACTGTCGCAAGCTACCCGCGGTCTGCGTGTGTTTCTCTTCGTCGTTTGGGTAAATCTTTGGTAGAGCCGCGGCCCCCGATTATCCCTTTCGGGCTCGAGCCAGGCCGCGGCCCCGTTCGCTCCGCGCCTCACGCCGGCCGGCGAGTATTGGCCGCGAGAGAGCTTATTTTCCCGCTGGCTTCTTCGGCGCGCCGAATTCGTCAACGTCTCCAGGCTTCACGTCTTCAACGCGCTCCATGCGCTTCAAGCGCCGCGCCAGGTCGCCGGGAACTTCTGCCACGTCGCCGGCCTTGAGCGAGAGCCCCTGAATCTTTTGGTCAACCAAGAGCTTCACGCGAACCACTTTGTTTGAATCTGCAAACCTGCTCGAAGTAACAAGCGCCATCTCTTCCCCTCGTCTCTATGCGATAAGGCGGCCCGAAGGCCGCCCCTCGACGGTTTACGTTTAGCTAACGGCTACGGTTTCGCTCGCGGCGAACGCTTGAATGTGGCGATATTCCACATCGAGCAGCGCGCGCTCCGTGATTACATAGATACCGTTTGCGGCCTGAGTGTACGGGTCAACGATCAGCTCAGACGCGCCCCAATCGGCAACGATGCACTGCGAGAAGTCGCCGAGCACCGCGGCGTGAAGATTGGTTCCAGTTCCGTAATTCTTTGGAATCTGGTTCGTCACGCCGGCCTTGTAGCCGAGCGGCCCCTGCTCCAGCCCCGAAGGATCGCGGCTATCGAGAACGGGCCAAATCGGCATTGCATAGCCGCTGGAGAACATCGGAGTAGCCTTCAGCAAGCCGCGAACCTGCGGAGTGAAGAGCCAGCCCATCGTTGCAACATCGGCGTTGGCGCTGGCAACCGTAGACTCGAAATTGACGATATCGGTCCACGAAAGCATCTTGCCGGTTGTCAACGTTGTTCCGGTTGTCGTGATGAGTGCCAGGCCGGATTGATTGAGCAGGCCGGTAGGAGCCGGAGCGCCCGCGCCATTGATGGCCGCAAGGTCGATCGCCAAAGCGAGCACTTTTGCGCGGTCATTGGCGAGCAAGCCCTCAACGTCAATGGCAGACTCGGCCAGCAATTCAACCGTGTAGCCGTTCTGAATCGAGAGCCGCTTGGGAGTCAGCGCCACGAAATCGGTTGTCACGTCCGAAGCCGTAACCGCCGAAGTTTCACCCAACCACTGCGCAGTTGCGGCGCTGTCCTGGCGCGGCAAGCGAACCACTCCAGACAATCCGCCCATGCGGGTAGCGCCGAGCGAGATAACCCGAGCGCGGTTGCGGTACATCTCGATAATCTCGGGATGCACGTCGATATCGAGGATGTTTGCCTGCGAAGTGTAGCCGCTTCCGGTAGTGCCGGCGGTCACGGTACGCTTTGCAGCCGCGTTCGGAATCACAACGCTATCGGTAGCCTTGATAAGCCCGGAAGCCAGGCGGCCGCGGATCGCATCGGAAACCTCGCGCTCGAATGCGTTGTCTTCCGCCTTGAACGTGCCAGGTTTCGCCGCATTGACGGCCATCCGATACGCCTTCGCGTAGGAGTAACGCTTCGCATCCTTGCCGGTTTCGCGGAGTACATTCTCGCCGGCGGTTCCAACCTTGTCCGCATCGTTCGCGGCTACGAGTCGCCGGCTGATCGTCTCGGCGAATTCGTTGATGGAAGTTCCACCCTCGAGCGCGAGTCGAACTTCCGCCTCGGTTACAAACCGCTTGAAATCCTTATCGCTCGCCAGCGCCGTAATACGAGCGCGCCGCGCCAGGTCTACTTGCTCCACACTCGGAACAAGATTCGTTTCCTCGGCCATTGTCCTTACCTCAATTTGAATTGGAATAGCCGCAGGAGCGGCGTTTACTGCATCCCGGCGGCGTACTTCAATCGCAACCGGAAACTCTTGTCTGCCATCCGCGGAGCGGCCAGCGCCCACAGTCGGATCGGCGGGAATCGTCACGAGCGAAGCCTCGAGCGGCTCCCAATCGTCAACGTTGAGCGTGTCATCGGAAGATGGATTCTCGCCGGCCTGATCGCGCGTAATGTGATGGATCAGGTATCCGACACTCGCATCCTTGAGAATTCCATCGTCGAAATCGCGCTTTTTTTCTTGCGCGAATGCGGAGGCGCTCCATTTGCCCTCGACGCGGAGCACGCTATCCTTTACGGAATAGCCGTCCACAACGCCCATGTGCTGATCCGTGTCATGGTTGAAGAGCAGAGGAATCCCGCTCTTTAGCCGCTCCTGGCGAATCGCCTTCGGGTCATGGCTCAGAACCTCGCGGCCAAACCATTGATCCGCCGGCTGCTCGCTCGAGAGCGCGAAGGCGAAACGGTTTTCATCTTCCGTCGCCTGGCGCTCAATGCGCATCGCGCGATACTGGCGCGGCAAGCTCTTGAGTAGTTCGCTCATGGTGCGGTTATGCCACGCAAAGAAAAAACCGGGCAAATTTCGCCCGGTTTAAACTTGCACAGTGTTATAACTTTCAAGACTTCAATGTACAGCGCGACACATACTTGGCTCGCTTCCTACCCAATCGCCCGAGATTTGATCTTTGGCATTGCGTTTTTGTTTCTTGCGCCGGTCACGTGGCTTGTAGCGTTGATATTTATCGTATGTGGGATTTTCGGCATCACGCTTCTGTCTGTCATAAATTCTATCGGCGAGCATTATTTGGCGCAGATAGCCCATCAGCTAAAGCGCATTGCGGATTCTCTCGATAAGAAGAAGCCAGAATGATCGCACATCGGAGCGATATCGCTTCGGTTTCGAGCCTCTAAAGAGGCAGAGCCAGCCATTTAGCGGCCGGCTCCTAACCTATTTTTTCGGCTTCTTTTTCGCCGGCGGATTCGCCGGCTCTTCTTTCGCCGGCTTGCTGTCCGTGCCTGGCTCGCCGCTCTCATCCGGCGCACCATCGTTTACCTCGCTCAACGCATCGGCGCGGATATCCGTTCCAACCTGAATTCCAAGCTCATCCGCAAACTCTTGCTCGGCCTTGAGCTGCTTATAAACCGCGCGCCAATCCTTGCCGTGTTGATGGAGTATCTCGGCATGCGTCGAGAAGCCGTTCTGCACGTCGAGCGTTGACGCCTGCGAATCCTTGAGCGGGTCAACCCACGGCCAGCGCCGCGGAATAAACTCGATAGCCTCATCGTCCATGTAGCGTTCCGGATCAAACGGCAAATCAATCGCGCCATTCAAAAGCGCCGATTTAATCCAGTCCTCGTAAACCGGCCGATTGAGCGCGTCAATCATCAGGTTTTGCAGCTCCATAAAGTAATCGCGCTCTTCGAGCACGCCGAGCCGCCCGCTCGAGTAATTCACGCCGGCCAGGTCATTGCCTAGCTCGTGATATGCAACGCCCATACCGGACGCGATGAGCCGGAGCGAACGCTCCACAAACGGATTGAACGCCGTTGTAGGATGCTCGGGACTCGTGTTCTTGAGCGTGGAGCCCGGCGGGAGCTGAATCAGCATTCCGTTTTCAACGTCGAGCCGCGTTGCGCCCTCTTCTGCGTCTTCACCGTCGCCGGCGTAGCTCTCGGAGCCCGCCTGCTCGATTGCGCCGAATATCTGAGCGCCAGAGCGAGCCGCCACAAGCTCAGCCTCAAAGTACCCGTCGAGCATCTTCATGTCGTACATAACCGGCGCTAGCAACGGATAGCCGCGCGTCTGCCCGATAAATCGCGGTATGAAAAAGTGATAAATCTGATTCGCCGGCACGGGGATGCGGTTCGACGCGCCGAAACCGGACTCGTAAGGATTGCCCTCAAAGATGTGATAAGCGAGCGGCTTTTGAAACCTGTCAACCTCAACGCCGAGCCGTATTTGATTCTGCTTAGGCGATCCCAGGATGTTGTAGTTATCGTCTAGCTGATCCGCTTGGATAAGTTGAAGAGAGAACCCGAAGGGGTTTTGCGTCTTCGGCAGATACACCTTGCGAACGATGATTTCGCCGTCTCGCCCGATGCCATCCGCGGCCATCCGACAAACATCGTTCCACGTATATTTGCCGTGAACGGTGCAATACTCGCGGCGTTGCCACTTTCGCCAGGCTTTGTTGAGCGCGTCGTTCGTCTTATCGTCGAGAATCTCGCTTCCGCGCTTGCGTTGCTTCTCGAGCTTGAACGCGATGCGGATTCCATGCGGCCCTACTAGATTCGTGCGGAGCATCTGCAAAAACTTCGAGCCAATCGGCGAGTTGATTTGCTGCTCGCGTGCGCGTGCGCGGAGAAAGCGAAGGTCGATCCTTAGAATCTGATCGGCGGCCCGCGGGATGCGGCTCCAGTCGGCCGTAAGCCGGCCAGGTTTAGCCGCAGAGAATCCGCCAAACGTGCTGCCCGCGCCGGAAAGAATCCCTTGCATATTGTTCGGCGTTAGCGTGCGCTTAGCCGGCGCGAGAACCGCGGCCGGCGTCGAGAGCGGCGCGCGCTTCGCTTCGCTCAAATCTAAAAGTGTTAGCGGCATGGACTCCCCTTAGCTTTGCGGCCGGAATGTCAATAAGATTTTTCGTTTAGGAACAAACTCGCCATTCGCGGCGCGCTCTTGGTCGTACTTGTATCTGTACTCATCGCGGAGCCTCATCAGCTCCGTGCGATTCATGTAGTTAATGCGCCGGCTCCCGCCGTTCCCTGCGATTTCGTATTCCTGCACAAGCGGGCTCGCATCTCCCGAGATTGCGGCTTCGAGCATATCCAGCGTCTTTTTTACAAACGAGCGCGTGTCTATCGGCGTCGTAGCGCCAAGGACGTTGGCGGATACGTTGACACTCTGTAGCAGAATCGTCTGTTTTCCTGTAACCGTCCCGCTCTGCGTGAGCGTAAGAACCGCATACAGGTCATAGATTCCAGGCGCTACGCCGGCCGTCTGAGTCGCAGTAACGAGCACATCGAACGATTGCCCGTCTGCATCGGCAAGAATCGAGCCCGCCGGAAATTGAAAGATGGCTTGCGGCGAATTCAGGACGTATTGAAGCGTCCAACCCTGGCCGGATGGATACGCCCCAAAAACTCGCGTCCACTGCCAGGAGTCGCCGGCGCGGAGCTGTGTTGGATCGTTCGCCGTGCGCGGCGCTGAAACAATATCGGGAGTAGGCGGAACTACAGGCGGCGTGCTCACGCCCCATTTATGCCGCGATAACGCGAATTAGAGCAAAATTACCGCTTCCACGAATTCACCCACGGGTTTTTGAATGCCGCAAGCGTCTTTTGCTGCGACTTAGGAACCGGCTTCTTTGCCGGGAGCGCCGGCGGCGTCTTCGGCACATCCGGCTTTACTTCTGGCTCGGGCTCGAGCGGTACTTTCCTTGCCTCCGCGATCCGCTCGGCGGCCGCGGCCAGGTTCCGCTTAATCTTCCCGAAATTCGGACGGAGCACGGCGACGGCGGCGCGAGCGTAGACGAAGCAATCGAGAGCTTCGTTGCGATCCGTCTTTTTGATCCACTTCAAGGTCGTAATGAAATCGTGTTTCACCTTTACGAGCTGCTCAGATGTAACCTGGCGAAAATACTCCGATGGGAGAGACTTCGAGAAATGGCAGCTCCCCGCACCCGTAGCGCCGGCGCGGAAGCTCGTAAAGATATCCTCTTTCGCTGTGTCCACTCCCACGGTAAAGAGCTTTGTCCGTTGCGGCCCTTGCTCCGTTCCTTTGCTCACGAGCGGCTTACCGATACCGCCGCGGCCTACAATGGCATGCCAACGGCGCAATTCGTTCTTTCCCGTGAATTCATAAACCCGCGTCGTGTGATGGCCGCCTGAGTCAATGAGTACGCAGGAAATTACAATCGTGACGCCTAGCGCATGCTCCCACGGATGTAGCAGATACTCGCGGAGCCTGGCCCACGGGCTCGTTTCATCCGAATCAGGTAAGGATGGATCGCCGGCGAAAATCTGGTGATCTATGACCCATCTTTCCTCGTTAGCGCCCCAACCGATAACGGAAACCTCGAGCCGGTCATCCTGCGTATCGACGCCGGCCGTAAGGAATAGCACGCCCTCCGGTAGCAGCTCGGCGTAATCCGTCTCATCCTTGCGCTTTTCCAGCTCGTGCAAATCCGCGCCGGTTCCGCGAATCTCCCACGTTTCAGCCAGGCGAGTATTTACGAATGTCTTCATCCGCTCGAGCGACGTTTGCGCCTCGAGCCACTCGCCTATGAGTTTCGCCCAATCGAGCACGGGGGAATAGAGCGCGTTCAATTGAAAGCCGGCCGTCTTCCCGTCATGGCTCTGCGCCGTCGCCCGCCATTCACCCTTGCGGATCATCTCAAACTTAGATCGCTCGAGAATCTCGCAGCCCTGCAAGCACACGTACCAGAAGCCGGCAACCCGCGGCTTTTCGTTGCTGTCGCCTTCCGTCTTCCACTGCAAGCGCCGCCACTCGAGCGCCTGAAACGTTCCGCATTGCGGGCATGGAACGTAATACTTCCGCTTGTCGGAAGCGTCGTAAGCCGCCTCAATGCGGCTTATGTTTTTTATCCCAGGCGTGGATGCGAGAATTTTTTTCCGGTTCCAGTAAGTAGTGGTGCGCTTTTCGGCCAGGTCTACCGGATCGCCTTCCGTGCCGGCGCTCGGCGGATATCTGTCAACCTCATCCGGTATCAGGATGCGGATAGGCATAGACGCCAGGCCCGCCGGAGCGTTCGCGCCGGCAATCACGAGCACGCCGCCGGGAAATTCCTTGTTGAGAAGCGTGTTCCCCGAATCGCGCGCCCGCGGCTTCGGGTAGATATCCCGCAAAACCGGCGTGTCGCGGATCATCTTCGCAATACGGTTTTTCGAGAATTTCTCGGCTTCGCCTTCCGATGCTTGGACTACCAGAATCGGGCTCGGGTCATGGTGCGTGTAATAGCCGATGGTATTTAGCTGAATCTGAGACTTGCCGCTCTGAGAGCAGAGCATTTGAACAACCGTCTCGATGTTCGGATCAGTTATCGCGTCCTGAATGCCGCGCTGATACTCCGCAAACCCCGTGTTGAATTTTCCAGGGAACGCGCCGGACTCTTTCGGAATATAGGCGTACTTGTCCGCCCATTCGGAAAGCGTAAGGATCGGAGGCGGAAGAAACATCCCTTGCGAGCTACGGAACGCCTTCCGAAGAGACGCGAGCCCCTCAGTCGAAGTATTAAGAGCTACCATCTTCCCCCTCGTCGCTCGAGCCCTGATCGGCGAGCGGATCAAAGTTCGCCAAAGAGGAAAGCAGTTGATTGCATTCCCGCTGGAGAATGGCGAAGACTTCGGCGCGCTCGTCGATTCCCACGAGCTGCGTAGCGAGCCGGGATGGTACGGCCAGGATGCGCGTCTGCGTTTCCTTATTCGAGCGCGAGAGCGCCAGCTCCACATCCGCAATTGCCGCCACCTGGCCGCGCTCTTTCCCGAGCTGTAACTCTTTTAGATCGGCTTCCGCTCGCGTCTTTCTGGCGAGCGCCTGCTCGTAAGTCTCGAGCGGAACCACGGCGGGAGCTTCCGGCTCGGATTTGACAGTCGCATTTCCGTCATTTCCGCTCTCGGAAATCCTGTAATTGACGTACCACTTCAAAGCCGCCGGCCAGGAGATAACGCGGCCGCGGCCGGATTCGATTGACGGTAAGCCGCCTTTATTCATCCAGTTACGGACAGTCTTCTCCGTTACGCCGAGCAGCTCGGCAACGTCCACCGCGCTCAGCGTGTCAAACTTTTTAGGCTTTTCAGGCGTCGGCATAGGCGGAAACGGAAACGTTGACGAAAAATCCTGTCGCTAGTGTGACCCCACGCTGGTGCGACACCCCCAACGCGCACCGACCAGGGAAGGACCCAAGCCGTTCATTCCATTGGCTGAGGCCCGTCATTCGCATGTTGGCGATTGAGTTAATAGATGAGCGAGATGTATCATACTGGTTAACGCATCCTCGGATAGACAACCATGTGAGCCGTTGCGTGCGCCGCGCACCATTGAACGTGAGCAGACTTCCACTTGATAATGCGAGCTATCACCTTACCGTTTACATCCGTCGCAACCTCACGGCCGCCCGGCTCGTACTGCACATAGCCGAGCTTGCGGCCATCCACTGCGAAAAGCGGCCGGCGGTTCACGTTCGATGGATGAAACCCGATTGCCTTCATAGGAAATAATTGGGCAGCAAACCCTGAGCGGCTCATGCTCTGAATTCACGCCTTACGTGAACGGCTGCGCTCCGTTGCTGCCCTTGAGCGTTATGTATCTCTTGATTGCGAATTGAGGCAATTACGGCGTCATGCAAGCGCCAGCACTTCCTGACGCAACCGTTCCGCGGCCGCCTCGCAATACCGCCCTTCGCGCTCTATGCCGATCGCATCGAGCCCGAGCATCTTCGCGGCGTGCAACGTTGTTCCAGAGCCCATGAACGGATCGAGAATCGTTTTGCACGTTAGGAGATGCGAGCCTCTAGATGCGACTGAGGAATCCATACCGCCAACAGTTTTCTACCCTCTCAAAGTGATCCAATCGCGGTCAGGCACCCTACGAAGGCATTCCTTCTTTGGAACTAAATCATTAATCTTAAAGCCTTTAAACGATACATTGTTGACCGCAGGCTCATGGCAGAATAGAGTTTGTTTAGATGTGCAAAAGGAGGCAGAAATGACACCCCTCATTTCTGTTGCGCATCCTAATGAAGACATGCTAGGTAAGAAGCGTCTATTTTCAGCGTTCGGTTCTGAATCGCTAAGTTGGGTGACGAGTCTGATAGCCAGGAGTTAATGGGCCTGAACGTGCCAGCGTTCGCATGCGGCTGGCGTTGTTCATGGTCGGAAACTGAAGTAAACGCGCGTAGGAAGCACGACGTACGGGTTAGTACAGCGTGACGTGTTACGTGAGCGTGTCTCAGCTCACTATCCGGTTAGGATTTAGCTTTGGAAGGACGTGCAGGAACTATGGATACCACTCTCGCAATGCAAGGAATCGGACTGCTCTTTGAGCGTGACAGAGCGCCGGCTTTTCTGGCTTCTCGCCCAAGGAAATCAGCTCGCGAGCTTTCTGGTTCCACAGATGACGTGTTCAAGGGAATGAGCCTGGCCCTGGAGCATCTTTTGAGTGGCGTTATTCAGAAACGGACCGCAGCGGAATTCACTGCCGCCTATGCGGACGCTTTTCCTAAGTATGTTGATGTGATCTTGGCGCTTTCTCGATTTGCAGATGCTGTTGTGCCGCCAGATGTGATCCAGCGTCTCCAGTGGGAATCTTTCTGTGAGATAGAAGGCGATTTTCGGGAGCATGGCCTTGCAGCGTTTGGACGAGCGGTTCAAGATCAGGCCCTATTCACGGTTTGGACGTTGCGAAAGATCAATGACCTATTGGCGCAGATTCACGGAGCCAAGACAGTTGAGCCGGCCTCAGCGGACGAGGACAAGACATATTCGGTCTCCTATATGGTGAACACGCTGCGCGCGAATTTCAGCCTTGACTGTTTGAACGTTGGACTTCGTGAAAAGAGCGCAATTTATCCGGAGGTCCTTGAAGAATTGACGAATGGTCTTCGCGCTGTCGTCAATGCCTATGCGTGGATTCGGAGAGGAGTTGATTTGCGAATTCCCAGGGCCGAGCCAGCTCTCGAAAAAGTGCAGTGGGACGATGAGGATCAGGAATTGCTCGACGAGGCTACCCGAGATGTTCTGGGGGAGCCCGTTTAATGGAAGTGAAGAAGGGATGCGTCTATTTGTATGAGCCGCCCTCTGTATCTACCTCCGATCAAGCCGCATTATTGACAACTTCCGGCTCCGAGCAGGCAGGCCTGCGGCCTTATATCATTGTGTCCAGAGACTCAGTTAATAAAGACAAACCGACTGCGGTGGGGGTTCCTCTCACTACTCGGGTTCAAAAGGCAAATTCGTATCGCATATTGCTTCCTGCGGCCGAATTGATTTCGGATGTGGGATGTCTCCCGTTTCAAGACAGTGTTGCGCTATGCGACCACATCCGCGTGGTGAACAAGGATCAAATCAAGAAAAAGATTGGCAGCCTGTCTCAGAATGCCCTCCTCGCTGTCGAATTAGGCCTGCTGTTCGTCTTCGACATCCGCTAGCGGCTGGGCAGCGCGCAACAAACTCATCTGGCCCGCCCAGCTACTACCTGAGCTACGATTCCCCGATTCCGGGCAAAAGGCACAACCCACAGGATAGGGAACAAAAAGCGAATATAATTCGGGGCATGGCCACCTTGAACATTCCGCCGGATCAAGCCTTTGGCATTCTCGTTCGACGAATCGAGACGAGAATTCAGGCGCTACGCGGCGTGAAGCTCGACGGCTATAACATGGCAATTTCAGAGCTGGATAACGTCTTGCGGCAATTGAGGAAGGCTCAGACGTATTACCAGAGTCAGCCGGCGAAACCTCGCGGCTATAGGCCGTAGAGCTGGCGCGCGATTTGATACCGGCGCATCCTGGCCGCGTCCATCTTCCCGACAACCGGCGCATCCCTCGCGGCGTCTATTACCCATTGCCGGATTTCTGCGTCTTCCCAATTCTTCGGAATCTTGGATGCTTTCGAGAGCATCGCCTGCTTGAATGCGTCGCACCTGTCGGCTATGCATTTGAGCTGCTCTTCCCGTGTCATCCGGCCAGATTAGCAAAAAAGGCGAGCCGAGCGGCCCCGCCTCATCGTCCGGGTGGTGTCCTAATCTGGTTGCTAGTTGTTTTTTTGATTGGGTTCGTATCCGCTAATCGGATCAAAAGAAACCCCCAACTGACCATTGCTTTTCACTTTCCAAAAATGGAGTTCTCCCGCAAGCCTCCTCGGGATTGGTTTTTTGGTGATCCTATGCTCGTGGGTAATAGACCAACTGACTGTAGGAACGAATTCCCACAATTCAATGGCTCCCATTGGAATCTCAAAAATCATCGGATAAGGAGCGCTACTATCGATAATAGTGTTTCTTGGAATGGATTTCGCAGGCTCTCCTTGGATGGTAACTTGGGCATCGATGATCGTCATGGGCTGGTCACTGAGATTTACAACAAGTGCTTGAATACGGCAAATCTCATGGATCGGGTATCCTTTGATGCCCCATCTCACGTCGGCAGTTTGGTTAGATTGAGCCTGCATGACAGTGACCGTCGTGTGGGTTTCCATCGACTGCCAAGCGATCACAAACATGGTCAGGATTACGGCCCAAGCGCCAACTCCTTCGGGCCATGCGACGAATTTGGCCCACACTGGCTTGGCGCAATCTGCATATAGGGACATACCAATGATTGCAGCAAGCAGCAAAGCAAGAGCAAGCAAAGGCCAATATCTCATGATTCCAAAATTGTACCCCCCAGCAACTCACTGCTGCGGCGTGAATGAGCAAGTTCCCAACTCGCTAGATTCACTTGTTGCTCGAAAATAAATCGGATTATTTGGTCCCCAATCAACTCCCGTCATGGATACCTTTACCTCGTATTCGCGGTCACTTATTGCTTTTGCAGGTAAAAACGCCATAGCTGCAACATCAGAAATAGAAGCTGCTATTTTAGGCGACTCAACCGGAATAAATGGCTTATCACATTTTAGTGTTCCCGTTGGGGAGCTTGTGTGATTGGTCGTAATCACCAACTCTAGCCAATGTGTAGCATGCAGCGAACCAGGCCCTTGTTCTACATGGTCCATTATGGGCCAACTCCACGCTGCAAATTTTGTATTTATTAGGGGATTCATTTTACCGAGAGAGACAACGCAGCTATTCATCGTGCCCTGTTGCGAATTTAATTGACCCTGCTGAGAGTTAATCGTGACCTGCTGGGCATCTCTTTGCGATTGCAGCAACCCTGATTTTTCCGTCTGTACTCTCAAATCTCCCTGGCAAGAGATGAGAGCATTGCCCTTTTGAAGAAGCAGTTTATTGATCTGTCCCGTGTTGTTATCCGCTGTTAGCTGTAGCTCGTAAGGCGCAGCGATGAAATGATAAATAAAGACAAGAAACCAAGCGATGAGAGCAATGAGAAGCCCTTCGCCAACAGTCTCCCGAATTTTTTTCCTCATCTCTCGCCATCCATGCTTTTTCCAAAGCCTGAGTATGACAAGAACGACCACGCAGCAATCAAATACCAGTCCGCCTCTTGTTTTCCCGATAAAGGTGAACGTCTGCTGAATGGCCAAAATAAAGACGCTGAGCCAGTAATGGAGCATGCTCGCAATGCTCTCACCGGGCACCGCCGTGCGTCGATCCTGTTACGAATTTGGCAGGAGAATAAGAGGCGAAAGACCCTACGCAAATCGCGCCAAGTAAAACTGAGAACTTGCCGGATTGCGCGCCGGCCCGCGGTTGATCGTTACGCCGCGGGAGCCATCACAACCGGCTCGCTTCCTTCCTCGTAGCACTCGCCGCAAATCAGCATCGCGCCAGGCTTCGCCCATGCGTTTTGCTCGCAATCCGGGCATGAATACTTCGTTTTGCTCGAGTCCTTCGACTTGCCCGCTCCGTTGCCGTTGCCGGCCGGCGATTCCCACTGGAGTTTGAAGCCGGCCGCCTTGAGCTTCGCGTAAGCCTGCGCATACACGCCGCCGGCAATGATGTAATGCGTCATGGATTGCCCGGTTTCCTTGCCGCCTGGCTCGCCGGTTGAAGACGGATGCAAACCTACTGCCTTCATCTTCGCGGCCCATTCCTTATCGTGGTAGCAACGGCGCGGAGGCGCGCCGCACTCTTGCTGCCATACGTGCGCCATCTCATGCACGAGCGTGGAGAGGATTTCTTCGTCCGTGCGATCCGTGAACGTATCAGGATTGAGCGCCAGCTCGTGCGCCTTGCCATTAGCGCCGCGAGCA
>Ga0210391_10000453_pt1 | contig 43566 bp, 40 predicted proteins | sample IncBWC12OmetaG_FD_160573 | JGI IMG/M metagenome (GOLD analysis project Ga0210391, IMG submission 160573) | Forest soil microbial communities from Barre Woods Harvard Forest LTER site, Petersham, Massachusetts, United States - Inc-BW-C-12-O ...
CGCGCAAATCGCAGAAGCCGTTTCCGGACGTGGTCGCAGAGTCAATTAGACTGTTGACCGTTATCGTATTGGCGCCCGCGTGCAGCCCGGACTGGGTCAGAACAATGGAAATCGGCAAGACGACGGCGAGCAGAACGACGATGAATTTCAGCGACGCGCGAGCCGCCGGCGAACTCTTTAGCCACGCGTAGGCGTGATGGCGGATCGAACGAACGCGGAAATTCAGCGAGCGCACTTAGCCTCCCTCTTGCTTCGAACAAAGCTTACGCTCGTTTTCTTCAACGGAAACAATTACGTATCATCACACTACTATTATGTCTAACACTCACTTTAATAGGCTCTGTTAACTTGGACTCACCGGTGGGTGATACGCGTAGCTTGTGACGTTGATCGGGTCAAAACTAGCCGCGTCCGGAAAAAGCTCCGGATTGCCGGATTGTCGGCTGCTGTCGCCACTTGCAGGAATATTGCAGGGCCCGGCGCGTTGGCGACAAGATCGAACTTACTGTTACGATTGTAGCCCGTGAGCACTACCACCATGGGCGCTAGCGTCTCGAACCAAAACTTCGGCGAACGTATCAAGGAACCCGGCAAGGGAGCCGCAGTCCTTATCGCCGACGACGATCCCGCGATCCGCCTCGTTTTGCGGCATCGGCTCGAAGCCGACGGTCATCGCGTCGACGAGGCGATCGACAGCGCCAGCGCTTTGGCGGCGTTGCGCACCAATCGATTCGACGTCGCGCTTCTCGATATCATCATGCCGGGCAACGGCGGACTCGACGTATTGTCGGCGGCGCACAGCGAGGCGGTCCGCACGCTGATCATCGTGATCACTGCGGCGAGCACGATGAACAACGCCGTCGAGGCGATGAAGCGCGGCGCTCACGACTACCTGACCAAGCCGTTCGCCAACCTGGATTTGGTTGCGGCCGCGATCAAGCGCGCCGTGGAAGTGGGCGCGCAGGCCGCGGATCTCAATCGCCTCAAGGACGAGGTCAATCGGCAGTTGGTCGGCGGCGAGATAATCGGCCGCAGCGCAGCGATGCAGGAAGTTTACAAGCTGATCGGGCGTGTCGTCACCAACGATGCGACGGTTTTGCTCAGCGGCGAAAGCGGCACCGGCAAAGAGTTGGTGGCGCGCGCGATCCATTTCAAATCGGCGCGATGGCGATCGCCGTTCGTCGCCGTCAACTGCTCGGCGATTCCGCACGGTCTGCTCGAGAGCGAGCTGTTCGGGCACGAACGCGGCTCGTTCACCGGCGCCTCGGAGCGGCGTGCGGGCAAATTCGAAATGGCGGACACCGGCACGATCTTCCTCGATGAGATCGGCGACCTGCCGGTCGAATTGCAGCCCAAGCTGCTGCGCGTGCTGCAGGAGCGCGAGTTCAACCGGGTCGGCAGCGTCGAGACGCTCAAGCTCAAGGCTCGAGTGATCGCCGCAACCAACCAGAACCTCGAGACGCTGGTCGCCGCGCGCAAATTCCGGGAGGACCTGTATTTTCGGCTGCGCGTCATTCCGATTCAGATGCCGGCGCTGCGCGAGCGGCGCGACGATATCGCGGAGCTAACCGACTACTTCGTTTCGAAGGCCGTGCAGGAGATGGGCGCGCACGCATCCACCATCAGCCCTGAAGCGCGGATGAAACTGGAGACGTCCGAGTGGCCGGGCAACGTGCGCGAGCTCGAGAATGCCGTGATGCGGGCGGCGCTGCTGGCGCCGGGTACGACGATTCGCGGCGACGATATCGAGTTGTCGCGGCCCGGTGCCGCCGGAATCGGCGCGGCCGCGGCGGCGGATGGAGCGTCGCTCGGCGATATCATCTCGGCGCGCATCGCAGGATGGTTCGATTCGCCGGGCGGCGAAGAGCCGCGCGACCTCTACCATCGGCTGGTGGCGGAAATCGAACGGCCGCTGGTCGAGCTCGCACTCAAGCGCGCGGGCGGCAACCAGGTGCGGGCGGCGAGGATGCTCGGCCTCAATCGCAACACGCTGCGCAAAAAAATCACCGACCACAAGATCGTACTGACCAAATTTCCCGCCGGATGACGCGGCTCCCGTCGCACTTTTACGCGATGATCGATCCGGCCGGCGGTCACGAGCCGGTCATGCTCGCCGAGACGATGCTCGACGCCGGCGCGCGAATCATGCAGCTGCGGCTGAAAGACGCGCCGGGCCGCGATTTCCTGGCCGCAGCGCGCGCGATTGCGGACTTGTGCCGCAAGCGCGGCGCAACTCTCATCGTCAACGATCGAGTCGATATCGCGATTCTCGCCAACGCGCACGGAGTGCATCTCGGGCAGACCGATCTTCCGCTCGACGCGGCGCGGCGAATCATCGGCAATGACAAGATGATTGGAATCTCGACTCACAACGTCGAGCAAGCGCGCGCCGCTGAAGGTGGCGGCGCCAATTACATCGGATTTGGACCGATGTATCCCGGCGGACTGCGGAACAACGCCGCCGGGAAAGGCCTCGACGAACTTCGCTCGATCCGCGCGGCAGTAAAGATTCCAATCGTCGCGATCGGCGGAATTTCCGAAGCACGCGTCGTGGAAACTCTCGCCGCCGGCGCCGATGCGGTCGCGATCATCACCGACGTCGTGAACGCGCCCGACCTCGGCGGCAAAGTCCGTTCGATCCTCGCACTCGCGCGCAGCTGACACTCTGCCGAAGGTGTTCATAACGCGCGCTCTTTGGAATAGTGCGGGCATGAATCTGCAATCGATCAAGCGCGGGCTAATCGGTCTCTACCACGAGATGTTGCCGCCGGTGCTCTTTTTCTTCACTGCGTTTCTGCTGATCGGCGTGATCTTCAAGCTGCTTGTCACGCAATACTCGATTCAGTTCACCGCGTTTACCAGTGCCGCCGTCGCAGCGCTGATCATCGGCAAAGTGATTCTGCTGATTGACTGGGCGGAGTCCGGACGCGACTTCGGTTCGCATCGGCGGATCGTGGTGATCGCATGCCAGACTTTTGTCTACGCGTTTGCCGTCTTGACGCTGGGGATTGCTGAGCGAGTCTTCGAAGCGGCACACAAAGCACACAGCCTGAGTGAAGGGTTCAACATTACGCTCGCCAACGCCCATTTCGATCGCTTCATCGGCCTGGTGATTCTCATCAGCATGGTGGTTTTCATTTACCTGGTGTTCCAGGAAATCCAACGCGCGATGGGCAAAGGCGCACTCTACCGCCTGCTGATCGAACGTCCCGACCCAATCTCCGAAGGCGCTCCGCCACCGACTCCGTGACATTCGACAGACTGTTACTATTCTCGCTTTGTTGTTTTTGGTACACCTGACTGCTGGTTATCAGGATTGGAAGGGGGATCTGAAGAGACGGTGGACGCGCCGATTGCGCCGGACAGGCCAACCCGGCCGGCCAGCATTTATTTTACAACCTTCCTTGGGCTTGCGGTCGGATTCTCCATCCTGCTCAAGCCGCTTGGGACTCTGCTCAGTTCGCTCGTCGAATCGACCGGGATGGCGGAGTACGGACGCTGGTCGCTGATAAGTGTTGCGTACCAGTTGCTTGCGACCGCGGTGATCCTCGGCATCGTCGTGGCGGTAGAGCGCAAGCCGCTCTCGTCAGTGGGGCTCAGGCGACCGACGCTTTCCGATGTGGGGCTGGGATTGGCGCTGTTCGTCGCGGTCGAGATCGCGGGCGCCGTATTCAGATTGCTGCTCGTATTTTTCTTTCCGAACAGCATGTCGAACGTCGCTAGTTCGCAACTCAACTCGTTCTCGAGCATGCCGGCCGGACTGGGACTTTTCATCGCCGCGGCGGCCGGTATCTCAGAGGAGGTCGCAGCGCGCGGCTTCGCGATCGATCGCCTTCGAATCGTCACGGGGCGCCTCGGTCTCGCCGCGGCGGTGGCGCTGGCGCTCGATTTGGCAGAGCACATTCCGTATTGGGGATGGCGCTATGCGATCGAGATTGCGCCGATGCAGTTGCTGTTCGTCCTCATGTATATCTGGCGCAAGGACATCATGGCCTGCATGATCGGCCATTTTCTGGCCGATGCGCTACCGTTCCTTGGTTCGCTCGCGATGGCTGGCGTCTTTTCGCTGTCCGGTTTCAGCAACGTGCATGAGATGCTTGCGTCGCGCGATTACTGGCGTGGCGACAATGCCGGCGCGATGGCAGAGTACACGCGCGCGCTCGAATCGAAGCCCAACGATCCGGAGTTGTTGAAATATCGTGCGGGCGTCGAACTCATGAGCCGTGATTATGTGGCTGAGATCGGCGACCTGAACAAGCTGCTCAGCCTCGATCCAAAGGAACCCGATCCCGACGTACTCATCACCCGCGCAATGGCCTACTACTACGCAGGTTACCCCGACAAGGGGCAGCCTGACGCGGACCAGGCGATCGCGTTGTCGCCGAAAGACGCGGAGCTTTACAAATATCGTTCGTACATCGACGAGGGACGCGAACAAAGAGACGCAGCCATTTCGGATATCAGTCAGGCGATAAAGTACTCGAAGCGAAAGAAAGAAGATCTGTATTACCGGCGCGGCTGGGACTATCAGGCAAAGGCGGACTATGACAAGGCGATCGACGACTACAACGAAGCCGCCAAGATCAATTCTTCCGACATGCGAATCTTCCGGCAACGGGCGCAGGTCTACACGAGCACCGGGCAGCTTGATTTGGCGGCCGCAGATCTCGCGCGCATAAAGCCTCCTTCGATGGAGGATTTCATGGCACGCGGTGCGTTTCACGAAGACGCGGGAAAATACGAACTCGCTCTCGAGGACTACAATCAGGCCATTGCCGAGGCTCCGAATGATTGGGTGCCCGTTAACGCCGCGGCATGGTTGCTGAGCACCTGCCCCGACGCCAAGGTTCGCGATGCCAAACGCGCTCTGACACTCGCCAAAAAAGCCTGTGACATTTCCTCGTGGAAGGACGGCGACGTAATCGACACGCTGGCGGCTGCGCTGGCTGAAACGGGCGACTTCGCGCAGGCGGTGACCTGGCAGGAGCGGGCGGTCGAGCTGATCAAGGCTCAATCTCCGTCGGCTGATCAGCAGAAGGAAGAAGACGCGCGCCTCGATCTCTATCGCAAGGGGCAGCCGTATCGTCAGCCGCCTCCAAAGAAATGAAGAAGGGAACATCCTGATGGGACCGACCAGTTGGACTGATTCGCCTTACGTGGGCATCTGCATCCGTCCGCGCGCCACGATTCGGGCGATCGTCGATCATGATCCCGATCCCAATAGTCGAGCGATCAAACTCGTGCTCACCGCGGCGGTGGTGGGCGCCGTGTCGAATGCGATATACCGCTACCGATACAATCCGACTGCCTTTACAATTGCCAACAAACCAATTCCGGCCGTGGCGCCTCACACCTCGCATTTGGTGAGTCTATGGGGCCTTGTCATCTGGCCGCTGCTGGCAGTCCCAATTCTGTATTTAAACGGCGCATTGCTTCGCTGGTCCGGATCGATCCTGGGCGGCACGGCAAAGGCGGTGGAAGTTCGCGCCGCCATAGGGTGGTCTTCGGTGCTGTCGATCGGACTTTATCTCGTCGGTTTTGTACTTTCGTTCCTGGTGATGCCCTCCCAACCTCCGACGTCGCTGTCGATAAGTGCGATGCTCGCGTCGTGGCGGCCGATGTGGCCTTCCCTGATTGTTCTCGCGCCTCTATGGCTGTGGTGGTGGATCGTCCGGCTCAACAGCCTTGGCGAAGTGCATCGATTTTCGGCGTGGCGCGCACTGGGAGCCGCGTTAATCGGGCTGCTTCTCTTGTTAGGTGTAATATTGGTTGCGATCCTCGCATTCGGCGCGATCATATGGATGTTCGCCGTGGCGGCGGGATGATGATCGACTACGCGGTGGCGGGGACGGGCGCGGAGGGTTGGCGGGCTTGTTCCGTCTCGAACGATCGGCACGACCAGGTCACTGCCGCGCCCAGCAAACACATGACGACGAATACTTCGAAGGCCGGCAGGTAGCTGCCGCTGAGATCGTAAATCTTGCCGGCGCCGACCGGGCCGACGAACGCGCCGATCGTATTGAAGACGCCCGCGATGCCGCCGATTGAGCCGAAGCGCTTGAGCCCGAGCGACTCCGCCACCAGCATCGGAACCAGCACCAGCGGCGCGCCGAGCGTCAATCCGAATATCAGCACGAACGGAATCAGCACCGAGGTTCGCGCTGCACCAAAGATCAGAATCATGCCGACGCATGCGGCGAGAAAGTTACAGGTCAGCGCGATTCTCGCGCTCACGCGATCGGCGAAGAGTCCCATCCCGAGCTTGCCGAAGGCTGCGAATACGTACGCCAGGCTCATCATGCCGGCCGCGAATTTGGCAGTGTAGCCGACTTCAGTGAGATAGGTGATCAGATGCAACCCGGTGCCGGCCGCGACGGCGGCGAAGAAGAATTGTGAGGCGGCGATCATCCAGAATGAACGGCACCGGAAAGCCTCGCGCAGCTCGAAGCCCGGCAACGCGTTGCTGGCCTGCGCGACGGTGACGCCCTCGGCCTGCGGCGGGCGCGTGCGCACGACAATGATCACCAACGGAATGACAACGACGAACATCGGGATTGCGAGCGCGACGTAACCTTCGCGCCATCCGCCGCGTGCGATCGCGAAGCTCCCGACCAACGTCATCGCGGCGCCGCCGAGCGAAGTGCCCGCGAACGCAAGGCCCATCGCGAGTCCGCGGCGCGCGCCGAACCAATTGGCGATCACGAGCGCGCACGGGAGCAGCGTCGAGGCACCGATGCCGACGCCGAGCAGAACGTAGGCACCGAACAGCGGACCGAACGAATCGACGCGGCTGGCGATGAGAAACGACACGCCGGTCATGATTGCTCCCGCGACCATCACGACTCGCGCCTCGACGCGGTCGAGCAACCATCCGATGAGCGGCGCGCTAATGCCCGCGGAGATCGGCAGAGCGAGGCCTTGGAGCGTCGAGAGTTGGGCGCGCGGCCATCCGAAATGTTTCAACAGGAACGGGAAGAACAGGCCGCCGGTGTTGTAGCCGGAGCCGAAGACGAACATTAGCACGACGAAAAGGCTCGCGACGATAATCCAACCCTGCCGTTCGCGCTGCGTCATATGGGGCACCCTCGCTGAAACTTATAGCGACCCGGCGTCAGATCGTCGAGTATGAAAAATGCGCGCCGACAGGCCCGACGATTATTCGAGCGCCGTCAGCGGGACGAAGCCTTCGAGTCCGCTCTTCATGCGAATCTGCACGTAGTTCAGCGCGAGGCCGATCACGTGAACATTGTGGCCCTGGTGAACTTCCGCGAGCTTCTTGCCCCATCGACTTGGTTTGTCCAGGACGCCGGCGTCGTGCGTGAGCACGAATACTTTGTCGGTCGGTTTGACGACCTCGACCGCCGACGGATCGATGTAGCCGGTCTGCCCGCTCTTGAGCTGGACCTGCAGATAGTAATGAGTGGAGCCAGTCACCTCGACGAATTTGCCGGTCGTCAACTGCTCGATTCGCTTGCTGCTTTTCGCCGGCGCCGAGTAGACAGGTAAGTCCTGCAGCACCTTCAGCCGCGCCTGCGCAGGTTCGACTTCCGGTGCGCGCGCGCTGCTGGCCGCATGATGCACACGGGGCTTGGTCGTCGGCGCGGGCGCGGACATCACACCGGATTCAGCGGGCATCGATGGCGTCATCGAGGATGGCGGGCCTGCTGGAGCGCCACCGGCGCCGCTCGGACCCTCGGCGGGCACGACCGAAGTCTCGGGCACGTCTTCCTCGTTCACACCCGCCGCGAAGCACGGCGCCGAAAATGCGAGCATCGCCACGGCGGCTACCAGAGCCATCACACGCGCTGAACGAAAATCACGATGAAGCATATTCCTCGTCCTCAACCTCCCAACTTGCTCCCCAACTTGCACTTTATTCTAGCAGGCGCCGCACACGGTGCATCGCTCGACGTCGCACGGCGGGCTCTGATGCTCGTGATGCGCCTTTTTGCGCTCAGCGAGCAGGAACCATTTGTAAATGTGATGATCGATAAAGTCCCACGGCAGCAACTCGTCGTGGACATAGTGGCGAGTCACGAAAAAATCCGGATCGGGCAACGACGAATTTTCGCCCGCCTCGACTTCGCGATGTATCTTGACCAACTCATGCCAGATAGCCCCGGCGCTCTCGCAGCCCGCGGCTTCCAGGCGTTCGAGGATGCCGCTGACACGGCGATCGCCGCGCGAGACCATCGTCTGGAAATACGCTTCGCGCGGCGATTCGGCGTCGAGCTCAACCTGTCCCAATCGCGCGAGGCGCTGTCGCAGCATCGCGACTTTGCGTTTGATCGATCGCGCGTCCTGCATCGGATCCCACTGAAACGGCGTCCACGGCTTGGGCACGAAAGGATTTAGCGAGACCGTCACGGAGCCGATGCGGGTGCGGCGCGCACGGGCGCGTTCGAGCACCTTGGCGACCAGGTCGGCAATCGCGAGCACATCCTCATCGCGCTCTTCGGGCAGGCCGATCATGAAATAAAATTTCAGATGGGCGACGCCCTCGCCCAGCATCATTTCGGCCGCGTGCAGAATCTCGGCCTCGGTCAGATTCTTGTTGATGACCTTGCGCATCCGCTCGCTGCCCGCCTCGGGCGCTACCGTCACGGTTTGATTTCCGCCGCGCGCCAGGGCGGAAGCCAGCGCGGGCGAAATGCAATCGGCCTTGAGCGACGACGGTGACAGCCGCCCGCCGCGATCGACGACTGCAGATGCGATGTCGGCGACGCCGGGCACGCTCGCCATCTCGGCCCCGACCAGGCCTATTACCTTGCGCTCGCCCAGACCGCGCTCGGCTTCGGCGATCAGCATTTCGGGCGCGCGATAACGAATCGGGCGATACATGAAACCTGCCGCGCAGAAGCGGCATCCCCACTGGCAGCCGCGACTCGCCTCGACCAGGAACATGTCGCCGAAGACGGATTCGTCGGTGAGAATAAGCGACGAGGTGGCGAAGCGATTGAGGTCGCGCAGCAGGCGGCGATTCACCTGGCCGTTGCCAGGCCCGCTGTATTTCACTTCGTCGAGGCGGCCGGCGCCGTCGTAGACGGGCGTGTAGAAATCTGGCAGATACGCGCCCGCGACGGACGCGAGATCGCGCAGTTGATTCGGCGAGCCGCGCGTCGCCTGCCAGCGCTCGATGAACTCCGGCACCATCTCCTCGCCCTCGCCAATCAGAAACAGATCGATGAAATCGGCGATCGGTTCGGGATTGAGAAAAACGGCGGAGCCGCCGGCGATGATCAGCGGAAAATTGCGGCCCGCACGATCGGCGCGGCGTGCAGGAATGCCGGCCATGCGCAGAACGCTCAGGACGTTGAGATAATCGGTCTCGAACGAAATCGAAAACGCGAGGATGTCGAAATCGGAAAGCGGACGGCCGCGCTCGAACGAGACGAGGCGCTCGGCGCCGTCGCGGAAGGCGTCTCGCTCGTCGGCGTCGGGCAGGAATGCGCGATCTGCGGCGACCGACGGATCGGATTCGAAGATGTGGAACACGGCCTGGAAGCCGAGATTGGCCATCCCGAGCCGGTACGTGTTGGGATAGACGACGCAGACCGAAATGTCGCCGCCCGGTTGGCGCGCGTAGAGTACTTTTTCGCGCGCGATACGCTCGAGCGCGCGCTTGCGCGGGTAATTCGTCGACAGCGACATGACCTAACAGAGTATCGCCGCGCGGATGGCACGCTCAAGAGGAGCGTCGAAGCCGTTGGCAGTCAGCGCTTCCACGCCATGTAAGCGAAAAACTCGGGCGGTTCTCCGCGCAAAATGCCCGACGGCTCGGCGGCGAGCACTGCCGCGCGGATGTCGCGCTCGAAGGGCTCGACGCGGTCGCCGAGCACGCGCCGGCTGCAGAACGACATCGAGTAAAGATTCCCGATCATCGAGTCGACGGTCCATTCGATGTCGAAGGATTCCCTGTAGGCGACGAGATCTTTGAAGCGCGAGCGTTCGATGAACGCTTCGTGGCGTTGCTCAGGCGGCGGACCCGGTTGCTCCCACGACCGCTCCCGGCCTGGGAGATAGCGCTTCAACACAGCGTTAATCGCTGCGCGCCAAGGGGTCGGAGGTGGACGTGGAATCGGAGCGCCCTCGCCCACCACCGCGATGCCGCCGCCGTCGGTCACGAGATCGTAGAGCGCGTCGAGCGTGGCCTCGCGATCCATCCAGTGGAACGAGTTGCCCATTGTGACGAGGCGGAACTGGCCAAGCGCGGGCGACAAATCCTTCGAGCCGCCGAATCGCCACTCGATGTTCTCGATGCCGCGTTCGCGCGCGATGCGCGCGCCTTCGGCACGCATCGCGTCGTCGGGATCCATTGCGAGGACTTCATCGAACATATGCGCGAGCGGAATCGCGACGGGCCCGGGGCCGCATCCGAGATCGAGCAGCCTGCCGGTGCCGTCGAGTTCAAATCTGTCGCGCAGAAGCGTAACGAGCGACGGCGGATACACCGGCCGATAGCGCGAGTAGTACCACGCAGTCCCCTCGTAAATAGTCAGATCGTACTTGTCGGTTTCACTCACGCGCGAGGATTCTATCGGGGCGCGTGTAGATGTTGAAGCTGCCGTCGCGCAGGAAGCCAACCAGCGTCGTGCCGATTTCTTCGGCCAGCTCAACCGCGAGCGACGACGGCGCCGACACGGCGGCAAGAATCGGCACGCCCGCGGCTGCAGCCTTCTGCACAATCTCAAAGCTGAGCCGCCCGCTGACCATCATCAGATGATGCGCGAGTGGAACCATCGCATTCGTCAGCGCGAATCCGATCACCTTGTCGACCGCATTGTGACGTCCGACGTCCTCGCGAATCGCGACCATCGTGCCGTCGAGCGAAAATATCGCGGCGCCGTGCAGGCCGCCGGTCGCGGCAAACACGCGCTGGCCGGCGCGGAGCTTCTCCGACAGCGTGAGCAGAATGGCAGGCGCGACCCGCGCGGAATCCGACGGCGCAGCGACGCGGCGGCGAATCGAGTCGATGCTGGTCTTGCCGCATACGCCGCAGCTCGAGCTCATCACGAAGTTGCGCTTGAGGCGGGCGCGCAGTCCCTCGGCCGGCACGTTCAGCACGATGTCGATGGCGTTGGGCTCGGGCGCGCCCTTGCGTCCGCGCACGCGTCGAATCTCGCCGAGCTCGCTCGCATCGTTGATAAAGCCTTCGGCGAAAAGAAATCCTGCGGCTAGCTCCTCGTCATGGCCGGGCGTGCGCATGGTAAGCGTGAAGCGGCGGCCGGCGAGTCGAATCTCCAGCGGTTCTTCGACCGCGAGCGCCTCGATGCGTTCGTTAGTCTTGCCGCCATTCCATCTGAGCGCGTCATGCTCGCGAATGTCATCCCTTGCAGGCTCACTCTCTTCCGCAGGGAAGTGGATATGAATGGAACTCGTGGTCATCCCTCGCCAACTTCTTCGGCACTGGGGACGGATTCGGTCGCGATGAATGAAACGGCGTCGCGCACGAGCGGGCTCAAGTCATTGCCGCCGTTCTCCACGTAGTCGACGATCTCGGCGCGCATCCGCGCTTCCCAGAAATTGCGCAGGTGGTTCGCGATCTCCTCGACGGCCTCGCCGCGATCCGAATAGCCGGCGAAGTAGGCGCCGATATCGTTGGCCATCGTAATGAGGTGCTGAATGTCGGCCGGTCGACCGTTTTCCGCGTGCGAGTGCCCATTGCCATTGTGCCCGTTGCTGCGGTGCGCTTGCACTGATTCGGCTTCGGGCGCGACCTGAACGGCGGTGACCTTGAACTCGGGACAATTCGTCGCCCAGTCGGAATGCTCGGTCATCAGATCGTTAGTGCGCGATTCGGGATGATGAAATGTAGTATACACGACGCCCGGCTGCACGCGCTCAGTCACCAGCGCCCGCAGACGCGTCTCGCCGCGGCGCGCCCGCACCTGGAGCCAATCTCCGTCGCGGATGCCGCGCAGTTCGGCGTCGTTCGCATGTATCTCGAGGCGATCCTCCGCATGCATCGTGGAATTCAATGTGCGCCGCGTCTGAGTACCAACATTGTACTGACTGAGTATTCGGCCAGTAGTCAGTATCAGTGGATACTGGCTATTAGTGCGTTCCTCAGTTGGCACATACTCGGTAATCGTGAAGCGGCCTTTGCCACGCACGAAGCGTTCGGCATGCATGGTGGGAGTGCCGGCGGGTGCACCGTCGTTGCATGGCCATTGGACGGAGCCGAGCCGCTCGATCTTTTCGTAGCTGACCCCGGAAAAAGTGGGCGTCAGCCGCGCGATCTCGTCCATGATTTCCGACGGATGCGAATACTTCATCGGGTAGCCGAGAGCGGTCGCAAGCTCGCAAGTGATTTCCCAATCTTCCTTGCCGGCGAGGGGAGCCGCGACCTTGCGCACCATCGAGATTCGCCGCTCGCTGTTGGTGAAAGTGCCATTCTTCTCGAGGAACGACGAACCCGGCAGAAATACGTGCGCATATTTCGCCGTCTCGTTGAAAAACAAATCCTGCACGACGACACATTCCATCGAGCTCAGCGCCGCCGCCACGTGATGGCCGTTGGGCTCGGACTGCGCAACGTCTTCGCCCTGCACATAGAGACCCTTGAAGCTGCCGTCCACCGCCGCGTCGAACATGTTCGGAATGCGCAGGCCTGGTTCGGGATCGACGTGCACGCCCCACGCCGCATCGAAGGTCGCGCGCACGACATCGTCGGAGATGTGGCGATAGCCACTGAACTCGTGCGGGAACGAGCCCATGTCGCACGAGCCCTGCACGTTGTTCTGTCCGCGCAGAGGATTCACGCCAACTCCCGGCCGCCCGATATTGCCGGTCGCCATCGCGAGATTCGCGATACCCAGCACCATCGTGCTGCCCTGGCTGTGCTCGGTGACGCCAAGACCGTAGTAAATGGCGCCGTTCGGCGCGGTCGCATACAAACGCGCGGCCGCTCGAACCTTGTCGGCAGGCACGCCGGTGATTTTCTCCGCCGACTCGGGCGAGTTGTGCGGCTGCGCGACGAACTTCTTCCACGCCTCGAATTCATGCGGGTCGCATCGCGCCGCCGCAAATTCCTCGTCGGCGAGTCCTTCGGTCACGACCACATGCGCGATTGCGTTGATGAGCGCGACGTTGGTGCCGGGGCGGATTTGCAGGTGATACGCCGCTTGCACGTGGGGCAGGCGCACGATTTCCGTCACGCGAGGATCGACGACGATCAGCTTTGCGCCCTGGCGGATTCGACGCTTCATCTGCGCCGCGAAGACCGGATGTCCCTCGGTGACGTTCGCGCCGATCACCATGATCACGTCGGCCTGCATCACCGACTCGAAATCCTGCGTCGTCGCCGAAGTGCCGAACGCTGTCTTGAGTCCGTAACCGGTCGGTGAGTGACAGACGCGCGCACAGGTATCGACGTTGTTGTTGCCGAACGCCGCGCGCACCAGTTTCTGCACGAGAAAGGTTTCCTCGTTGCTGCACCGCGAGGACGTGATCGCGCCGACGGCGCCGCGGCCGTGCTCCGCCTGGATACGCCTGAACTCGGACGCGGCGTATTCGATCGCTTCCTTCCAAGACACCTCGCGCCACGGCTCATCGATCGATTTGCGAATCAGCGGGCGCGTGACGCGCTCGGGATGCGTCGTATAGCCCCACGCGAAGCGGCCCTTGACACACGAGTGACCGTGATTGGCCTGGCCGTTGGGATTCGGCACCATGCGCGCGACCAGGTCGCCTTTCATCTCGGCGCGGAATGAGCACCCGACGCCGCAGTATCCGCAGGTCGTGACGACGCTGTGATCCGGCTGTCCAAGCTCGACCACCGATTTTTCCATCAACGTCGCGGTCGGACATGCCTGCACGCAGGCGCCGCACGAAACGCATTCGGACGCCGCAAACGGGCCGTTTTGTCCGGGCGAGATCACCGACGAAAATCCGCGTCCGTCGATCGTCAGCGCAAACGTGCCCTGCACTTCCTCGCACGCGCGGACGCAGCGCGAGCACACGATGCATTTCGACGGATCGAAAGTGAAATACGGATTCGACTCGTCCTTCGCCGCATGCAGATGGTTCGCGCCGTCGCCGTTGCGATAGCGCACCTCGCGCAGACCGACCGCGCCCGCCATGTCCTGCAGTTCGCAATTGCCGTTGGCAGGACAGGTCAGGCAGTCGAGCGGATGATCCGAAATGTACAACTCCATGACGCCGCGACGCAGCCGCGCGAGAGCCGGGCTCTCGGTGCGCACTTTCATTCCGGCGCGCACGGGCGTCGTGCATGAAGCGGGGAAGCCGCGCTGGCCGTCGATTTCGACCAGGCACAGACGACATGAGCCGAACGGCTCCAGCGAATCCGTCGCGCAAAGTTTCGGGATGTGGATCCCAGCCTCAGCAGCCGCGCGAATTACCGAGGTCCCTTCGGGTACGGATACGGCGCGTCCGTCAATTTCCAACGCGATGCTCGAAGCATTCCGTCGAAGCGGTGTCGCGAAATCGTTATCGGCCCGCGATCGCATGAGTGCTCGCAGCTCCTGGGGTCGAGATCGTCAAATCGTCACCTATGAATGCCACATCCCGCGGCGTCAGACCGAAATCCTGCGGAAAATATTTCAGCGCACTCAGCACCGGCAGCGCAGTCAGACCGCCGAGCGCGCACAGCGAACCGAACTTCATCGTATCGCAAAGATCGCGGAGCACTTCTAGATTCTCGCGCGGACGGCGTCGATTGACAATGTCGTCGAGTACCTCGGTCCCGCGAGTCGATCCGATTCGGCATGGCGTGCATTTGCCGCACGATTCGATCGCGCAAAACTCCATCGCGTAACGCGCCATCTGCGCCATGTCGACGGTGTCGTCAAACACGACGATTCCGCCGTGGCCGAGGATTCCACCACGCGCCGCCACCGACTCAAAGTCGAGGGGAGTGTCAAGCATCGCGTCGGTAAAATAAGCGCCCAGCGGTCCGCCGACCTGGATCGCGCGAACCGGCCTGCCGCTGGCGGTGCCGTCGCCGTAGTCTTCGACGATTTTGCGCAGCGTCACGCCCATCGCGGTTTCGATTAGTCCCGGACGCCTCGAATTGCCGGCGAGCTGAAACGGTATCGTACCGCGCGAGTTGCCGACACCGTAGTCGCGGAAAAATTCCGCGCCGCGCTCGACGATGATCGGAACCGTCGCGAAGGACATCACGTTATTGATCAGCGTCGGTTTGCCGAAGAGACCTTCCAGCGCGGGAATCGGCGGCTTGAAGCGAACCATCCCGCGCCGGCCCTCGAGGCTTTCGAGCATCGCCGTTTCCTCGCCGCAGATGTACGCGCCGGCGCCGAGGCGAATCTCCAGTTCGAACTGTTTACCGGTGCCGAGAACGTTGGCGCCCAGGTAGCCGTTCGAATACGCCGTCGCGATCGCTTCGCTGAGCGCGCGACGCGCATGCGGATATTCGGATCGCAGGTATATGTACCCTTGGGTCGCGCCGACGGCGAGCGCCCCGATCGTCATCCCCTCGATCAGCACGAAGGGATCACCCTCCATGATCATGCGGTCGGAGAAGGTGCCAGAGTCGCCTTCGTCGGCGTTGCAAACGACGTACTTCGGCGTCGCCGGCGCGTCAGCCGCGGTCTTCCACTTAATGCCGGTCGGAAATCCTGCGCCGCCACGCCCGCGGAGACCTGAATTCTTGACCTCCGCGATAACCGCGTCAGCGCCGATCTCCACTGCTCGTCCGAGGCCGCGGTATCCACCATGCGCGATGAAGTCGTCGAGCGACACCGGGTCGGTCACCCCGGCGCGCGCGAACGTCAGCCGAGTCTGCGACTTCAGCCAAGGTATCTCGTCGGCGACGCCAAGGCGCAGCCGATGCGGACCACCGTCGAGAAAATTCGAATCGAACAGCGTCGCGACCTCGCGCGCTGCGACTGGACCGTATGCGATCCGACCGCCGCTGGTCGCGACTTCAACCATCGGCTCGAGCGAAAACATTCCGCGCGAGCCATTGCGCACGATCTTCAAGTCGCGCCCGCGCGACGCCGCTTCTTTACGAATTGCCTCGGCCGCTGCGTCGGCGCCGAGCGACACGGCACTCGAGTCGCGCGGAACGTATACGACGGCGGTCATCGCGACGGCCTCGGCAAAGTACCCTCTGAAACAATTTCATCGAAGCGTTGCGGATTGACGCGGCCGTAAAGATCGTCGCCGACAATTATCGCCGGCGAGCACCCGCAGTTGCCCACACAGTAGACCGGCTCCAGCGTGAAGTCGCCGTTGGCGGAGGTCTGTCCGAAATCGATTCCAAGGCGTGCCTGAATATGTTTGGCGAGCGCGACCGCGCCCATCGCCTGGCACGACTCGGCGCGGCATACGCGAATGATTTTTCGGCCGGGCCGCTCGGTGCGAAAATCGTGATAGAAACTGACGACGCCATGGACTTCGGCGCGAGAGAGATTCAGCGCGCTCGCGATCGCCGGGACGGCCTCCGGCGGGATGTAACCAAGACGGTCATTCACCGCGTGCAGCACCAGCATCAGCGCGCCGGGTCGGTCGGCCAGACCGGCGGCGATTTCGTCAATCACGCGCACATCATTGGCGCCGTCGCCATTCCTGGAATTCATCGAAGCCACTATCAATCGCTATAACACGATTATTGCTCGTGATCTTGATCCCAGCGGTTGCATATTGCAACCTGACAATTGCGCCCGGTGTCGGAGGTTCAAATGATCCGCAAATTCAAATTTGAAGACGAGGTACATGAGAGCCTGCAATGCGTTCCGATGGCGGTGCGGCGCAAGCTTGATCGCGTCGGCCTGAAAATCGGGCTCGAGCAATGGAAGTCGCTCGACCGCGGCGAGCGCCTCGCAATCTGCCATCTCCCTGTCGATTCCTCCGAAGAGTTGGACGCTCTTGGCGTGTTTATCCGCGAGGCGATGAAGCGACGTCTCGGCGTCGAGCCGAAGAGCCTGACCGACGCGCAAAGAGCGTCGGCGGAACCGCCCGCGGCGCCCCCAGACCGAGTCGTGTCGCATGCGCGCGCGGCCGGCTTCGCTCTCAGCCACGCCGTTTGGTCGCGACTCGACGGCGACGAGCGATTCGCTCTGCTGAAGATGGGCGACGCGGAGAAGCCAAGCCACAACCTCGGCGCTGCACTGAAGGAATTTGCCGTGCCGGCGATAGCCGAGACTGATCAGCCGCGCGCGAAGTGATCGAGGAGCGCCCGCCCCTTCCCCAATTTGAAACTCTGCCGGAGCGCGGCCGTCACGTAGCGTTTCGCGCCGCGGACCGCGTCCTCGAGGCTAGCGCCGCGCGCTAGGTGCGCAGCAATCGCCGCGGAGAAGGCGCAGCCCGTGCCATGCGCGCCGCCGCCCGCGATGCGCGGGCTCTTGAGCTCGATAAAGCGGCGGCCGTCGTGAAACAGATCCGTCGCATAGCGATTGTCCTTGCGATGGCCGCCCTTGATGACGACCGCGCGCGCACCGAGCTTGATTATTTTGATTGCAGCCTCACGAATCGCCGCATCGGAATCGATTCGAATGCGCGACAGCACTTCAGCCTCGGCAATATTCGGCGTGACGATGCGCGCGATCGGAATCAGCCGTTTGCGAATGGCGCGCTCCCCTTTCGGGCCCATCAGCAGCGCGCCGCTGCTCGACACGATCACCGGATCGACGACGGGCGCCCGCAGTCTGAGCCGCTCGATCGCGCGCGCCACCGCCTTGACGATGGTAGCGTTGGCAAGGGCTCCGGTCTTGACCGCACGCGGGGCGCATTCCAGTGCGAGAGTATTGAGCTGCGCGTCGACCATCTCCGGGGAAACGTCTTCGACATCCGCCACTCGGAAACTGTTCTGTGCGATCACCTCGGTGATGACCGAATAGCCGTACACGCCAAGCGCTGCGAAGGTCTTCAGGTCGGCCTGCAGTCCCGCACCGCCGCCGGGGTCGCTGCCCGCGATAGTGAGTGCGACTCGATGTTTCGAATTGGGAGAGGCCAAGAAATGGGCTCTGTTGCGTTGGAAAGATCTTATCTAACAACGCGGCTGAGCGAAAGATCCGCGCTTAGTTGATCCGTCGCGGAAACGCGCGATACTTTGCACTGTCATGCAACCAGTGCGGCGAGGCTTATGGCGGTAAGAGGCGAATCGGAATTTCTCAACCTTCCCTTCCAGGAGAAGCTGGAGTTTCTGTACGGCCTGCCTGCGCGCCAGAAGCGCGACCTGATTCTCTCTGCGCCCGAGGCTGAGCGCCTGGTGCAGTCGTTTTCGCCCGAGACGCTCTTTTACACGCTCAAGGAAATCGGCAGCGCCGATGCCGGCGACCTGCTGAGCCTCGCCATGCCTGAACAGGTCAAGTCGTTATTCGATCTCGATTGCTGGAATCGCGATCGGCCGAATGTTCATCGCATGCGCGAGTGGATCGAGGCGATGGCTGACGGTGGGCGCCGCAAACTCGCCGACGCGCTGATGGGCCTCGACATGGAGATGATGTCGATTCTGCTGCGCGGCTATATCAAGGTGCATCGCATAGAGGATGCGGCGTCGTCGCCGGACGCGACCGCGAACCGCTTCGCGCAGTACGACGAAAACTATCTCATCGAGTTCATCCGCCACGACGCAATCTCGCAGCACATTTCAGATTTCATCGAGGAGGCGTTCGAGCGCGACTACAACTACTTCGGCGGCCTGATGGAGGAAATCTATTGGGGCGTCGAGGCCGAGCTCGAGGAGGAGGCCTACCAGTTCCGGCGCGCGCGCCTGAACGACCGCGGCTTTCCCGACTTCTTCGACGCGCAAAGCGTCTTCGCCTACATCAAGCCCGAGCAGTTTCTGAAGATTCGCGCCGAGTACGAGCCGCCCAGCCGCGCCGACCTGCCCGACGATACCGAAGTGATCGCGCCCGAGATGGCGCCCGCGATCGCCGACGGCGACGTCTCGCTGTTCAACACTGCCCTGACCGCGGGTTTCGCGTCACAAGGCAAACGCCAGCTCCGCAGCGAGATGGCGATGGTCAGCAACCAGGTGCTGGTCGCGCGCGCGGTGGACTTCGGCGACCTCGAGGCGGTGCGCGTCGCGGTCGAGATGACCCATCACTATCTCAACCTGGCGCTCGAGCATCTGGCGGGCGGTGACCTCCAAAGCGCGATTGAGCATCTGCGCGACACGCCGCTGAAATTGCTCTTCCGCCTTGGCGTCAGCTTGACGATCGATCTGCGCACGAGCACCGAGTTGACGCTCAGGAAGCTTGGGCTCTCGAGCGTCAAGGTGCGCGAGATTTCATACCTCGACTCGCCCTACCGCGAAGCGCTGGCCGGCTTCATGGCGCGCCAGCCGCGATTCTACAGCGGCCTCGACGGCAGCGGTGCGGTCGAGATGCGCGACTTCAGCAGCATGCGCGATCTGCATCTCAGCTACGCGATTCTCGATCAGATAGATTCTGCCGCCGAGCTGTTCCGCGCCCTGTTTGCCATCGATATCTCGTCGCCGAACTTCCGTGCACAAATGGCGGCGCGCGATGTGCGTCTCAGCCAGCTGGTGTTGACCGGGCTCGCGCGCCTGGCGGTTGACAATCGCCTGACCATCGATCCGATCGAAGGCAGCAAGCTGACTGCCATGCGCGCCGCGATTATGACCGGGCAGCCGGGGACGCTCAGCGACGAATTCCGCGCCAGGATAAATCAAGCGCTCGCCGAGCGGATGGACGAGACGACCCGCAAGCGCACTGCGGCCTTCCTGAATTCGTGCTTAAACCTGCTGGAAGAAGAGTTCGCCAATCTCGGTGGCGAGCGCGAAATCGATCCGCGCTTTATCGAAAGCGTGCTCGTGCGAATCGAATAAAAGGATCCCGTGACAATCGATTCACCGAAACCCGAATGCAAGCAGGATGCGGGCGTGTTCGCGCCGGTAGTCGACCGCACGCGATGCGAGGCCAAGGAAGATTGCGTCGAGGCGTGTCCGTACGACGTTTTCGAGATGCGCAAACTCAGCGACGATGAGAAGCGCGCGCTGCCGTTGGTGGCTCGCGTGAGGGCGTGGGTGCACGGCAATCGGCAGGCGTTCGCAGTGCGCGCCGACCAATGCCACGCTTGCGGTCTGTGCGTGAAAGTCTGCCCCGAGCACGCAATCAAACTGATGCGAGTAGCGAGTCCTGCCTAGCGCGCGCCGTACTCAGCGCCCAAGCGTGACGGTGCGGCTCGAGCCGTCGCGATTCAGCGTCAACGTCACACCGCCGTCCTTGACCTTCGCAGTCTGTTGGTTGAAATCTTCGAGCGCCGTGATCTGGCGATCTCCCACCTTGGTCACGATGTCGCCGCGTGCGACTCCCGCCTTTTGCGCCGACGAATCCACCGCCGACACCAGCACGCCGTGCGCGTCGGGCGCGCCGAATGCGCTCGCCAGGTCGGGAGTCATTTGCTCAACCGTCAGTCCGAGCGCGTGCGCCGTATCGGGAATCTTCCCGCCGCCGAGCCCGATCGTTGGCGCCGACTCGAAGAGTTTGACATTCACATAAATCGGGACATTCATGCCCATTGCCAACGCGATCGCATCGCTCGGGCGGCTGTCGATCGAGTAGCGGCCGCCGTCCATATAAATCGTCGCGTAATAGACTTCGTCGCGCATGTCGCCAATCACGATTCGATCGACGCTGTTGCCGGTCTGCCCGATGATCGAGCGAACCAAATCATGGGTTAACGGCCGCTCGGGTTTGACCCCGTGAAGCGCCAGCAGGATCGCGGTCGCTTCGCTCTCGCCGATCATGATCGGCAGGACGCGCGACTGCTTCTGGTCGATCAGCAGCACGTAGTTCGCGCCGGTCTGGTCGTCGAAGCCGACGCGCGCGACCTGGACCTGCACATCGTTGGGAGAAAGTTTCGCGGAGGCGGACGAATCGGACGGCGAACGGCTGCATGAGCAAGCCGCGACCACGGCTGCCAACAGCAGCAGGCAAACATGGCGCCCGCCGACAGCCTTCATGCTCAAACCTTACGCGCGTCGTCCGCTTGTTGCCAAGCGCGCGTCAGCGGCGGAACTCGCGCGCGATGATATACAGCTCCGACGATCCCGGACGGCTTGCCTTGGTGCGCGTCACTTCGACCTTGCCAAAATGCCGCTTGAATGAATCGACGACGTCCTTGAATTCCGCGCCCATGAACAGCTTTGTCACCATCGCGGCGCCCGGCCTGAGTATCGTGACGGCGAAGCTCAGCGCGGAATCGATCAGCTCGCGCGAGCGGGCCTCGTCGCGCGCGGCTATCCCGGTCAGCTTCGGCGCCAGGTCGCTCGTCACCAGGTCGGCGCGTCCGCCAAGCTCTTTCTGCACGCGCGCCGTGACGGCAGCATCGAGAATGTCGCCGACGATCGCGATTGCGCCCGCCGGTGGATTCTTCACCTGCGCCAGGTCGACGCCTACGACGTGCCCGCCCGTGCCTGCCGCCGCCACGAGGATCGCCAGCCATCCGCCGGGCGCACATCCCAAATCGACGATTCGCGCGCTGCTACCGGCGACGACCAGCCGATTGCGCGCGATTATTTCCTCAATCTTGAACGCGGCGCGTGACGGCAATCCGCGCTCGCGCGCCTTGCGATAAAATTTGTCGTGTGGTTCGTAAGTCGCCACAAAATTTATCTGCTCGCTTTGCGGCGCGCGCCGAAGCCGCTATCTTGATCCATTCCGCTCCGAAGTTTTGATACTGCGACGGTCACCGTGAAGCTCGACGATTTGAATCCTGAACAGCGCGCCGCGGTGCTCGCGCCTGACGGCCCGATACTCATCCTGGCGGGCGCGGGCTCGGGCAAGACCCGCGTGCTGACCTACCGTATCGCCCACATCCTCGAGGAGCGCAAGGCTGCGCCAAACGAGATGCTGGCGGTAACATTTACCAACAAGGCCGCCAGCGAAATGCGCGAGCGGGTCGCGTCTCTGGTCGGCGACGGCGCGCGATTGCCGTGGGTCAGCACGTTTCATTCAGCGTGCGCGAGGATTCTGCGGCAGGAAGGGCATGCGCTCGGCTACGACCGCAATTTTTCGATTCTCGACGAAGGCGATTCGCTCACGACGATTCGCCGCGTGCTCGACGATGCGGCGTTGGCCGACTCGCCGCCGCTGGAGCTTGCACGGGCGCGAATCGAGCAGGCCAAGAACGAGGCAATCTCGCCCGAGGAGATGCTCGCGAGCGCGCAACCGGGGCGCGAGACCTCGATCGCGCAGATTTACCGGCTCTACCAGGAGCGGATGCGCGCGATGAACGCGATGGACTTCAGCGATTTGCAATTGCAGACCTGGATTCTGTTCGAGCGCTTCCCCGATGTCCTCGAGCGATGGCAGCGGCGCGCGGCGCAGTTGCTGGTCGACGAGTACCAGGACACCAATCGCGTGCAGTACCTGATCGTCAAGGCGCTGGCGGCGCGATCGGGAAATTTGTGTGTCGTCGGCGACGAGGATCAATCGATCTACCGATGGCGCGGCGCTGACATCCGCAACATCCTCGACTTCGAGCGCGACTACCCGAACGCGCAGATTTTCAAGCTCGAACAGAATTACCGATCGACAAAGACGATACTGGCAGCGGCCGGCGGCGTCATCCGCAACAACACAGAGCGCAAGGTTAAAAATCTGTGGACCGAGAATGCCGCCGGCGAGCCCGTCACTTACTACACCGGCGTCACCGAGCGCGACGAGGCTGACTATATCGCGCTCGAGATCGCGCGGCTGACGGGATCAGGAGGCTTCAAGCCAGCCGACGTCGTCGTCTTCTACCGCGTCAACGCGCAGTCGCGGGCGATCGAAGAGGCCCTCGTGCGGCGGCGAATTCCGTACTACGTCGTCGGCGGCATACGCTTTTATGAACAGCGCGACGTCAAGGACCTGCTCGCCTACCTGCGCGTGATTGCGAATCCTGCAGACGCCGTCAGCCTTGAGCGGATGGTCGGCACGCCGCCGCGCGGGATTGGCGCGAAGTCGTTCGAGGCGATTACCGAGCTTGCCGCGAGCCAGAATATCCCGGCGTTCGAGGCGATGGGCCGGCTCGAGACTTACTCGAAGGTCGCGCTCAGAATCGCCAAGCAGGCTGGGATGCTCTATTCGTGGATGCACGATTTGCGTTCGCGCGCCGCCGAAATGAGCGTCCGCGGCATCGTCGAGGAAGTCGTGGCGCACAGCGGCTTCGAGCCGTACCTCGACACGCTCGACGACGCATCGATGCGCAAGCAGAATCTCGCCGAGATGCTAACGGCGGCCAACGCCTTCGACGCCGAGAAGTCAGGCGGCGGACTGCCCGAGTTCCTCGAGCGCGTCGCTCTCGTCAGTGACAGCGAGCAGATCGATTCCCGCGGCGGTCGCGCGGCGCTGATGACGCTGCATACTTCGAAGGGCCTCGAGTACCCAATCGTTTTTATCGCCGGGATGGAGGAAGGGCTGTTCCCACATAGCCGTGCGGCCGATATCGACGAGGAGGTCGAGGAGGAGCGCCGGCTGTGCTACGTCGGCATGACGCGCGCACGCCAGTTGCTCTATCTGACCAACACGCTCTCGCGCGAGATTTACGGCGTGCGACAGGAGTCGCGTCAATCGCGATTCTTGCGCGAGGTCGATCCCGCCCTGATTCGCCGAATCGCGCCCGCGCGCGAAACGACGCAGATACGCCCGCTATCGCCGCGCGAGACCTACGTCGATCACGCCGACAGCCAATTGCCCGACGACGAGCCGGGGTCCGGCGTCGACGGCCTTGGGATCGGCGCACGCGTCATTCATCCGACCTTTGGCCGCGGGATCGTGCGGCGGCGCGAGGGGCGCGGCGACAGCGCCAAGGCGTGGGTGAATTTCGAACGCGGCGGAATCAAGCTGCTGGTGCTCAAGTTCGCAAACCTGAGGTTGATTGCAGACTAATCGCGCCGGTACAATTTCAGCGACACTGCATTTGCGTCGATAATTTGTGCGAACCTGTCGGTAAGAATCTGGAAGTTCATGAAACGCTTCATCAATACTGCGATTCGATTCTTCCCTGCCGTCTTCCTCATCGCGCTGGTCGCGATTCCAACCGCGTATGGCGCGTGGACCGAAGACCAATTCGAGAAGCGGCCGCTCTATGCGTTCCCACTGCCGCACGGCAAGGACGATATCGTCGGTAATCTGGTCACGTACCAACTCCAGAAGGGCGACACGCTGCTGGATGTCGGGCGATGGTTCGGCGTGACGGCCAAGGAAATCTCGAACGCCAACGGCGGCCTCGACTGGTGGGCGCCGCCGGCCGGCAGGACCATCATTCTGCCCGATGAGCACATCCTGCCCGATACGCCGCGGGTCGGAATCGTGATGAACATCCCCGAGATGCGCATCTACTACTACTATCCGTCGCCGACCGGCCCGATTCACCCGAAAGGAAAAGTTACGCCCGCCAAGTTTGTCTCCGGCAAGAAGCACTCAGGCGGCGGTGTGACGCCGTCGGTGGTTTATTCGTTTCCGGTCGGTCTCGGCCGCTTCGATTGGAAGACGCCGGTGGGAAGTTTCACGGTCCGCGGCAAGACTCGCAATCCGACCTGGGTGGTGCCGCAGGACATCTACGAGGAGCATCTGGAACGTGACGGTGAGGCCGAGCACGTGGTCTCCGGCGACGATCCCGACAATCCGCTGGGAAAATATCGCATCGAGCTGACGCTGCCCGAGTACGCTTTTCATGGCACAAACGTGCCGTGGGGCGTCGGCATGGAAGTGAGCCACGGATGCATCCGGCTGTACCCGGAAGACATCGAGCGCTTCTTCAACAAGGTTAAAATCGGCACGCCGGGGATGTTCGTCTATCAGCCGGTGAAGTTCGGATGGCGCGGCGACGCGCTCTACGTCGAAGTCCACGAAGATATGTACGGCATGTATGCGGGACTGTGGGCGTACGCGCAGAAGGAAGCGGATCGCAAGGGACTGACGGACCAGATCGACATGCAGAAGCTGGAAAAAGCCGTCGAGCAGAAGACCGGCGTCCCGACCTACATCATGCCCGGCCCGGCCCCCGGCAGCGCCAGCTAGTTCTTTGCCGGTCCTGGCGGCGGCGCAGCCGGTGGATTGCCGGCGTTATCTGCGGGTAGCTTTTTCACCAGGTAGAAGTATCGATGGCCGAGGCCGAAGGGGCCGGGCCATTTCAGGCGGCGGACGGCCTCCATGCCCGGAATCGGCTGGCTCGCGATCGTGTAGTCGCTGATTTTTTCCGACGTGATCATCGGGATACCGGCTTCGAGCTCCTTCGTTTCGATTCCATGCTTGGGATAGCGGTAGAGATCCTCGCCGTTGAGCGCGTAGCCGGTGTCGATCGCTGAGCGCGGAACTCCCTCGTGCTCGAGCTCGTTGCGCGTCGCGAGGATAACGCCCATCCCGCGCTGATACGCATAGGTGCCGCCGAGCGCCAGCAGGCCCATCGCGAGCGTCATCGCAAATGCCGCCGCCTGCACCAACCGCGTTCGCGGCAGCGGCGCGACCGCAAGCACAATTGCGCCGGCCGGGACCAGCACCAGGTAGTAGCGATCGTTGTAAAACCACAGCGGTATCGTCGCCGCCCAATACACCAGCGCCGCTATCACGATCGCGGCAGCTGCGCGGTCGAGCGTTTTGAAAATCTCGGCGAACGCGGCGAGCAGTCCCGCCGCACCGACGCTCGCCAGCACCAGGAACACGCACTGCCAGGCGCCGTGGCCGTCCCACGAAAAGCGATTCGGATCGCCGCGCAGTATGAGCACATTGTGCCATCCGCCGAAGCAGCTGTACTCGGGCGTCACCGGCATGCGGTTGTCCAGCCACATCAGTATGAGCGCCGCTGCGAAAATTCCGGCGGCGCCCATCGCGACGCGACGCCATCGCGGCGTCGTCAATTGCAATATCGCGAGCGGCGATAAGACTGTCCCCAGGTAGAGCGCCGGCCCGAGCACTCCCGCGCGCAGATAGTTCGCAAGCGGCACGCTGAAGAGGTAGCGGAAGTGATTTTCGTTGAGCTGCACTTCCCATGGCGTCGGACGCAGCACCGTCAGCCAAATCCACAGCGCTGCGCATACCGCCAGCGCCGCGGCGAAAGGCACCACCATCTCGAACCACACGGCGCGGTCCCAGCGATTCCTTCCTCGCAGCCGCTGGTCGTAGAGGATCATCGCGCCGACGCAGCCCACGATCGCCATCGCGGCGAACGGCCGAATCATGAATCCGATCACCGCCGATATCGCGGCGAGCCACAGCCACAACTGCTCGCGCGGTCCTTCAGCCTTGGCGAATGCCAAGTGTGCCGCGACCATCGCGGTCAGAAATGGAATTTCGGTCATGAACGAGAAGCTGAGGAATGTGAAACAGGGATTGCAGATGAGCAGGCCCGTCGCCGCGAGCGCCTGCCATCGCGGCGCGCCGCACTTGATCGCGAGCGCATGGAACATCACGCCGCACAGTATCGCGAGCACCACCGTCGCGATTTCCAGCGACGCCGAGTTGGCGCCGAATGCGTGCGCCCACGCCACGCCGTAAAAGACTTGCGCGACCGGCATCGCCTGCGAGTAGCCGGCAAATCTTATCTCGCCCGTGCGCAGAAACCGACGCACGGCCGAGCCGTACAGCCAACTATCGACAACAGGCGCGTCGGTCAGCGGATGCAAAATCCAAAGCGCGAAGACGTACCATCCAATCACCGCCGCTGCCGCGGCCGCTCCTGCGCGCCTCATCGACTTCCGCCTTGCTCCCCTTTTGACCTATCCCTTATACTCGAAAACCAACTCGACCGGCGGGACTGCGCTTTTTCTTTGATTCCAACACTATGCGACAAATAGCATTTCATCGTCCGTCCATCGGACCCGACGAGGAGCGCGAGGTGCTCGAGGCACTGCGCTCCGGATGGATCACCACGGGCCCCAAGGCCAAACGCTTCGAGCAGGAATTCGCCGAATACGTGGGCGCCAAGCATGCGCTCGCGCTTTCGCATTGCACCGGCGCGCTGCATCTGTCGCTGTGGGCGCTCGGCATCGGTCCGGGCGACGAGGTTATCACTACGCCGTTCACGTTCACCGCGACGGCCGAGATTCTCGGCTACCTGGGCGCGCGGCCGGTGTTCGTCGACGTCGATCCGGGCACCTTCAACATCAACCCTGCGCGCATCGAGGAGGCGCTCGAGAGCGGCGCCAACCGGCGCGTGCGTGCGATTCTGCCGGTGCACTTCGCCGGCCACGCCTGCGACATGGATCGCATTCTCAACATCGCGCGCAACTACAATCTGAAAGTCGTCGAGGACGCCGCCCACGCTGCCGGCTCCGCGAGGCACATGGACGGGCGCGGGATGGCGAAGGTCGGCACTATCGGCGATCTCACCTGCTTTAGTTTCTACGCCACCAAGAATTTTACGACCGCCGAGGGCGGTATGATCACGACCTCCGACGACGCGCTCGCCGAGAAGATCGCCATCGCCAGTCTGCACGGGATGAACAAGGACGCGTGGAAGCGCTACGACAAGAGCGGCTCGTGGTACTACGAAATTCACGACATGGGTTTCAAGTACAACCTGTCCGACGTCCACGCTGCTATCGGCCTGGCGCAGATCAAGCGCGCCGACGACTTCATGCGGCGCCGCGGCGAGATCGCGCGCGCCTACAACGAGGCCTTTCGCGGCGACGACGCGCTGCAGCCCGCGTACTCCGAACCCGGCATCGAGCACGCGTGGCATCTCTACGTGCTGCGCATCCAGCCCGAGCGGCTCAAAGTCGGGCGCAACCAGTTCGTCGAGATTCTGCGAGAGCGCGGCGTCGGATGCTCCGTGCACTGCATCCCGCTGCACACGATGCATTACTACCAGCGCACCTACGGCTACCGCGACGGCGATTTCCCCGTCACCGAGGACATCTTCAGCCGCTGCCTGTCGCTGCCGATCTATGCAGCGATGACCGACGAGGACGTCGCCTACGTGATCGAAACCGTTCGCGCCATCGTGCGCGAAAACCGGCGCTGAGCGGGGAGAACAATCGTGCGAGCACTGGTAACCGGCGGCGCGGGATTTCTGGGCTCTCATCTATGCGAGCGCCTGCTCAACGACGGCCACGAAGTCATCTGTCTCGACAATTTTTTCAGCGGCAAGCGCGCCAACATAATGCACTTGCTCGACAACCGCAATTTCGAATTCATCCGCCACGACGTGGTCGAGCCAATTCTGCTCGAAGTCGATCGCATATTCAGCCTCGCCTGTCCCGCGTCGCCCGTGCATTACCAGTACAATCCGGTCAAGACCACCAAGACCTCGGTGATGGGCACGATCAACATGCTCGGGCTCGCCAAGCGGGTACGCGCGCGCATCCTGCTCACCTCGACCAGCGAAGTTTACGGCGACCCCGAGCAGCATCCGCAAACCGAATCGTACTGGGGGCACGTGAATCCGATCGGCGTGCGCTCTTGCTACGACGAGGGCAAGCGCGTCGCCGAATGCCTGATGATGGACTATCACCGGCAGAACAACGTCGACACCCGCATCGTGCGCATCTTCAATACTTACGGCCCGCGGATGGCGATCAACGACGGGCGCGTGGTCTCCAACTTCTGCGTGGCGGCTCTGCGCAACGAGAATCTCGAAATTTACGGCGACGGCAACTCGACGCGGTCGTTCGCCTACGTCGACGACATCATCGACGCTATCGTGCGCATGATGAATCAGGAGACCCACATCGGCCCGGTGAACATCGGCAACCCCGACGAATTCACCATCACGGAACTGGCGAAGCTCGCGATCGAGCTCGCGGGCAGCTCGTCGAAGGTGGTTATCAAGCCGCCGCGTCCCGACGATCCTGTGCGCCGCAAACCGAATATCGATCTCGCGAAAAAAGTTCTCGGCTGGCAGCCGCACATAGCACTTCGATCCGGCCTCGAGAAAACGATCCGACACTTTCGCGAAGAACTCGGCATCCCGCTAAAATAAAGCAAGAACAACCGACGAGCGCCGCGCCATGCGCACAACTAGCGCACCATTAATAATTTCACTGCTGTTGTCGTTGGCGATCGCGTCGTGCGCGACGGCGCCGCCGCCTCCTGCGCCCGCACCCGCGCCAATCGTCTATATGCCGCACGATCCGAATCCGCCGCCGCCCGACGAATGGAACCTGCTGCCCGATCCGACCACCGGCCAGGTTGACGTCTATCACCAGGGCGGCTACATCGGCTCCGTCACCGGCAACGAGCCCGCCGATCAGGATCCGCCGATTCCGCACCCCGTCCCGCACCAGGACAACTGATCGCCGCGCTCGCTACTTCAGCAGATTGCGCGCGATCACGACGCGCTGAATCTGCGACGTGCCCTCGTAAATCTGCAGCAGCTTCGCGTCGCGCATCAGCTTCTCGACCGGGTACTCCTTCATGTAGCCGTAGCCGCCGAAAATCTGCACGGCGTCGGTCGTGATACGCATGGTCGCGTCGGCGCTGAAGGCCTTAGCATACGCGGAGATCGTGTTGGCGCCCTCGCCCTTGTCGACCAGCCATGCCGCCTTGTAGGTCAGCAGGCGCATCGCTTCGATTTCAATCGCCATGTCCGCCATCATGAACTGAATCGCCTGGAAGTTTGCGATCGGCTGCCCGAAAGCGCTGCGCTGCTTCGAGTACTTGAGGCACTCGTCGAGCGCGCGCTGCGCAATCCCCACGGCGATCGCGCCAATCTCGGGCCGGCTGTGATCGAAAGTCGCCATCGCGTATTTGAAGCCCTCGCCTTCGCGTCCGACCAGCGCACTGGCGGGAATTCGCACGTCTTCGTAAAAAATCTCGCCGGTGTCGGCCGCCCGCTGGCCGAGCTTGCCATGCATCCGGTTGCGCGTAATTCCCGGCACGCTCGACGGAAATACGAAGCACGATATGCCTTTGTGCCGGAGCCGTTTGTCTGAGGTCGCGAACGTCACGTACCAGTCCGCGCGCGATCCATTTGAGATGAAATGCTTGGTGCCGTTGAGGATGAACTCGTCGCCCTCGCGCCGGTAGGTCGTGCTCATCGCGGCCACGTCCGAGCCAGCGCCCGGCTCCGTGATCGCGAACGCGCAGAACGTCAGCTTCTTTATCAACTGCCCCAGGTAGGTGCGCTTCTGCTCGTCGTTGCCCGCGATCAGAATCGGCAGCGTCGCCAGGTCGTTGGCGCCCACGGCGTTCGAGATTCCCGCGCAGCCGTAGTTCAGCTCCTCGACGATGAGGCTCGTGTCGAGCACGCCCAGTCCCGGCCCGCCCATTTCTTTCGGCACGCCGAAATTCATCAGTCCCGCCGCGAACGCTTTCTCACACACGTCGACCGGAAAAATTTCCTTCTCGTCGTATTCGCGCGCGCGCGGAATTATTTCCTGCTCGGCAAACTTATGCGCCAGCGCTTTCAGCTCGAGCTGTTCGTCGGTCAAATCAAAACCCAACATCGTGATATTCTCCCCTGATCGATCGCTCGCAATTGGTGTTAATCGACCGCGCCGCGCAATGAAAGAGATCGATTCGCCTTGAAAAACCGCGCGCATGTGGGATACGACGGTAGTTGAATCCGATTCCTCAAGGAGACCCGCAATGTCGATCAGCCTGATTGCGAAACTCAAAGTGCAGCCCGGCAAGGAAGCCGAGTTCGAAGCCGCCGCGAAGGAAATGATCGCGACGGTGAGAACCGCCGAGCCCGGCACCCTCGCCTACATCCTCCACAAGAACAGCAAGGATCCGACCGAGTTCATCTACTACGAGCTCTACCAGGATCAGGCCGCGTTCGACGCGCACGGCAAGACCGATCACATGCGGGCGTTCGGTGGAAAAATCGGCGCGATACTTGCCGGCCGTCCCGAGCTCACCTTTCTCACGGAGGTCGCCAAAAAATAATACCGGCGGCGATAACCTCGGATTTACGGCTCGGCGCGCTGGATCGAGGCAGGTTTTGGACTTAAAGTAATGGTTTAGATTAGTTCCAAATGCCTTCATCTCTCGCAATCCTCGGCGGCCCGCCCCATCGCACCCGCCCCTTCCCGGCGTGGCCCGTGTTCGACGATCGCGAACGCGCGCAACTCGAAGACGTCCTCGCCTCGTCGAGCTGGGGCGGCTACCCGAGCCCCAATCGCAAGGCCACCGAGTTCGCCACCGCCTTCGCCGCGTATCAAGGAGCGCGCTTCGCTATTCCGACGACGTCCGGCACCAGCGCGCTCGAAGTCGCCCTCAAAGCGCTAGGCGTCGGCGCCGGCGATGAGGTCATCGTTCCCGCGATCACCTTCGCCGCGACGCCCTATGCCGCGGTCGCATGCATGGCGCGTCCTGTATTCGCCGACGTCAGCACCGCCGACGCGTGCATCGATCCCGACTCGGTCGAGCGCCTCATCACGCGCCGCACCAAGGCCATCATCCCCGTGCACTACGGCGCGTCGCTCGCCGACCTCGACGCACTCGCGCAAATTTCGCGCGCGCATTCCATTCCAATCGTCGAGGACTGCGCCCACGTCCCCGGCGCACGCTTCCGCGATCGCGGCGTCGGCACTCACGGCGCGCTCGGATGTTTTAGTTTTCAATCCTCGAAGCCGATGACCGCGGGCGAAGGCGGCATGATCACGACCGACGACCCCGACCTCGAGCAGCGATGCCAGTCGCTGATCAATTGCGGGCGCCGCCGTCCCGGCGACGACTTCGAGGGCCCGCTGATGGGCGCGAACTATCGCATGACCGAATGGCAATGCGGAATTCTGCTCGCGCAACTCGCGCGGCTGGGCGATCAGATCGAGCACAAGAGCCGCGCCGCCGCGCGCCTGCGCGAAGGACTCGGCGCCATCAAGGGGCTGACGCCCGTACCGCGCGATCCGCGCGTCACCCGCGAAACAATCTACGCCTTCATTTTTCTAGTCGATGAATCTGCACTCGGACTGTCGCGCAATCGCTTCGTCCGCGCACTCCGCGCCGAGGGTATTCCGTCCGGCGTCGCCAACGATCCCGTCTATCGCTCGGCGCTGTTCCCTCGCGAGTCCGCCGGCTATCGCAAAGCCTGCGAACTCGCGGGCGCTTCTGCCGACGACGCAATTAACTGCCCCGTCGCCGAGCGCCTCTTCGAGCACGCTATCGTTTCGATTCCGCACGAATGCCTGCTCGGCGACGATCGCGACCTCGACGACATTGTCGCCGCAGCCGTCAAAGTGGCTTCCAGAGCCTCTGAACTCGCCGAGGCTAAATTCTCATGAGCCCCATTCGTGCCGGCGCCGCGCGCGTAAAGCTCGATCCTCCGGTCGGCCTCGCAATGCTCGGGTACGGCGGCCGCGTCGGCCCCAACAACGGTGTGCACGACGACCTCGCAGCGCAAGCACTCGTGCTCGACGACGGCGCTAACAAGGTCGCGATCGTCGGCGTCGACCTCTTGGCGATTGGGGCTCGCATCGCCGATGACATCCGCGGGCGCGTTGTTGCGCCGACCGGCATTCCTAACGATTCAATTCTCGTTTGCGCCACTCACACTCATTCCGCGCCTGCCTTCAACATCTTCGCGACGCCGCGCGCCGACGCGAAACCGGCGGAGGGCCGCGACCTCGAATGGGAACGCGCGCTACCCGCAAAAATTGCCGCCGCCATTATTCAGGCGCACGATAACCTCGAGCCTGCGACACTCCGCGCTGCGGCCGCGCCGTTCACGCTCGGAACCCATCGCCGTCTGAAACGGCCGCACGGCCAGGTTCAAACCGCCGCCAATCTCGCCGGCCCGGCCGACGCCGAAGTTGTGGCGCTCGGCGCCTATCGCCCCGACAGAACTGCAATCGCGTTCATCCTGAACTATCCATGTCACGGTGTCGTGCTCTGCGAGGACAATTTGCTTTACTCCCGCGACTGGCCGGGTTTCGCGATGGACGAAATAGAAGCGGCGGCCGCGTCCGCCGCTGGCCCGCGGCCAATCTCGATTTTCATCCAAGGTGCGACCGGCAACATCGATCCGCGCAGCCGCGGCAACTTCGAGGTCGCCGAACAACACGGCCGCACGATGGGCCGCGCCGCCTTCGACGCGCTCCAGCGCGCATCCGCGCTTGCCGACACCCGCATCGCCGCGCGCCGAATCTCACTAAATTTCGCGCTGAAAGATCAAAGAGCCGAACTCGCCCTCGCGCGCGATTGCGTCGCGCAAACTCAAGGATCTCTGGACAGCCATCGCGGCGGTGACGGCTATCAATTGAAGCGTCTGCGCGATCATCACGCACAATCACTCGCGGCCCTGAGCGCTCTGGAAGCCATCGAGGAACAAAATCGCCGCGACCGCCGCGTCGACATCGAAAGCCGCCGGCTCGCAACCGCGATGACCCTCGTCACCATCGGCGACTTGGCTGTCGTCGGCCTCCCGGGCGAACTCTTCGTCGAGCTGGGCCTACAGCTGAAAGCGAATCGGCAATTCGTGCGCACTTTTGTCGCCGGCTACTGCAACGATCTGATCGGATACATTCCCACTCGCGCCGCGTACGCTGAGGGTGGCTACGAAGTCGATACGGCGCGAATAGCGGCCGGCAGCGGCGAGGCGATCGTCGACACCGCCCTCACCACGCTTGCCGCAATGCGCGCGTAGCGTGCGCGAGATTCAACATCGCGAGGTAGCCGCGATGCTCGCGTCGGGCGCCGCGCAAATCGTCGACGTTCTTCCGTCGCATGAGTACAACACGGCTCACATCCGCAGCGCGATTCACATTACTGCCGGCGAGATCCTCCGCGATGCGCCCGCCAAGCTTGATCGCAGCCGCCCGGTCGTCGTCTATTGCCGCGATTGCTTGTGAGACCTCAGCGCGCGAGCTGCGGCGCAGCTCGAGGTATTGGGATTCACCGACGTCCGCCAGTACTTTCGCGGCAAGGTTGATTGGATGGTCCGCGGATTGCCGATGGATCCGCCGGCCGCGCTCTCAGAGCGGATGCGCGCGTTTCGTTATTTCGTAAATAATCTGGCGCCGGGCATCCGCTCGTTCTGGATTCACTACACCGACCGCGTCTGCGTTTCGGAGTTCATGCGCGACGACCTCGCCCGCCTCGGCCCCGAAGACCATGTCGCGCCCGCCTCGCCCGGTTCGCCAATGCCGCGCGCCGTGGTGCTGAACTCCGAAGGAACCCTGCTGGGTGCAATCGAGCAGTCCGACGCGGCGCCACGCGCTCTCGACGCGATGAATCCCAACCCGCAAACAATCCGTCCCGATATGACCCCGCGCCTCGCCACCGAACTATTGAAGAAGAATCCCTACCTGGTCGTAACCACTGAGCACGGAAAGTATCTCGGACGCTACGTCCCCACCGCGTGAGAGCTATCGCTCAATGACGCCGTCACCTGAAATGTCCAGATGATACCCCACCTGGCGCGCGAGTTCTTCGGGCCGTGCGCGGATGCGCTCCACCTCTGGCACGCCCGGGATCGCGGCGATTACGTCGGCAACCGCGACCGCTGTGAAACCATGACGCTCGAAGAAACCAGCCGCGCCGGCGCCGAACAGATAGAGATGCCGCGCCCCACGCGTGTGCGCGGCCTTGCGCGCCGCCGCGAGGAGCGCGCCGCCGATTCCACGCCGGCGCATCGATTCGTTCACGCACAGCGAGCGTAGCAGTGCTGCGTCGATCTTCGGCTCGACTCCAATGACGCCGACCGCCTCGTCGCCGAAGTACGCGGCGATGTAACACGCGGCCGGCCACTCGATTCCCTCGGTCGTCATGCCGCCGCGCTCGAGCATCGCACGCACCAGTGCGAGGTCGCGCGTCTGTTCGACGACGAGTTCGCCCGCGCGATGCTTGCGTATCGCCATGCGCTTGAATTCGCGAGCTACTTCTTCGGCGGCGGGAAGAGTTGCACGCCCGCTTCATCCACCACCGTGATCGCCTTGACCGGACACGACCGCGCCGCCGAGACGATTACCCCGTCGCCGGCGCCTGTCGCGTTGACGACTTCCGATTTGCCCTCGTCGTCGAGTTGAAACACTGCCGGCGCCGTTTCCACGCAGTCGCCGCTGCCAATGCAACGCACCTTGTTCACCGTGATCGAAAGCTTCGCCATCGCAACCTCCCAATGATGAATGAACAATAGAATCGACGTCGGCCCCGCGCAATTGAATCCGCCCGCAGCCCGGCTAATACTCATTCGCGATGAGCGAGATAGTCGGCACCGGAATCGACGTTATCGAAGTCGATCGCATCGAGCGCGCACTCACGCGGCCCGCCACCGGCGAGCGTTTTCGCGCCCGCGTCTTCACGCCCGGCGAGATCAAGTACTGCGAGTCGCGCGGCCTTCCCCGCTACCAGAGCTACGCCGCGCGCTTCGCCGCTAAAGAGGCGACAATGAAAGCGCTGGGCACGGGATGGAACCGCAACGTCGGATGGAGCGAGATAGAAGTGGTGCGCGAGCGCGGCCAAGCCCCGACCATCGCGCTCTCCGGCAAGGCCGCGGCCTTCGCGCAAAAGAAACAGATCACGCGCTTCCACTTGAGCCTCACGCACACCGCAGCGCAGGCAATCGCCCACGTAATCGCTGAAAGCTGACGCCTACTTCGACGGCGAGGGCGACGCGGCCGGCTTGACCAGTGTCCTCGCCAAGTACAGCGCAGCCGGCCGGTTCAGTTGCTCGAAAACGAATTCGTCGATCGTGTACACCGCCTTGCTGTCGCTCGAGTCCGCGTAGTACTGGGTCTGCTCGGCGGGCTGGCCCGGAAGTGGCGGAGCCGTCTGGTTCACCTTGATCTTCGCGAGCTTGACCGTGCCCAGCTCCTTGCCGTCCTTGCCTATCAGGGTGATCTCAACCGCGGGAGTGTCGAGCCCGAACAGCTGCGCGCTCGGCATCGGATCGGCGACGATCGACTCGCCCCTCAAATCGCGGAGCTGATTGAGCAGGCGCTCGACGACCGGAATATCAGCCTCAGTCGTCTTGCCGCCGGTGGTCACATACCAATTCGGTGTGGCGCGCTTGAGCGTGAATTCGCTGTCGCTGGCTTTGACCTTGACGGTGTCGACCGACTCGGGATCGACTTTCACGATAGTCTTGTCGCGAAAATCCAGCGGCGACTTGTCGAGGCTGCTCATCGTGTATTCAGCGACGGAGTAAACCGGCGTGCGCTCGCCGCGGCGCACGTAGATTCCGCTCTTGCCCTGCCCGTTCTGCTTGAAGCCGAACAGCATCGATTGCTGTTCGCCGTTCTTGAGCACCACCGTCGCCGTCAGGTGCGGCTTTTCGAGACCGTACTGATTGACGTTGGCAGGCGCGTCGTTGATGAAATCGGACGCGCGCGCGTTGACCAGCGTGCTCAACGCACTGCGGACCGCGTTGTCGTCGGCGCCGGACGGCGTGGGTTTGACGATTTTCCAGTTGGCGCCGTCACGATCGATTTCGACCACTTGTCCGTTGTCGTGAGCGATTGTCAGCTTCTGCACGTCGTCGGTCTTGAATTCCATCAGGTCGCGCACGCGCAAATCGTTGACCGTCTTGTTCATGCCGGACGAGAACGCACCTTCCGTCAGCAGCACGGCGGGACTGTTGGAGAGCCGAACGTACACATTGAAGCCGATCGGCGTCGACTTGCCGACTTCGATCGACGGCAGAGTTTTGTTGTCGAAGGTCGTGACCGTGACGGTCGTCGTCGCGGGCTTGAGACCGAACGGCGCGAGGTCGTCCGGCTTGTCATCGACGGTGCGGACCAGTACGCCCTCGGCGATTGCGCGCGCGAGGTTATTGGCTTGCGTCTGGTCGGCGTCGGCGGCAATTGGCTTCACGATCCGCCACGGCTTGCCCTTGTCGCGCTCGAGCACGATGTCGCGATCGGAATACTGGAGGTCAATTTTCGCGATGTCGTCCTGCTTGACGTCGATCAGCTTCTGTGTTGCCTCGGTCTGGGAAAAACGACCGACGATCAGGGCGTAGCCGCCCACAAGCGCAAGCAGGACGAGAACGATGATCGTGTTGCGCGGCCGCATCGACAGTTAAATCAGTTGCGCCGTTCCCACCACACGACGATCCCGATGATCAACAGCATCTCGGGCAGGAGCAACACCGCGAACGCGAACACGATCGAAAACTGCGCGGTGGTCAGACGAAAGCGCGATGCGCGAATCGATCGCGGCCTGATCGAGATCGAATTCTCCTCGCCAGTCAGCCAGTCGGCGCTGTTGATGAAAAAGTCACGGTTGAAGAACGTCGCCACGTATTGGTTGTCGGCAAACTCGGCGCTGCCGTACACGACGATACGAGCATCGCCCTTGCCGAGACCCATCTGCTCGAGATTGCCGTCGACCGCCATCACCACAGCTATCGGCCCGCGCGTGTCCTTGTTAGTGAGCTCGGCCTTCTGCTGCCGGAACAGCGTGTCGAGATCGACTTCCGCCCACGACGTGTCACTGGTGTTCGCGATTGGCGTGACCGCCAGCCCCGGCTTCAGATTGGGCTCAGCCGTGAGCGATCGCGTCATCGGAAATACGGTGCGCTGCTTGAAGTCCTTGGTGATCGGATGCTCCCCATAATTCTGCACGATAGGATTGAGCCCTAATGCGGGGCCTTCCAACAGCCGCACCACCTGGTCGACGACGATATCGTTGCCGACCTTGACGCCCCAGTCGGCCGCCAGCTTCACCATAGCGTCTTCGTCGATCGGATTGTCGGGGCGCTGCGGCCGGTACATCGCGATCATGCGCCCGCCATGCTTCAGGTAGTCCTGGAGCGCATCGATCTCGTGCTGCCCAATCGGCTTGATCGGTCCCGCCACGACGACGAGGTTGACGTCGTCAGGCACCTTGGGCAATTGCGCGAGCTCGAGCTTGCGAACCTCGTAGCCCTCGCCTTCCAAATCTTTTTTGATCGTGCCGTAACCGGTCTCGGTTTCAGCATCGTCGGGATCCGCCTCGCCGTGCCCGTCGAGGAACTCGATCACCTTCTTGGTGCTCTTGGTCGCGCGAATGATCGCGTTGGTCAGCGATTCCTCGGTGAGGTCGGTAACGTTGATGCCGTCGCCGCTGTCGCCACCGTATTGCAGATGCGTGGTGCCCATGACCGACACCTTGAAACGCTCGGCGAGCTCGGGATGCTTATCAGGATCGACCAGTTCGTACGTCAGCTTGGGCGAGTAGTACGCAAACGTCTCGTACAGTTCGCGCGCGGCTGCATTCTCACCACCGGCGAAAAAGCCGTAGAGCTTGAGCGGCTTCTGCAGACCCTTGACCACGTTCACCGACTGGCTCGACAGGCTGTAAACCTTCTCGCTGGTCAGGTCGAGCCGCGTGTGATGGAGCGACGAAATATAGTTTACCGCGACCAGCAGGGCGACGAACGCGATCGAGTAAACGGCGGCGTTGGCGCCGTAACGCGCCGAGCGGCCGGTCGTGATCGACGACAACTCGGAACGGCTCGACGTGATCCACAGGACTATCGCGAAGACGCCGGCGGCCAGATTGACCCAGACGAACAGCCGGAAGCCGGTCGCGATAAAATAGTCGACCAGCCCGAATGACAGGAGAACCAGGCCGAGAATTCCGTAAAGCGTCGCCGATCGCCGCATCCGCCCCTCTACCTTACCGCCAGCGCGCCGACTCGACCGAGCGTTGGGTCAAGAACAGCGCCACGAAGATGACACTCAGAAAATAAACGACGTCGCGGGTGTCGATGATACCGGTGACCATCTGCGAGAAATGATCCGGCAGCGACAGATATCGCAACAAGTCGGCATACGCCGATCCGCCCGCTTGCGCCGGCCACGATATCACGAACAGCAACAGCAACAGGCCGAAACAGCTGATCGCCGCGATGATCTGATTTTCCGTGAGCGAGCTGGTGAACAGTCCGATCGAGACGAACGAGATCGCCAGAAACGCGAGCCCCAGGTAGCCGGCGAACATCACACCGACCTCGGGATTGCCGAAGGCGACGAGGATCAACGGAAAGATCCCGGCCAGTCCGATCATGATCAGCATGAACGACGCCGCCGCGATGAACTTGCCCGCGACTATCTCGCCAGTGCGAATCGGCGCGGTCAGCAGCAGCTCGTAGGTGCCGGTACGTTTCTCTTCGGCAAAGGTGCGCATCGTGATCGCGGGCACCAGGATGACGAGCACAATCGCGAGGTTGTGCAGCATCGGCTCGATCACGCGCTGGTTGAGATTGATCTGGTTCAATACCTCGGGATTTTGTTGCATCGCCGCCGAGTAGGCCAGCGTCATCTCGAAGTACCGCAGCAGCGCGAAGAAAAAGAATCCGCCCAGCAACAGGAAGACCGTCATCACGACGTAGGCGACCGGCTGCAGGAAATATCCCGCGAGCTCCTTGCCCGCGATTGTCAGAGAATTTTTCATGCGAGCGGCACGGGTTGCCTAGGTATGCCCCGCCCCAACCTCCTCCAGCGTTTCCTCGGCCGTCGCGCCGTCGTCGTGACGCTCCTTGGTGATCGCGTTCAGGAAAATGTCTTCGAGCGAGGTCCCGGCCGGCAACTGTTTCAGATATTCCTCGAGCACCACGCGGCCGTCGGCAATGATGACGACCTTGTCACAGATCTGCGAGACCTCGGGCAGGATATGCGTCGACAGCACGACCGTTCGATTGCCCGAGAGATGGTGAATCAGGCCGCGAATTTCATGAATCTGGCGCGGGTCGAGACCGATCGTCGGCTCGTCGAGCACCAGCACGGGCGGATCGTGAATCAAGGCCTGCGCCAGGCCGACGCGCTGTCGATAGCCCTTCGACAGCTGTCCGCATATTCGATGCGCCATGTCGGTCAGGCCGCAAACTTCGAGCACGTGCTCGAGGGCGGAATCGATCTTTGCACGCGGGACGTCGCGCAGTTTCGCGACGAACCTCAGATAGGCCTCAACCCGCATGTCGGGATAGAGCGGAGGATTTTCCGGGAGGTAGCCAATCTTGCGGCGGGCCTCGAGCGATTGCGAAAAGATATCGAGCCCGTCAATCAGCACGGTGCCCGCGGTCGCCGGCATATAGCCGGTGATGATGCGCATCGTGGTGGTCTTGCCGGCGCCGTTGGGGCCGAGGAAGCCGAGAATGGAGCCGCTCTCGGCTTTGAACGATACGTCTTTTACCGCGACAAAGTTGCCGTAGGCTTTAGTTAGGTTTTTGACCTCAATCATTCAAGTCGTCCAAATCAATTGACGAAGTGACCCGCACGGCAATTCGATCAACCACAAGGCAACCGACTAATTAAACACACCACGCGGTACTGTCAATACGATGATCTCAGATCAGATAAACTTTCCGATTTGCTTCCGCGCGCTTTTGCTTTGAGAACCGTATCGGATAGTTTCGACCTATGGCCGCAGAACGCAAGCAACTGATTCTCGTCGACGGCTCCGGATACATCTTCCGCGCCTTTCATGCGCTCCCGCCCATGAACACGTCGCGCGGGCTGCCGACGCAGGCGGTGTACGGCTTCATCCGGATGCTGCTGAAGCTGCTGAAGGACGTGCGGCCGTCGCACATCGCGATCGTTTTCGACTCGCCCAAGCGCACTTTTCGCGACGACCTGTTTGCCGACTACAAGGCCAATCGCAGCGAAGCGCCCAACGATCTGATCGTGCAGATTCCGTATATCCATCGCGCGGTCGAGGCCTTTCGAATCAAGTCGTTGATGATCGAGGGCTTCGAGGCGGACGATGTGATCGGCACGCTCGCCAAGCGCGCGGCGAAGAACGATTTCACTGTCACACTGATCACGGCCGACAAGGATTTCATGCAACTGGTCGGTCCGCACGTCTCGCTGTGGAACGCGGACCCGACGCGCGATAAGCGAACCGGGCCGCGCGAAGTACGCGAACGCTTCGGCGTCGAGCCATCGGCGCTCGTCGATATTCAGGCGCTGACGGGCGATTCGATAGACAATATCAAAGGCGTCCCCGGAGTCGGCGAGAAAACGGCGTCGGCGCTGATCCAGAAATTCGGCGGAATTAAGCAGCTCTACGAGAACCTCGACAAAATCGAGGAGACGGGAATTCGCGGCGCCAAAAGAATCGCCGGCCTGCTTGCCGAGCATCGCGCGGACGTGGACCTCGCGCGGAAATTGGTGCGCATCGAAACCGACATGGAGCTCAAGGTCGAGCCCGTCGAGTTCGCGTGGCAGGGCGTGGACGAGAAGCTCGCGGCGGAACTACTCCGCGAGCTGGAATTCAATTCAATCATTCGCGAGATCTCACCGTCGCAGGCGGATCTTCCCGGCCTGGAGTCGCATGCGAAGCCTGCCGCCACTGTCAGCGGAGACGATCTGGCAGATGCGCTCAAGACACTTGCCGACGCCCCCCGAATCGCGGTTGACCTCTCCACCTCGGAGACCGGTCACGAGACGATTCAGCTCGCGGGCAGCGACCAGACAATCGTCGTCGAGCATGACTCGATCGCAAGCGCGGCATTCTTGTTGAGCTCCGACCGGGCGCTCAAATCGTGTCACGATTTGAAGAATCAGATCGAAGCGTTCGCGCGGCACGGAATCGCGCTCAAGGGCGTCGATTTCGACACGATGCTGGCGGGCTTCCTGATCAATTCGGGACAGGGCGAGCCGTCGCTGACACATCTGTATCACGAATACCTTGCTCCCCTCGGCGCCAACAGTCCGCCCGGTACCAATGCGGACCTCATCAGGAATCTTCGCGAGGCGCTGACGGCCCGTCTGGAAGCCGACGCGCTCACATCGATGTACAACGAAATCGAGATGCCGATCGCGCCGATCCTCGCCGCGATGGAAGCTGACGGCATCGGCATCGACGGCGACGCGCTCAAGGTCATGTCGAAGGAATTCGGCGACCAGCTCGCAGGTCTCGAGCGCGAGTGCTACGGGCTGGCAGGCCGCGAGTTGAATCTGAATTCGCCCACGCAACTCCGCGAACTGCTGTTCGAAGAACTGAAGCTGCCGAGAAAAGGCGTCAAGAAAACCAAGAGCGGACTCTCGACCGACGCCGATACCCTCGAGAAGCTCGCTGCGCTGCATCCGCTGCCGCGCAAGCTGCTCGAATTCCGCATGATTTCGAAATTGAAATCCACCTATGCCGACTCACTGTCCGAAGTGATTCACTCGGGCACCGGGCGAATCCACACAACCTGGCATCAAGCGCTGGTGCCGACAGGACGCGTCAGCTCGAGCGACCCGAATCTGCAGCAGATCCCGACTAGCAGCGTCGAGGGCCGCCGGATTCGCCGCGCCTTCGTGCCGAAGCCGGGATGCGTCTTCGTTTCCGCTGATTATTCGCAGATCGATCTCCGCGTGATGGCGCATCTGTCTGGCGACAAGACGCTGGTCGAGGCGTTCAACATCGGCGAGGACATCCACGTGAGGACCGCGACCGAAGTTCTCGGCGTCACGCCGGACCAGGTCAACGCTGAAGCACGGCGGCAGGCCAAGGTGATAAACTTCGGCATCATTTACGGGATGGGACCGCAGCGGCTGGCGGGCGAGCTTGGGATTGCGCTGCCCGAAGCCTCGGACTACATCAAGCGCTACTTCGAGCGGCTGCCGGGCGTGCGCGCATGGCTCGACGACACCGTCCGTATCGCGCGCACGACGGGCTACGTAACGACGATGTACGGGCGGCGGCGGTACCTGCCCGAGTTGAACGCGCCGATGGGCGGGGCGAGGGCGCAGGCGGAGCGAATCGCCATCAATACTCCCATCCAGGGCACGGCGGCGGACCTGATTAAACTGGCTATGATACGGCTGGACAAGGCGCTCCGGGAGCGCGGGCTGGGCGCGCGAATGATTCTGCAAGTGCATGACGAACTACTGCTGGAAGCGCCAAAAGAGGAATGGGTAGAGGCGGCTGCTCTGGCAAAACGCGAAATGGAGGGCGTGGCAGAGCTGAAAATCCCGCTGAAAGTCGATCTCAAATCGGGGCCAAACTGGGCCGAGATGAGCGGCGCGGCATGAAAACCCCTCTGAATTTAGTCGCCCGCGGCTGCGTCTACTCAAGTTGAGAACACCAGGCCGCCAGGACGGTGATGAAGCCGAGCTTATCGAACGCTCAAGCAAGGGCGATTCGGCGGCATTCGGCGTTTTGGTGGAGAGATACCAGCGTCGCGTGGTCGGGGTCGCGATGGCGGTGGTGCACAATCAGGATGATGCGATTGAACTGGCGCAAGAAACCTTTATCCGCGCCTATGAAAACCTGTCGAAGTTCGAGTCGCGATCGAGCTTCTCGACCTGGCTCTATCGAATTGCGGCCAACCTCGCGATCGATTTCTGGCGCCGCGAGGGACGCCACGTGGTCCTGCACGGTGAAGATGCGGACAATGAAATCAGCAGACTGCCGACGACCTCAGGCGACTCATTCAAGGAGGTCAGCCGCAGTGAACTCTCGGCGCGACTAAAGCAAGCGCTGGAGGAGTTGACGCCGGAACATCGTGCAGTGATACTTCTACGCGAAGTTGAAGGAATGTCGTACGACGAAATTAGTGACGTTTTGCAGTGCCCAAGAGGGACGGTCATGAGCAGGTTGCACTATGCCCGAACGCACCTGCGCACCATCTTGAAGGACGTGGCCGGGAGCTGATCCAGATATGGCTGAATGCGGTGAAATAAGCATGATGCTCGGCGCGTTCGAGGACTCAGAACTCGAACCCAACGAGATGCAGGAAGTCGCGTTCCATCTTTCGCGATGCGAATCCTGCACGAGCATCCTTGCCGATTACTCGACCCTTGGACGAGACCTGAGATCCATCGCGGCCGAGCCTGCGCTT
>Ga0210391_10000454_pt1 | contig 43521 bp, 26 predicted proteins | sample IncBWC12OmetaG_FD_160573 | JGI IMG/M metagenome (GOLD analysis project Ga0210391, IMG submission 160573) | Forest soil microbial communities from Barre Woods Harvard Forest LTER site, Petersham, Massachusetts, United States - Inc-BW-C-12-O ...
AGCTCACCACTTCGGACGGAGTCTCTTATGGTGAGATGGGTTATTCAGTTGGCATTGACGGCATTACCATCGTGGTCGGCGATCCGAGCCCAATTTCCACGAGAACGGCGTCGGCAGGCAAAGCATACTTGTTTGTCGAACCCCTCGGCGGCTGGGTTAATATGACGCAGACGGCTGAATTAACCGGCTCCGATGCAACAGTTGGCGCCCGCCTGGGAAATTACGTGGCCATCAGCGGCAATACGGTGGTGGCAGGAGCGCCTCTCGCGACGCCCGGAACTAAACAACAGCAAGGTGCCGCATACGTGTTCGTGGAGCCGGTAACCGGCTGGGCGAATATGACGCAGACTGCCAAGCTGACTGCCTCGGATGGGGTACGGCGCGCTTACTTCGGACGGGCCGTGGCCATCAGCGGCAACGAAATTGTCATCGGCGCGCCGAATCAAACGGTGAACTCCGATGCCGGGGAGGGCGCGGTTTATGAATTCCTTGAGCCCGAAACTGGTTGGGCGAATATGACCCAGAGCACCGAGCTCGATGCGATCCATGCCGGGGATAATGATGAAGTTGGTTGTCGTGTGGGTGTTGACGGCGCCACAGTCGTCGCGGGAGCCCTTGGTGGGAGCAAGCGGGGCGCAGTTTTCGTATTCTCAGATACGCAGTAAATAAGGTAGTGTTTGGTGATCAGTTGCTGGTGTCAGTAGAATCGGTGCCTCGATTCTCCCACTGACGATTTGCCACCTGACTGTTTGCCACCAACTACTACCACTAATCACTGTTTCTTTGCCCGCGTGTCTCTGCATCGGCGTGCAGCCATTCGTCCAGGGCATGAGCGAGGAGTTCGATGTCCTGGCGGCATTTCCTCAACTCCTGCATCATCTGCAAAGATTCATTGATCTTCTGCTGCTTCTCCTGCACGTAGGCTTCGTGACGCTTCCGAATGAAGGATTCCAGGGCTTCGGCGGCGGCTCCCCGTTCTTCTTTCACGGCGCAGAATTCAAGTCCAAAACAAAAGCCCGACCGGTTGCGCACAACCCCCGCAACCCGAATTTTGTCCGGAGTCTGGAACTCAACCTCCATCAGGTCGCCGGGCTGCAAGTTGACGCCGCCGTAGAGTTCCATGCCCGCGCGGCTTAGCTCACAAACCAGACCGGGCACAGTTACATTTTCGGAGTCAGTATGAGCCGCGATCAAGACAGGGAGGTACACGTGAAATCGGGGCCAGCGGCGAGTGTTGGTTGCGTCCATCGTTGGGGAGTTGTCATCAAACTCGAGCTACAAGCTCAATTTCCATTTAACTATTTCAAGAATCCGAAATGCAGAAAGTAGGCCGCTGTGGCAAGACCCGCGGTGAGCAGGCCAACTGCGCCTGCCAGCTTAAACCGCCAGGGCCGCGGTTCTTCGCGATTCGCCGAAGCAGCCCGCAGTTTCTCAATCCACTCCTCCTCGGATTTGTTCTGGTTGGATTGCTGCCAAATTAGTGTTCCCAGGCGGCGCTGATCGTCGGCCGCAAGCGAAACAAAGCGGAATGGCTGCAATGCATCGCTTACGGGACGCAACATCTCCGCACCTCCCAGCACTGAGCCCTCTCCGGTCAGAAACATCACCTTCACCCGCGATCCCTGGTCCACGGGCTGCGGGAGCGATAATAGTCCACCAGTCAGCGAAATCACCTGAAGGTTTGCGCTGGTACGTTGACCATCTGGAAAGCGGAGCACAGCCGGAGTATTGCCCTCCAGTTGTGCCCGCGGAACACGCCACTGCAAAGAAGGTTGGGGAAGGCCGCTCATAACGAAATCAGTATGCGGCGGCATGATTACTAACAGAAGATTACCTAGGTGCCGCTTTGGGGCTGATTACTGGCACGAAGGACGTAACACTTCGAACAAGACATCGCTTCACGCTTCGCGACACAGCCAATTACTTGACGATTTTATTTTCTACGATCTGGGCCATCTTTTCGTACGGTATGCATTTGTTGGGAGGTGTAAAAATCTCCTTGCCTAACGCTCCGAGTTCGATATCCCGATAGATGGCTGTGACCTTTTGATCGTCGAGCTGCGTTTCGATTTTTATCGGGACACCCTTCAAGTCATCTGCTTCCCACACCTTCGATTCGATCGTTCGGCCATCGGCGCGGGTCACGGAAACTTGCTCGACCGTACAGCTGTGGCCCTCCACCGTTTCCGTCCCCGCCGCAGTCCGTTTTACCTTGATTCCTTGCAATAATTCCAGCGGACTCGGCATCATTTTTGTCTGTTCGGTCCGCATGACGATACATTGCAAAGTCTTGTCCGGATAGACCGTGAGCCGGTAAAGGTTGTCGGTCGCCGCCGGGAACAGGTCTGCCAAAGCAAGAGTTGTCTCAATTCGCACGCCTGCGCCGGACCAGTAGACTTTCATTGGCAACGATCGCCGCTTCGTTCCGATCAACTGGACCGCGGTGAAATCCGGAAAGCTCAAGGGAGCCTTGGACTCTTGGGCGTGCGAAACGACTGTCGAGATCATCAATACCGCTACCGCAAGTTTTCCGAAGGTTCGTGGACGCACCGTTGCACTCTCCCGTGGGCTGATGCCTGCTGTTGATGTTTCGTGATTGGCGATCCGAAAAACTCGGATGCCCAAACGAACAAGAATGAAGAACAGAAAACTAGAGAAGAACCCTGCTTGCGAAGAGGCCCAGTTCGTACCGAGCCTCTTCACAAGCGCCCCCTGCGAGCCTGCCGGTAAACTTACTTCCCGAGCAGGTCTCGCGGACTTCCAACGCCAGTGCAATAGTCCCAGGATGGACTGACGGTACATCCATTCGAACCAGCAGTGACGTCGTAGAAGTTTGTGTAGTAGTTGGTGGCCGACGGCAGTTGCGAATAGAGGAGCGTAGCCTCCTCATTTGTAAACCAACCGTTGTCCACTACGTCATAGCCGTACCAGGTAGAGAGCCGGTTGTTCGCCCGGTTGACGATGCTTGCCAGCGAGGGAGACGAGACGCTGGTGCCGCCGACAACGCCCCACCCGCCATACGTGTATTGGTTGTAGATCCAGACGCCCGAGGCCGGATCGGCATTGAAAGAGATGTCAGGCGTTTGCCGCGAGGCTTGTCCAAAAATGGGGTATTGAAAATCTGCCCACGGCCCCATATTCGAACCGGAGAATGAAGTGGTGTAGGTTTCGATGCCGCTAAAGCCACCACCAGAACCACCCCAGCAGGATTCAGAGTTAAAGGTTCCGTCGCTGTTGCGCAACACCGATGTGCCGCCCGCCGAAATTACCCATGGACTGGAACTGGGATACAGGCCGCCGCAGCCAGCGTCTCCGGCGGAAGCGAAGGCGATCGTGGGAACCTGGTAGTTGTAGTGCCAGCCCGCGAAGACTGGATCGTAAGAGGTCTCGCCGGAAAATTCTCCGATCGTCCAGCTATTGGTGACCTGTCCGCCCCCAAAATTTTGCTGAATATAGTTAAAGGCTACGCCTTCCGCGTAGGCCAGATCGGTGAACGAATTGGAGCAAGCCTCTACCAGAATGATGGCAGCCTTGGGAGCGAAGACATGCGCCCACTCGATGTCCAATGATTCCTCCACAGCCCAGTCTGAGTTTGGTGGCGGCGTGCTGCAGGATCCATTGCCGTTGGCATACATCTTGATGAACGTTGACGGTGAAAGGCCCCAATACTTGACGAAGGCCTTGAAGTCGTTGAGGGCGTATGGATTGTCATAGGCATCAACGATTGCGATGGCGCCCCAGCCAGTCGCGGTTGGGCCTTTGGTTCCCGAAGCGCTGTTCGGAATGCATCCGGTGCTGCGTTTGGTCGGGCTTTGGACATACAGGCAACCCATGGAAGCCGGGGTTTCCGCTTCCTCAATGGTGTCGGTGGAAAGGGTCGAGTTGGTCCGCATGGATTGCGGGGCAGCCAAGCCCTTCGGCTTGCTGCCATCGGCGCTGCGCACGAGATAGGTCGTGTGAGCGCGCAGGCCCACGTCGTTGGTGGCCAGCGACATGTCGCTGGCCGGCGTGTAAACGTATCCGGCTTGCGGGGTGCGTGGACTCGCCTGCGGTTGTGTGCCACTCTTAGGTCCGCTGGCCTGATACTGAGCGCTTGCATAGGTTGAAATAATGAGAATCACCGCTGCTGCCATCGCAGCAGAGAGCCTGGCCGGAAATCCGCAATTCCGCTTCTGCATCTGCATTCTCCTTGATCTCTAACTGTCTTTTCGTATGAAACTCTGGGAAGGAACGTCGTGTTCTTGATTCAGCCGCCCAATGTTGGGAACGATTACCGAAATGCTTTTCCCAAACGCGGAGCATATTGCAGTGGTCGGGCCTCAGGGTCAATAGCGGGCGCATGTCGGAACCTTACTTTTCATGTCCCGCCAACTGAAAGAAAACAAGGGAGATGCTGCAGAGGGATGGGACTGGGGTAAAATGCAATTCTGCGATTTGGGGGATTCCTGCGGTCCGGGCCATTGGAAGTGTCAGACACGATCCGATTTGGGGGCGATTTCGAACTCGACGTTCGCTTGCAAAAGCTACGCCGGGCCGGACGCACCTTGAAGCTGGAGCGCGTCCCCATGGAAATTCTGCTTCTTCTTGTCGAGAAGAATGGCCAACTGGTGACCCGCGAACAGATCATTGCCCGCGTTTGGGGCACCGACGTTTTCCTCGATACCGATAACAGCATTAACGGCGCCATCCGCAAAGTCCGGCAGGTCTTGAAAGATGACCCTGAGGAGCCTCGCTTCATTCAAACCATTACCAGGAAGGGATACCGGTTCATCGCGCCCGTGGTCGAGGTCGATCCCGAACCAAAGCCGGTGCTCTCACCTCCTCAGTCTCCTGTCGTTGAAGATTCCGGTGCCGACTCGTCACGGGCCTGGTGGGCGATACTTCTCGGGATCGTCCTTGTCCTGCTTGTAGTCTTTAGCTACTTCCGATGGTCGCAGTCTCGATCCCAGGCGGCGCCATCTGGCCAGCGAACCATGCTGGCGGTTCTGCCCTTCGAAAATCTAACTGGAGATGCAGATCAGGAATATTTCAGCGACGGCATGACGGAGGAAATGATCAGCCAGCTTGGGAGCCTTGATCCTACTCATATTGGTGTTATCGCCCGCACTTCCGTGATGCACTACAAGCATAGCCCCGAAAAGCTCCAGCAGATTGCCCATGAGCTTGGCGTTCAGTACGTGTTAGAGGGAAGCGTGCGGGGCGACGCCGACAAAGTACGAATCACAGCCCAGCTGATCCAGATGCGCGACCAGACCCACCTTTGGGCCCGGCAGTACGACCGTGAGACCAAGGACGTGCTGGTGCTGCAGAGCGAGATCGCAACCGAGATTTCCGACGAGATCCGATCCGCTCTCGGAGAGCGCAAACCGATTGCTCCCACTCTTGAACCTACGCTTTCTCCTCAGGCTTATGAAGCGTACAACCTCTATCTCAAGGGCCAATATTTTTGGAACAAGAGGACCGTTGCAGGATTCCACGAGGCAATCAACTATTTTCAGCAAGCGACGGCGAAAGATCCCAGCGATGCGCGGGCATACGCCGGCTTGGCCGGCGCCTATACTCTGATCGCCACCTATCAGGGGTCTCCTGCGGAAGAATTCGCCTCGCGAGCGCATGCGGCAGCGCGGCGAGCTCTGCAGCTTGACGACAGCCTGCCGGAAGCTCACGCGGCCTTTGCTTTGATCGTTCAAAACCACGACTACGATTGGCAGACTGCGGAGAAGGAATTCAAAAGGGCCATCGAATTGAATCCCAACTACGCGACCGGCCATCATTGGTATGCCGAGCACCTGGCTTGGCGGGGGCGCTTCGATGAAGCTCTCCGGGAAAGCGAGCGCGCTCGTCAACTGGATCCACTTTCGCTCATCATCGCCGCCGACGACGGGGCAATTCTCTATTACTCCCGGCAATATGACCGGGCCATCGCTCAGTTCAACGTAGTTCGCGAACTTGACCCTGACTTTCCGCGAGCTGCAGTAATTTTTTCTGCCTACATGCAAAAAGGAATGTTCGAGGAGGCGCGGGCTGTAATCGACAAGCCGGGTGCAAGCCCCTGGCAGTTGTCGAACATGGTATACCTCTGTGGCCGTGCCGGACAGCCGGCAAAAGCCAGGCAGAAACTGAAGGAATTGCTGGAATTGAATCAGCGGCAATCCGTGGATCCGATCGTCGTCGCGCAAGCGTACGTCGGAATGGGAAACAACGATGAGGCTATCGCCTGGCTGGAGAAAGCTTACATACAGCATTCCAACAATCTGACCGCGCTTAACGTGGAACCCGTGTACGATCCGCTGCGCGGCGATCCTCGTTTTCAGAATCTTCTTCGACGAGTGGGCTTGGGTCAGTAGCCCTGCGCTGAAGATCTTTTCTGATTGATTCTCTTTCGGCATGTCGGTACCTAGCCTGGATGCTTTCCGTAAAGCACGCTCAGTTTCTTAAAGAGAAAGAACGACGGGAAGTTTTAACTCTGGGCGCGAGCAGCCAACGTTTTTTCGGAAAACAGGGATCTATTCTTCTTGAGCCGCGCTGGGCTGTGACCTCTCCATCGAAAAAGCAGCCGCTTCGATCACCTTGAACATGCGGAATTTATTTGCTCCCTCCCATTTTGGAATTCGGCTTTCGTAACAGGGATGATTTTTGTGTGTCACCCGGTCTTATCGGGAGCAAGGTTGCGCACGTGCATAGAGCAGCCTGTCGGCGTACATGTTTCGGGTATAACTTTTTCTTCCTGGGACCAAATGCGGTGACAGTCTGAGTTCAACAGTCCTCTTTCCCTGGAGAGGAGAAACAGGCGTGACAAAGATCGCAGTGCATCAGCCCGACTTTCGGATTGCGAAAGTTCTGCAAGCCATTGATCACAACCCATCCACCTCAATTCCATATCTTGCGAGCCTGGTAAGTCTCAGCGGATCGAGGCTCCGTCATTTGTTCACAGCTCAAATCGGCATGAACCTGAAATCTTTCCTTACCGACCGGCGACTGAATCGAGCCGCGTTTTTTCTCCAAACCACCCAAATGACGATCAAAGAGATTTCCTATCTGTCGGGTTATTCTCAGAGCCCAAATTTTGTTCGAGCGTTTCACAAGAAATTCCGCTGCAGTCCAACCTGCTATCGAAATCAACAGCGGCAGCCGATTGTGCTACAAAATAGCCTCTTTGGATAACTAACGGTCGTTGACGCTGAAGCTGCCGCATGGCATCCTTCGCGACGATACTTAATCAAGATGACGCTTGCGGCCGAAACAAAAGGCGGCGCGTCATAAAAAATAAAAAGTACCGTTTCTTCGATCATAGGAAGTACCTAATAAGTGACGGCGGTCGCCGTCGGTTCTACCAAGGAAAAATTCAACCGGCTTTGCGGTAACAGGACCTCGGTCTCTTAGAAAGTTAGTCCCGTGCGCAGAGGGATAGTTGTGCCTTGCAAAGGCGGAACTATGCCCGACGCGAAAGAGACTAGGAAATTGGTATCCACCAAAGAGACTGTCATTCGCTTAACCAGAAGCTAAAGAAGCGTAGATGAGATGAGTGCAACGGTAGGAGTCGCGATGGGTCTCGCATCGAAAAACGGTTTATCCCAGGCTAATCGCAACCTGCCTCAGCCATCACCCGAACCAGAAATGTGCGACCAGCAGTGTGCTTCCACCACCAATCCATAGCCCGACTAGCCCGGCATTTTCTTTCAGCGACTGGTAGGTCGCTGAGGAGTGCCTGATCGAAAGGATGACTATGCTAATTACAGAGCAGGAAAAGTCAAAGAAGAAAAAAGGAACTCAATCTCCCAACGGGTCCGGCTGGTCAAGAAGGTCGGTGCTGAAGGCTGGCGCCGCTGCTGGCTTAGTGACCATGCTGACATCGAAAAAGTCGTTGGCGTCGCTTCCGACAATTCCAACGCAGCCGACGGATTGCACGCCGCAGCCAACCAACAGCCCAGCGACAACGCCTTTTGTCTCGGCGCTGCCCATTCCACCGGTCGCGGTCCCGACCATCTTGAATCCGTTGCCAACGCTCCAGGCTGATACTGCGAATGGTGAGGCCGCTCGTGCCAATCATCAGGATTGGTTCCAGTTCTTCCCCTTTGTGCAATACAACGTTTCAGTGCAGCCGACGATGCATCAATTCGACCCCGCCATTCCGCCGACCTATTGTTGGGGCTACAACGGAATTTACCCGGGGCCGACATTCCTCAACGTCTACGGTGTTCCCATCGTTGTGCGCTTCATGAATAACTTGCCCGTCAACCAGATTGGTTTTGGGGCCAATAGTCACACCACACACCTGCACAATGGGCATACCGCTTCGGAAAGCGACGGCTTTGCCGGCGACTACTGGAGCCCGACTTTCTTCAAAGACCATCACTACCCGAACGTCTATGCCGGTTTCAACGAGTTCCCGCCGCTCGGCGATCCACTCGAAGCGCAGCATACGTACTGGTACCACGATCATCGCCACAGCTTCACTGCTACAAACAACTATCGCGGTCTCAACGGCATGTACTTGGTTTACGATGATGTCGATACCGGGTTCGAATTTGCCGGCCAAGGTTCGCAGGCTCTGCGTCTGCCCGGGCCATACGGGCTCTACGATATCCCGTTGAACTTTACCGACAAGTTGTTCTGCGCAGACGGCCAGATGTACGCGACAGCGCCGGATACAGTTCCCGCTGGCGACAAGTTCTGCGTCAATGGCGTCATTCAGCCGTATTTCAATGTGCAAACCCGCAAGTACCGCTTCCGCTTCCTCAACAGCGGTCCGGCGCGCATCTGGACTTTCAACGTGTCTGACAACAACGGCAACCCAGTACCGATGACCGTTGTGACCACAGATGGCAACTTATTGCCATCGCCAGTCGAAGTAATACAAACCTCGTCAACTCCGTCACTAACTGGCCTGACAGTGTATGTCTCGCAGCGCTATGACGTGATCATCGACTTCACCAATGCCACACCCGGGACAACCTGGTATCTAACGAATGTCGCCGCTCAGTTCGTGGGCAATGCCTCCGAGCCAGAGCCGGCGCCCGGAGTCAACATTGGCAACGTCGTCATGGCTTTTAACATTACCGGCGCGCCGCCGTACCCGGATCAAAGCCAGGTGCCGTCGGTACTGACAACATTGCCGAACATCACCACTCCTCTCGCCAACCTGTTCGGAACGCGAGTGTGGAACTTCAACGATTTCGTTGCCGGGGCGGAAGGCGATCCCACAAACCCGACTGCAAAAGTATTCAACGTCAATGGACTTACCTTCGATCCAAACCGCGCCGATGCCAGCATTCAACAGGGCTCGGCAGAAACCTGGCTCATCAGGAACCGGTTCCCCGGCACGGGCTGGACGCATCCTGTCCACATCCACCTGGAAGAGGGCCGCGTTCTTGACCGCAGAAACATTACGGTCAACCCCACGACCGGCGTCATTACCATCAACAGTCAAGGGGTTCCACCACTGGAGCAAGGGCGGCGAGACGTCTATCCGATCTTGCCGAACGATGAGGTCCTCATTTTCCTGCAATTCCGCGACTGGTTTGGCAAGTATATGATCCATTGCCATAACTTGGGACACGAAGACAACTTGATGCTGACGCGTTGGGATGTAACCACCGGTCCCAGCTCCACCGTTACGTCTCCGGTCTACTCGGATGGCACGCCCAACACCGGCAACGGCCAGGTCAACGCAGGTGCACAGCCGAACATCACGCCGGCCTTAACTGCGCTGGCACCCACTTTCAACCTCAATCCGCCCGGGACGAGCAAGCTCAACAGCCCAGGCTCCAAGGGCTCCAGAAAAGGAGTTAAAGCATGAACCGACGAAACTTTTTCACCTGTCACGTGGCAGATAAGTCACGGCCGTCAGCCTCTCTGGGACTGGGCTACTACAGCAATGGCGTGTTCCGCACACATGAAAACAAGCAGGTGCGGTTCTACGACGACTTGATCAAAGGCAAAATCTCGATCATCAACTTTATGTTCGCCAGTTGTGACAAGTATTGCCCCAGGTCAATTACGTGCCTGTCGAAACTACAGGACTTGCTCGGCGACCGTCTGGGCCGCGACATGTTCATGTATTCCTTCTCGTTGAAGCCAGACGAGGACACACCGGTCAAACTGGCGGCTTATGCCAAAGGGGTTGGAGCGAGGCCAGGCTGGTTATTCCTGACTGGCAGCGAGTACGACCTTACCAGCATTCGCTTCAAGCTTTTTCGCTTGGATGACCCTCTGTTGGATTTCTCGGTCGACATCCACGCCTCAATGCTGCGCATCATCAACGACAACAACAGTCAGTGGACCTCCTGGGTCTTGCCTGATCCGCCGAAGCTGATCAGGGAAGTTATTTCCTGGGTCGAGCCCACCAAACCGTTTGCAGAAAGAGTTCGCGAGAATGCCGAACGGCAATCGCAGATTGACAGGGAAAGCGCAATCACCGCGCCGAAGTGGGCCAGATTCAAGCATGCTCACGGCTGGCCGGAGATCACGACAAAGCGCGAGAACCCGGAGGGTGTGAAGAAACTCCGCACCCTATTGGCTGTACGGTCGTAGGAGAAACTGATTTCCGCTGAGGAATAAGAGTCACCAAGAAAACGTCTCTTGTCCTCAGCGGGTTCTTGATGCGACACGACGTTTCGCTTTTTAGGGCAGCACGAATTCTCCTGCAAATGACGTCATTCGGTTCCTAGGAGTCTCCCATGAAACAGTTTGCTTTCTCATTTTCTCTGATTCCTATTCTTCTCGGTTTATTTCCAACTGCCGTTGCCGGTCAGGAACAGCAGAACGGTTGCCAGTTCGACATTACGGGTACGTGGCAATCGTCCACACCCGGCCAAATGAATTCGACGCGGCTACGGTTTGGAGCTAACGGCGTTATGACCAAGCTTTCCCGCGGCAGTTCAAGCCAGACTTCCGCGTGGCAGGCGACCAGCAAATCTACGTATAAGCTGGACGATCCAAAAGCGCCCAAAACCATGATGGTAACTCCCGTCGACAAGAGTGCTGTGCCAACCGCTTTGCAGATCAAGACGTTTGATAATGGACTGTTTGTTACAGCCCCATCCGTGGATACTGGGACCACGCTTACGCGATGGACTAGAGTTGATCCTCAACGTTATTTTGTGGTGCTCGCTGCTGGTAAAGGTGACCCGGGCTTTGGCGCGCCAGGCTTTGCAATGCTGATCAAGACCGATGGTATCCACACGCAGACGAAAGCCTTTGGCTCATACCCCGTCGTCAACTCCAAGGAACGCCACCCAATGATTGGTGTAATCCCCAGAAAAATTCGCGAACAATTTCGCAGCGAACCTATCGGCAATGCTGGAGCTATGCTGCGCCTGGAAGTAACTGCAGGACCTTATAACCGGGCCTTGGAAGTGATGAAGACCTGGGAGCGCCGGGCGGATGAAAACACCCTGTTGTATACCGTTCCTTACCTCAATAATGCCGTGTATCTCAACCAGCTTGTCAACAGCCTCAATGAAACCGGCGTGCTGACGTGGAGGGGAGGAACCATCTGCACTGAAACCATCAAACTGCAGAAACTTACCTGGCTTATGAGCGATCCAATTATGACCAAGCACAATTTGACCCAGACCCCCTATTACCTTTTTAAAACTTTGCGGCAGCTCAATAGCTCTTTGCACCTTGACGATAAAGAGTTCCGCGCCGCTCTGGCAGACGATCAATCTGCAACCGCGGCAATTGCAACCAGGTAAAGCGCAACGAGGTGAAATAATCATGCCAATTTTTGAATATGTGTGCGAGCAGTGCCATCTTCGTTTTGAACGGCTTGTCCTGCACAAAGAGAAGCCCAGTTGTCCCGAGTGCGCAAGCACGAAGCTGGAGCGCCAGATGGAGGCCTTCACACAGGGCCGGCCAACTCAACCGCCGCGCGGGCTAAACAGCGATTCGGTGATTGCCCATGCGCGAGCCTTGCTGGGAAACATCCCGACAATCCCTCGCTATAAAACCAAAAACATAGGCAGCCCGGGCCGGCGCTCTCAGCGTTCTACGGTGGCGTAATTTACAACTTCGAGCTCGAGTCGTAAATGGAAAGGACGGATATCGCCGAGAGGAGCTGTCTCTCCGATCTCTTGGTCATTATTACTCTATATACTCCGCGAAATTTGTTACTCCTCGGAACGTTATAACGTTCCTCCTGTCTTCTATCCATCGGCCAAGTTGTGTCAGAAACTTTTGGCGGAGGATCCAGCTGTCGAGGACACCGAATTCTCGAACAATCAACCAGCGGAATCATGACCCTAGGTAATGTCGAGCGATGCAGTCTGACTTGAAAGAAACAGTCATATCGCTTATCGTGAAACAGTTGCATTCACGGGTCCGCTCTCTCTGCTGTTGAGCTCGATACCGATTTACTAACTCTTGGAATCGATTCCCCTGGTATGCATGTTTCTAGATCGCAGCGGAAAGGGAGTTGGATCTCGACCTCGATCAATGGGTTCTCTTCTGAGAGAAGATGCGTTCCGTCAGGGAGGGATTTCCGTGTGCGAACAACTGGTCTCGGCTCGAATGGATAATCGGTAATGGCATCTCGGCGTGTAGCGGTATTAGGGGCTACAGGGGTTGTTGGAAGCGAGATCCTTTCCGTTCTTGAAGAGCGTTGTTTCCCTGTTGGTACTCTCCGCCCGTTAGCTTCGCCCCGATCTGCAGGGAAGACTGTCCGATTTTGCGGCGAGAACATTCCGGTTGAAGTCGCTTCGGCTGAGAGTTTTAAGGGTATCGACATCATCCTGGCCAGCGCTGGGGCGACCGCAACCCGCGAGTTGATGCCAGCCATTCGCAACAGCGGCGCACTTATCATTGATAATTCAAGCGCCTTTCGCATGGAACCTGACGTGCCGCTTGTTGTTCCTGAAGTGAACCCAGAGGCGCTCAAAACTCACAGCGGCGTAATTTCCAATCCAAATTGCGTTGCCATTATCTTAACGGTTGCAATCGCGCCCATCTACCGAAAGGTCGGAATCAAACGAATTGTTGTGTCGACATACCAATCCGTGAGCGGTGCTGGGCTGGCGGCTATGAAGGAGCTTGAATCGCAGACTCGTTCACTCCTTGAAGGAAAGGAAGCTATTCCTTGCGCATTGCCGCATCCGATCGCGTTCAATGTTTTCTCCCATAACTCTACCGTTCAGTCCAATGGATACAATGGCGAGGAGAACAAGGTGATGATGGAGACCAGAAAAATTCTGGGGGATCCAGAAATTGCCGTAACTGCCACTTGCATCCGAGTTCCAGTCGTGCGCGCACACAGCGAATCCATTAATCTGTCCTTACGCAAGCCCCTCTCAAGACACGAAGCCAGGGATCTCTTGTCCAAATCGCCGGGTGTGGAACTCCTGGACGACTGGTCCAATAACATTTTCCCAACTCCAAAGATTGCGTCAGGCCGTGATGTTGTCTATGTCGGACGTATACGGTCCGATGTTTCGCAATCCAGAGACATGGGACTAGATCTCTTTGTCTGCGGCGACCAGCTCCGCAAGGGAGCCGCTCTGAACGCTGTTCAGATCGCCGAACTGATTGTGCGCGCCTGAAGCTCTAAACTGCCCATGTGTCGTTGTATGTGAACTGGCCGTGGTAGCGCTCACTATCTCGGGCCACTTATCTGTGGATCCTGTCTATCTGATTTCAATGCCGCTGGATTTGGGTTGGTCGGTGGTGCGCGCCTCATCAAACACGAGATCACAATTTCGAGGTCCGTCGGATGTTCGGCGGCTATGCCTTTTGCCGGTCGAGTACGGATGTTATGTTTGATGTTTCTTTGGCACTACGATGGCCGCGCGAAAAGCGAGGCTATAGACGCGAGTGGAATCCTTGAAACCCAACTAATCAAAAAGCTTCATAGCGCTTTGACGCAGAACAGGTCAGGAGGGATGTGAGATGAAAGATATCGATCTGCTACAGAATAAGATTTGATTTTGTACCATGTAAACCATGATATTTCCTTGATATTTGCTGATTCAATGCCCTCGAAGATCAATGTGTCCCGCCGAGCGTAGGCCCCGGCAAAGGTCGATGATCGCTAAAATTGCTTGACAACTACCTCCTCCCTAAACTATAAGCCGAGAGAACCAAAATAAGCGGTTAGACGCTGGCTGGTTCTTAGAAATTTTCGCCGGATATAACGAGCGACCCTTACCACTCAGACTCTGTTTTGGAGAAAAACATGTATCTGAAGAACTGGTGTCACCGTCGTGTCGTTTTAGCGGGACTGTTGTTTACCTTCACTGCTGTCCACGCATTCGCTGGCGTAACCGCCAGCATTTCCGGAACGGTCAAGGACCCCAGCGGTGCATCCGTGGCGGGAGCCAAGGTGACTGCCATCAATATCGGTACCGGGATTGCGCAAATCCAGACAACAAACGATCAAGGCTATTACTCCTTCCAGACCCTTCCCCTGGGCAGCTACACGGTCGACGTGCAGCTGCAGGGATTTAAAGTGTACCGCCAAACCAACCTCACGGTTGACGTCAACGCCGCGCTGACTGTTGATGTTGTTCTGCAGGTCGGCCGAATCACTGAAAAAATCGAGATTGCCGCCAATGCCTTGCATGTAGAAACTGTCAACTCACAGATGGGCGAGGTGATCGAGGGGAAGGAGATGACCGACGTTCCTCTCGTATCCCGCAGCTTCACTGACCTGCTGGCGTTGCAGCCCGGTGTTGTCCCGACGGCCTCGGGAATGTCGGGTGCATATGCGGGATCATTCATTTCTGCCGGTTTTGCAGTGCCTCCGGTTTCGGGAGATTTGAATTCAGGAGCGCAATCGGTCAACGGCATGCGCGAGTCCGCGAATGCTTTTATTCTGAACGGAGTTCTCGTGCAGGAGATTGGCTACTCGGGAGCGGGTGCAATCCCCAATCTGGATTCGCTGGCTGAATTCCGCATTCTCACCAACAATACCGACGCTGAATACGGCAATTATGCCGGCGCACAGATCAACGTAGTGACCAAATCCGGCACAAACAAAATCCATGGCAATGTGTTCGAGTTCCTGCGCAATACGGACTTCGACGCGAAGAATTATTTCGACCAGAACGGGCGCGGTGCATATCACCAGAACCAGTTCGGCGGAACCATCGGCGGGCCCATTCTCAAAGATAGGTTGTTTTTCTTTGCCGACTATCAGGGGAATCGGAGAATCCAAGGGGTTCCACAAACAATTGTCGGCGCTCCCAGTGTCGCAACCGAGTCGGGAGACCTTTCCGGGATTGCATCGAGCATCACCGGAACTGTCAATGGAGCCGATTGGGCCAATCAACTCTCCGCGCAATTAGGAGAACCCGTCGCTGCCGGAGAACCCTATTACTTTTCGGGATGTACCTCCTCTTTCCAGTGCGTTCTGCCTAATGCCCAGCTCTCGCCGAATGCCATCAATCCGATCTCGAAGAATCTTCTTCCTTATATCCTGCCAGCTGCCCCGGGCACGGTGGGTGCGAACGGTACGGGAACCTACTCCAATAGTGCAGGCGCCATCAATCTCCATGACAATAAGTTCAGTGGCCGCCTCGATGCGAACACCCAAGCTCTTGGGTTGATAACCGCCTACTATTACTTCGACAAATACACTCGAGTTGACCCTTATTGGGCCGGAAATGCGAGTGTGTATCCCGGATTCAGCGTACAAGGCCTCGGCCACACTCACAACCTCAACCTTGGTTTCACTAAGACGTTAAGCGCGACCAGCGTAAACGAATTCCGGGTCGGATTCTTCCGGCTGGACACGAAATTCAATCGTCCCGTGGGTGGGACAAACACGACCTTGGCCGCTCTGGGTTTTGCTTCCGGTGCAAATGGCGCGCCCGGCATTTTTGTGGGCACGCCCAGTGTTCAGGGTGTTCCCGAGATCGACTTCAATAACTTCGTGATCGGCGTACCCAGCCGACCGAACCAGTTGATCGACAACATCTACCAGATTCTCGACAACGTCAGCAGGATCGTTGGCACGCACACTTTCAAGTTTGGCGGCCAGTTCCACTTCAACCAACTTGAAGAGAATCTCTCGAATGTAGCCAATGGCAATTTCTTTTTCGGATCGAACTTTGCGTGTTGCGCCAGCGAGACAGGCGACGACTTTGTTGACTTCCTGCTCGGAGCTCCCAGCCAGTACGTGCAAGGCCAGTCGTATCCATCCTATGGGCGCAGCTTCTACCTAGGTTTTTACGCTCAGGACAGCTGGCGCGCGCGGCCGAACCTAACCCTGAATTACGGGCTGCGTTATGACGTCAGCTCGCCCTGGTGGGAAAAATATCACGAGATTCAAACGATAATTCCCGGTGAGCAATCGGTCGTGTTCCCCGGCTCCCCGAAAGGGTGGCTCTTCCCTGGTGATCCTCACGTTCCGCACACATTGGCACCGACGCGCTGGGGCAATTTTGCTCCTCGGGTCGGAATGGCATATTCCTTTGGGGAGCATGACGGTTTTCTCGGGAAGCTGCTCGGCAGGCCAGGCGAGTCTAGCATTCGCCTTGGGTACACATTTTCGTATGCATCGTTCGAGGGAGCAACTGATTTTAACGAAATTGGCGACGCTCCGTTTGGCGACTACGCTGGACCCGGCGAGCCGAGCTTCGCCGCACCGTTCACCTGCCGCGCCACCTGCGCACCAGGCACCGGCACGAATCTGTTTCCGGTAGCGCCGCCACCGAAACAATTCTCCGCGAGCCACCCGGCGAGTGGTGCCCCGTATGACACCGAAGCGGAATTCTTGAACGCATTCGGCGCAATCGGCAGCTCACCCGCGTTCTTCAATGGAAATCGTCTACCCTATGCTGAGAATTACGAACTCTCCCTACAACGGCAGATGACGCCCAAGGATTTAATCACAATCAGCTACGTAGGCACGCAGGGCCGCAGGTTGCTCTCTTCCGTGTCCGCGAATCCTGGCAATCCTGCCCTCTGTCTCGCAACTCCGGGCTGCGGTCCCGGCGGCGAGAACAACATTTACATCAACGGCAACTCTGCGGTCTTGGGCACCAGGTCCGTTCTTCCTGGTGTCGAACTCACACCCGCTCAAGCGTCGGCGGGGCTCACGGCGCCAATTGGTACGCTACTTCCCGACGGAAACTACGGAGTCATTCCTTTCGGCAACGACTCGTACTTCATCACCGCTGGATCGTCCACATACAATTCCGGCCAGGTCAATTACCGTCACACGGCCGGCAATTTTCAGATTTTGCTGGGATACACCTACAGCAAAGCCATGGATGATTCTTCCGGTTACGGCGAGCAGTTTAATCCGATCAACCCGCGATTGAGTCGGGGACTCTCAGCCTTCGATTCGACCAACAATTTTGTTGTCAGCTATAACTATGTCCTTCCGTTCAACAAGATCGGCGGGCCCAAGCGCCTGACCAACGGTTGGGCGCTGAGTGGCATTACACGCTTTTCCACGGGTCTGCCGGTTACCCTCGTAGAGACCGACGATCGATCACTGCTCGGAACTTCATTTGGAGGACCGATCATTCTGCCCGTCGATACTCCCAACCTGGTTGCGCCGGTTCATATCATGGATCCAAGAAGCTCTGGTAATTTGTACTTCAGCACCTCGTCATTCCAGCAATCGGGACTTGGCCAGGAAGGGAACTCGAGACGGCGATTCTTCCATGGCCCTGGAATCAACAACTGGGACATGGCGCTAGTAAAGGATACTCCGATAAACGAACGGGTAAACGTGCAGTTCCGGGCTGAGTTTTTCAACCTTGCGAACCACGCACAGTTCCTGAACCCGAGCGGCATCAGCACATTTGGAGGGACGAATGGAAGCGCAAACACAGCATCGTTCGGGGTTGTAAGTGCTGCTGCTCCTCCGCGCATCGGTCAGCTTTCCCTGAAGTTCAACTTTTGAGGGGGTGTAAGACTAGCTGTACAACTATTCGGGGAACTTCCGGGTTCCCCGAATTTTCGTCCGGCGCTTTGCCGCTTTGGACAATGTGAAGAGAGTGAAATGTCAGCCCAAGGGGTTCTTGCTGCAACGCTAGTAGAACCGGGACATTATGAGATCCGCGAGTATCCTCTGCCGGATCCCGCACCCGGTTGTCTTCTGGTGAAGATAGAAGTGTCTGGAATTTGCGGCACCGACAAACACACGTATCAGGGATATGTCGGACAATATGGGGGAGCCGGAACTCCACGTCCGGTGCCCTTCCCGATCATTCAGGGACATGAAAACGTCGGGACCATTGCTGCCATCGGTAGCGACGGAAGATATTCCGATTTTGAAGGCGTCGCACTAAAAGTCGGCGATCGCGTGATCGTCGGTCCAAATGTGAGCTGCGGAACCTGCTACTACTGCCGTCACGATTTTCCTTATTACTGTTGCGAGAATACGGTCGATTACGGCAACAACATCAGTGCGAAAAATCCGCCTCACTTATTCGGCGGCTGGTCGCAGTATTTGTATGTTGTTCCTGGCAGCTTTCTCGTCAAAGTTCCTGACGATCTACCTTCCGAAATTGCAGTCCTTACCGAGATTATGGCTGTAACTGTCGGCTTGGACCGCGCCAAGCAAATTTCGGCGTTTCCCAGCGAGTCTTTCCGCTTCGATGATTCCGTAGTAGTGCTAGGCGCGGGACCGCTCGGGATGTGTTTTGTAATGAAAGCCCGAATGCTCGGGGCCGGAACGATTATTGCTGTCGATTTCTCCGACTACCGACTCGAATTTGCGCGGAAACTTGGAGCCGATTATGTCATCAACGCTTCGCGAACCGCCGAGAAGGATCGGTTGGCAACTGTTCGCGAGATGACTCACGGACGTGGTGCGGACGTAGTCGTCGAGTGCGCCGGCGTTCCGGAAGCCGTTCGGGAAGGGCTTGAGATGTTGCGCGTTTCCGGTCTGTTAGTTGAGGCTGGCAACTTCTCTGATATGGGAGAGGTTTCGATCAGCCCTCACCGTCATTTATGCGCGAAGAATGTGCGCATTCTTGGCGTCGGCGGCGAAGAACCAGCGGCCTACGGGCCAAGCATGCGGCAGATGTCGCGTTACATGCGTCATTACCCGCTGGCAGACTTTGTAACGCATCGGTTCGGATTGAAAGATGTCGATGCCGCGATGAAAAAATCCATGGCAGCCGATTCCATGAAAGTAGTGATTGATCCGTGGTACTGAGTTCTGTGGGTCGAGTGTGAACCAGCAATTCTGCATTTCAAGCTAATTTAAGACGAGGAATCTTTATGACAGATCTTTTATCTCGCTTTCACTTTGCATGCGCTCCCGATAGTTGGGGCGTGCTCGATTATCCCGGTCCTTCCTGGAATCAGCCGTATGAAACAATGTTGGACGAAATGGCTGAGGCTGGGTACACCGGCAGCGAACTCGGCCCGTATGGCTTTTTCCCCACCGACCCGGCTGTTCTCAAACCGCAATTGGAAAAACGCAATCTGAAGTTGCTCGGATCTTTTGTGCCAGTCGTTCTCAGTGATCCCGCCTCGGCGGGAGTTGCCGTGGAACACATTCGAAAAGTAGGAGACTTGCTCTCTACTTTAAAGGCGCCATTTCTCGTGCTGGCGGATGCGCAGTCGGATGAGCGCAACCGTATCTCAGGGCGTGTTCCCCGCGGCGGCGGCGCCGGACTTACTCCGGCACAATGGAAAAATGTAGCCAAGGTGGTGGAAGAGGCCGCGAAAGTCTCCGCCGATTTTGGACTCGACCTGGTGTTTCACCCGCATGTTGCAACTTACGTAGAAACTCCCGAGGAGTGCGAGCGATTTTTCGATGTCACCTCGCATACGGGAATCGGTTTGTGCCTCGACACCGGGCACTGTGAATACGGCGGCGGTGATAGTGTCACTGAGGCTTCGAAATTCGCCAGTGTGCTGCGGTTCCTTCACATCAAGGACGTGGATAATAAAGTCCTCGAAGGAGCCCGCCGCAAGAAACTCAATTTTGAGCAGGCCATCGAGGAGAAAGTATTCACCATCATCGGGCAAGGGTCCATTGACTTCCCGGGCCTGTTCCGGCTGCTTGATAAAAATAACTACTCCGGCTGGATGGTCATTGAACAAGACGTGAAATTCGGCGCCACCGTCATTCCACCGGCGGAGAGTGTTGCCGCCAGTTTGCGCTACCTGCATGGGGTGATGCGCGACCTCGCGACAGCGCTGGAGCGTTGAGGAGAACTCGCGAAAGCTGTAAGGCGAAAGAGGCTTGTTATCCCTGTTGAGCGGAAGGTCCATCAGTGACACTGGAGAGCGGCGCCAACGCTGCACCGTCCATTGGAGAGCAGCCCCATCTGCTGCGTCGCCTCGGCCTTCTCAATGCGGTTTCCATAAACATGTCCAACATGGTTGGAACCGGTCCTTTCATCACGGTTCCAGCCATACTTGCGACCATGGGAGGTCCGCAGTCTCTCATCGCCTGGGCAGTGGGTGCTGTTCTGGCGATCGCTGACGGCCTGGTATTCGCGGAACTGGGAGCAGCCATTCCCGCTTCGGGTGGCTCTTACATCTTTCTTCGCGAATGCCTGGGACGCAAAACCTGGGGCCACATGATGGCTTGGATTTTCGTATGGCAATTTCTATTCAGCGGAACGCTCGAGATTGCCACCAGTAGTATCGGCATGGCGGGCTATGCTGGCTTTCTCTGGCCGCCACTGATGATTCACCCGTGGAGCATCAAGTTGTTGGCAATGGCGATCACGGCCCTTGCAATGCTGGCTCTCTATCGCAAAATTCAGGATATTGCCCGGCTCATGCTCATCCTTTGGATCGGCATGCTGCTCACAGCCGCCTGGGTCATCGTCAGCGGTATGACACATCTCGATCCCAAGCTCCTTTTTGATTTTCCCCCCGGTGCATGGCGAATCGGTCTTCCTTTTATTTTGGGCTTGGGTAACGGCACCATGCTCGTGATGTTCAATTTTCTGGGCTATTACCAGATCTGCTATCTCGGGGATGAGATTAAGCGCCCCGAGCGCGTGATTCCGTTCGGTGTTATCTTCTCGATCCTGATCGTCACGGTAATCGATGTTCTCATTTCCATCAGCTTTACCGGCGTCGTGCCCTGGCGCGAGATGGTGCAGCCGGGATCGCAGGCCTATGTGGCGATCGGATCCGTATATATGCAAAAGCTTGGCGGCCACTGGGCTTCTGCCCTGATGACTGTAATGGTCGAGGTGACGGCGTTTGCCGCAACTTACGCCATGATGCTCGGCTACTCGCGCATTCCGTATGCCGCCGCTCTTGACGGGGCATTCTTCCGCTGGTTTGCTGAATTGCATCCCACCAAGCGTTTTCCACACCGCTCTTTATTGCTCGTTGGATTTCTCGTCATCATTTCCTGCTTCTTCGATCTGGTCGAAATTATTACCGCCCTCATGTTGGCCCGCATTCTTTCCATGTTTGTCGCGCAAATTATCGGCTTGCTGATTTATCGCCGTGTGAAGCCCAATGCGCCGCGCCCTTTCCGCATGTGGCTTTATCCGTTGCCCGCCGTGCTTGCGCTGGTGGGATGGCTGGGGGTTTTCGTGACCCCGGCCCTGCAGCCCGGCGGATGGCAATTCATGGCCTATGCCTTTGGGACCATCGGTTTGGGATTTGCCGCCTATCTCCTGTTGGCGAGGCGAAAGCGGGAGTGGCCCTTCGAAGACAAGGAAATCATTTATGCTAACCGGTTAGAAAATGTTCTGGATTTTGATGAGGACAAATTGTAGGATAACCTGCTGTCAGGCCATAAAACATTAGCTAATTTGTAAGGAATGGCCTTTACAAAGCGCTAAGAAAGGTAGGGGGGGGGATTTGATTCGCAAGCTCGGAATCGGAGTGCTCGGTGTAGGGGAGATGGGCCGGCGTCACGCGGAAAATCTCCGTCGGCTCGTCCCTGAGGCAAACCTCATCGCGGTGGCGGATGTCGCTGCCGGTAGAGCCGCACAGGCGGCTTCAGAGTTGGAGATCGACCATTCCTTCTCCAGCCTGGAAGACATGCTCGCTCACCGCGGAATCGATGCCGTGGTAATCGCCACTCCCGATAAGTTTCATGCCAAGGCAATTCAAACCGCCGCAGCCGCCGGCAAGGATATTCTCTGCGAAAAGCCCATCGCGATTACGCTGACCGACGCGCACGCCGCGCTGGCTGCTGTTGCTAAAGCGAAAGTCCGCCTGCAGATCGGTTTCATGCGTCATTACGATCCGGCCTACGAAGCAGCCATGAAGCGCATCGAAGCCGGCGAAATCGGTGATCCCGTCATTTTTAAATCCGTTGGACGAGACAAAGATGTTCCTCCGCTCGCTGCTTACCAGTCGAACGTCAATGGCATGCTTTTTTACAACAACACGATCCATGATTTCGACTTGGCACGCTGGCTCATGCGCGACGAAGTCACTGAGGTGCAAGCCTACACAACGGTCTCAATCCGGCCCGAAATCGCGCAATACGGAGACGTTGTCGCGAGCGTGATCAATCTCAAATACGGCCGCGGCGCGATCGGCAACGTCGAATCCTATGTGCAGGCCATTTACGCCTATGACGTACGCACCGAGATCGTCGGATCGAAAGGTTCCATCTTTGTTGGTTCCCTGAATAAGACGCCCGCGATATTCTTAACCGCGAACGGCGGCACCGAGATTCTCGCCGACCACTTTCTCTCTCGTTTTGCTGACGCTTATCTGGCGGAGATGAAGGATTTTGTTCACAACATGTTGCACGACCGTCCGCCTCTGGTATCGGGAGAAGACGGTCTGAAGGCTTTGGCGATTGCTGTTGCCGCGGAACAATCGCATCTGCAGGGTAAGCCTTGCAAAGTTGAAGTTGATTAGCGCAGGTTCGAACCGGAGGTGCATGTGAACGCAGTCAGCGTTGCCTACAAGAGTCCGCTTCACGAGATGACGCAGACCACTCCCACCTGCCTGTGGAACGATTCTGCCTCAATCCAGGAATTGACCTATTCGATCGAACACGGAGCGGTGGGTGCGACGTGCAATCCCGTCATCGTCCTGGGCGTGCTGAAAAAAGAAACGGACGTCTGGAAGCCTAGAATTCACGCCTTGATCGATGAGCGTCCCACGGCTTCAGAAGAAGAAATCGCTTGGCAGATCGTACGAGAAATCTCGATCAAAGGCGCGGCTCTACTGAAACCGATGTTCGATAAACACGGCGGAAAGAATGGACGCCTTTCCATTCAAACCGACCCACGCTTGTTTCGCGATTCGAAGGCAATCGTCAAGCAAACAATCGAATTCAATCAGCTTGCTCCCAACATGATTGTGAAAATTCCTGCCACTTCCGCTGGAATTCCCGCCATGGAAGAAGCGACGTATCGTGGAATTAGTATCAACGCAACCGTCTGCTTCACGCTGCCGCAGTGCGTTGCAGTGGCCGAAGCGGTCGAGCGCGGCTTGAAGCGTCGCGAGCGCGAGGGCAAAGACATCGCAAGCATGGGCCCGGTTTGCACGATCATGGTGGGCCGTCTCGATGACTGGCTCAAAGCGCTGATCGAGAAAGACAACATTGCCATCGATCCCGGCCGTCTGGAGTGGGCCGGCGTGGCCGTCTTCAAGAAAACGTACGAATTCTTTCGCCAACGGGGTTATCGAATTCGCCTGCTTTCCGCGGCCTTTCGTAATCACATGCACTGGAGCGAATTCATCGGCGGTGATGTCGTGATCTCACCTCCATATTCCTGGCAAGTTCGTTTCAATGCCAGCGATATCCCCGTGCGGCCGCGGATCGATAAGCCGGTCGATCCGGCCATCGTGCAGGAGCTTTCGAAAAAGTTCGCCGACTTTCGCCGCGCATACAGCGAAGACGGCCTGACGATAGGCGATTTCGACAACTTCGGGCCGACGCGCCGCACACTGCGCCAGTTTGTCAGTGCATGTCACGAGTTCGATGCGGTCGTGCGCGATTTTCTGATTCCGAACCCAGACGTGGCATACGCGTAATCACAGGAGGAATTTGTGGGAAAGCTGGCAATCACCGGTGGGGAGCCCTTACGAAAAACACCTTTCACACGTTGGCCTATGGGTGGCAAGGAGGAGGCAGGTCTGCTCGACGATGTGCTGACCAGTTCATTGTGGGGCGGTCAGCCTTTTCCTGGAAAGTGCTCTGTTGCGTTCGCGAAGAAATTCGCAGAAGTTCATACCGTCAAATATGCGCAGTGCGTCAGCACCGGGACCATTGCAATCCAGGCGGCGTTGAAGGCGATCGATATTCAGCCGGGTGACGAAGTGATTGCTCCCGCGTATACCTGGGAGGGGACCGTCGGCCCTGTCCTCTTGCTGAATGCGATTCCTGTATTTGTGGACGTCGACCCCGACACCTATTGTCTCGATGCCAAGCTAATCGAAAAGGCAATTACGCCGAAGACCAAGGCGATTTTGCCCGTCCACCTCGGCATGCGCTTCGCTGATATGGATGAGATCCTGCGGATCGCCGCCAAGCATAGTCTCAAAGTCATTGAGGATTGCGCGCATGCTCATGGTGGAGCATGGAAGGGCAAAGGTGCCGGCTCCATGGGCGATCTGGGCGCATTCAGTTTCCAATCGAGTAAGCTCATTACCTCTGGCGAGGGTGGTGCGGTCATCACCAACAATCTTGAATATATGGAGAAGGTTCAGAGTTATATCAATGCCGGTCGCGCCAGTACTACCGACCAATTTCACCATCGCATCGTCGGCTTCAACTATCGACTGGGAGAGTTTCAGGCGGCTGTGCTCTGCGCTCAGTTGGAGCGGCTTCCGGAACAGGGATCCCTTCGCGAGGCCAACATGAAATATCTCGAAAGCCGCTTGCAGAATACTCCCGCGATCGGCTTCCTGAAGCCAGATCCGCGCATCACCCGGCTGGCTCCCTACGGATACATCGTGAAGTATTTCGGCGAGAAGCTGAATGGCATTCCGCGAGCGGCGTTTGTAGGAGCGCTGCAACTGGAAGGAATTCCTTGCGACGGCTTGTTCTATGAGCCCGTGTACAAGAGTTCTTTGTTTCCGGTGAAAGCTACAGACTTTCCCGCACTTAGCTGGGGACGCGAAAAGCCGTTGGATCTGAGAAGCATGTATTTGTGTCCTGAATCCGAGCGGGCCGCGTATCAGGAAGCGGTCTGGTTCGCGCATCAACTTTTCCTTGGCAGCCGGGAAGACATAGATGCCATTGCCGATGCGATTCACAAAGTGCTCGAAAACATTGAAGAACTGCGCAAGTTCGACCACAAGGCAATTCGTAACCAGCGACTTAGCCGCGCGGATCGCGAAAGTTAGGGTGTTTCCGCACAAATGCGCGCTCAAAGAAAGACAGGATTCGCAGTTGTGGGACTGGGCAGCATCGCGCAATCTTCGGTTCTGCCGGCTTTCGCACACTGCAAGAGAGCGCGGCTCGTTGCTCTGGTGAGCCGCGATAAAGGCAAAGCAAAACGTCTCGCCGGAAACTTCAATGTTCCTGCTTATTACACTGCCACGGACTATGCGGAGTGCCTGGCGAACCCTGAGGTTGCGGCAGTTTATATCGCAACCCCGCAGAGCGAGCACGAATACTTTACGGTTCAAGCGGCACGCGCCGGAAAGCACGTGCTTTGCGAGAAGCCATTGGCGGCAACGCTCGAGCAGTCGGAGCGGATAGTACAAGCCTGCCGGGAAAATCGCGTCTTGCTGATGACCGCTTATCGAAAATATTTTGAGCCGAGCGCGATTTATTTGAAGAACTTGATCCGGAGCGGCAAGCTTGGGCGCATCGATATCATTCATACTGGCTTCAGCGAGTTATTTAATCTTGATAGATCGCCGAATTGGCTTGTAAATCGAAAACTTGCAGGTGGTGGACCGCTGATGGACCTCGGCATCTATTGCGTGAATACCACGCGCTGGTTACTGGACGAGGATCCGGTTGAAGCGATCGCCCAGTCCTGGTGTCATAATCGCAAGCGCTTTCCTGAGGTAGAAGAAGGTGTCTCGTTTCGATTACTCTTTCCCAGCGGCACGGTGATGTTGGGTAGCTCGACTTACGCTGCCGCACCGACCTCTTTTATCCGCACGCAGGGAACAAAGGGGTGGGCTTCTCTATCGCCAGCGTATGATTTTGCTGAGGAACGGCGATTCACAGGAAAGGTCGCGGGCCAGTGGATGGAACGAACATTCGCAGTACTCGATGAATTTGCCCCGGAACTCGATGCATTTGCATCCGCCATTCAGGGGTGTGGGGTGACGTTTCCTGACGGAGAACAAGGGCATCGGGATATGATCATTCTGCATTCCATTTATGAGGCTGCGAAACGCGGAGCCACGGTGAAGGTCAAGTATTGATAACATCGAGCAATCTATTGTGATGGTAGGAGCTAATCGCATGGGCGAATCGAACTTAGATATTATATAAATGTCCTCATCTCGAGACAATTCGCAAAAGCCGGCAAAGGCCGCCAGCATCTACGATGTGGCGCGCGAGTCTAAGGTTTCGGTCTTCACTGTCTCCGCAGTTATCAACAACAAAAGTCATGTGGGCAAGAAACTACGGGAGCGAGTAGAGGAGGCGATCCGCCAACTCAACTACCGGCCGAACCTGATCGCGCGCAGCCTTGCCAAGCAGCGCACTCATACCATCGGGATGATCGTTCCGGACATCGCGAATCCATTCTTCCCCATGGTGGTGCGCGGCGCCGAAGATGCTGCACAAAAACACGGCTACAATCTTTTGCTGTGCAACAGTGACGATACGCTCGATAAGGAAGAGAGCGAGATCGAGCTGCTGCTGTCCAAGCGGGTTGATGGAATTTTGCTGACAAAGGCGGCCGGCGATCTTTCCCCCGCACTCCGGCAGATGATTAAAGAAGTAAATATCCCCTTTGTGCTGGTGATGCGTACTTATCCGAAACTGACGAAGGACGCTATTCTCTCTGACGATTATCAAGGGGCATACGATGCGGTTTGTCACTTGGGACGCGCTGGCCGTCGTCGCATCGCGCTGATCAGTGGTCCACTCAAGGTGAGTAATGCGATCGCGCGCTGGGAAGGGTTCCACGATGCGTTAAAGAGCCTGGGCCTGCCGTTCGATGAAAGATTGGTCATCCAAGGCGACTATCGCATCGAATCCGGATTTCGTGCGGGTCATTCCTTGTTCTCGCATCAGCCCGATGGTATCTACGTAGCGAACCATCTTATGACAGTCGGCCTGTTGAAGGCCGCCGAAGAAATGGGGCTGAGCTGTCCGGAAGACTTTGGACTGGTAAGTTTTGACGACTACCCGTGGCTGGGAGTGTTTCGTCCCAAGCTGACAACAGTGGAGTTGCCGAAACATCAACTGGGTAGCGAGGCTGCGGAGTTGTTGATCGAACGCATCGGCGGCAGCAAGAAGAAGCCAGTTGTCCGGAAGTTACAACCAGAATTGCGGATTCGCGAGTCCTGCGGTCTAGCGCTATATATGGCTCGGGGACAGTCCGGAAAAGTCGCAGGAAGACCTTCCCTCGAATCGGCCTAGTTCTCACCCATTAAATTTCTGGTATCGATTGATTATGATTCGCTGAAATCAATCTCGATTGGTTCTGTGCTCAACCCTTTCGTCTTCATCACGACATAAACTCCGCCAACAGCGCACCACACGGCTCCGATTATGAGAGTCGACTGTTGCAATCCAAGGAAAATGACCATGCAAAACAAAAAGCCAAGCGAAGGCGAGATCACATCGAGCAATAAATTCCGCTGAGCCGCCCCCGTCGAGTTGAATCCGAAGTGACGCAGCGCTGCCAGATTGACCGCCATGAAAGCCAGCAACGCTCCAAAGTTCAGAATCTCCACGGCACGCTCCCAATTCAGGGTCAGCGTGCCTACATAGGCGATGATTCCAACCAGCGCAACATTGTAGGTAGGGCTTCCGCTCTTCGGATTGAGGTGACCGAATATTTTTCGCGGCAGAATATTGTCGCGGCCCATTCCGTACAGCAAGCGGACCGCTCCCAGATGTCCCGCCAACCCGCAGGCTAAACTCGATACCAGCAACACCAAACCAAACGCGGCGAAAAGACGATAGCCTCCAACCACGCGCGCTACGTCCATGAATGCTGTCTCCGGATTCGCCAAAGTGCGGTAGTCAGGCCAAACCCGTTGTGCCAAATAAACCTGCAGACTGGCAAAGAGTCCGGTGAAGATGCAGACAAGCACCGTGGCCAGCAGCACATTTCGTCGCGGATTATGAACCTCTTCGGCAAGAATGCTGACGCCGTCAAAACCGATGTAGGTCGTTGCTGCCAGAGCGGTCCCGGCCGCAATCGCGCGCACGCTAAATGTTCTGGGATCGTAAAGGGGCTGCCACGAAACCAGCCCCTGCCAATGCTGGTGGGTCACAACATACGCCAGCGCCTGAAACAAAAAGCCGAACATGATGAGCGACATGAAGGCAAGCAATATCTGGTTGGTTCGTGCTGTAGTCCGGATGCCCATCCAGCACAGCACTGTCATAAAACCCACAGCCAGCGCCGATAATAACGGGAACGGAACTTGAGGAATTAACCTCTGTACCGCCAACGCTGCATATAGACTGTTTTGCAACGGTTGAAAAAGATATTCGAGGAACATCGCCCATCCCAGCACAAATCCAATGTGCGCGTTGAACCCGCGGCTGGTATAGGTGTAAACGGAGCCTGCAGAGGGGTAAACAGTAGCCATGCGGCCAAAGCTGACCGCGGTAGCTGTCATCGCGACCATGGCAGCAAGAAGCGTTGTAACCGCATGCCCCTTGGAAAGAACCTGCGCCTCACCGAACATCGGCACAGCGGCGATCGGCGAGATTAAGATGATGCCGTAATAAACAAGATCCCATAGCCCCAATACCCGTTTCAGACGCGGAGGCGCTTTAGGCACTTCTTGCGCCGCGGGGTTGTGCTGTGTTTCGCTCAAAAGATACGCTGCTTCTTGGCCGCTTCCACATACTTTGCCCGCGCTGCCTGCACAGGTTCGAGCTCAGAAACTTCTGCAATCGGCACATCCCACCATGATTCGTAACCGGGCACGCGTTCATCGTATGCGGTCTCGATTACGACTACTGACGTCTTCGTAGATTTTCTTGCACGCAAAAGTGCTTGTTTCAGTTGAGCGGGAGTATCGGCGTGAACGGCATCCGCTCCCAGGCTCCTTGCATTCTCCACAAAATCAACTGGAATGATTTTTCCTTCCAACGCGCCATCCTGCCTGTAGCGATATTCGGTTCCCATTCCGCGATTGCCGCATGCGCGCGTCAGGCCACCGATACTGGAGAAACCATGATTATCGAGCATGACGATGTTGAGTTTGTACCCCTCCTGCAGAGACGTGACAATCTCCTGCGCCATCATGAGATAAGAACCGTCGCCGACCATGACAAACACCTCGCGATCCGGAGCAGCCATCTTTACTCCGAGCCCCCCACTGATTTCGTATCCCATGCACGAGTAGCCATACTCCATGTGGTACCCCTTGGGATCGCGAGTCCGCCACATTTTATGAAGATCTCCGGGAAGGCTACCAGCGGCACAGACTATTACATCGCGAGGTTCACAAATTTCGTTCACGACTCCAATCACCTCGCCCTGGCTGATCGGCGGTCCCCAGTCAAGATGATGCAGGCGGTCCACTTCTTTTTCCCAGGCTTCTCGAAATGATGTCACTACGGAGACGTAACCCTTATCCACCCGGTAGCCCTGCAGCATCTCTGCTAGTTCTTGCAGCGTAACCAGGGCATCGCCGACCAGCGGCAGAGCCGATTGCTTGCCGGCATCGAACTCACTGACGTTGAGATTGATAAATCTTACCGACGCGTTTTGGAAAGCAGTTTGCGAAGCGGTCGTGAAGTCCGCATAACGAGTGCCAATGCCGATGATCAGGTCGGCCTCGCGCGCGACCAGATTCGCGCCGGGAGTTCCGGTGACGCCCATAGCTCCCAGCGACTGCGCGTGATCGTAGCGCAACGAACCTTTGCCGGCTTGAGTTTCCGCTACTGCAATTCCGGTTTGCGAGGCAAAGTCTGCCAGCGCTGCGCTTGCTTCTGAATAAAGCACGCCGCCCCCCGCAATGATCAACGGCTTTTTCGCGGAGCGAATCCACTCGGCTGCCTTCTTCAGCAAATCGCGATCGCAACGCGTTCTGGAAACCCGCCACACTCTTTTCTCGAAGAACTCGTTCGGATAATCGAAGGCTTCCGCCTGCACATCCTGTGGCAAACAAAGTACAACTGCTCCGGTTTCCGCTGGCGAGGTAAGCACGCGCATCGCGGCCGGCAATGCGGTAAGAATCTGTACGGGCCGTTCAATGCGGTCCCAGTAACGCGAGACGGGCTTGAAGCAATCGTTCACCGAAATATCCTGGCTCGCAGAAGACTCCAGCTGCTGAAGAACCGGCGCGACAATCCGGCGCGCGAAAATGTCCCCGGGAAGAAGGAGCACCGGCAGGCGATTGATCGTGGCAAGGGCCGCACCCGTCACCATGTTCGTTGCACCCGGGCCAATCGACGTCGTGCATGCCAGCGTTTTCAGGCGATTACTGGCCTTCGCAAAGGCCGCGGCGGTATGTACCATGGCCTGCTCGTTGCGAAACAGATAATAGGGAAGCCCCGGATCTTGCTCCAAAGCCTGTCCCATGCCGGCGACATTGCCATGTCCGAAGATTCCAAGGCAGCCCTCAAAAAGACGCTGCTTTTTTCCGTCGCGTTCCGTGTATTGGTTTTTGAGAAATGCGACGATCGCTTGGGCCAGCGTTCGGCGAGTGGTCATGACCCTACTCCATTCGAAGAGCTTCCAGAAGTCAACTCAGCAAGAAGAGAAATCGTCAATCTGATATGGCCAATTCGTCTAAGCGATTAGCAAAGCGCGTGGCTTTCTGTTTGAATGCTTCAGCCCTTCACTAGCGGCAACCGTGAATCCGTCTGGTTCCATGTCGAACGGATCCAGTCGTGCCGGGAATCCTCGGTCACGGAAAGCGCCCGTGAAGACCCCGCAAGAAAGTTCAAATAATAAACATCGTATCCCGGCCCGGCGACGACAGGGTGAAAACCGCTGCGCACCAAAACTGCGTCTCCATCTCGTGCTTCCACAGTGTGTGCTGCCGCGTTTTGATCGGGATAAAGATGTTGGAGAGCGAATCCATTTGGTTGCTGAATTCGATAATAATAAATCTCGTCAAGATCCACTTCCGCCGGAGGATTATGCACGTCATGCTTGTGTGGCGGATAACTGGACCAGTTTCCGCCCGGCGTGTATACCTCGATTACCATAAGGCGATCGGCCGGAAATGCCGGTGGCATGATATCGATGATCTGTCGAGATGCGTTGCCTCCCCCCCGTAGACTGCTGACGACGTCGGAGGGAGAAATCAATCTTGGTTCTAACCGGGCAGTTGAGGGCACCCGGCACTCCGCAATTTCGCACGCAGTTCCTGCTGTGAATGAGATCTGATTCTGTGCAGGCAAATAGACGGTGTAGGGAAAGCCGCCGAAAACGTCACTCCTCTTTCCGATGGAAACTTCACCCTGTCCCCAGTCCGCACGGCAGCTACCTCCGAGAAGCACGAATGCCGCTTCTTCATTCTCCGTATGCGTCCGATACGTTTCCTCCCGCGGCAAATGCCTGACAAAAAAGCTCATCCATTCCCAACCCGCTTGCTCGCGCGTGAAATGCAGGAGTTCACCACGCTCGTCGGGATTGAGTTTCTTGGGATGGACAACAAAGTCGCTTACCGTCATATGGTCTCCTGCGAAGCACCATGTTAAGCGGTCGTATGAAAGGCTTATGTCTAACCGCTTTGACACTATGGCAAATGCCAGTTTCCTTGTCAATGCTGATCAGTCGCCCTCTAATTCTCGCCGTCGCCGAGCAGACCTGTGATGGGTAGTGACCATTTCCAGAAGATTGTTTGGCGGAGATCCGGAGTGCCGGGCGGTGTATAGGGCAAAATGATCAAGCTGTCCCTGACTCGTGGCATCGCCGGGAAAGAGCTCAACATATTGCTTGTCGTTTTACTTTCACGAACGCAATTGCGATTAGCCCGTTTCCGCCCTTCAACGAAAATGGCTCCTCATAACCCAAGAGGCCTTCGTAAAGCGCTCGCCCTGGCGAAGTCACTGACGCGGAACGCCACGTGAGCGAGGCCCAGAACATGAGGCGCATCAACGTTGGTTTGAGCAGAGAGCGAAGACGTGAACAATGCAGCGATTATTACGACAGCCAGTCTCATTTGAATCTCCTCAGGCCTGAGGTCCTGCTAATCTCTCACGCTTGCTCTACCTTGCGGACGAACCCGCAAACACCGGCCAATCTAAGTACTCCTCGAACCCAGTCCCGAATATCGGCCAGATGGCCGCGGAAGGTCTAAACAGGGCAGTGGCGCCCGGATTGGCCCCATCAAAATTCCTAGGCGGCAGGTTCCAGCTGCCGCTGGATTGTATGGTTACATTCACCGTGAGAACCGATCCTGGTAGTGCCAGGAAGCTTTGCGTTTCACCAGCCGCACCGAAACTGCCTTGCGCCAGCACCGTAACTGGGCCCACAGGTACGGCCGTCACCGAGTAGGTGCCATCGGACGCCGTCGTGGTGTTGATGATGCTGTTGGTCGCTGTGGTAAGTGTGACCTGCGCTCCCGAGATGGGACTTCCAAACTCAGTAACAGTCCCAGAAACGGTCCCGGTTCCCTGGACCAAGTTGAGATTCTGCGTGATGGCCTGGTTAGAAAGCACAGTTACCTGCGCCGCGCCACCGCTCTGGCTAGCGGGATCGTACGCTTCCAGCGTCGCTGAACCCGCCAAGACTTGAACGAAGCCGAAATTGCCGCCGACGTCAGTTGTCGTCTGGTAGTCCCCGGCGTTGTTATACAGTGCGACTGGCAAATTTGGGAACGGAACCCCGTTAATGTCGAACACGATCCCACTTACGCTTCCGGTTGGCGCCACGGTAACATTGGCAGTCGTGTCCTGGCCCTGGAATACTCTCGCGGTCGTGGCCCCAGAGAGCGGAGGCCCTCCCTGGCCCGTGGGGACCGTCGCGACAACAGAATAGGTTCCGGCTGCCAGGTTTGGCGCGCTGTATGTACCGTTGCTGCTAATCGGTACTATCGGATCGGCACCGCCCCCGCCGCCCTGTGGTGTGATCTGCACGGTTCCTGACGTAACTGCTTCTCCAGTCGAGGCAAATACAGTTCCATTCAGAACAGCCGTACCGGTCATTACGATGTTTTGCTGTGCGACCGTGCTTCCAGCCGCAAAGTTTCCCGGCGTGGCCGGCGATCCGACCGAAGAAAATATCTCTGACGCCTGAACAACGAAGCCAGTCACCGGGATCGCCACCGGAGCACCTGTATTGCCGAACTGTGCAGTGAATGCGTAGTTTCCGGTCGCAGTGGAAGTTGTAGTCCGAGGTTGAGCAAATAGAGGCTCGTTACTCTGAAATGTGACCTGCATGTTCGGAAGGCCAGTTACACCATCTCCTGCTAATACTTGCCCGATCACTTGGCCCGTCAACGCCTCAAGAGCCGGTAGAGTGCTTACACCATTTGCCGGTACCGTGAAGTTTTGAATGGTTGGAAGATCGCTCGCGAGAATTCCCGTCAGTCCCTCCGGCGGAAGTTGGATGAGACGTTGTGCTGAAGCAATCGCGCTGGTGACGCTACTCTGGCAGCTAAAGAAATGAAGAAGAGCGACCTGTCCGCCAGCGGGTACGGTGATATTGTCAAATTCCTCTTGTAGGGTACCCTGCAGACTTGCGGAATCAACGGTCCACTGAGCACTGGTCGCTTGGACGGCTCCGCCGGGTCCGTCAAATGTGTCTTGTATCGTTGGGAGTGTCTGGGCAGCCCCCAAGGTCGAATCGATCGTAGCGGTATCCTCGATTACTACCCAACGATCTGGGCTTGAAGAGGTGACATCGAGAACATTGTCTCCACTGGAAGTAGAGATCAAAGTCGGCGCGACGCCCACGGTAGTGTTGTTGTTAGTAATCCCGGTCACAAATCGCAGATCGCTCGAGAATCTCAGGCCGATCGTTACGGCATTTGTTCCAGGATTTTGAACCACTTCGACATAGCGGGCGAAATAACCATCCACGGGAATAAAAATCTTCCGAATGATGTTCAGGCCATCGATGTTCTGTTGTATATCGAGTTCCCGGCCATTGTTGGCAGTGCTCGCGGTGCTGCTGCCAGCGAAGTGGGTGACGGTTGACCCTGAAATCACGTCGAGTCGCATAGCGCCTTGTGGCGATGGCCCAGAACTACTGAAAAACTCATTCGTCCCGTTGTTAAAGGAACCGTCGAATGCGATTTCGTAGTTGAACGCGTTGCCATCGAGCAACGTTACCGGCAATGGAAGGGATTGGCCAACCAGTTGGATATTGGCGGTGGCAGTGGTTCCGTCGGCCGTAATTTGGCCCTGCAGAAAGCCGGATTCGGTTTGGGTGGCTTCCTGGAACAGAGCCTGGGCTGTAAAATTACCAACCGCAACCTGGCTGATTGAGTAGTTGCCAGAGAGATCAGTCAATCCAGACTGTATCTTGCCTGTGGCGTCAGTCAACGTGAGCGACGCGCCCACGGCGGGGCCTCCTTCGGCGAGCACGACAGAACCTGTTACTGTTCCAAATCCTGAGAGGATTAGATTCTGGTTCACCGTAGTTCCTTCGGCACTGAGGGTGACGCTCACTTGCGCCCGTACATTGCCGCTTCCATCCACTGCCTGCAACGTGTAGGTCCCACTGGGCACGACGCTGAAAAGGAAGCTGCCGTTGGAAGCCGTTGTAACCGTCTGAGTGGTAGCGCCGACCAGGTTCACGGCGATATTCGCAACCGGAGTGACGCCGTTCGCCGCGAACACCAAGCCAGAGACACTGCCGACAGGTTGCATTTGGAGCGTAACGCTCGTTGTGCCCCCAGCCGTAACGGAACCCGTCACGGGGCCTGCCCCAGCGGCGCTCACCCCGTCCGACGCAACTACACTGAAGCTTCCAGCAGGCACTTGACTGAAGCTGACAGTTCCGTTCGGCTGCGTGGCGCCGTTGAAAGTTCCACCAAAGGAAGTTTGGCCGGTCACAGTCACGATTCCGTATGGATCTGGATTCCCAAGCGCATCGAGCACAGTTACAGCTACAGTGCCTAATCCGTCCAAAGTGATGTTTACCGTTTGCATTTGTCCTTGACTGCTGAGGACAACATTCCCGGAACCTTGGTCTCCATCACTTGGATCGGTCACTGAAATTGAGTAGGTTCCCAGCGGCACAAAGCTGAACGTATAGTTTCCGTTCACGTCGGCGGCAGTAGTAAAGCCGCCAGTAAGATTGACTTGCGCATTGCTGACCGGGGTGGCACCGTCGGCGTGGAAGATGGTCCCTGTGACCGTGCCGGAGGCCGTCAGAGTTATGTTTGCCGTCACACTCTGCTGATCGCTCGTGACGCTCCCACTGGCCTGACCGCCAAGCTGCAGCACGCTGGAACTCGCCGTCACGTTGAAGGGGCCTACAAATATGCCGGACAGCGAATAGTTCCCATTGGGATCTGTGGTGGTTGTACTTACTCCTCCAAAGATACTTCCACTGTTGAGGGTAACGGCAGCGTTCGGGACAGGGTTTTGTGAGCTGTCACTGACCACCCCAGAAACCGAGCCTTGCCCCAGGAAAGTCACGTTACTCTGCGCGATGCTTCCCGTCTTCGGGATAGAGCCTGTGCTACGCCCGTGGTTGCCATTGAAATCTGTGGCATCCAAAGTGAAAACGCCAACTGGAACATAATTGAACGAGAATTGTCCAGCTTCGTTGGCGGTCGCGGTCGCTAAGGACGAACCGGACAAAACAACGTTTGCATTTGCAACCGGGGTTGTCCCGTTGGTCGCAAACACAGTGCCTTTAATCGTCCCCGATGCTGAAAGTTGGATGTTCGCTACGGCCGAGGAGTTTGCGCCGAGAACGCCCGCCGCCTGCCCTTGAAGACCGGTCGCAGGATCGACAGCGATTACGAGGAAGCTGCTGGGAGCAATTTCTATAAAAGCATACTGACCGTTGACATCAGTATTTGTACTTCTAAGCTGGCCACCGATATTGATGGTCACCTGCGCGTTCACTACTGCCAGATTCTGAACATTGGTAACCACCCCGGAGATACCGCCATTACTTTGGCCGAGTTGGATAATGCCAACATTCGTAACCCCCCGTGTGACGCCGCTGGCAGGAATAGATTGGCCTTGCAGGATCACATTGTTTACCGTGACGCGAGCAACTGCTGTAATCATCCCAATTTGCGAGGGAACATAAGAGATTGAGAAAAATCCCGTTCCGTCCGTGACACCCGTAATCAAACCGAAAACGACTACCGCAGCTCCTGTCACGGGTATGTTCGCCCCGTTGAGCACGCGCCCTTGGACAGTGGTGGTTGGATCTGGAACCAGGGGATTGGTCCCGAGTTGAACCTCGATACCATCAGGGATCCCATCCCCGTCTGTATCAGGGTTGAGCGGATTGGTGCCGAGTTTCAGTTCCTGCCCGTCGCTGAGTCCGTCATGGTCGGTATCCGGATCCAGGGGATTCGTACCGAGTTGCACTTCCATTCCGTCGGGAATTCCATCGCCATCGGTATCCGGGTTTCTCGGGTCGGTACCTAATTGGTATTCCTGCAGGTTGGTTAATCCGTCTCCGTCAGTATCCGCTGCTGCGACGCCCGGGTCATTGGGGTCGAAACCATGAGCAATCTTCCAACTATCGGGGATGCCGTCGCCCAGCGTGCTGAGAGGAATAGTGACGCTGATCGCTGCCGTCGCTACTGCGCCCTCGTTGCGCGCGGTGATGTAAACCTGACCCGGGCCGATCGCAGTGACAACTCCATTTGCGCTTACCGTGGCGATTTGCGGGCTGCTGGTAACGTAGAACGTGCCCAAGGCCTGCGTGCTCAGATCGGTGGTGCTTCCGTTGGGTATCGTACCGGTGACTGACAGCTGTTCTGTCTGCCCCGCAGTAGCGAGAGATGGGGAAGGCGCACTCAGGCTGATTGAGACCGGCGGAGGGGTAACCGTTCCGAATGTAATAGCAGGAATCTGACTGTCGCCGTTGGCGGTCAGGGTTATATATGCGGATTGCCCTTGCGTGGTCTGCCCTCCATTCTGGCAGATGACTCGGACCCGGTAATAACCGCTGTCGGCCGGAACGTTCGGCACGGCAAAAGTACCGTTCGCGTTCACCTGCACAGAACGATTGGCAATCGTGGCGACGCAGTTCTGATTCAACTGGGCCAAGGCCCCGGTACTCAGCGCAAATACCGTAATGATGGCGTGCAAGGTCCGCACACCGCAGAACTGGACTTGTTTCGACAACCGTTTCATCGAAAATCGTTCTTTCTTCGGCCGACCTTATTAGAAGACCACCGACATAAACACCAACACCGTGTCAAGGAAGCGCCACCGCAATCTCGTTTGTTATGTGTGGCCCGATGCCACCAATTCTCAGAATTGCCTCCCCGTGCCCACCCGCCTCGATCTGGGATACCATGAAACTCTTGTTGTATTGCTTCAATTTGCTTGGGTATTCCGGAGAAGCTCGATCTAGTCCCAACGTTGTGGTCAAGTCAATCTTGTTTTTTCTTATTAACGCTTGGTTGACGCCATGGGACAAATCCACCAATACTATCCAATTTTCACCTCCCCGCTTATCGACGAAGGTGACCTCAGCATCGTGGTTCAACCAGAGATATTGGTTAGGAGGGTAAACTGTGTCCCGTTCCTCCGCTTTCTCGACCCACACCTGCAGGGAATGATTCTTGACGTTCTCTTCGGGAAAAATGGGAATCCCGATATTGTCTGCCGACTGGCCATCGGTTTTCACACGGTTCCCTTCCGGAGGAGAATCTAGATCGTAGATTAGGATTAAATCGCTGGTCGCCGGTAGCTCGGCTGCTCGGGGATAGAACTTCCTGTAAATCAGATATTTTTTACTGTCCGATAGTTGCGGACCATAGCACAGAAAGTGATCTCGGACTTCGCCTGTGTCGAGATCAAACAGCGTCATCACATCGGCGGTATCCCGTATTTCACCAAACACAACCAGCGAGTGCTTCACAATGTATGCCGATTGAAGATCTGTCGTCTCATTTTGTAGAACCTGTGTAGACTCACGTCCACTTTTCTTGTCTTTCGAGTGAAAAACGAACTTGTACTCGTCGTAATTCTTACCAGTTCGTTCCCATTGAGTAAGTCGAACGAGGTAAGTGTCACTCTCCAGATAAGGAACTGCTGGAAGATTCGCCGCGGTTGCAGTAAGCGCGAGGAGCAAGAACGAGATGCACATTGAGAAACTATTCCGTAATGTCATCGGATACCTAGTAACGACAACTGATTGGTCACCTGAATTGTTCAAATCGAATCGCGAACACAACGTCCGCACAACCAAAGATTTCTGGCTCTACTTTCATCATCATGCAGCTTCCCTAGAAAAGTTTTATTGTGACAAAATTTCCCAGATCGTTGAAGGCGCGGGGGTTGCACGCCTGTTGTGTCGTGTAATTATCCAGGTGCTGATAATTAGCATCCTTACAGCAGGCCGGGCAGGTATCCTGCACGGTCTTGACGCCGACGGTATTGATAAATACGCTGTTTCCGCAACTTAGTCGCGTGTCCTTGGCGCAAGAAGCGACCGTCGTGTTGCCCAGTGTGGTGTTACAAGTACCCGTAATGGTATCGACTTCCACGAAAGAGTTCCCGTTTGCCCCGCCGGTAGCGCCAGCGGGGCGGTTTTTTGTAGCGCCAGAACAACTCGTCGCAGCCAGCGACTTAACATCTCCCCATTGGGTGGCAACACCGGATCCGTTAATATCCACCTGCGAAATGAACTGGGAGATCAACGTATCCTGCGTGTAATTGTTGAAGCAGACCGGCGCTGGACCTGCCAGGATGTAGGCATTGCCGGCCGCGCCGCTACACTGGCTTTCAGTAGGAGTGTTGTAAACAGAATGCCGGTAGCTTCCCAGTACGAGTATGTGGTAATCGAATGTGCCGACCACTTGAATCGTACTTCCGCTGGGGGAGGCCACCATCCAAGTGGCGCTTACTTGCGTGTAATCATCTCCATTATCGTTCGTCAAAACTCCTAAATCATCGATATAGAAGCTTTGAGTGCTGTTACCCGAGGCGTTAGGCTGATCCGGCGATAGTTGCCGATTGTTGGCCCCCAGTAACTGCATTCGTAACGTGCCAGTCTGGCCGCCTGGCATCAGGGAAACTGCGATCTGGTCCTGAGTGACGTCCGCGCTGTTCACCGATGCTGCAAGCACGGTTACATCGACCTCCGCAGGCTGCGCTATCGCTGTATTGCAAGGAGGATTGCAGTTCACGTTCAGGGTCACTTTGTATGTGCCAGGAGCAGTATAGGGATGCGCGGGATTGGCATCGGTGCTCGTGCCGCCATCGCCGAAATTCCAAGAGTAGTTCAGGCTGGGGCAATTATCCTGATCGACTTGCGAAGTGAAGTTCACAGAGACCGGTGCAGAGGCGCCGTTGGATGTCGTCATGGCCACAAATGCCTCGTCTTCTTGGCTGTTAGCTTGAATCTCGACGTCGTTTATGTCGATCTGATCCCCTCCGCAAGCGCCACCGGTGCAGACGTCATTTACAGTGCAGCCGCTCGGGTCAGTGCAACTAGTGCCGTCGGGCAAAGTGGTGAACTGGCATGCGCCGTTTGCACAGCTGCCCGACTGGCAAGTATTCCCGTTATTGCAGCCGTCACCACAGGTAGTAGTTTGTGGGATGGTGGGTCCGCCGCCGTCCCAGCCAGAAATGGTCAGCCCAAATCCGGGATCGGAGACGACCACCGATCCGTCTTCGCTGACCCTTGCCGTCCCCTCCACTACAAATTGCTCCAGGTCATGGTGGAAGGAGAAGATGTTTATCACTTGTCCGGGTGCGAGGCCGTCCGTATTTGGGAACTGCATCTGAACCGGCGGATTGAACAGAACGCCTGCCGGTTGCACGGTCAACACCAGCCGAGGTGCGGTCCCGTTCACCGGAATCATGGGTACTCGGTCGTTGTGCACCTGCGATATCGTCAACGGCCCCACGTGGGTTCCATCCGGGAAGGTCACCGAGTTCGGCGCCACCGTGTAGACCAGGCCAGGAACGCCCGTCAGCGTGAGTTGGACCGCTTGAGCTCCTCCCACAACCTGCGAGTTCGAGGTGTCAAGCGCCGGCAAATAAATCGGACGCCCCAGCGTGTTATTGATGCCGGGGATTGTCGCCATCTGGAAAGACAGAGTGGGGAATGTATACGAACTCGTGCTCGTACTCCCATCGATGAAAAGGATGATATCTCCTACAGGAGCGTTGACGATGGTGAATTGTCCTTGTGCATTGGTCAGCGCGGAGAGATTGGTATTTTCGATGCTGGCAGTGGTATTGGGAATCGGCTGCTCCGCATTGTCGAGCACGACCCCGCTCACGATTGTATTGGCGACGGGTCCTGGTACGACGCCGGAACTCAGGAAGGCGGCCGGCTGCCCTGTCATCCCCGGAAACGAGGCGACTACATCGTTATTGTTGATGCCCTCTTGTTGGCCAAGCACCAGCACTGCGTACGCCCTGCCGTCACCGTCGGTGTTCTGCACAAAGGTGTTGCCGGCACCGATCAGTCCACCGCCCGACTGCACCGTGAAGGTTACTGCCACGTTCGCCACCGGATTGCCACCGGCATCGGTCACAATGGCTACGAGCGGTTGGGCCAGAGCGACGCCCACAGCGCCGACCTGCATGTCGCCTGAGACAATGTTGATGCGCGTTGGTGTTCCCACCGTGCTGTCTGCGGAAAAAACCGTCTGTCCCACAAAGCCTGGAGCCGCTACCGCTACTTGATTTGCTCCAGCCCCGTTACGACTCCCAACTCGGAACTGAACACTGGCCTGACCATTGACTCCGGTCTGAACCGTCAATTGCCGCCCACTCTGTTGTCCTGCCAGAATCAAGCCGTCGCTCTGCGCGACCGAGAAATTCAGCGCCACGTTCACCATCGGTCGTCCGAGTGCATCCGTGGCGAGCACAACCAGGGGCTGGGGCAGCACGGTATTGATCGGAGCGCTCTGATCATTTCCCGAGACAACGGAAAGTGTTTGCCCTCCCAGTTGCTGCAGTATTACCTGCACTTGGTGTTGGTTCGTATTGCCTGCCCGGTCGGTAGCCAGCGCAGTGATCGTGTTCTGGCCTGGTACCAGCAGAACACCGTGGGCAGCGAAGCTACGGTTTGCGACCGTCGCATTGACACCGTTTACGACTACCGACACCTGATCTCCGTTCACCGTCCCCGTCACCATGTCGTTGACGTCGCCAGTGACATCAATCTGAGAGCTTGTCACCACCGCACCTGAGGCGGGGCTGCCGATGCGAACTGTGGGAGGCGTCGTGTCCAGGTAAGCGGACACGGAATCCGACCCTACTCCTCCAGCGGAAGTGGTCGCGCTAGCCGTGAGTAGGTTGTTGCCCTCCCGCAAAACAACCCCATGAGCCGTAAATGTTGTGCCATTCAGGGTTGCCGTGACCCCGCCCACAGTGACGGTCGCAGTCGGATCGCTCACGGTCCCTGTGACGGTGACGGGATTGGAAGAGAATAATTGGAGTGTAGTCGGCGACGTAATTTGGACGTTGATCGGTTTTGCGTAGACTAATGTGACGCTGGAGCTTGTATTATTTCCGGCAACGTCGGTCGCGTTCACTGCGATGTTATTGGTGCCTATGCTAAGCGTGACATTGCAACTGAAGGCCGTCCCGGTGATCGTGGCGGGACTGCCGTTACAGGTCACGCTCATGACCCCAGACAGAGCGTCCGAAACCAAGCCCTGAATGGTCGCCTGGCTGACGCCAGTGTTCGTGCCGTTGGCGGGTGAGACGATTGTCAGTACCGGAGGTGTTTTGTCCACGCTTAGGGACACCCCGGCTTGCTGGAGATTTCCTGCAGCATCGCTTGCCGTTCCATAAACGCTGAGGCCGTGAGCTTCCTGAGTCACTGCTAGGGGTGTCGGACACGAGATCGGGGCCACACCTCCGCCGCAAACGTAGGTGATGGTCACGTTCGAGTTATTCCAACCCGCCGAATTCGCTGGAGGCGATGCACTGGCAGAAATTGTGAGTGGTATAAGCTCGATGTTCAAGGTAAACAGAGACGACGCCGTATTGCCCGCAACGTCGACGGCATCGCCTTTAATGATTTGGTTAGCGCCTGACGCACTGATCGTCACAGCGGGAGGGCACACTGCGATACCAGAAAGAGCGTCCGAGCACTGGTAAGTAATGGTTACAGGGGTCGTATTGATTCCGTTGGGACCAGGAGGTGGGGTAGCCGTACCTTGAATGGTCGGCTTAGTTAGGTCGAGGTTGAGTGTTAAACCAGCCGATGCCGTGTTTCCGGCAAGATCACTTGCCGTTGCCGTGACGTTCTGATTCGTACCTTGTGTAGCCACAACTTGGGGGGCAGGACAGATATTGATTGGCGCAATCGTAGCGGTGCAGTTATACGTTACTGTGACTGAAGTATCATTCCAACCAGCGCTGTTAGGGGGGACGTCGGGTGTTGCCGTAATCGTCGGCGGAGTCGTGCTGATATTCAGCGTCACCTGAACCGCATTGCTGTTCCCCGCAGTATCCGTCACGGTTCCGGTTACGATCTGATTCGCTCCCTGCGTGCTCACCACGATCGGCGCCGTACAGGTTTGAATCAGATAGGAGCCTGCGGTGCAAGTGAAGGTCACGGTGACATTCGTATTGTTCCAGCCGTTGGCATTGGCAGGTGGAGAAGCCAATGCTGTGATAGACGGAGGAACGAATGGAGACACCGTGAATGTAACCGTCGCGACTGCCGGAGAGTCTTGAGCTCCAGCCGCCGTCACGGTTACGTGCCCCGTGTAGGTTCCTGCAGTGAGGCTTCCAACTGCCGCGGACACCTGAACCGTTTGCGGAGCCGTCCCGCTGGCTGGAGTTGCGGACAGCCATGACTGGTCCGTATAAGCCGTGAAACTCAGGGTTCCACTTCCCGTATTTGTGACACTCAAGTTCGCGGGAACTGGATTGGCTCCGCCTTGTATAGCCGCGAAACTCAGGCTGGAGGGCGAAATTGAGAGGATCGGCGAACCTGTAGCTGGCAGGCCGTAAGCCGAGATATAACAGGTATTCCAACTGGCTCCGGTCGACCAAGTCGAAGGCAGGGAAGCAAGATTGGTCTGCGATGAAGTTTCACTATGGCAAGCCGTCGTTTGCCTGTCTCGAAAATACGGGCTAGTGGCCTGCGTTCCCAATAACGCGATCCAGTAACGGCTGCCAGCAGTAATGCTGCTGGGTGTGATCGAGATAGAATTCCAGCTTCCAGCTACCGGACTCGCCGTGCTTCCCTGTCCAAGAAGAGTTCCCGGGTGATCCTTGCCGTTGTCTGCGTACAAACCAATGTAGACAGGGCCGGATCCCGAGGTCGGATCAAGATATAAGTCAATGACGGCAACACTACCCGTTGTGTTTGCGATAGCAGGGAAAGCTTCTGCTTGCTCAGCGGGATTCTTGTCGAGATTGCTTTCGACCTCCTGATTCCCAATCATCACGGTTGCGGGGAAAGTTCCCGCCACGGCGTACGCGGAGATATAACAGGT
>Ga0210391_10000455_pt1 | contig 43389 bp, 37 predicted proteins | sample IncBWC12OmetaG_FD_160573 | JGI IMG/M metagenome (GOLD analysis project Ga0210391, IMG submission 160573) | Forest soil microbial communities from Barre Woods Harvard Forest LTER site, Petersham, Massachusetts, United States - Inc-BW-C-12-O ...
TCGCAGCAAATCTGCTGCATGCTGCTTGACATAGATTTTCTGTTCAAACTCAAGGCCGTTGCGCATCTCCATGAACTCGTGGGTGTACCGGGCATAGCAATACTTGCAGGCGAATTCACAGCCGCGATAAGGATTGATGGTCCATGTGAAGGGCATCTCGCGGCGGCTGACGCAATGGTTTAGAAGCGACTTCGACGGAAGTGTGAAGTATTCAACATTGTGCCCGTCGCGCAGCGATTCTCCTTCCGCCGCTAGGCGGGCAATGCCGACTAGCGGGGATTTTTGCGGAAGCGGAAATAACCCGAGATCGTCCATCTGGTACATCTGTATATTCTCTTTTTGTTCGCCAATATTAGTGCCTAGGCTTAACCCTGTCAAGGTCAAATCGCAGGGGCAATCGAGGCTCAGATGAAGATACTTGGAGTTTGGGAAAACAGGGCTTAAGGCAAATAAAAACCCACCTCTTTCGCAAGAAAGAGGTGGGGCTTCTATGAGGAGGAAACTGTTCTGGAGTCTAGACTAGTCTCCGGTACCGCAGCTGCAAATACCGTGGCCGCTGCCGTCCAGGACGATCGCGAGGCACTCGTCATAAGCTCGGACATTCTCCGCAACGCTTAAAGTCGCGTCTTGGGAGGCGGTTTCGGTAATTGTGAAGTTGCTGTTCTGAATATGCGTCGTCCAGCTACGCAGTCCAGCTTCGAACGGCTGGGGAACTGTGGTCGTTCCCGGAAGCGGGCAGGCATTGGCGACTGGAGCAACAGAGAATACCTTGATGGCTCCGGTGGACAGGGTGACGCCGGTCAGAGGATTGCTGGTCAAATCCACATTCACCGACAGCGTGCCCAAACCATCAGGAGTCTGCAGGCAGCCGCAGCACTCGCTCATTTCCTGTTGGGGATCGAACACAAAGATATAGGCGCAAAGGTTACCGTTCGAGGTACCCGCATTGGTGATGCGGAATGTCCCATCCGGAGCGCCACTGGTGTTGGCGTTAGAGAAGTAGTCGACTTTCAGGACATCTGGCGGCTCGCCAGTTGTTGAGGGCTTACCCAAGGCTGGGGCGGCTGTGGTTGCGGCCCAGCTGCTCAAAGAGCAAAAAGCCAGGGCCAGAATTGAAGCAAAGGTTCGACGCATGTTTACCTCCAGTGGAAGACATATAGCGGCAACTCATGCACCAGAATCAGTGCAGCCGGCCGCAAAGTGACGGAGTTACTTTACCTTGTTTTCTAAGAGTTACAATCCCCCCAATGGACTAATCCAATTCTATTAAGCAGTTTGAGCTGCGAAGGGGATTTGTTTGGTTGAACTTAGGATCCGAATTATGGTTTCTCGGTCGCATTTTCGGCTGGCTTCTGAAAAAGCTTGGGGTCGATTGTGGGATTGAACTCCAGCGTGGTGTATTCAGCGGTGCTGGAATCCTGACCATTCTGTTTGTTGTGGCGAACGAACGGAACGGTGAGGCCATTCACCGGTTTCCAGTTGTCCATGTCGGTTTCGCCTTCTACGGGCTGACCTTGGCTGAGCGTTCTGTAGGTTTCCTTCAGGATGTGGCCGCTTTGCGGGTCAACGAACCACCGGATGCCGACGCCTGCGGCATTGACGTCCACGATTCGGGCATCAACGTCGCCGACCTTCTCGCTTCCGCCGGCGCGGAAATACATGTTGGCATCCTTCGCGTGCGAGGCGATGAAAACGGGATCGCGCTTGATCTGCTCGAGCGTTTCCGTCTTCTGCGAGGCCGGGAACTCGCGCATGCCTTGCCCGGGGACGGCCATGAACGCGAGATCCGGCGTGACCACAATATTCATGGTTCCACCCGGAGTTTGCATCTCGGCGTGCAGATGATCGGGAAAGACGATAATGGTTTCCATCTGCATGGGAAACTCGCCCTGCGGCGTTTTCTGCGTTAACGTCAAATTGGCCTTCACCGACTTGATCGCCGCCAACTTGGCTTCGCCGCCCATCGCAGCCACTACTTTCGCGGCCAGAGCTTTGCCTTCATCATTCGATGCGGTGGGTTTGTTCTCCTCTTCTTTCGCACCTTCTTTTGCGCCCGGCGGAGGCGGAATTGTGATATCGATTTCTTTCACCGCACCGAGTGAAGAAAGAGGCTTGTCGAACTCCTTGGTATTGCCAACCACCAGAACCGCCAATTGATCGCGGTGTAAATATTTCGCAGCCACGCGGTTCACGTCGGCGGCCGTGACTTTTTGGATCTCCACCGGAAACTTGTCGAGCCAGTCCGCAGGGTATCCGTAAAATTCGTAGGCCATTCTTTCCGCGAGAACCTTGTCGGGAGAGTCGAGGCGAAAGATGAAAGCATTCAGGATCGCGTCTTTCGCGTGCTTGATTTCGTCATCCGTGATCAGCTGCTTGGCAAGGTTGTCGATATCTTCATCGAGCGCCTGCACGGATTCGATCGTGCTCTGGCTCTTAGTGCCCATGGTGAACTGCTGAATGCCGGGATGCCCGAAATTGGTTCCGATGCCGCCGCCTACGTGGTACGCCAAGCCGCGCTTGGTGCGAATGTCGTTGAACAGGCGCGAGGAGAATCCGCCGCCGAACGCCTCATTGAACACCGTAATCGAGTAATAGTCGGGATTGTTGCGGGTTGTGCCCAGCGTGACCATATGAATAGTGCTCTGGTTCACGTCGTCTTTCGGGATAAGGTAATAGCCCGGCTTGGCGGAGTGATACTGAATTTCGTTCTGCGGAATTTCGGGGCCTTTGGGCCATGACTCAAACGCTGTGCGAAGCTTGGCTTCCATGGCCCGTGGATCGAAGTCTCCGCTGATGCCCAGGATGATGTGATTGGGGTGAATGTAGGCGTGTTGCCAGTCGAGCAAGTCCTGGCGGGTGATGGCGGCGATGGTGGAGTACTCAGGCTGACGAGCATAGGGATTGTCGGCCCCATACGCCAGCTTGGCGGATTCACGCGCAGCTATCTCGCCGACCTCGTCGTTGCGCCGCGAGATGCTGTCTTCCGCTTGCTTTTGCGTGAGGTCGAGTTTGTCGGCGCGAAACTCGGGATTCTGGAGCAGGTCGGCGAAGACTTTGAAAACATCGTCGAAATCGCCCTTCAGGCAGGACAGGCTGATGCTGGTTGAATCGGGACCGCCGCCAGTTTCGACTTTGGCGGCACGCACTTCCAAAAAGTCGTCGAGTTGATCGCCGGTTTGTGACTTGGTTCCACCGGTGCGCCATACCTCGCCAAAGATATCTACCAATCCAACCTTGTCGGCAGGTTCACGGGTTGAACCACCGCGGATGCGTGCGGTTCCCTGAATCAGCGGCAGTTCGTGATCCTCCTGGAGAAAGATCACCATGCCGTTGGAGAGTTCGACGCGCTTGGGTTGCTGAGCCTGGAAAGCCGGCAGAGGTGGAATCGGAATCTGTTGCCAGTCCGTGGCTTGCGAAGCGGCTCTTGGCAACACGACTAACAGAGTGGCGGCAACAAGAATTAACGATAAGACGATGGGCTTCATACCGACCGCGTTCGTCTGCATCTTCGTTGTCTTCATTGGCCACCTCCCTGAGCGTCTTCGTCTTTTGCACCACCCGCGACAGTCTCGATCACGCCCACGGTACGGTTCGTATCGTTGAAAGTTTCGTTGGCTACGCGTCGAATGTCCGCTTTCGTCACTTTGTCGATGCGGTCCACGGACCGGAACAACTCGCGCCAGTCGCCATAGCGGGTCTCGAAAATCGTCAATTGAGTGGCCAGGCCTTCGTTTTCTGCGAGACCACGAATCAGGTTGGCCTTGGTGCGAGTCTTGATCATCTTTAACTCGTCGTCGCTGATGTCTTCTTTCTTCAGCCGCTCGATTTCAACGTGAATGGCGTCCGCCACCTCCTGCGTGCTGTGTCCGGGCAGCGGGTAGGCATAGAACGCGAACAGGTGCGGATACTTCGTTCCGGGAAGCCCGCTGAATCCTGCCGAGAAAGCCGCGATCTTCTTATCGCGCACGAGCGCGCGATAGAGACGCGAGGTGCGGCCCTCCGACATGAGATCGGTGATCGCGTCATACACCGCATCGTCTTTTGTTCTGTAATCGGGCCGGTGGTAACCCTCGAGATAAAGCGGCTGCGACTTCTCCTTGAGCACAACTTTGCGCTCGGAGTTCTGCGGCGGTTCGGTGGTCGTGGTCTCATCAGGCTTATGGCTCGCCGGTAGCCGGCTGAAATATTTTTCGAGAATCGGCATGGCCTGGGAAGCCTTCACATCGCCCGCGACCGCAACCACCATGTTCGCCGCAACGTAATACTTGTCGAAGAAATTCTTGGCGTCAGTGGCCGAGAAAGTATTCAGGTCAGACATCCAACCAACAGTCGGCCTGTGATAGGGATGAGCCTCGAAGGACATGGCGTCAAACTGCTCCAGCAGGCGACCGGTCGGATTGCTATCGGTACGAAGGCGCCGCTCTTCGATGACTACGTTGCGCTCCTTATAAAACTCGCGCATCACAGGATGCAGAAAACGCTCCGATTCGAGATAAGCCCACAGCTCAAGCCGGTTTTCGGGCAGCGAGTAGTGATATCCCGTCTCGTCGTAATCGGTGAATGCGTTGAGATCCTGGCCGCCGCTCTGCTCGATGATCTTGCCAAACTGGTTTGCCACCACATACTTGTCGGCAGCGGCGATGGCGTCTTTCCAGGCTTTTTCCAGTTCCTTGAGTTTCGCTTCGTCGCGGCCCACGCTCTTGTCGCGCTCGGCGATATAGGCGGTGTAGGCAGTCTCGACTTTTTCCAGAGCGGGCTTCTCGGCAGTATAGTCGGTGGTGCCGATCTTATCCGTGCCTTTGAAAGCCATATGCTCGAACATGTGAGCCAGACCGGTTTTCCCCATGGGATCCTGCGCCGAACCCGCATCGACCATGGTAAAGAATGAAAATACCGGCGCCTCCGGCCGCTCACAAATAATCAGGGTTAGGCCGTTTGGCAACTTCTTGACCGTGATGCGCTTTTCAAACGACGCAATATCCTGTGCCGTGGCAAGAACGCTAAGAATAAGAAAAGCGAGCGCGACAAGAGCGTAGAGCCTAAGCATAGGGCGTTTCATTGGACCTCCAGAAAGCCGGTACGGATTACTGGCAGAACAATTCCGACACACATTTTGGGACAACCATAGTTTTAGACGAACGGAAGCAGCAGAAGTTTGAAATTACGTGGCTGGCGGGGAGGTTGTCAAACAGGCCTTGTGCAGTCGTTCGAGCCAATCAAGGTAATCGACTGTATTTTGCGCACGTGGCCGTTTGGTGCAAAATGCATGCGGGAGCGTGCGCGCCATGGATTCGACGATTGAGGTTCAAGGAAAGCAGCTCAAGTTGTCGAACCTGGAAAAGGTTTTGTATCCTGCCACGGGCTTCACCAAACAACAAGTCATCGACTATTACGTTCGCATTGCGCCGGCAATGATCCCGCACATGGCCGGACGTCCGCTGACCCGCAAGCGTTATCCCAATGGCGTGGACGAGGAATTCTTCTACGAAAAGAATGCGCCCCAGCATCGCCCTGACTGGGTGAAGACTGCGCCCATCTGGAGCGAAGGGAACCGGCGCATGGTTCACTATATTCTGGCTGACGATTTGCCTACGCTGGTATGGCTGGCGAACTTGGCTGCTATCGAACTGCATCCGTCGCTCTCGCTTGCGAAAGAGATTACCTGTCCTACGATGATGGTTTTCGATCTTGACCCCGGGCCGCCTGCGAACATCGTGCAATGCTGCGAGATTGGATTATTGCTACGCGAGATCTTCGAACATTTCAGTTTGCGAAGCTTTCCGAAAACTTCGGGGTCGAAAGGTTTGCAGATTTACGTTCCCCTGAACACTCCAACCAACTACAAGTCGACCAAGCCATTCGCTCACGCGCTGGCGCAATTGATCGAGCAGGATCGTCCGAAAGAAGTTGTGTCGGACATGAAGAAGCAGGTGCGAACCGGAAAAGTTTTCGTCGATTGGAGCCAGAACGACGAGCACAAAACTACGGTGGGCGTGTACTCGCTGCGGGCACGCGAGCATCCCACGGTTTCGACTCCGGTGACGTGGGAGGAAGTGGAACGTACGTTTAAGAAGAAAGATGCGAACCTGCTCGTATTCGAAGCCAAGCAGGTGGTCGCGCGCGTGGAAAAAATGGGCGACTTGTTCGCTCCGGTGCTGGAGTTGAAGCAGCGTTTGCCGGATCTTAAGAAACTTGCCGCTGGCGCGGATGAAGAGACGGAGCCGATCTCGATTGCCGCTCAAGCGGACGAAGACTCAGAAGAGACGCCAACAGAGGTTCCCGTGCGCCGTTCTGAGAAAAAGACCGCAAAACCGCCTCAGGCGCGCCGGGTGAAGCGCAAGGTATAATCCCATGCGCCGTCTTTTGCTTCGGGATCTTTTGATGCCTCAACTTTTTGTGGGAACGTCGGGGTGGGCCTATCCGAGCTGGAAGCCCGACTTCTATCCCGCCAAGCTCGCCCAGAAAAAATTTCTCAGCCACTACGCCACGCAACTCAATACCGTCGAGGTGAACTTTACCTTCCGGCAATTGGTAAAAGAGACCACAATCCAGAATTGGATTCAGGAGACTCCCGCGCATTTTCGCCTCGGCATCAAGGCTCACCAGGTGATCACGCACATCAAGCGGTTGAAAGGAACGGAAGACTTTGTTCCCCGCTTCCTGGCGACGATCGCGCCACTAGCCAGCGCCGGCAAGCTTGGGCCGGTACTCTTCCAGTTGCCGCCGAACCTGAAAGCGGATCCGGTGCTGCTCAAGGATTTTCTCGCTCTGTTGCCGCGTTCGCTTCCGGCAGCATTTGAATTCCGTCACGAATCATGGTTCACCGAGTCGACTTGGGAGGCATTGAAAGCGCATGGGGCCGCGATATGCGTGGCGGAGACTGAAGAACGCACCACGCCCGACGTGGTCACCGCGCCTTTTGTTTACTATCGGTATCGCAAACCGAGCTACACCGACGAGGAGCGTACGGCGATGGTCGCGAGGACTCGAGAGCATCTGTCAGCCAGCCGCGACGTGTTTGCTTACTTTAAACACGAGGAAACGCCGGAGGGAGCGCTGTACGCAGTCGAACTCCTGCGCGAGGCCAGACGTAGTCTGATCTAGCAGCGCACCCTCTTCAGCACTTTTCGTGGAGTCCGATAATACGCATAATTTATTCTCACTGCACAATGAAGTCGGAATCCAATTCACGACTGCTCTCGAGCTTTCTCGACTATTTGCGAATCGAGAAGGGGTTAGCGCCGCTTTCCGTCAGCGCCTATGCCACCGATATCGGCCAGTTCTCTGAATTCCTAGAAAAGCGCAAGCGCCTGCTGCTGACAGTTCGCCACATCGATGTGCGTGAATTCCTGCAGCAGCTTTTTTCCTATCAGGTCGATGGCCGCAGCGTGGGACGAAAGCTCTCGGCCCTGCGTCATCTCTATCGTTACTTGCTACTAGACAAGAAAATCGAGCACGATCCCACGCTGAATATCGAGTCGCCGAAGCAATGGAAAGTTCTGCCGAAGGCGATGGCTCGCGATGAAATGGAAGCGACATTAGCTGCTCCACTTACCCTCCGCAGCAGTTCGGCGCACGGCAGTGCATCATATTCATCTGCGCTAGCGGCTCGCGACCACACGATGCTGGAGGTTTTTTATGCGGGAGCGTTGCGAGTCTCGGAGATCATCAATGCCAAGCTCGAAGACCTGAAGCTTGACGCCGGGTACATGCTGGTGCGCGGCAAAGGCGATAAGGAACACGTCGTGCCGCTGGGAAAGTCGGCGCAGGACGCACTGAGAAAATATTTAGCCGAGGCACGCCCGGCGCTGACAGCGGGGAAGCGAGGCATAGCATCGGCAGCCGCCGCAGCTCATGCGAAGAATTCACCTCTTCTCTTCATCGCGCGCGGAGGACGAAAGCTGACGCGCCAGCGGGTTTGGCAGATGGTGCGCGCCGCCTCGGCAGCGTCAGGGCGCGCCGCTTCTCCGCATATGCTGCGACACTCTTGCGCCACGCACATGGTGGAAAACGGGGCGGATCTGCGCACCGTGCAGACGATCCTGGGCCATGCCGATATTTCAACCACGCAGGTCTATACGCACCTGGCGCTGGACCGGCTAAGGACGGTTTATCAGAAGCATCACCCACGGGCCAAGGCTAGATGAAGACAAACACCATCGTCGGCAAAGCCGTCAGCGATTTCATCCGCCACCTGCGCGAGCGTAACGCTTCTCTGCACACTACTAAGGCCTACAGCAGCGATCTTTCGCTCTTCTCGGCTTATGCCGGTTCGCGAGGATGGAAGCAGATCGACCACATTGCCGTTCGCGGATTTCTGTCGCAACTCTATGACAAAGGATTGAGTAAGACCTCCGTGGCCCGAGCCTTGGCTGCGGTGCGTTCGCTCTATCGCTGGCTGGCGCGGGAAGGTTTGGTCGAACAGAATCCGGCAAAGCTGGTCGCCACCCCCAAACTTCCCAAGAAGCTTCCGCGCGTTCCCACGATTGAAGAACTGAACTCCGTGATCGACGGGGAAATGCCGGAAGTCGCCGCTTTCCCTGAACGCGATCGACTCATGCTGGAGTTGCTTTACGGCTGCGGCATCCGGAATTCCGAGCTTACCGGGATCAATCTCGATGACATTCGTCTAAGCGCGGAGGCGATTCTCATCCGCGGCAAAGGGAAAAAAGAACGTTACGTTCCATTCGGCGACTCAGTGACCGGGGCTCTCAAAGCTTACCTGCCCGAGCGCCAGAAAATTATTGCCGCATTCAATAAGCAGAACGCCGCGCTGCTCATTAACCGGCGTGGTGGCAGGTTGACCACGCGCAGCGTCGGCCGGATCATCAAAAAAATTGCTGTTGCCAAAGGGCTCTCGCCAGACGTTCATCCGCACACGCTGCGTCACGCTTTTGGCACGCACATGCTGGAGGAAGGCGCCGACTTGCGCGCGATTCAGGAGTTACTCGGCCATGAACGCCTCGCGACTACACAGCGTTACACGCAGTTGTCGATGAAGCATGTGCTGCAGGTATACGACCAGACGCATCCGCGGGCGAAGTAACGCGGCGCTAAACTTGGTCGCGAAGTCCTTCCCACATCTTAACCACGCGACTCTTCAACTCTGCAGTTAATTTTTCGTAAGCTACTTCCGACGCTTCACTCTCTGGCGGCGGAAAAATTGGATCACCAAACACCATCTTCAGCGGCGTGAAACCTTGAAACGATTTGTTGCGCGGCCAGGCTCTATAGAATCCCTCGATTGCGACGGGCACAATTGGCACCTGCATGTGAATCGATAAAATGGAGGCGCCCTTTTTGAAGATTCTTGGAGTGCCATCGATCGAACGCTCGCCCTCGGGATACAAAATGAGCGGCCGGCCTTGCCGCAGGCCGAACGCGCCCGCGCGCATCGCCGGAACCAGATTCGCGTCGGGATCGACCACGAGAACACGAAGTGAACGAGCCAGCTTAAGCATGAAGCCCTCACCGAAGATTTCGCTCGTCCCCACGGCAAATACTTTGGCGAACACCTCCGGCGGCAGAACCCCCGCCAGAATCAAAGGATCAAGGTAGCTCTGGTGATTGGACGAAATAATATAAGCGCCACTCTTCGGCAGCTTTTCAATACCGCGAACTTTCAAATCAAAGCGGTCGAGTGCAATGACCTGCGCGAGTCTCGACACCACATACCAAAACGTGCTGCTGATGCGTTGTGGCTGGACTAAGGAGATCACGTCGGTGGCATCGGGTGCTTCGGTGAGAATCGCTTTCCATCCCGCGAAGGCAGGCCGCGTGCCCGGAGCGTTCGCGCCGCTGGTCGCACTTTGCAGCACGGCATCGACCAGGTCGCGCACCGTATAAATTTCAGCAAGTTGCGACTCTGGCACGTTCCCGCCAAGCTGTTCTTCTATCTGGCTCAACAACTCGACGCGCTGCATGGAGTCGAGGCCAAAGTCGAGCTCCAGGCTTTGAGTGGGCCGCAAGGCCGGTGGTGGCGTGCGGGCTGACTCGCGCACAATCTTCAACGCTTTCTGCACATTCGGCCGATTAAGCCATGCCTGTTCGTCGGCGGTCAACGGCTGTTCGGTTGGGAGGTCGGAATCGTCATTGACTCGACGGCCTTGATTCGCCTTGACGCGCTTTTCTACTTCAAAGCGTTTAATCTTGCGCGTGGTAGTGCGTGGCATGTCTTCCTGCCAAATCTCATAACTGCCGATGCGCTTGGTGGACGCGATCTGCTGCGAGAGGCTTTCGATGTCGAAGCGGATGACCTCTTTGGCATTCACAATTTTTTTCTGCCGCAGTAAATCGAAATTAGGGACAATTACGGCGTGTAAGCGGTCGCCGCTTTCGCCAGGCTTGCCTTCCACTCCCATCACGGCCAACTCCTTGATATGTGGCGATTTTAGGTAGTGGGCTTCCACTTCCTCGGGATAAATATTCTTCCCGTTGCTGAGCACGATCACTTCTTTTTTGCGTCCCGTGAGAAACAAATTACCGTCGGCGTCGAAATAGCCGAGATCGCCGGTGTAGAACCATCCGTCGCGCAGCACGGCTGCGGTTGCATCCGGACGATTCCAGTAGCCCTTCATCACGGGTGCGCCGCGCAGTGCGATTTCGCCGCTGGCCAGTCTGCCATCTTCCTGCTCGTCATCGATCTGGATTTGCGAATCGATGATTTTGGCTTCGACGCCTTTCATTGCTTTTCCCACAGAGCCGATCACGTTGTCGCCGGGAGAAGTTGCAAATACGGCAGCCGTAGTTTCTGTGAGACCGTAGGCCTGCAACACGTCGATGCCAAGCTCGTAAAAATCTTGGGCAATGACGGGATCAAACCGCGATCCTCCGGTCACGAGGTAGCGCATTTTGCTTCCCAAGGTCTCGTGGATTTTGCCGAACAAAAGCGGACCGGCGTTGAGTCCCACTCTTCGCAAACCTTGGTTCAGGTTCATAAGCACGCGCAGCAATTTCTTTGCAATCGGTCCGCGTTTCGCGACTTCCTGAAAAATCCGCTCATAAATCAGATAAAAAAACTGCGGCACAACCGCGAATGCAGTGATTTCACGCTGCTGCAGCGCTCGCAGCAATTCCGTGGTGTTCAGAGTTTCGAGATAGACGACGCGCGCACCCTTCACCAGGGGAATCATCAAGTTCGCCATTTGAGCCAGCACGTGGAACATGGGAAGAACACCAAGAAGCGCATCGCCGGGACCGATGTCCACCCAGTTGAAAACGGCCTCGACTTCACCCAGCAGGTTGGCGTGGGTCAGCATCACGCCCTTGGGATCGGCAGTCGTTCCCGAAGTGTAGAGCAGGGATGCTATTTCATCAGGCTGGGCATCGATTGGCCGAAACTTCCCGGGGCCGGCTGCAAAAATCGACGGCAAATTTCCAAACCACTGCTCTGAGACGGACGGGCTGGTCGCACGCTCCGGGTCCATCCGCACGAGGCCGACATCGATGCCGGAAACCGCCTCGTGTGCCGCTTGCGCGTGCTTCGCATCGCAAAATAAAGCCGAGCTGCCACTGTCTTTCAGCAGCTTGTTCAGTTGGTCGGAGTGGAGAGCGGTGTCGAGCGGAACAACGGTACATCCTCCTGCAATGATCCCGAGATACGCCGCGACCCATCGCGGATGGTTCTCCGCCAGAAGGGCCAGCCGCGCCCCGCGCTCGAATCCGTTTTCTGTGACCCAACGCCCCACGGACTCCGCCATGCCGCGAAGCTCAGCGTAGGTGCAACTCTCGATTTGATCCTGGCGCTGCAGTTCGAGCGCGAGGTTACTGGGCCAGTGCTCCGCGCATTCGACAAAACGGTCATAAAAGGTGGGCATGGGAATATACACGAAAAAGCGTTTTCGCCGCTCTCTTGGAATCCTTCTATTTTCTTTTGCCAATGCTTCCGCTAAGGCGGATGCGCTTCCGGACATTGCCAGGGCTACCAACGCGCTGGTACATTCGTTTCCGTTGTGAAGACTGGCACCGCCCTTAGCGTGTGAAGAAGCAACACCCAGGTGTCGCGGATCTTTCCATGTTCATCTCCGAGAGACAGTTTATCCTGTGCCGTTGGCGATTGCTCCGTTTCTGTTAAAGAGAACGGCTGCGAAGTGCCGGTAAAGTGCCGGAACTTGCAAACTTTGGCTGGTTATTCCACGGCCCTTGTCTTGCATCTAATATGCTAGGCTTAAAGAGGTAAAAGCTCTCGCCCACCGAGGATTTCATAGTTTGATTAACACTCTGATAGGCAAGGTCTTTGGGACCAAGAACGAGCGGGTCGTCAAGAGCTTGATGCCCAATGTCGCGGCGATCAACGCCCTCGAACCGCAGATGCAGAAGCTCACTGACGCCGAACTGCGCGCCAAAACCGACGAGTTCCGGCAACGCATCCAGGAGCGGCTGAGTCGCGTCGATAGCACTGCGGTGCCGGAGCCGGAACCCGAAATTGCCGCCGGTTCCGACCGCGCGAAACAACTTGAAAAAGAGCAATACGATGCTCTGCAGGAAGTCCTGAATGAAATTCTCGTGGAGGCTTTCGCGGTGGTCCGCGAGGCTGGGCGTCGTGTGCTCAACATGCGCCACTTCGATGTGCAGTTGATCGGCGGCATGGTGCAGCACAAGGGAATGATTTCAGAAATGAAGACCGGCGAAGGCAAAACGTTGGTCGCCACTCTTCCGGTCTATCTCAATGCATTAAGCGGACGCGGCGTGCATGTGGTTACTGTGAACGACTATCTGGCCAAGCGCGACTCCGAGTGGATGGGCAAGCTCTATCGTTTCCTCGGCCTCACCGTGGGCGTAATCGTTCACGACCTCGATGACGAGCAACGTCGCGCAGCCTACGCTGCCGACGTAACCTACGGAACCAACAACGAGTTCGGCTTCGACTATCTGCGCGACAACATGAAGTTCGATCTCAAAGATTGTGTGCAGCGCGGGCATAATTTCGCCATCGTCGACGAAGTCGATTCCATCCTCATCGACGAAGCTCGCACGCCGCTCATTATTTCTGGAGCGAGCGAAGAATCGACCGACAAGTATTACAAGGTGAATCGCATCATCCCCAAGCTCGAAAAAGGAGAAGAACTCGACGTTGCTCCGGGCGAACCAGCGCAGCTTACTGGTGACTTCGTGGTCGATGAGAAGCATCGCAACATCACCGTAACCGACGAAGGTTGGACCAAGGTTGAGGGACTACTTGGCATCGGCAACATCGCCGACCCGGAGAACTGGCCGCTCAAGCATCACGTCGAGACTGCGGTGAAAGCGCACGCGCTCTATCGCCGCGACGTGGAGTACGTGGTGAAAGAGGGAGAAGTCATTATCGTCGATGAATTTACCGGACGCATGATGCCGGGCCGGCGCTGGTCTGATGGTTTGCACCAGGCCATCGAAGCCAAGGAAGGTGTGAAGATCGAGCGCGAGAACCAGACGCTTGCCACCATCACCTTCCAGAATTATTTCCGCATGTTCAAGAAGCTTTCTGGAATGACCGGTACGGCGGAAACGGAAGCGGCCGAGTTTGACAAGATTTATAAGCTGGAAGTTGCTGTTATTCCTACTAACAGGCAGATGTTGCGGCTGGAGAATCCCGACGTTATCTACCGGACGGAAAAAGAAAAATATTTCGCGGTTGCGGACGAGATTCAGAAGTTTCACGAAAAAGGCCAGCCGGTGCTGGTGGGTACCACGTCGATCGAAAAGTCTGAGCGCCTCTCCGAGTTGCTGAAGAGGAAAGGACTGAAGCAGCATGTCGTTCTGAACGCCAAGTTCCACGAGCGCGAAGCCGAATTCGTAGCGCAGGCGGGCCGCAAAGGCATGGTCACCATCGCCACAAACATGGCGGGTCGCGGCACCGATATTTTGCTCGGGGGCAATCCTGAATTCATGGCCAAGCAGGAGTTGGTGAAGAAGGGAATCGCGCAGCAATTACGCGTGGCACAGGGCAAGATCGAAGGTCCGCAGGAAGATGGGATCACTTCCATCTTTTATTACAACGGCAATGAATATACGGTGCCGACCGATAAGTGGGCTGAGGTCTTCAGCTGGTACAAAGAGCAGACCGACAAAGAGCACGACGAGGTGACCGCAGTAGGAGGATTGCACATCCTGGGCACCGAGCGTCACGAGTCGCGCCGCATCGATAACCAGTTGCGTGGACGCGCCGGCCGCCAGGGTGATCCCGGTTCCTCGCGCTTCTACCTCGCGCTTGAAGATGATCTCATGCGAATCTTCGCCAAGGAGTGGGTGTCGAAGCTTCTCGAGCGTCTAGGAATGGAAGAAGGTGTGCCTATCGAGGGCAAGCTCATGAGCCGGCGAATCGAGGCGGCTCAGAAGGCGGTCGAAGGCCAGCATTTCGAATCGCGCAAACATCTGCTCGAATATGACGATGTAATGAACAAACAGCGCGAGGCTGTGTACGGCCTGCGCCGCCGCCTGCTCGAGGGCATGGATCAGAAAGATCTGATTCTTGAAGAGTATGTCTCAGGCATTCTCGGCGACCTGATGGACGAATATTGTCCGCCGAAGGGGCACGCAGCCGATTGGAATTTGAAAGGCCTGAAAGACGCCGTATTCACTCGCTTTGGTGTGGATTTCATCGCCGAGGGTGTGAAGGCGGAGGACTTGAACCGGCAGGAACTCGGGGATGCGATTTTTGAAAAGCTGAAAGAGCGTTACGACGCCAAAGAGAAATTGATCGGCCCCGAGGCCATGCGACATCATGAGCGCATGATCATGCTCAGCGTGCTCGATTCGCAGTGGAAAGATCACCTCCTCAGCATGGACCATCTGAAGGAGGGCATCGGACTACGTGGCTACGGGCAGCACGATCCCCTGGTCGAGTACAAGAAAGAATCGTTTGAGATGTTTGAGGCCATGCTGCAGCGATTCCAGGAAGATACGGCGCGATATCTCTACCTGATGCAGATTCTCGATCGCCCGCCGGATGCGGGCGCAGGCGGCCCGCAGGCAGGCGGACCCGAAGCCCAAGGTCCAGGTCCTGGAGTCCCTGCACAGCAAGGTAGCGGTGGCAACGGACATCATCCGCCGCGTTTGGTCGCTACTTCCGCCGACGACCTGGAGGAAGCCTTCATGCGCCGCAAGCGACGTGAACTCGAACAGGCTCGCATGGCCGGGGCTGGCGACGTGCAACCGGTGCAGCAAGTCGTTCGCGCCCAGGAGAAAGTTGGCCGCAACGATCCCTGCCCCTGCGGATCGGGAAAGAAATTCAAGAAATGTCACGGGGCGGGCTAAAGCCACACAGAAACGTGCGGAAACCCTAGGCCTTCGACTGTGCTCCGCTAGACGTTCGCCATTGAGCCAACCGCGATCGTCTACGGAACAAGGCGCATGCGGTAAATGCTGCGTGGATTCTTCGGTGACCGTGAATCCCAATCGCTCATAAAGAGACCGCGCAGCGGTATTCACTTTCAGGACTGAGAGGACGACGGCGCAGCTCCGGGCGCGAGCCTCGTCGAGGACCCGACGGGTGACCGCTGTACCGAGGCCATGTCCTTGATGCTCAGGAACGATGCAGAGCGTATGGAGTTCGATGTCCTGATCACTTTCAAGGGTCATCACGAATCCAACGCTCATGCCGTTGTGCTCAATGACTCGCGTGTGCAGAACCTGAAGCTGTTCGTAAAACTGCTTTCGCTGCTTGACTTCGTCCCAAAATCCACGAGTAGCTGTAATGGGAGCGCGCATGGAGCGCAAAAACACGTCGGCGAGAAACGCAAGATCATCGTCGGTTGCTTGACGGGTGGTCACCATGATTTGTCATAGCCGTCATATGATGTCGTCTAGAGGATATTCATTCACGAACTCCGCCTAGACGTCTTCGAGCTGGCCCTATGGCGCGAAAGGTCATCTCCTCTACCGCGCTCGAGTTTTCGCTTTTCCACTCCAGAAACAATCCCGCATAGTTCTGGGTAATGTAGTCGGAAGAACTGACTGCTAGCTTCTTCGCCGTCGCATCAATCCATCGCGGCATGCCTTCGATCTCACAGAAATTTCCAATCGGAGTTTCGTCGACCACGACCTGACCTTTGCCATCCGTCCACTCCGCGCGAAACTTCTCGTAGCGGAACGACGGCGTATATCCCAAAGCGCGTAAGATCAGGTCCATCTTCTTACCGTCGCTCACGCATGTTTCCAACTCCTTGCGGCTGCTATGGCGGCCAGTCTTTTTGCCAGCTTTATGCGTCAGCGTCCACTCCAAGCCATACTTCCGGATTCGCAACAACTGTTTACGCTTCCGCAGCGCTTCGCTAGGAAGGTCATAAAGCGTATTCGTCTCGTGCGTCCGCGGCGTGACAACACGAAACCCCGCGGCACGCAGTTTACGCGCAAGTGAGTGCATATTTTCAATGCGAAACTTAACTTCGATCTCTTCGTGGGAGGTCACTCTGGGAGTATAGAAGGTAGGCGGTCTTACAGTATTCAAACAGGTGCTAGCTTGGGACGGCGCAGCTTATTGCTCACTTACTCTTTGTTGGAACCTGATCGTCGCTCAGGAACCGGAAAGATGACGAACCTTCTTATTTGCTGGCAATGTTCGCGAATCGCTTTCTTGAGGTGCCCAAGGATGGAGTTCAACTCAGCCATGTCGTGCGTCGCCAGGGCCTTGGCAACAAGTTGCATGATTCTATCTTCCGAGCGGCGCTGCATGCGTGGAGTTTCTCAAGGATCATTAGAAATGTTCGATACCCTACATTCCGTATTGCCTCTGTAGGAAATACTGTAGTTGGAGCCTGCCACGGGTTGGCCTAATTAAATGTGGGCAGCCTCACCAAATCATTCTCAGGAACCGATTCGACCGGTTCTCCGGCCTTGCGCCATGCGGTCAATCCGCCAACAATTACAAACGTGTTAAATCCTTTTTCCCGCAGCAGATGCGCCACCCGGGCGCTAGTCGCTTCGCGCGCTCAAGTACAGTAAAGATAAATGTCCTTGTCTTTGGGAAGGTTCTTGATTTCCTCCTCCAGATTATTGGGCTCGATGCGGATTGAATTCTTGATCCGTGCCCCTCCCGAATCGTAGTAGCCATGGCTGCGGACATCGACGATCAGCACCCGGCTGGCATCGTCTGACGCGAGCCGGTGGGCTAGTTCCTCAACCTGCACCCGCGGTACGATGCGATACATCTTGTTTTTGCGGTATTGCAGTACGCGGTAAATCGCATACACAACAAGCGCGGCGATAATCACACCTTCCATCGCCAGCCCGGCTGTGTGAAAACCGCGTAAGATCGCCGCCAAAAAATCGCGCGAAAGGTAGCCCACCAACAAATAGGTCAGGGCATAGAACGAGGCTCCGACAAAGTCCAGCCGCAGGAACTGCCAGAAGCGCATCTTCATGCTGCCGGCGAGCGGCGCAGCCATGGTGTTGACACCTGGAATAAACTTCGCGATCACCAGCGTAATCTTGCCCCGTTTGTAGAACGACTCGGCCGACCGCAAAATACAGGTTTCCGGATTGATCGATACGCGGCAGAGGAACCCCAGCAGTAACCAGCCCATGTACCGCCCCAGCCAGAACTGGACGGTATCGCCCATCAGTAAGCCCGCGACGGCGGCAACCAAAACGTACGGACCCCACAACGTGTGCGACGCCACCGCCGCGCCGGCCGCAACCAGCGCAAGTGCTGCAGGGAAGGGAAGACCAATCGCCTCCGCCAGCAATAGGCCGAAGGTCAGAGCATAGCCGTGGCGCGCCATTAAAGAGATCAAATTCATTGACAGTGTTGGATAGAAAGAATCAGGAAAGGGTTCAGTATAAACAAAGCCGGCCAGATTCCGAAGAATCCGGCCGGCAAAGAGTAGCTGAGCCATCATCTCAGGCTCGGCTGGTTACGCTTTGTCTCGAACTAGTGACTCATCGAGCCGCCCATCGAGTTGTCGCCACCCTTGAGCATCTTCACGCTCATAATGTGGATGCTCATCTTGTCGGCGTAAACGTGAGCGCTGAGCTGCACGTGATGTCCTTCATGCCCTTTCAGTTCTTCAGGGTTCATCACATCCCAGCTTTTTCCGTCTTTGTCGTTGACAAACGTGTACTTGTCACCATCGGCCTTAACGGTGCCTTTCAGCGTCATTAGCGGCGCCTTAGCCCCGGAATCGGCCTGGGTTTGCGACATGTTGTTGTCTTGCTGAGCAAAAGCAGTCAAGCTCAGCGTGAAGGTCAGAGCCAACAGACAAATCATCAGCTTCTTCATCGAATGTCTCCTTAATGTTTTGGCAGTCCGGCCAGAATTCTGCCGCTATGTTTCATACGTACTAGGGACCCGAACGGATTGGTGCGCCTTGTGATATGCCTCTACCTTTGAGGTTCTAACGGACGAAGAGGTTGCCGCAAATCATCGGACATCACCCCGGCTATCTGACGTGGAAGAGGCCGCTGAAGTTTCAGGTTGGCGGAGTTTTATTTTTCTCTGGCTACCACAAACTCCGGCGCCCAAAGCAACGCGCGCTTGATTTCCGAATCGGGGAAGCTATAGAGGGCCTTGGCTGCAGACTCCGCGTAACCTGCGGCACGATCGCTCGCCGCTTCAAGAGACCCATAGCGTTGCAGGATTTCCATAATGTGACTATGCGTCACACCGTTGAAAGCCCGGTCGCGCAGCACACTTTCAATCTTCGCTCGTTCTTCATTCGTGCAACGTTCCAGTGCATGGATCACCGCCATTGTGACCTTACCTTCTCGCAGGTCGCTTGCCACCGGCTTGCCCAACACGTCTTCGGAGGCGGTCAAATCGAGTACATCGTCCACGATCTGAAAGGCCATGCCCAGGTCGTGTCCATATTTCCCCAGAACTTCTTCCTGCGCCGCCGTTGCACCGCCCAGAATTGCACCCAGCCGCATGCAAACCGAAAATAGGCAGGCTGTCTTGCGGTAGATCAGATCGAAGTGCTCGTCCAGCGTGATCAGCTTCCCGAGCTTTTCCATCTGCAGCAATTCACCCTCGACCATCTGCTGCGTCAGCTCAATAAGCGCGTCGAGAATGCGGAAGTTACGCTCCTGCACCGCAACCTTGAATGCCTGCATATACAGCCAGTCGCCGGCGAGCACGCACTTCGAATTTCCCCATTGTGTATTGGCGGCGGGACGGCCTCGGCGCGTCGTGGCCTCGTCAATGATGTCGTCGTGCACCAGCGTCGCGGTATGAATGATTTCCACTACCGCGCCGAGCTTTACGGCTCCCCGCCCTTTGTAATTGAACAGTCTCGAAGAAAGAAAGAGCAACGCCGGACGGATCCGCTTGCCGCCCCCAGCTCGCAGATACTCTCCGATTTCAGTGATTGCCTGTACACCGGAGACCGTATCCCGCCCAAACTCGCCCTCCAGCGCCGCAAGGTCCTCATGCAGCAGGTCAAATATTTCCTTCCCGTTAATGGTAGGCGTTGCGCTCAATGGAACTGGACCTCAATTCGTCCGGTAATTCGTAAACTGCAAATCGATACCAAAATCGTGTTGCCGTAGCATGGCGATTACTTCCTGCAGCGTGTCGCGATCTTTGCTGCTGATCCGCACCAGATCTCCTTGAATTGAAGCCTGCGCCTTCTTCTTTGAATCCTTCACAAGTTTTACAATTTCCCGTGCCTTTTCGATGGCGATGCCTTGTTGCATCGTGACTTTGCGTTTGGCGGTTCCACCCGCAGCGGACTCGACCGCGCCATAGGTCAAACCTTTCAGCGAGACTCCGCGCTTCACAAGTTTTTGCTGCAGAATGTCGTTGACGGCCTTGAGTTTGTATTCGTCGGCGGAGTGCAGCACAATCGCATCTTTTTCCAGTTCGATATTCGACTTTGAATCCTTCAGGTCAAACCGGGTGTGGATCTCCTTCAACGCCTGCTGGATGGCGTTTGACACTTCCTGCAAATCGATCTTGCTTACGATGTCGAAGGTATTATCGGGCATCGGATTTCATTTCTTTCTGAAACGATGGAATCTTAACTTTTGAGATTACCAGAAGAATCGCTCGGGAGGAGGGTTAACCTGCAGAAACTTTGCTTTCAACGGTTTCAGTAATTTTGAAAAAATTGTAGAAATTACGGGTCGTCTGTTCGCCGACTTCTTCCATCGTCATGCCGCGCAGGTCTCCCAGCTTTCGCGCAGTTTCCTTCACGAACGCCGGCTCATTGCGTTTCCCTCGATGCGGTACCGGGGCCAGAAACGGCGAGTCGGTTTCGATCAGCATGCGTTCGAGCGGAACTTCCAGCGCCGCGTCGCGAATCTGCTGAGCTTTGGGAAAAGTCACGTTGCCCGCGAACGAAATCATGAACCCCATGTCGAGCGCGCTTTTTGCCTGCTCCCAGCTCCCGGTAAAACAGTGCAGAATCCCGCCCAGTCCCTTCGCTGCCCACTGATCACGGATCAATCCGAGGCAGTCGTTCCAGGCGTTGTCGCTGCCATCCGACGGACGGCAGTGAATCACAATCGGCAGCTTCGCCGCGGCCGCCAACTCCATCTGTCGCGTGAAGACTTCTTTTTGCACGTCGCGCGGCGAGTGATCGAAAAAATAATCCAAGCCAATCTCGCCCCACGCGATCACGCTAGGATGCCGCACCAGCCGTTCCATATTCTGGTAGGCAGCCTCGTCTGCAAGGCGAGCCTCATGCGGATGTATTCCCAAGGTCGCACGGACGAAATCGTATTTCTCCGCCAATCGAATTCCACAATCCACTTGCTCGGGGCCGTCGCCATTGCCGATGGCAACCATGGTTCGCACTCCGGCCTCCCTCGCACGAGCAATTACCTGCTCGCGATCCGAATCGAACTGCTTGCCCTCGAGATGTGTGTGAGAATCAACAAACATGCAATCATTTCGCCCGTATCATGCGACTGGAAGATGCCCCGCTGCTAATAAGCACCCAGAGCAAGGACATCGCGACCCCAAATATGGTGGTCAACATTTCTAATTCTTCTGTCCTGCCTGAAAAATCCGCAGAACAGCACACTGCTGCGCAGGCAGCCATCCAGAAAGCAAACCGTGAGAGTGCCATTTGCCCTCTGAAATCAAGAGCCGCACCTTCGGCAGGAGGGCGAAATAGATCAGACCGAGAAGTGACGTTCCGCCGGAGATATAGCACGCTATTGCGGCGATTCGGTCACGAGACATTTCGGACCTCATTCACGCACCAAATTAGTGGTGGGTAGGCGAAGCCGTTGCCGTCTGGGTCATGCCTCACCTACTTCAGCCTCGCCCCCACCGGAACATCCTCCAAAAAGCTTGCCAGCACAGGCTGGCCGCCATCAAGCGACGCTGCTACGATCATTCCATTCGATTCCATCCCGCGCAACTTGCGCGGCGCCAGGTTGGCGATGATGACAACTTTCCTTCCAATCAATGCCTCCGGCGCGTACGCTTCCGCAATCCCAGCCAGCACCTGACGCACTTCGGTCCCGATATCAATCTCCAACCGCAAGAGCTTGTCCGCCTTAGGCACTCTTTCGGCAACTTTAACCAGCCCCACCCGGAGCTCGATCTTGGCGAAGTCATCGATCGAGATTTTTTCGGTTGTTGCCGGGGTTGGCATCGCTGCCACCGGCGCAGGTTGGGGCACAGTGGGTTCCGCTGCTGCGGCTGGGGCCGCCGGTTTGCTCCTGTGCTCCTCTTCCATCTTTTGCATCCTTTCAATCGCGCTCTTATCCGCTCGCGGAAAAACCGGATGTATTTCGCCCAGCTTCGTGCCCAACGGCAACTGGCCCCACGCAAGTTGGTCCAGGGCCAGCTTCTTGATGTCGCCCAAGCCCATCTGTGACCAGATTTTTGCCGTTGCCTCCGGGATCACCGGATAGGCCAGCGCCGTCGCGATCCGCAGCGCCTCCGCTGAGGTATAAAGCACGGTGGCCAAACGAGCTCGGCTGTCTTCATCCGGTTTCTCTCCAAGCATCCAAGGCTCATTCTCGACGATGTACTTATCCACCGTCGCCACCAGCGCCCAGGCGCATTCGAGCGCCCGTGAAAATTGAAATTGATCGAACAGCACCCCGAATTCTCGGATCGTTTTACGCGCCGTTTCTGCCACCGCGTCATCCGCAGGCTTCTTTGCCCCACCTGACGGATACGGCACCTCGCCCTTGAAGTACCGGTTGATCATGGTCAGCGTGCGGCTCGCCAGATTTCCCAGCCCATTTGCGAGGTCGGAGTTGTAACGTTGCACCAAGGCGTCGAACGAAAACGATCCATCCTGCCCGAACACGACTTCCCGTAACAGAAAATAGCGCAACGCATCGGCGCCCAGAACATCCAGAATCGTCTCGGTACGCACGATGTTGCCGCGCGACTTTGACATTTTGCTCTCTTCAAACAACAGCCATCCATGGGCCACGATCGCCTTGGGCACGGGTAGCCCCGCCGCCATCAGGAATGCCGGCCAGTAGACGCAATGGAAGCGGACAATTTCTTTGCCGATCATCTGCACGTCGGCGGGCCAGAACTTCTTGAAAGCCTCCTGTGCCCCAGCGTGAGAAGAGCCGTAGCCGATCGCGGTGATGTAATTGGCCAGTGCATCGAGCCATACATAGATCACGTGCTTGGGATCGTCGGGTACCGGAATGCCCCACGTGAATGTCGAGCGGCTGATCGAAAGATCACGCAGCCCCGAGCGCACGAACGAGATCACCTCGTTGCGCCGTGTCTCCGGCCGAATAAATTCGGGATTTGCATACAGCGCAAGCAGCTTCTCCTGAAACTCCGAGAGCTTGAAGAAATAGTTTTCTTCGTGCACAGTCTCGGTGATTCGCCCGCATGTCGGGCAGGGATCGCCCGGTTGCGCTCCATCGACATAGGCTTCACATGAGACACAATACTGTCCCGTATAAGTGCCCTTGTAGATGTAGCCTTTGTCGCGAAGCGTCACAAACAGTTTCTGCACCCGCTTCTTGTGCCGGTCTTCCGTGGTGCGGATGAAGTCGTCGTTCGAGATTCCCATCCGCTTCCAAAGTTCGCGGAATTCCGCCGAAATCTGGTCCGAATACTGCTGCGGAGTTTTTCCCGCGGCCTGCGCCGCTCGTTCGATCTTCTGCCCGTGCTCGTCGGTGCCCGTTAGAAAAAACGTTTCCGCTCCGAGCGCTCGTTGCCGCCGGGCAATTGTGTCGCAGGTAAGGGTCGTGTAGGCGTGCCCAATGTGCGGGTGCGCGTTCACGTAGTAAATCGGCGTCGTGATGTAAAACTTCCTGCTCATACCGTCTTTCTATGTACTTAGTGTCCGTTGCTTATTAAGGCTTTGTCATTCCGAACCGGCGTCAAGCCGGTGAGGAACCTGCTTTTTCTTTCCCACGGAAACGCACGTAGGCTTCAACCGCCTTGCCCATCACGGTCTTCAGCGGCACATGGTGCTCCGCGGCGATCCGCCTGCAATCTTCATATTCCGGAGCGTAATTGGTGACCGTCCCATTCATGCTCGCAATCTTGATCCTCACCTCGCCCCAGGCCGTGTTGACCTTCTCCCAACGTCGAGCCAAGGTCTGCCGTATTTCATCTCGCCGCCGCACACCCAGCGTCGTCGTTTCCGTGAAAACAATCTGCGCCAGCTTCCCAGCATCCTCGGGCTTGCACAAAACCGTCAGCAAAGTTCCGGGTCGATTCTTTTTCATCTGCACCGGCATAGCAAAGGCATCCAGCGCGCCCTCTTCGAACAAGCGATCCATCACATACCCAAACACCTGCGGATTCAAATCGTCGAGATTCGCTTCCAGAACCGTAATAGTTTCCGACGCCGTTTTCGCGGCGAGACTATTGGATGCTGCTTCTCCCACTGTGATTCGCACCACATTGGGATGCCCCGGAAAATCCCGGGATCCTGCACCGTAGCCCGACTTCTCGATTCTCATCTCAGGGAACGCCGCAAACCGCGAAGCCAGTGTCTTCGCGATCGCCGCGCCCGTCGGTGTGACCAATTCTGCCTGCACGCCTGACGAGTAAACAGGAGCATCCTTCAACAACTCAACCGTCGCCGGAGCCGGAACTGGAAATATTCCGTGCGCGCACTTAACCGTTCCACTGCCAACATTCAACGGCGAACAGATAATCTCATCGACGCCGAGCGCTTCAGCCCCCACGGCTGCGCACACAATGTCTACCATCGCGTCGACCGCACCCACTTCGTGAAAGTGCACGCTCTCGATGGCGGTATTGTGAATCTTGGCCTCCGCCGCACCCAGCGCCTCGAAGATGGCAATAGCAGTTTTCTTAGCGGATGCCGAAATCTCAGCTGCAGAAATGATCCCCCGAATCTCCGTCAACCCGCGAGAATGTCCGTGTGATGCGGACACTCCCTTCGGCAAGCTGACGGCGGGCTCCTTCCGCATCTCACCCGCGTGAGAATGCGTATGCCCCTGTTGCCCAAGCTCGTGATGATCTTGAGTGTGTTCATGATCCGAATGCTCATGAGAGTGTTGCCCGTGCCCCTCCCAAGACTCTTCACGCGGCTGATCTTTTTCCGCATCCACCCAGACATCAACCTTCGTAGCTGAAATTCCGCTCCGCACCACGCGCGAGAACTCCAGCTGTGCTCCTACCTTCAGCGCAGCGACGGTTTCCTCTAGCGTCTGTTGCGAGACTCCAGCATCCACCAGCGCGCCGAGAAACATGTCGCCGCTCATGCCGGAAAAGCACTCAAGGTAGGCTATGCGCATAGAAGAAAAAATCGTCCTTGGTCGTTAGTCGTTGGTCGAACCAAGCTCTTTCGGATCTACAAAGAGATTGGCGAACGACCAACGATGAACGACCCACGGCTGATTAGGACTGATTTTTCATCATAGGGAACGCTTCCTGCCGCCGTCAAACCTGCGCCCGCAGCACACTCTGGTAAAATCACTGTTTCTTCAATAGCTTAGAGGGACTCATTGTACCGTCATCTGCACGACCGCCTCGTCGAAGCCGTAATCCCATTTGTACAGCGAACGTACAACCTCTCAATCGGTCCTTTCGCGGTCGAGGAGCCGCCTAAGATCGAGTTCGGAGACTATGCGTTCCCCCTAGCTTTCGAGTTAGCCAGAAGATTGCGCAAGCCTCCGCGCAAGATTGCGGAGGAGATTGTTACTGGAATTGGTCCCATTGAAGGCTTCGAGAGACTGGAGGCTGCAGGGGCGGGGTACATCAACGCATATCTGAATCGGACCGAGTTTGCCTCCGCCATTCTCAAAAATGAATTGCCGAAGATCGAAAAGCTTCGGCGCAGCCTCGTTGCTCAGCGCGGAAAGATTCTAGTCGAGCACACCAGCATCAATCCCAACAAAGCTGCCCACATCGGCCACCTGCGCAATGCCATTCTCGGCGATACGTTTGTCCGCTTGCTGCGTGACGCGGGCCGCGAAGTCGATGTTCAGAATTACATCGACAACACCGGCGTGCAGGTTGCCGACGTGGTCGTAGGATTCACCCACATCGAAAAGAAATCCCGCGCTGAAATCGAAGCCCTGACGCGCCAGCCCCACTTCGATTACTACTGCTGGGATCTCTACGCCCGCGTCTCGCAGTGGTACGCCGAAGATAAGGAGAACCTGAAGATTCGCGCACAGACACTGCATGCAATCGAGGATGCTACGAGTGATGCGGCAGCTATCGCCGAGCTGATCTCGACTGCTGTACTACGCCGTCACCTGGAGACGATGGACCGCCTCGACATCGAATACGACTTTCTGCCGCGCGAAAGCGAAATTCTGCACCTGCACTTCTGGGACGCAGCGTTTACCAAGCTGAAGGACGCGGGCGTGCTCACCTTCGAACATGAAGGCAAGAACAAAGGCTGTTGGGTGATGCGCCGCGCTGGAACAGCCTCAACTACGGAGGAAACAGGGAGCGCCGATGAGTCCGAAAAGATTTCCGAAGAAGACCAGAAGGTCATCGTCCGCTCCAACGGCACGGTCGGCTACGTCGGCAAAGACATCGCCTACCACATGTGGAAGTTCGGACTGCTCGGCCGCGATTTCGGCTATCGCAAGTTCTATCGCTATCCCAATCAGCACGAATGCTGGATCTCTGCCGTCGATGGAGAGAAGGATCATCCTCACTTCGGTGACGTCGCGGAAATTTACAATGTAATCGACGCCCGCCAATCCGAAGCGCAAAACACCGTCGTTGAAGCATTACGCGGTCTGGGGCACAACGAAGCCGCCGACCACTACACTCATTTTTCCTATGAGATGGTCGCGCTCACGCCTCGCTGCGCCGCTGATTTGGGTTACGCGTTGAGCGAAGAAGACAAAACCCGCTCTTACATCGAAGTCAGTGGCCGGAAGGGCTTCGGAGTGAAAGCCGACGACCTGCTCGATCAACTGATCGCCTCCGCCAGAAACGAAGTCGATTCGCGCCATCCTGAAGTCGGCGAGGCGGAGCGGCATTCCGTGGCGACGCAGATTGCCATCGGCGCGCTGCGGTACTTCATGCTGAAGTTTACGAAGCAGTCGGTCATCGCCTTCGACTTCAAAGAAGCCCTGAGCTTCGAGGGCGAAACCGGTCCTTACGCGCAGTATGCGGTCGTGCGCTCCACCAGCATCTTCAAGAAGGCTGGGATTGACCCGAATAAGTTCCCGTTTGAGGTAGTAAACTTCGAGCCTTACACTGATCTGCAACAAAACGTCATCGAGCAAGAACTAGCGCCACAACGATTCACAGACATTAAGGATATCTGGTCCGGGGAAGTTGATTTTGCGACGAATCTTAATGGCGAGGATGTCAACGAAATTTGGGAACTCTGGCTCGCCGCATCAAAAACGTCCTACATCGTCGACCAATGCATCTCCACCACCGAGCCGGCATACCTTGCCAAGCACGCTTTTCAACTAGCGCAGCTCTTCAATACTTTCTACCACCGCCATCCAATCCTGAGTGAGCCGGATGAAAAGCGAAAACGATTTCTGCTGGCAACTGTTGCTGTAGTGAGGCGCGAACTGATTCGCACTCTCTCGATCATGGGCATTACCGTGCCATCCGTTATGTAGTCGAGATACTGTGTGGCAGAATTTGATCGTGTGGCGCGGACACTCCTGTCCGCGTCTTGCCCGAAGAAAAAGAAATGTCGCAGACCACACCCCCCGCAAGGCAACCGATCCGCTGGTTGCAACGCACCGTCTTCGGTTTTCTGGTGGCAACGGCCTTACTCGCCATCGCAGGAGCTCTTTACCAATCCCTCTCGGAACGCCGTGACCGCCGCGATTACCCCATGCCGGGCGAACTGGTCGACGTCGGCGGTTACAAATTGCACATCGACTGCACTGGACAGGGCTCTCCCGCGGTGATTCTCGACTCCGGACTCGGCGACACTTATATCTCGTGGCAGAAGGTGCAGCCTCAGATCGCGCAGTTCGCGCGCGTTTGTTCCTACGACCGTGCCGGCCTCGGTTACAGCGATGCCAGCCCGCACCCGCGTACCAGTAAGAAAATTGCCGAGGAGCTGCACACGCTCGTGCACCATGCCGGAGTTCCTCCGCCATACATTCTGGTTGGGCATTCCATGGGCGGATTCAACGTGCGCCTTTACGCCAACCTTTATCGCAACGAAGTTGCCGGCATGGTTCTTGTAGACTCATCGCATCCCGAGCAGCTCAAGCGATTGCCTCCGGCAGTGCTCGACCTCGATGCGAGCTGGGTGCGGCAGCAGGAGTTTCTCGAATTCACCATGCCCTTCGGAATCCCGCGCCTGCTGGGGTTTTGCGACAGCGATCCGGAAGTACGCGCTGCCGAATGCAATTTTCACAGCGCGCGAGAGGCAGTCGCCGAATTGAAATCGATCTCGGAGAGTGCCGCGCAAATCGCCGCTACCGGCCCGTTCGGCGATCTGCCGCTGGCAGTGCTTTCGAGCGATTCCGACCATCCCCGGCCAGACTTACCCGAGGACCTGGTCAAGCCCACCAACGATGCCTGGCAACAAATGCAGGAAGAGTTATCGCACCTCTCCACTAAAGGAACGAGGGTTGTTGCCAAAGGCAGCGGACACTACATTCAAATCGACCGTCCCGGGGTCGTAATCGAAGCGGTCCACAACCTTGTGGATCAGGCGCGGCGAGCTCAAAACACATCGCCGTAGGGCGAAGCATAATCCAACCACTTTTTAAACCTGCGAATGTCGATCTCTTCTCCAACCCACTGCGCCGGCTGTAAGCGTCATTCCCACGGGCCAGTCGCGAGTGAATTTCTCGATTGGGAGGGAGATTGTCTTGAGGCTTGTTTACTTACCTGCTCCTTGTGTCAAACTAGAAGTCCACCCTGGTTAGGGTTCGTCGACTTGGAGGCGATGATGTGCAGGAATATCAGGAATCTGTTCAACTTCGATCCGCCCGTGAACGCGGAAGAAGTTCAGAATGCTTCGTTGCAATTTGTGAGAAAGATCAGCGGCTTTAACAAACCTTCAAAAGCAAACGAGGCCGCATTTCTAGCTGCTGTCGATGACATCGCTGAGGCCTCGACCCGACTTCTTCATTCGCTCGAAACCACAGCACCGCCGAAAAATCGGGAAGAAGAGGCCGCTAAGGCCAAAGCTCGTGCTGCAGAACGATTCGGCTCCTCACAGGTGCAATAGTTTCAACTACTTAGGATTCCAGCTTTGAGCAACGTGGGTGCCTTCACAGCCATCTAAACTAGGGGAGCGCCATTTTGTCGATTGGGTGAAATCCTATGAATACTAAAATTCTTTCGCGAACTCTGTTTGCGTTGTTTCTGTTGGCGGCGACGCTTGTATTCGCCGCCCCTAAGCCGACGAAGGTAAATGCTCCGCAAGACATCCCTCCGTTTCCTGGCACGCTATTAAATTCGCGGTTTGTATATGTCACCAGCTACGATGGCGATCAATTCAACCCCCACTTGTTCCCCGAAGATCGGAACGCGATCGGCACCGTGCAAGATGCGATGCAGAAGTGGGGTAAATTTACTTTGGTCTATGAGCCATACCAAGCCGACATCGTCCTGATGGTCATGAGCCGACCGTCGGAGGACGTTCTTGCGGTCTATGATGCCCACGGTTGGCCGGCCAACAGCACATACTTATGGCGAATGATGGGGCGCAACGGGCTACAGCAAGGTGAGGCGCCTCTGGTCACCAATCTGGAGCAGGCGTTCGATCGGGCGAGAGCAGCAAAGTAAATATGCGGTGGCTTCGTCGGATTCACAGGGCATCGCATCTCTGCGATGCCCCCGAAGTTCTGGGCAGAAATTGTGAAATAGTTCGGATTTACGTCTAGGCTTTACGTCCCGCGATCACCAGACCAGCGCCCACTACAACCAGCGCGATGCTCAAGCCAGGGGAGAGCTTCTCATCGTGCTCGGTGGTAACTCCGATATGAGCGTCGCCTACGCTCACGCCGTGGTGGTGATAACTCGGGATGGGGACGATAAAAGAGAGGACCCCCAGGATTAACACTACGACCCCAACAACCAGCAGACCCTTCATTCATATCCCTCCAAGAGATTCGGCGCGAGGGAAGGCATGCTGCAACCCGAGCCGTTGACCAGCGCCGATTAAGATGCTGAAACCCGCTTAGAGGCTGTGAAGAAAAAAACTTGGCCACGGATCTGCACGGATTCACACGGATATTTCTTCTAAGCTCTCAATTGATCCGCGGATGTCCCTGGCCAGCTTTCTAATTCGCGAATCCTTTAACGAACTCGACCAGGCTACGCAGCGCAATTCCGGACGGGCCTTTTGCAATCCACGGTTTTTGCTCTTCCGTCCAGGCTGTGCCTGCGATGTCGAGATGTATCCACGGCGTGTCCTCGGCAAATTCTTTCAGGAACATGGCCGCATTGATAGCTCCACCCCAGCGCCCACCGGAGTTAACAATATCGGCGATGGTTGACTTGATATTTTCCTTGTATTCATCGTCGACCGGCAGCCGCCACATTTTCTCTCCAGCATCGTTATTGGCTTTGTGAAAACGCTCATACATGGCGTCGTCATTCGTGAATAGTCCGGCGTTGGCATAACCGAGAGCGATCACGACCGCTCCGGTAAGGGTTGCCGCGTCCACCAGATGAGTGCAGCCGAGTTGTCGCGCATAGAAGAGGCCGTCGGCCAAAACCAGGCGCCCTTCAGCGTCCGTATTAATAATCTCAATCGACTTTCCCGACATCGCGATCTGCACATCTCCAGGCTTTTGGGCTTTGCCGGACGGCATATTTTCCGTAGCGCACACAATGCCGATCACTTTCACCTTCGGCTTCAGCAACGCGATGGCGCGCATCGCGCCGATCATCGTCGCGCCGCCGGCCATATCGTATTTCATCTTTTCCATGCCGTCGGCGGGTTTGATCGAAATGCCGCCCGTGTCGAACGTAATTCCTTTGCCCACTAATCCTAAGACCGGTTTTTCCGGTGCGCCGGCAGGCTCGTATTTCATCACGATCAACGCGGGTGGTTCGTCGGAGCCTTGGGCCACGCTCCAGAATGCGCCCATCTTTAGTTCTTTGATCTTGTCGGCGCCGTAGACTTCACATTTCAAGCCGACCTGATCGCACATCTTTTTGGCCCGCTCGCCAAGTATCGTCGGCGTCATGCGGTTGGAGGGCTCGTTCACCAGATCTCGCGTGAAATTTTGCGATTCGCCGATGATTTGTGCTTCATTCGCGGCCTTTTCGAGCGCGTCCTTATCCGTGTTGCCGCTGGCGAGAATAGTGAGCGCATCGATCTTCTGATCTCTTCGGTCACTTCGGTAGTAATCGGGATCGAAGTTCCCGACCAGCGCGCCCTCGACAATCGATCGCACGGCTTCCACTGCTGGAATACTGGGCGGAGCGATAAAAGCAAAACTGCGGATCCCGCGCGCTTTCAGCGTGCGCACAGCAGTTCCGGCGATTCGGCGCAGTTCATAACTCGTGAACTTTCTGGCTGTCCCGCCGCTGATCAGCAACAGACGTTTGGCTTTCAATCCGGCGGGTTTGTGCAGCAAGTTGCTCTCAAAAGGTTTGCCGGAAACTTCGCCGCTGGCCAGCAAATCCGCAGCCGGAGCTTTAACACCGGCGTCGCTGGTTTCAACCGCTAATTGTGGGTTAGCGTCTTTGTTCTTCGGAGCTGCTGAGTTGGCGTCCGTGTTATCCAGCACGATGGCGACGAGAGATTCGGTTTCGACTTGTGACGGCGTAGAAAGAGAGATTGTCGTTTTCATAATGTCTTATAAATTTGTCGTGGGTGACATTCCAGTATCGTCGGCAGGACGGGCATTGCGCAAGAGGCGTAGTTGTGGAACTTAAGCTCGCGGGAGACCGCGAAAATAAAAAATTATGAATCCGATTAAGAGGACAATGCGCTGGGAAAGCGCGTCTCGAAGTCGAGCAGGCCCACCCATTCCGGAGTGACGATGATGCGAACCTGAGATGAAATGAGAGTGCGCAATTGGCTGAGCCAGGCCTCAGCCTGTTTCGGGTCGAAGTAGCGGTCTGCCGCCGCGGCGTATTCGGGCGCAATGCCCTCGACGGGTTCGAGGCGCGCCGTCCCGCGGATTAAGAGAACTTTCTGCGGGAAATCGTTCTCATCGATCGTCAAAGATATTTTCGGATTTTTCTTGAGGGCCTTGAGCTTCGGCGCCCTCGGCGGGGTTGCCATGACGATCTCGCGTCCATTCCAGTGAAACCAGATCGGGACCACTCGCGGCGTCCCGTCCGTCCAGACATAAGCCATGCGCGCCGGAATCTTGGAGTGCAACAATTCCTGTGCAGCAGGATGTTGCAACAGATCGACGCTTCCCTGTTGAACCGCTTTCATGACGCGCTCCTCATCGATGGGATGAAATGCCGACGGGATTGTGCACTTTCGCGGACGATTGGTCAACGTGCAGAAGAATGTGCAGAAGATCGCTAGCGCGTGCCCGAGGGATCGACGTTCTTTTCCTTGCTGTCTTCTTTTCGGTGAAAGTCTAGTCCGAAGTGCGGCTCGCTGCGCGTGCCAGTGACCTTGAAAGGGACTTCGGTTCCCGCTCCGTCTTTCCGGAAGAAGTGATCCACCGGCTTCAGGAGGATCGATTTCCACCCGGTCGTCATCTGCGAGAGTGTGGCGTCTAGCTTTAACGTTCCGTGAAAGTCGAAGGTGTTGCCGTCAAGACTATATTGGCCAGTCATGTCGGCATGCGTGCCAGGAATTAGGAAATGAAGAAACGAGAAAGAAAGCACTCCATCGTCTAATTTGAATGTTCCCTGCAGATCGGACGTCACGTCTTCATCTGGATGCTCTTTCGCCAACTTGGGCTTGCCCTGGCTGCGCAAGCTAAGCGAGTCGATTTTCCCCTGAAGACTATCATTCGTGAAATGCGCTGCTGGAACCTGGAAGTCTCCAGCCAGCTTCATGCGATTGGCAACATCGGCCTCGCCCGGAGGCAGGCTGAGCTTGGCCTTCATTTCGACAGCGCCGCTCATTACCGGAGGTTCGGTCTTCACACCGAGCTGAAGCAGGTCTTCGATGCGGGCGCGATCCAGCACAACGTTGAGTTCAATGTCATGACCGCGCGGAGACTGCACTCGCACAATTTTCCCTCGCGCCGTGAACGACGAGTGGAGAACCCGCGCCTTCACCGGGTCGAGGTAAGTATCGCCATCGGTGCCGTCGACAATCGCATGAAAGTCAGTGTGCAAAGGAACAGGATGGCCACTGACCGTGACTCGAAAATCCGGCGTATCGGTTTCGCCGTTGACCGTGATCCGTCCCAGAGTGCCTTCGTATTTTCCGGTGGAAGAAAGGATTCCTGCGATGCCTTTCAATGTGCCGAGATCGGCGTCGCTGAATGAGTAGTCGCCCTGTACTGGAGTCTCGCGGGGAGCGAACTCCTGCAACGGCCCGAACTGCCCCGTGGAGTGAATGTTGCCCACAGGTTTGGGGTTGACCAGAGTCGCGTCGAAGTTCAAGGGGCGCCCGGCTCCAATGTCGGTCATCTTCAGGTTGCCGATATCGAAATCAAGTGGAGCCCTCCCCGGCTTCAACGTATTGATCAGCAACTTGGTGTCTTCGCAGACGAACTGGCTGACCTCGATGCTCATCTTTCCCGAATGTTTTCGCATATCGGTTATTTGCTGCCGGTTTTCTTTCGGCGGAATATTCAGCGCCATTCCCTTGACGTAAACCGTTTGCACCCGCATGGGCTCGCGAAAGAGATCGCGCAGTGGAGTGCTGAATTTGAATTCCTGGATCAACAGAATCGGTTGCACTCCCGGCTCGTATGGATTGGGGTCGGTAGCCCCGTAAATCTGCAAACCTGAACCGGAAACCTGCAGGCCATTGAGGATGAAGACGTGCAGCTCGGCGAGTTCGACCCGGCTGTGAAAACGGGCCCTGAGGGTTTCGATGACACGGGTTCGCAGGATCGGCTCCGCGCGCTTGAGAACCACGACGACGCTGATGCCGACGATTACCAGAAAAACGAAGAGGATGCCGAAAATCCATTTCCAGCGGCCAGAGCGCCGGCGGGGTAGCGGAATCACCGTCGCTGTTTTTCCGGGATCGATTGGCCGAGTTGATAGCGGAGTTGCCATCGATTGTGGATTACATCAGCGTAATACCGGACCAGCAATAGGGTATTTCCGGCAGGAACTGGCCGGAGGCTCCATCACGTACGGCGTTCCTTCACAGCAAAGCATCACAGCAAAACATCACAGTAAGACAATGGTGATGCCCGGGTTGCGGCGGCCGAGGTCGGAATCGCTTTTTAACTTCGGATGCGATTGCAGAAGTTTCCAGGTTCGGTCGTCCGATTTCGACCAGTCTTCTCCGAAGATGCAGCCGCGGATCTCGCCTCCCTGAGCCAATTCCTGCAGGCGTCTTTGCACCACAACACGAATCTCGCCTCCGGCTCCGGTTGAGCCGTATCCGTGAATCAGTTTGAGCAGCGTGGCCTTCTCCTGGCGGGCGAGCGCAAGTTCGCGCCCCAGGCGCTGCAGCGCCTCCTGCACCGGCGGCATATCGGATTTTAGGTCTACGGTTTTGATAGCGCGGCCCTTCACTTTGGATGCATGGGCTGCGTCGCTGGAGGCCTCGCATCGGAAGCCTTCAAATCGCTGATCAGCCGCTGGAACGCTTCCTGATAGGAGTGGTGATCCTTCCAGTTGCTGAAGTCGCGGATGAAATACTCGCGAATCTCGCGAGCGGAATCTTTTCCGGTGTCGGCGTCGAAGCACTCCCAGTCGCGCAGGGTTTCAAACGGCGCCAGCCGGATGGGGAATAGCACACGCCGCTGGTCACGCACCTCGCGCTTGCGGGCCTTGGCGATTTCGGTCTTCACCCACTCGCTCTCCATGCTGTGCGGCGACAGGATCAACAGCAGCTTGTCGTGCAGGCGGATGGCTTCGTCGATCTGCTCGTAGAGTTTCTCGCCGCCTTTTACGTCATGCCGGGCGAACCAGCAGCGTACGCCTTTGTTCTGCAGGTCGGCGTAGAGGCGGTCGGCGAAGTCTTGGTCTTTGGTGGAGTAGCTGATGAAGCAGGAGTAGAACTCGATCGGAGTTGCGACGAGAGATTTGGCATAGGTGATGAAGTCGTCGGGAACGCCGCAACCGCGCAGGAATATTTCGGGAATTCTCCCTTTTGAACGGTAGATCGTATCAATGCCAACTATGGATCTTCCGACGTGCTCAATAGTTTCCAGCCCCTTTACGGAACTAAGGTCGTTGTTTCCGAAGGACGTTGAGCCGATCGATGCTTTAGTCACGTCGGAGGTGTCGAGGTTCGCGTCGCGGAGGTTTGCCCCGAAGAGTATGGTGTGTGCGAAGTTGACGCCGTCGAGATTCGCGACGGTGAAGTTGGTGCCGTCGAGGATCGCGCCGTAGAAATTCACGCCGTCAAGGTTTGCGTGTGTGAGGTCCGCGAGGTGGAGGTTTACCGAGCTTAGGTTCGAGTGCCTAAGGTCCGCAAGGCGCAGGCTGGCACCGCGGAGATCGGCCCCCCTAAGATCCAGGCCGCTGAGATCCGCCTTGTCGAGATCTGCTCTGAGTACATGGTACTCAGGAGAGTATTGTGGAGCGTTATCTGTTACCCACCGATTCCAGCCTTCGACTCCCCCCTTGAGCTTTGCCTCATGTTCCGGGTTCGCCATCCACTTTGCCTCTCTGGCCAGCCATATGCCAACCCATTCGTATCGGGCTTGAGATCCTCCTAGCTAATTGAAGCTATGGACATACGCCTAGGTTCTTTGGCGACAAAGTAACCTTGAAATAGAAAGCCTCAGGCATGACGTCGCATTGGTTAAGAGATCAAAATCCCCGACCTGTCTTTGCAAAAACGCAAAGAAAAAGAAGAGGACGGGTCACCCGCTGTAAAGCCATCCTCGGGAATGGCAACCCCGAATATTGTACTTACGTCTTCCGGCTGCGACTGATCGCCTCCCGCGCCTCTTTGTCCGCCGTCCTTCTCCGCTCCGTCTCCCGCTTATCCCACAACTGCTTGCCTTTGGCCAGAGCCAGTTCCACCTTTACCTTGCCGTTCTTGAAGTACATCCGCACCGGGATCAGCGTCAGCCCCTTCTGCTGAGTTTTGCCGATCAGCTTGCGGATTTCTTCTTTGTGCATCAGCAGTTTGCGGGTGCGCAGGGGGGCGTGGTTGTGGATGTTGCCGTGCTCGTAGGGGCCGATGTGGGCGTTGAGTAGCCAGAGTTCGCCGTCTTTGACCAGGCCGTAGGAATCTTTGAGGTTGGCGAGGCCGCCGCGGACCGATTTGGCTTCGGTTCCGGTAAGAACCACGCCACACTCAAATTTTTCCAGCAAGAAATAGTTATGTGAAGCGATCCTATTGACGGCGGCATCGCGCTGTCCGGAAGCTGTAGGCTCGCGCTTGGGAGATTTCTCCGGGCTGGGCTTGGTTTGGTGGGTGGACTGGCGAGCCATCGGTTCATCTTAACAGCGCAATCCGGCTCGCGGCACCCGGAAGGTGGGGGCGCGTGAGCCGAAGGCGCATTTCCCCCGTTGGGACTAAGACCAAAGAGTGTAACTGCCGTGCGTGCAATCACATCGGGAGACGAGAAGGCCAATGCTATAATCGCTGCAAAACTGTTCCAGCACGAGCGTTCTATTATGCCGCCGAGGAGCCTTTAGTTTGCACCAATCTGGCGGCAAAGTCTGCTCGTCTGGCGCACTGTCCGGCCAAGACTGTTTGGCGAAGACTTTTCGATGAGGACTGACGAATGAGACGTCTGATGCCCGCGGCGGTTCTGCTGCTGGTTGTATTCACCATCGTGCCTGCCATCGCCGATAAGGCGAAAAGTATCTTCCAGCAGGGCGAGGACGCCGAGGCTCGTGAGAACTACGAAGCCGCTTACAACTTTTATAAGCAAGCTTATGATCTGAAACCAAAAGACTTGCGCTACAAGGCGTCATTTCAGCGCATGCGCTTCAAAGCCGCCGCCACAGTCGTCCATCGCGGGCAGAAGTTGCTCGACGATGGCAAGCTGCAGGAAGCTGTCGCCGAATTTCAAAAAGCGATTCAGATCGATCCGTCGCTGTTCATCGCGCAGCAGGAGTTGAAGCGGACATTGCAGCTTATTAATGATGCCGCCAACCCTCCGCCGCAAGCTGCGGGCCCGCCGAGCGGCTTGCAAAAGAAGATTAGAGAAGCGGCCGGCCCGGTAGAACTCGCACCCATCTCGAACGTCCCCATTACAGTCAAGATGCTCTCAACTAAGTCCGATGTAGTATTCCGTACCGTCGGACAGCTGGCTGGCATCAACGTGTTGTTCGATCCCGACTACACCGCCAGAGTGATTAACGTTGACCTCAATGGCGTAACGCTTGAAGAAGCGCTTGAGATTACGGCGCTGGAGTCGAAGACTTTCTGGCGGCCGGTGACCTCAAACACGATTTTCGTCGCGCAAGACAATCCGGCTAAGCGTAAGGAATTGGAGCAGAGCGTACTTAAGACATTTTATCTTTCAAATCTTTCGCAGCCCACCGAATTGCAGGATGTGGTGAACGCGATCCGCGCCGTCCTCGATGTGCAGCGGGTGCAACAACTGCTCTCGCAAAATGCGTTGGTGGTGCGGGGAACGCCCGACCAGATTGCGCTGGCTGAGAAGTTGGTGGAAGACCTGGATAAGGCGCGTCCAGAAGTGATTGTCGACATCGCGGTGCTGCAAGTGAGCAAAGACAAATCGCGAACTTTGGGGTTTAGTCCGCCTACCAGCGCTACAGTTACGCTGCAAAGCAATATCAACACTACGACGCCAACCACCACTACGACTGGAACTACCACTACTTCGACCGGTTCAAGCGGTACCGGCCTGGAGTTGAACACGCTGGGCAATCTGAACGCCACCGACTTCCAGGTGACGATTCCTTCCGCCAACCTCTCGGCGGTGATGGGCGATAGCGATACAAAGATGTTGCAGAACCCGCAGATTCGCGCCCTCGATAACCAGAAGGCAACGCTCAAGATCGGTGAACGCGTGCCGGTCGCGACTGGATCGTTCCAGCCCGGCATCGGCGGTGTCGGTATTAACCCGCTGGTGAACACTCAGTTTCAATACCTGGACATCGGCGTGAATATTGATGTCACGCCGCACATCCACGGTGACCGGGAAGTGACGCTGAAGATTTCGATGGAAGTTTCCTCGGTTGTGGGTCAATCCAGCATCGGCGGCATTAGCCAGCCCATCATCGGCCAGAAGAAAGTTGAACATGAAGTTCGCCTGCGAGATGGAGAATCGAGCCTGATCGGCGGAATCCTGGATGATTCGCAGACCAAATCTCTGGCCGGAATTCCTGGGCTGGCGCAGATTCCAATCCTTGGATATCTGTTTGGGCAAAGAACTCAGGATCATGCCGAGGATGAAACCGTTTTCGCCATCACCCCACATGTGATTCGCGGAACAACGGTCAGCGAGCTGAACCAGCGCCCAATCGACATCGGAACTGCGAACACGATTGAACTGCGGCACGTTAATCATGCAGTTCCGGCTGTGGCTCCGGCAGCGGGACAAGCACCCTCGGCTCCTGGAACTCCGGCAACGCAACCTCCGACGAGTCAGGTGGTGCCCGGGAATCCAGCGGATAATCCTGCAGCGCAGCCGGGTGGGGCGAATTTTCTTTTTGATCCCGGACAGATCACTGCGGTGAAAGGGAACACGTTCGTTGTGAATCTCATGATCTCCGGCGCCCAAAATGTGTATTCCGTGCCGGTGCAAATGAATTATGACCCGTCCAAACTGCAGTTGGTGAACATCTCGAACGGCGGTTTCCTCTCTCAGGATGGGCAGGCGGTGGCGCTGGTGCATCGCGAGGACGAAACCAAAGGCGAGTTGCAGATTACGGCCACGCGGCCTCCGGGGGCGGGTGGAGTCTCTGGAAAAGGTGCGGTGGTCACTATGACCTTTCAGGCCAAGGCTAGCGGACAAACTCCGCTTACCATTACTCGTGGCGGAGCGCGCGATCCAGGTCAGCAGGCCATTGCTGTGAATGGAGCGCAGGCCTCAGTGACTGTGCAGTAGACCGGGCCGTCTCTGAACCTGAGAATCAAGATGATGTGGCAGAAATTCATTCATCGCAATGCCAGTCCTGAGGCGGGCTTTACCCTGCTCGAACTGATCATTGCGACCACGATACTCATGATTCTCACCTCAATGGCTTTGCCGCTAGCGCGGCTGACCATCAAGCGCGAGAGGGAACGCGAACTGCGATTCGATTTGTGGCAGATGCGCGACGCAATTGATCGGTACAAAGATGCAGCGGACCGCGGCGGGTTCCAGACCAAGGTGGACAGCCAGAATTATCCGCCTGATCTCGATACGCTAGTCAAAGGCGTAGACGTGCAGGGGAAGAAGGTTCGTTTCCTGCGCAAGATTCCAGTCGATCCGATGACCGGCAACACCGAGTGGGGGCTGCGCTCGATGCAGGACGATCCAGATTCCGACTCTTGGGGCGAGCAGAACGTGTTTGACGTTTATACGAAGTCGATGGGTACGGCGCTGGACGGCACGAAATATAAGGATTGGTAAATTGGCAAGCAGGCTCAAAGCGGGGCGTGGTTCCGGATTTACATTACTGGAAATGATGATCGTGATCAGCATCATGCTGATCCTGATGTCCGTTGCGCTTCCTATTTATAACCAATCGATTCGACGGTCGCGCGAGGCTGTGCTGCGCCAGGACTTGTTCACCATGCGGCAGGTGATCGACCAGTACACGCTCGACAAACAGAAAGGCCCACAATCTCTCGAAGACCTGACCTCGTCGGGTTATCTGAAAATCATCGCCAAAGACCCAATGACGGGCGAGGCGAACTGGGAAGTTCAGCAATGTGAGGAACTCGAGGCCGTTGATCAGCAGGAGCCCGGCATCTGCGACGTACACTCTGCGTCAAACGCGATCTCCGGCGACGGCACCGCCTATAGCAGTTGGTAATAGGCGAGATAGCAAAGTGATTCGCAAATCGTCGGACCCCGCCTGCGGATGAGCAAGCTTCTTCCTTCCTGAGATTTTCCCATGACCTGTCGTCATCGTGTGTTTAGAAATCTGAACTCTAGTTGGTTCGAATTATGGACTCTTCCCGGCATACCAGAAAAACCTCGCATTCGTCACTGTGGGTATCGGGGTTCTAAAAAGCTCTGACAAGAGTCAAGCTTACCCCCCTTTGATTTCGCCGGGAGGAAGCATGGTCCCGAAGACCGCAATTGTGCGCGCCTTGTTGGCATTCGCAGGCAGCGGCCGAAGTTTCGCGCGGAGCGAACCTTCCGAATTCTTTGCAGCCTGGGAGGACCGCGTGCGCGATACGCTGGCGCAACAACCAGCGTGGCGTCGTAGTTTGGAACACCGTGGGCCAGTACCATGCCGGCAAGTGGTTTTGGCCGGAGATTGAAAGCAACGCCACGTTTTATCATGGCGGCGCCAACGACGGCCGGGTTCAAAATTTTGTTACTCCTGGTTTGATGCTCAGCAAATTCAAACTGGAGCACGATGAGCGCAATCGCCTCGCGCTGGTTTTTGGCGGCGGCATGCAGATCGCGTCGACGCAATTTCACACCTACAACCACGGTCTCGTGCTGACAACGCGCATGTTGTTTTGATCGGCAGACGGCGGAAGGCGGGCGCGTTGCGCCCACCACGTCTAAGGCACTAACATCTGTTCATGCCCGTTGAAGCGGAAATCAGTCACACTCATACCTCGATTCGTGCCCCGCGCGGCAATTCCATCACATGCAAAGGCTGGCAGCAGGAAGCAGCGATGCGCATGCTGATGAACAACCTCGACGATGAGGTTGCCGAGCGGCCACAGGACCTGGTTGTCTACGGCGGAACTGGGCGCGCGGCACGCGGTTGGGACGCATACCACGCCATCGTCGCAGCTTTGAGGAATCTGGAGAATGACGAGACTCTGCTGGTGCAATCGGGCAAGCCGGTCGGCGTATTTAAGACGCACGATTACGCGCCGCGCGTTCTCATCGCAAATTCGAATCTGGTGGGCCACTGGTCGAACTGGGAAAAGTTCAATGAACTGGAGCGCGCCGGACTGATGATGTATGGCCAGATGACGGCCGGTTCGTGGATCTACATCGGCTCGCAGGGAATCGTGCAGGGAACATTTGAAACGTTCTCGGCGGCGGGCGAGAAACATTTCGGTGGCGATCTTGCCGGGAAATTGATCGTCTCCGGCGGCATGGGGGGGATGGGCGGAGCTCAGCCGCTGGCCGCGACCATGACTGGCGCAGCTTTCCTGGGCATCGATGTCGACCCTGAGCGCATCAAGAAGCGCCTGAAAACCGGCTATTGCGACTTCATGGTCAACACGCTCGACGAAGCGCTACGCATTCTGAAAAATGCGATTCGCAAGAAAGAAAATGTTTCCGTCGGGCTCATTGGAAATTGTGCCGACGTCATCCCGGAGTTGGCTGCGCGCGGCGTCGTGCCTGACATTCTCACAGATCAAACTTCGGCGCACGATCCGCTGAATGGATATGTGCCGAACGGAATGACGCTCGCGGAAGCAATTGAACTTCGGAAAAGCGATCCTAAGGCATATCAGGAAAAATCGCTCGATGCGATCGCGGCGCACGTCGAAGCCATGCTGCGTTTGCAGAAGATGGGATCGGTCACGTTCGACTATGGCAACAATATTCGCACGTTCGCATTTCAGCACGGCGTGAAGAATGCTTACGATTTTCCTGGATTTGTTCCCGCCTATATTCGTCCGCTATTCTGCGAGGGCCGAGGGCCGTTCCGCTGGGTTGCGCTGTCCGGAGAAGCGTCCGACATTCACCTCACCGACAATTTGGTTTTGGAGTTGTTCCCTGAAAACCGCATCCTGCGCCGCTGGATCGACCTGGCCCGCAAGCGCATCAAGTTCCAGGGTCTGCCTGCGCGTATTTGCTGGCTGGGATATGGCGAGCGCGCGCAATTCGGCCTCGCCATGAATGAACTGGTCAAAAAAGGCAAGATCAAAGCCCCGATCGTGATTGGCCGCGACCATCTTGATTGCGGTTCGGTAGCGTCTCCCTTTCGCGAAACCGAGAGCATGAAAGACGGCTCGGATGCCGTCGCCGACTGGCCGCTCCTGAATGCCTTACTGAACACGGCTGCGGGCGCCTCGTGGGTGTCGATTCACAATGGCGGCGGCGTGGGCATCGGCTACTCGCTGCACGCCGGGCAGGTCACGGTGGCCGACGGCACAGAAATGATGGCCAAGCGGATCGAACGCGTGCTTACGACCGATCCGGGGATGGGTGTAATTCGGCATGTGGACGCTGGGTATGGCGAGGCGAAGGAGTTCGCGAAGAAGAGCGGCGTGAAAGTGCCGATAGCGCGCAGATGAAATCTCAACGCAGGCGTCCGCAGATTCCAATGGTCCGAAGGGTCTTATCCGATTCGTTGCCTCGACTCTCTATGATTTGTCCGCAGGGAACGATTGCGTAACGTGCCGCCATTATTTCTGGCCAATATCGGCCAGCTTATTACGCTAGGTTCTTCGTCGGAAAAGCTCGGTCCACGACGCGGCCCCGGCCTCAAAGAATTAGGCATCATCGAAGACGGCGCCGCCGTCCTCTGCCTCGGTGGCAAAATTGTTTCCGTTGGCAAAACCAAAGACGCTCTCCGCGATCCGTGGCTGAAAAAGAATCGTAAGAAAATTCTCGAGATCGACTGCGCGGGTAAAGTCGTTTTACCCGGTTTCGTCGATTCACACACACATCCAGTTTTCGTCAACCCGCGGCTTGTAGATTTCGAAAAGCGCATCGAGGGCGACTCGTATGAGGAGATCGCCGACGCGGGCGGCGGCATTCGGTCGAGCGTCGAGGGCGTGCGCAGAGCAGGGAAGAATCTGCTGGCAGGAAAAATTATCGAGGCGTTGCACCATATGGCAGCGCATGGCACGACCACAGTAGAGGCCAAGTCCGGCTACGGATTGACCGTTGAGTCCGAACTGAAGTCGCTGGAGGCGATCCGCGCAGCTGCGTCTCACTGGCCGGGAACGGTCATAGCGACACTTCTTGGCGCGCATGTTGTTCCCAGAGAGTTCACAGGCAACGCAGAAAAATATGTTGAGATTGTCTGCAGCAAAATGATTCCTCAGGCAGCAAAAAGGAATCTCGCCCAGTTCGTCGACGTGTTCTGTGAGAGAGGCGCGTTTACAGCGCAACAGACAGAGCAGATCTTCCAGGCCGCACGAAAATATGGTCTCCAAGTGCGTGCTCACGTCGGCCAACTCACGGAGACGTCATTGTCGCCGTTCTTGCGCTTCGATCCGGCGTCGTTCGATCACATGGATCACGTGAATGACGAAGACATCGCGCAATTGGCAAAGCACGATACGGTCGCGACTCTGGTGCCTGGAGCAAATTACTTCCTGGGATTAAAGGAATATCCGCCAGCGCGCAAGTTGATCGACGCCGGTGTTCCGGTGGCCCTCGCAACCGACTTTAATCCAGGTACCTCGCCTACGCTGAGCGTGCCGATGGCGATGTCGCTCGCATGTACGCACATGAAGATGTCGCCCGCCGAGGCCATTGCCGCAGCCACCATCAACGGCGCGTGGGCGCTGCGAGTCGCAGACCGCAAGGGCAGCATGGAGCCCGGCAAGGACGCCGACTTGTCGGTATTCCCCGTCAAAGACTACCGTGAGATTCCATACTGGTTCGGGTCGAATCTCTGCATACTGACCGTGCTCAACGGAACAGTGCGAGATCTTAGAACCGAGAAATCTGCGTGAGGAACTCGACAGAACAAGAATATTTCAGAGGATATTTCGTTTGTCGTGCAATTTCCGCCAGCCGTTTTCAAGCTGCGACCTGATGAGAACTTTAGATCCAAAGGAGTAGCCGGTGCGTACGTGACATTGAGCGAATGCCCCGCCATTGCTATAATCAAACACGTTCCGCACGCGTTTTACTGGAGCTGTTTCAGTTCAGCCGGCAATCCCGCAACAATCAGCGTGAAGCGAACGACCTCGTAATCCGCGGCGGATTCGCGGCTTTCGAAATGTGGCCAGGTAGCTCAGGTGGTAGAGCGCAGCCCTG